>Ga0209226_10000464_pt1 | contig 22194 bp, 17 predicted proteins | sample BarGraNGADG00212_2_FD_184497 | JGI IMG/M metagenome (GOLD analysis project Ga0209226, IMG submission 184497) | Arctic peat soil microbial communities from Barrow, Alaska, USA - Barrow Graham LP Ref core NGADG0011-212 (SPAdes) (version 2) | ecosystem: Environmental > Terrestrial > Soil >...
ATCTCTCGCGGGCGTCCTCGTCCGGCAGACGCGGCTCCGGTTCGCGGCGGCGAACGCGCGCGCGGGAAAAAGCCCGGAGGCGGCGCCGGGGGCCGGTTACGGCAAGTGGCTCGGCAGCCGGACGAAATCGGCTTTTACGAAGACGACTTGCCGGAAAGCGTGGGCCGTGCTGTCAGATTGGGCCGAGACCCACTATCCCAGCTGGACGAAATGGATCTTCGCCGGATTCGGTCTGAGCCTTGTCTATCTGGCCGCGAGCGGACTCTTTTATGCGATTTTCATCCCCCGGGGCATGTCGGGCCTTCCCCTGCTCGGTCACATGGGCTTCGGCGGGCTGTTCGCCCTGACCCTGGCCGCCCTCCTGCTGTGGCGCGGCCGGGCTTATGTGCCGGACAAAGGCGAATCCGAAGTCTTTGAGGACTTCGCCTACCCCCTCTTCACGAACCTGTCCAAATCGCTCCTGCGAAAGATCCTCTTTTGGGTCCTGGCCTTCTTCGGTTTCGTCCTAATCGCGACCGCCCTCGGGTCCATGCTGCCGCTCTTCGTCTTCGACGCCCAGCGCGCGTTCATCGGCGTCCATCGCTACGCGGCCCTGGGCCTCGTCCTGACCGCGATCGTGTTCGTCGACATCACGTTCGTTCCATCCCCGAAAGCATGACGCTCCCCTCCGTCCGCCGGTTCTCGCACCAGGCGATGGGGACGTATTTCGAGATCTTCATCGCCGGCGAGGACGAATCCTACGCCGGCCAGGCCGCGCGGGCGGCCTTCCGCGAAATCGACCGGCTCGAGGGGCTGTTCAGCCGCTTCGACCCCGCGAGCGAGATCGGCCGGCTCAGCCGGCTCGGCCCCGGAGAACGCCTGCCGATCGGCCTAGAAACGTTCGAATGCCTCACCCTCGCCGAATCCATCCGCGGCGAAACGAACGGCGCCTTCGACGTCAATTGGAAGCGCTCCTCGGGCGCCGCCTCGCCTCTCGAGCTCCACCGTACGGCCGCGGGGTTCGAAGCCCGGGTCCTCGATTCGGGGGACAAGATCCTCCGCCCCCTGGATCTCGACCTCGGCGCGATCGGAAAGGGCTATGCCCTCGACCGGTCTCTCGAAATCCTCAGGGAGTGGAGCATCGCCAACGCCCTCGTTCACGGCGGGACGAGCACGGCCATCGGGATCGGATCGTCATCGTGGGGCGAAAAGCAGCTTCCGTCCATCGGGAGCTGCTCTTCGCCCCCCGATGGGAGCGTCGCTCCGCCTGCCGGCTGGCCCGTGGGCGTGGGAGGCGGTTGGCCCTGCGAAAGCGCGCCGCGCGAAATCCTCTTGACGGACGGCCGGGCGCTCAGCGGCTCGGGAACCGAAGTCAAGGGCCGGCACATCCTCGACCCGCGCACGGGAGCGCCGGCGGCCGGACATCTCGCCGCCTGGACCCTGCATGTGTCAGCCGCGGCAGCGGACGCGCTTTCCACGGCGTTCATGGTGATGGACACCGACGCCGTCGAGGATTACTGCCGCCGCCATCCCGACGTCTGGGCCCTGGTGATCAAAGCCTACGGCGACGGCCGGATGTTCGGCCCACCGCCCCCGTCTCCCCCTTGTCAGAACGCCGGGCAATCGATATATTAGAAGGGCCCGACGGCTGATCGGCAACCCAGCACTGAAGGAGTCTGTCATGGTCAAGAGAGTTTTGTTCTGCGCCGTCGCGCTCCAGATTCTGATCCTGGCGGTCGCGAGCGTCCCCGCGCATTCGCAATCCCAGGACCCCAATAAGGAGGCGCTAAAGCTCCAGCTCCCCAAGCCGATGTTCATCGGCACGCCCCGCAACATCCGCACCCTGAACCTCGAGGCTGTCACGGGCAAGCCCCGCGGGCCGTTCTTCGTCCCGAAGGGGACGAAGCTTCTATCGGCCGGGAAGCCTGTGAGCTCGAGCGACATGCAGCCCGTGATCGGCGAGCTGAAGTTCATCACCGACGGCGAGAAGTCGGGCGAGGACGGCTATTTCGTCGAGCTCGGGCCCGGCAAACAGTGGGTCCAGATCGACCTCCAGAATGAGTTCTCCCTGGCCGCCATCCTCGTCTGGCATTACCATGCCCAGGCGCGCGTCTACCGCGACATCGTCGTCCAGGTCTCCGAGGACAAGGATTTCGTCACCGGCGTGACGACGGTCTTCAACAACGACCACGACAACACCGCCGGCCTCGGCCTCGGCAAGGACAAGGAATACATCGAAACCAACGAGGGCAGGCTCTTCGACTCCAAGGGGATCAAAGCCCGCTACATCCGACTCACCAGCGGCGGCAACACCTCGAACGACATGAACCACTACGTCGAAGTGGAGGTCTACGGCGCGCCGGCCAAATGAGCAAAGCGGCCTTTCGCGGGCTCGTCCCACTCGTCGTCCTGGGCGCCCTCCTCTTCCGGCTGCCCGGCCTGGGCCTTCGGCCCATACACCACGACGAGGCCAACCAGGCGATGAAATTCGGCCGGCTCCTCGAAACAGGCGAGTACCGCTATGACCCGGCGGACCACCACGGCCCGTCGCTGTATTATTTGACCTGGGTTCTGGCTAAGGTCCTCGGACGGACGACCACGGCCTCCCTCGACGAGGCGATGCTCCGCCTGCTGCCGGCTCTCTTCGGGGCGGGGACCGTCGTCCTGCTGCTCCTCTTCGCCGGCGCCGGCGGACGGACGGCCGCCCTGACCGCGGGCCTGCTGGCCGCGCTCTCGCCGGCGTTCACGTATTACAGCCGGTTTTACATCCAGGAGACGATCTTCGTCTTCTTCATCGCCGCCTTCGTCCTGGCCCTCTGGAAATATCGGGAGCGGCCGACGGGAGCCCGGGCCGCGGCGGCCGGCATCGCGGCGGGCCTGATGTTCGCCACCAAGGAGACTTCGGTCATCATCTTCGCCGCCGTCGGCGCGGCCGTGCTGATAGCGCGGGGTCTGATCAAGAAGCGGGCCGGTACGTCCCCCGCCGATCGCAAGGCCCGGCCGCTCCGCGACCTCGCCCTGGGTCTCGGCCTGGCCGCCCTTACCGCGGCCGTCCTGTTCTCGTCTTTTTTCAGCCATCCGCGGGGGATCCTCGATTCCATCCTCGCGTTCCGGAACTACCTCGTGAAAGGCGGCGACCCGGGCTTCCATGCCCATCCGGCCGGATATTATCTCGGCCTCCTGACGTATTCGCGGAACGGCGGCCTCGTCTGGAGCGAATCGCTCGTCCTGGCTCTCGCCTGCCTCGGGCTCATCGCCGCGATCCGGAAACGGGAGGAGTTCCCCGTCGCGGCGGCACTGGCCTCGCTCTTCGCGGCGGCGGCATTCTCCCTCCTGGCCTATAAAACGCCCTGGAACGTGCTGCCCTTCTATCTCGGATTCGTCGTCCTGGCCGGCCTCGGGACGGATTTTCTCTTTCGGTCGCTCCGGAAAACGCCCTTCAGGATCGTCGCCGGGTTGCTGCTCGGCGCGGGCCTCCTCCACCTCGCCTGGCAGAGCGGCCAGGCGAATTTCCGATATTCCGCCGACCCGCGCAATCCCTACGTCTACGCCCAGACGAGCCCCGATTACCTGAAGCTCGTGAAGCGCGTGAACGACATCGCCGCCGTCCTCCCCGATCGGGAAAAATCCCTGATCAAGGTCGTGTGCGGCCCCTACGAAACCTGGCCCCTCCCCTGGTCGCTCCGCCGCTACGCCAACGTGGGCTACTGGCAGGACGCGGCCGCCGCGGGCGGATTCGACGGCGCGGATGTCGTCATCGCCTCGGAGGAGCAGGCCGCACGGATCCGGCCTCTGATCGCAGACCGGTACCACGAGGAATTCTACGGCCTGCGGCCGGACGTCCTCCTGGCCCTCTTCATCCGGAACGAACCCTGGGAGCGGTTCCTGAACGAGCGGAGGCGCTGATGGATCTCTCGATCGTCATTCCGGCCCTGAACGAGGAGAAGAAGATCGCCCCCGACATCACGACCGCGGCTTTCTTCTTCGGCGAGGCCGGCCTGAAGGGCGAAGTCATCGTCGTCGATGACGGCAGCTCCGACCACACGTTCCACAACGCTCTGACGGCCATGGTCCCCGACGCCATCCCGCGGCGGGTCATCCGCCTCGACCGGAACACAGGCAAGGGGGCGGCGGTCAAGGCCGGCGTCCGCGAGACCACGGGCGCCGTCGTCCTCTACGCCGACAGCGGGACATGCATCCCCTATGAGGACGCCCTGCCGGCCTACGCCCGCATCCGCGCCGGGGAACTCGACATCGCCTTCGCCTCCCGGACCCACCCGGAGTCCGTCATCTGCCGCAACCGGCCCCTGTCCCGGCGGATCATATCCCGCCTTTTCCGCCGGGGCGCGCGCCTCATCACAGGCCTGCCGAAAGACATCGGCGATTCGCAATGCGGCTTCAAGCTCTACCGGGGCGACCTCGCCCGGAAGCTCTTCGCCGAGCTCGAGACGCCGGGGTTCGCCTTCGAACTCGAGCTCCTTGTGAAGGCGAAACGGCGGGGCCTGCGGATCGAGGAGTTCCCCGTCCACTGGAGCTGCGACCTCGACACACGCCTGCACCCTTCCCGACAGTCCCTGGCCGTATGGAAGGAGCTGTGGCGGGTGCGGAAGATCCTTCGCCTCGACGTGGGGACCTGAAGACCGGAAATCCATTCTAAGGAGCACATCACCATGGCCATCGACACTCTCGATAAGATCCTGAACACCCTTGCGGGTGCTGTCGTCCGGAAAGGCGATCGGATCGTCGTCCTCGACGCAACCCGCCTTCCCGGACACATGGACGGGCTGATCTTCGAGGCCGTCTTCGGCGAGGCCGAGCCCAAGGCCGCGGCCCGCTGGGTAATCTGGGAAACGGCCCAGGCGCTGGGCATCCGGCCCGCCTCGATCCACGCCTTTTACAAGGCGATGGGCCGGGGCGAGGTCCCGGGCCGGTTCACCGTCCCGGCCATCAACCTCCGGATGCTGGCCTACGATTCGGCGCGCGCCGTCTTCCGCGCCGCCCGCAAGATCGACGCCGGGGCGTTGATCTTCGAGATCGCCCGGAGCGAGATCGGCTACACCGACCAGCGGCCGGCCGAGTATGTGACCGCGGTCCTGGCCGCCGCGATCCGCGAAGGCCATCGCGGCCCGGTTTTCATCCAAGGCGACCACTTCCAGACGTCGGGCAAGAAATACGCTTCCGCGCCGGAAGCCGAGCTCCAGGCCATCCGCGATCTGATCCTCGAAGCCGTCGCGGCGGGGTTCTACAACATCGACATCGATACCTCGACCCTCGTCGACCTCGCCCAGCCCACGCTCGACGCCCAGCAGAAGCTGAACTACGAGCTGTGCGCCGATTTCACGGCGTTCATCCGGAGCCGGGAGCCGGCGGGCGTCACGATCTCGGTCGGCGGGGAGATCGGCGAGGTGGGGCAGAAGAACAGCACCCGGGAGGACCTGGACGCCTTCATGCGGGGCTACAACGCCCGGATCAGCGGAGCGGCCGGGATCGCCAAGATCAGCATCCAGACGGGGACGAGCCACGGCGGGGTCGTTTTGCCCGACGGCTCGCTCGCCCAGGTGGCCATCGATTTCGACGTCCTCAAGGCCCTGAGCGACAAGGCCCGCCGGGAATACGGCATGGGCGGCGCCGTCCAGCACGGGGCGAGCACGCTGCCCGAGTCCGCCTTCCACAAGTTCGTCGAAGCCGGGACGTGCGAGGTCCATCTGGCGACCGCCTTCCAGTCGCTGGTCATCGAGCACGAGGCCGTGCCGGAGGCCCTGCGGCACGACATGTACGAGTGGCTCAAGACGAACGCGGCCGATGAGCGGAAGCCCAAGGACACCGACGCCCAGTTCTTCTACAAGACGCGCAAAAAGGCGGTCGGCCCCTTCAAGAAACGGTTCTGGACGTTGCCGCCGGACGCCCGCGCCGCGATCGGGGCGAGCCTCGAGAAGACGTTCGCCTTCCTGTTCAGCCAGCTCGGGATCGCCGGGACGGCGGCCGCCATCAAGAAAATCGTGGCCGCGCCTGAGATCCACCGGCCGCTGCCGGCCGGCACGGTGAAGAGCGTCAAGGGCGAAAAAGTCGATGGCCTGGCCGACTGAGCCGCCGATAGGACCTTGCGGGCCCCTACGATTTCTTCGCCGGCGATGGCAACGGCGTCTCCGGTTTCGCTTGTTATGTTTACTTCTTGTAAACAGGAACGACCGCCGGATCGCTCCCGCCGACTCCGGCGGCCCAGAGCAGGCCGCGCTTGACGATCTCCCGGGCCTGGGGCACGTCGAAGTCCTTGGCCACGTGGCCGAGCGAGGTGTAGAAGACGCGGCCCTGGCCGTAGAGCTTCTTCCAGACGACGGGCATGACGATGCCCTTGGTCCAGGGCGCATACCGGCCCGAAAACGTCGTCGTGGCCAGGACCTCGTTGCCGGGATCGACCAGCATAAAGTACTGCTCGCTGTGCATCTTGAAATCGGTCAACCCCTTGGTGATCGGATCGACGTGGTTCGTGACATTGACTTCGTAGTCGATGACTCCGCCCGGATGGGCGGCCCAGGCGCCGCCGACCATGAACTCGTATTCGGTGCTGCTCCGGAACGAATCGGCCAGCCCGCCGTGCCAGCCGGCCAGGCCGACCCCGCTCTTGATCGCGGCTTCCAGGTTCCGCTCCTGCTCGGGCTTGATGGCGCCCTGAGTGAACACCTGGACGATGAGGTCCAGGGCTTTGAGCTTCTCCCCGTCGTTGTAGGCGTCCAGGGTGTTCGAGATCTCAACGTCGAAGCCCTGCTCGACAAGCCAGGGGGCGAAGATGTCGACGCACAGCTTGGGCTCATGGCCTTCCCAACCGCCCCAGACGACCAGCGCTTTCTTCTTCTTCGCCGGCGCCTGCCCCTCCGCTCCCGCGGCGCCGAATCCCGTGACGAAGGCCGCGAGGAGGAGCAGGGCGGCCGCTCTGGCCGCTCCACCCCAATTCCGGCGGGCCACCCCGATTCTCATGACAGCTCCCGGACCCAGATGTTCCGATAGCGGACCGGATTGCCGTGATCCTGGAGGCCGATGGGCAGCTTGTCGGCATGCATCTTGTAGGGCGGCCGCGCCTTGTGGGCCGTCGGCCCGGTCAGGACGTCGTTGTCGTGGACGAGAATCCCGTTGTGGAACACGGTCATCCGCGCCGGCGCGAGAAGCGCTCCGTCCTTGTCGAACCGGGGGCGGTGGAAGACGATGTCGTAGGTCTGCCATTCGCCCGGCTTCCGGCAGGCGTTGACGAGAGGCGGGTACTGACCGTAGATCGAGGCCGCGGCCCCGTCGGCATAGGTCTTGTTGTTGTAGCTGTCGAGGACCTGGACCTCGTAGATGTTCATGAGGAAGACGCCGCTGTTGCCCCGGCCCTGATCGTCGCCCTTCACTTCGGCCGGCGACGCCCATTCGACGTGGAGCTGGCAGTCGCCGAAGCCCTTTTTGGTCTGGACGGACCCGGCCTTGGCCGCGACCTCCATATAGCCGTTCTCGATTTTCCACTTGGCCGGGGTGCCCTTCGCGTCCTCCCACCCGGCGAGGCTTTTCCCGTCGAAGAGGACCACGGCGTCCGCGGGCGCGGGCGCCGGTGGGCCGGCCGGGCCCGGATCGACGACCGGCGGAAGGGGCCGCAACGGATCGTGGACGGGCCAGTCTATCTTGGGGATTGACTGCGACACTACGAGGCCGAGAGCGGCGAAGAACATGACGGCCGCCACCGCGACAGCTTTCGATATCATGGCCGCGGCTCTTACAGCGACCAGCCCTGCCGGTATTCCTTGTGGATCCACGTGTTGGCTTCCGGCAGGTTGGTGACTTCCATCTTCTCGCTGTCCCATTGGAGGACGGTCTTGGCGTCCTTCATCCGGAGGGCGACGTTTCCGAGGAGCATGGTTTCGGACAACGGCCCGGAGTAGGAGAAGTCCGTCGTGGATTTTTTCCCGGTCTTGATGGCCGCGATCCATTCCTCCATGATGCCGGGGGAGCGCGGGATGGTCTTTTCGGGGCGCTTGTACTCCTGCATCAACTTTTCGGGGATGATCCGCGGGTTCTCGCCGTAGGTGCTGCACATGATCATGCCCTTGGCGCCGACGAACAGGCAGCCGCCGCCGTCGTCGCCCATCAGCCGCCCACTTTCGAGCCCCGCCGGCCGCGGCGGCATCAGGCCGCCGTCGTACCAGACCATCTTCGCCGGGGGCATTTTCCCCCGGGCTGGGAAGGTATAGGTGATTATTTCGGCGACGGGATAGGAATCCTTGGTGTACTTCGAGGAACTGGCCTGGACGGTCTCGGCGTGGCCGAGCTTGAGGGCCCAGTAGATCTGGTCGACGAGGTGGGCGCCCATGTCGCCTACCGCGCCCGTGCCATAGTCCCACCAGCCGCGCCAGTTGAAGGGCAGGTAGGCCGGGTGATACGGGCGCCAGGGCGCGGGGCCGAGCCACGTGTCCCAGTCGAGGGTCGGCGGGACGGAAGGGATCTCTTTGGGGGCGTCGATGCCCTGCGGCCAGATCGGCCGGTTGGTCCAGACGTGCGCTTCGCGGACGTCGCCGATCGCCCCATCCCAGATCCACTCGCAGATCAGGCGCGCGCCCTCCTTCGAATGGCCCTGGTTGCCCATCTGGGTCACGAGGTTCCGCTTCTTGGCCTCCTCGGCCAGGAGACGGGCCTCCTTGATCGTGTGGGTCAGCGGCTTCTGGACGAAGACATGCTTGCCCATCTTCATGGCCGTCATGGCGATGACGGCATGGGTGTGGTCGGGCGTGCTGACCGTGATCGCGTCCAGGCTCTTTTCCTTGTCGAGCATCTGGCGGAAATCGCGGTACTTCACGGCCTTGTCATATTTCGGCTGGTATTCCGGTTTGTTGTCCTTGTTCGTCATGAATCCGGCCATCTGGGTGTCGTCGACATCGCACAGGGCGACGATGTTCTCGGTGCTGCAGGCCCAGATGTCGGACGTGCCCTTGCCGCCGGCGCCCACGCAGCCGATGTTGAGCGTGTCGCTCGGCGCGGTGTAGCCGGTCCCGCCGAGCACCCGGCGGGGGATGATCAGCATGCCCGCGGCAGCGCCGGCGACGGCCCCCGCGGCCGTGGCGGTCGTTCCCAGGAAGGCGCGGCGGGTCAGGGGCGCGCCGGGCTTGTCGGATTTTTTCGGATCGGTCATGAGGCCTCCTCCCTAAAATCGAAGATGTTTGCGCGATGGCGGATGAAAGTAATATATAGCAGTTACACGTTAAAGGCGCAATCCGATTCCCAGGCCAATTGTCAATCCGCCAATGTTGATGTCGAAATCGGCCGGACGCATTTTGCAAGTGCTATATTTTATACGGCCGTCCAGGACGAGCCACGAGGAAACGGAATAGCTGGCGCCGCCCAGGACACAGAACCCGATGCCGTTCTTGGAAGCTTCACCGATGAACGTGTTGCTTTCCTTGAAGAAATAATAACCCACGCCGGCGCCCAAGTAAGGCGAGAAGGAACCGGTCAGGATCCGGAAAAGAGCGCCCCCTTCAACTCCTATGATGCTGACCTTGGTCTCCTCCTGAGTGAATGAGGACTTTCCCGTCCGCGACCGGAAGCTGCCCTCGAGCCAGCCGACGAGCTTCTTTTTCCCGATCCGCAGCTCGAGCCCATAGACGAGTCCGTTACCGTAGATGTTTTTATAGGCCGAATCCGAAGCGAGGAAATAGCCCGCCCGGCCGACCACCATGGAAAAGGGAACGGAATTGCCTGCCGGCATATCGGGCTGCTGGGCGTAAGACGTGGCCATGGCCATTCCCATCACGAGGAGTGCTGTTATCAGTTTTCTCATGTTGGCTCCTTTCATTGGACCGTGATCGCGGCTGGTTCGCCCTCGCGGCCGCTGCCTGTGACCGCCGCGATCTCGTATTGAAGGCTCGAGGAGCCCGCCTTACGGCGCTGGTACTCGGTCTGGTCTGAGTTGACTTCGGCCAGAAGCGTCCGGGTCGTCCCGCTGACCTGGTAGATCCGATATTTGGCGATGTCCAATCCCTCGTTGGATGGGTGGGCCTGCCAGGACAGGATATCGATATATTCCGCCTGGGAGAACGTCCGGTTCAAGACTTTCCGCCCCGAGACGCTCGGCGCATAGATGTAGCGGAAATTGGCCATGACCGTTTTGCTGCCGGTCATGGTAATGGGGAGGGGATTCGCGCTCCCCGACGCCCCCCCGCTCCAATTCATGAATACGGCATAGGTGTTCGGGACGGCGTTGATCTGGAATGGGGCTCCGGATATGAAGTAATAGATGTCCGGGGTGGGGTCCGTGGTCCCGTAGGCGGATGATTGGACCGTCAAAGAATAATTGGATAGGGCCGCGACCGCCCGATCAATCTGAATCCGCGGGATGGCCTGCCGGTACCCGTCGCAGACGCTCGTGATCGGTACGCCCGTAGATTTCAAGGCGTTCAGGAAATTGGCAACCGATCCCGAAGGAATCATCGATTTCAGAACCGCCCAAGCTCCAGCCACATGAGGAGTAGCCATCGATGTCCCGTTCCAGGACGCATAGCTGCTGTCGGAAACTCCCGTCGATGAATAAATCGAAGATCCGGGAGCAAACAGCGCTTGCATGCTTTCGTCCCAGTTGTTGAAATACGACTCCTTGTCGGAATCCGTGCTTGCGCCGACCGCCACGGCGGTGGAAATGCAACCCGGAGCGGAAATCGAACCGCAATAAGCATCATTGCCGGACGCGATAGCAGTCGCGATCCCGACCGCACGAAGATTGTCAATCGCAGCTTTCAGGGAATCGCTGTCGCAAGGAGAAGAATATTTTCCTCCGCCGATGCTCATATTCACCGAAGCAATCGCGTAAGTTCCCCGAAGCGTGTAGATATAATTCAGACCCCCGAGTATGTCTGAAGTCCAGCTCATAACGCACGGCGAGCTGCCGCATTGACTGGCGGGAAATTTGGAAAAAACTTGGACGGCGATGATATTTGCGTTTTTAGCGACTCCCGCCAAGGTGCCATAATTGCCCGTCGCGATTCCAGACACGTGGGTCCCATGATCAAAGCCCGAATAGTTGCTGGGAAAATGAGCAGCAGCTCCGCTGCCGGCCATGGTCGACTTTCCGTTCGGGCAATCCCCGCCCGTGCTATATCCGCTCGAAAAACAAGCCTCGACGATAGTTTTCCCCGAAAAAAATTGGTGGGTTTTACGGATGCCGGTATCCAAGACCGCAACATACCAGCCGGCACCGGTGTATCCGTTGGCCCAGGCTTTCTTCGCTCCGATCAAGGGGACGGATCCGTCCAGCAACGGCAGATCCAATGATTCCGTAGGCGAGAGCGTTTTGGCTTTATTGGAATCCGCTCCCGGCGCATCAGGGTCGATCAGCTTGATAGGGATATCTTCTTCGATATCCAGGACCAAGGGGCAATTCTGCAGAACCGAGAGGGACTTGGGCGTAACGGCGAGCGCCAGGAACGGCATGCTCTGATAGCGCGCTATAACATTGAAGTCGGTCCCCTGCAATTCCGCCAACACGCGAACTGTGGTATTTTCGATCGCATTTCGAAGCGCCGTATCGGCTTGAGTCCTTGCGAGGCCGATAGAGGGATTCGGATCGGGTCCTTCAAAGCGAGTGGATGCGGCCGTCAATTGCTGGATCAGGGGAACGTCCATTCGAATGATCACTCGGACATTTCCCGCGGCTGCAATTTTTTGCCATATGGGACTGAAGTGATCCAGGTTTTTCGCGGATTGGCCCGTGGAAAACGCCAGGCCGGGCATCAAAGCAGATGCGCATAAAAGGAGAAAGACGACAGCCGGTCGGCAAGGATTCACCCAATGGAATTTCATATCCCCTCCCCAAAAAAAATTGAAAGTAGATATTTTTTAACCGGAAATCTCGACATGCCCCCCGGAAAATCGAAAAACTTCAAAACCAAATATTGACCCTTTTGCCGTAAGATATTTTGATATCATATATTCGATCCAAGGTGCAAGCGAGCCTGGGGAAATAACCCGATCGTCAGGCCGTGGTTTTTCAGGAACCAACGCCGGACACGGCTCGGCTCCAATCCTCGGGCGCGGAGCGGAAAAAGAGGAATGTCGCGGAGCGCGAAAAGGAGCTTTATTCCCTTCCTTCATGCCCGGGATGTTTCTTGCTAAAGCGCGAGAAGATGGCCAGAAGCAGACCGGCGGACTACTGGGTAGCTCTATATATTGAAATGGACAAGCCGGTGGGGAAGGAACAGGGGTGAGGCCGGACGGACCGGCACATAAATAATCCAGACGGTGTTAGCGTCCGAGCTCCCGGAAATAGATGTTCCGGAAATAAAGCGGCGTGCTGTGGGCCTGGAGCTCGATCTGGCCGACCGGATAAATGGACTTATCCCGTTCCCAGTAGTTCTCCATGACGACGTTGTCCGTCACCACGACTCCGTTGAGCTCGACCGTCACCCGGTCGCCGACCATCCGGATGTAGAACGTGTTCCACTCCCCCACCTGACGGTCAGTGCGGACGAGGGGCTTTGAAGGATTGATCTTGTTGTTGTAGAGCCCGCCCGAGCCGTCGGGGCTTTGGGTCAGGTCCCAGATCTGGACCTGGGGCGAGCCGCGCAGATAGATGCCGCTGTCCCCTTTCGGTTCGATCTTCCAGTCGACGAACATCTCGAAATCGCCGTAGTCCCGGGCCGTGCAGAGGCTTTGGCCCTTGCCGTCGAAGACGAGCCCGCCCTCGACCACCTTCCAGTGGGCGCGCATCAGGGCGTCGGCCTCGACCTGGGCCTTCTTCAAGACCGCGGGCGCCATCTTGGCCCGCTGGGGCGGATCGGCCACGAGGCCTTTCCAGCCGGAGAGGTCCTTGGCATTTAAGAGGAACGAGAACCCTTCCTGGAATAAAAGTTTCCGGGCATAGGCCTCGGCCTGGTCCCGATCGTAATCGTTGTCGATGACGAGAAGCGCCTTTTTCAGGATCCGAGCCGTCTCGAATCCGGTCATCCCGGCTACGCCGGGCGAGGGAAGCACCGCCCGGAGGACCGCCTGAGCCGCCCGGACCTGGATCGCGGGCGCGTCGATGAATCCGGCCAGGAGCCTCAGGGATTCAAGGGTGCGGACGCCGCCAAAGGCCCCCACGACGACGTTTTTCTCATCGTTTTCGACGGGGATTTCGAGCGCGGACTTCAAGGCCGCCAGTTTCCGTTCATCGCTCAGCCCCGGCCCGCCCGCGAGGCGGGCGATTCCCTGGAGGGCCATGTATCGGGTCCGGCGGTCGGCTGCGGACCGGGCCGCCTTGAACAGCTCGTCGAGGGCGAAGGCGTCCGCCCAGTTTGACAAGGCGTATAGGGCCGCCGCGCGCACTGGCGGATCGGGATCGGCGAGCGCCGCCGCGACAAACGCCAGGGCTTTCGCCCCGCCGATCCGAGCGAGAGGCCGGATGAGGTCGCCCCACTTCGCCACCGGCGCCTTTTCGAGGGCGGCCAGCACCGCGTCCGCCCGACGTTCCGGGTCGGGAAAATCTTTCGCGGCCGCGACCAGCGCATTCTGGAGGAGTGTCGTCTCCGGCGCCGCGGACGAAGATAAAACGAGTTCGATGATCCGCGGGACGTCCTCGCCCCGGGCCAGGGTTTCGAGGGCCGCGAGCGCGGCCTTCCGAACGGTATCGTTTTCGCTGCCGGCCTGGGCCAGCACGAGACCGGCCTGGGCCCGGGCCCGCCGTTCCGCGAGGAGCTCGATGAGCGCCGCCCGGGCGGCCGGCGGCGCTTCGGGGAGCATCGCCGCCGCGCGCGGCACGATCTGCTCCGTGAGGAAGCCCGACAGCGCGTCGCGAACGGCGCGGGCCTGGTCCTCGTCGTCGGTCGCCATCAAGGGCCAGAGCTCATCGAGGATGCCGGTCCCGCCCAATCGGGCGGCAGCCGTAACCGCGGCCAGCCGGACGGCCTTGTCCTCGCTCTTCAGCCGTTCCCGCACGGCGGGAATCGCCGATTTGTCGCCCCGGCGCCCGAGGAGAGCGATGATGTCCGCCTGGATGTCGGGCCCCGATTGGGTGGCCTTTTCGATCAGGCGGGACGTCACCGATTCGCCTGGGATTGCTGCCGTCAGTTCGAGCGCCTTCTTGCGGAAGGCCGGGTCCGGGGATTCCGCCGCTTCGAGAAGGACGTCTAGGACGGACGGGCCCTGGATTCCCGCGAGCAGGTCCAGCGCGGCGGCGCGGACCTGGCTCTCCCCGGGCAAGGAATAGTTCGCGATGAAATCCCGGCAGATCCGCGCGGCCATCTCCCCTTTTCCGGACTCGGAGAGCCGGCGGGCGAAAAGGAGATAGAGGGACGCGCCTTGCGCCCTCTCAAACGACGAGGCGGTCACGATCGATTTTTCGAGGAGGAGCTGCGCGACCGGATCGCCGATATTGGCCAGAGCGGCGACCGCGGCCCGGCTCAGGTCCGCATCCCTCCCCGAAGCAAGAGTCAGGAGGGATTTCACGGCCGCAACACTCCGCATGTCGCCGAGCGCCTGGACGACCGACAGGGCCGCACCCTTGGGCACCGACCCGAGCGCCTGGATCAGGGCGCGTTCGGCCTCCGGATTTCGGACCGCGGCGAGGACGCGGGCGGCCGGTCCGGCCAGCCGGGCGTCCGTGAGAAGCGCGCCGACGGGACGGACGACTTCTCCTTTCCCGGCCAGCTGGAGCTCGCCGAGGAGGAACGCTTTGACCTCGGTCTCCCGCGGCAATGCGAGGACCTTGAGGATTTCCCGGGAGAACATCAGGCGCTCGCTTTCGGCGCCCGGACGGGCCGCGTAGACCGCGGCCGCATCCAGGGCGAAGCGGGCGAGGCTGTCGTCGTCTTCGCCCGGAGCGGCCAGCCGCCGGCAGACGCTCTGGAGGCCTTCGGGGCCGAGGGCGAGGAGTTCGGCGGCCGCCGCGTCGCGCCCGGCGGCGCTTTCGGCGGGAAACTTCACCAGGACGGCCGCGACCTTGGCGGAGAGCCCGGCCGGATCCTGTCCGGCCGTCGTGGGCAGGAGACCGATGAAGCCGAGGACCAGGGCCAGGACGGCGATGCGGAGAACCCGACGATTCCGGAGTTGCACTCTCATGTCCGTCTCCTTCTCACATCCGCCAGGGGGCGCGCATCGGTTCGTCGATGAGCCGGTTTGCTTCCTCGTCGCCGATGAACCGCTGGGCGTCCGGATCGAAACGGAGCGGGCGGCCCAGCCGGACCGCGATCTTGGCCAGGTTGACGATGGTGCAGGACCGGTGGGCGTTCTCCTCGTTGAGGGCGAACCTCGTCCGCGTCCGGACCGCCTCGGCAAAATCGGTGACCTGCGGCTCGGGGTCGGGAGCCGCGGCCGCCTTCTCCCGGATGTCGGGGATGTCGGACCGGAACCCGCGATAGAGCTTGCCGGCCGGCCCTTCGAGGAACGGCGCGTCGGCGTCGCGGTTCTCGCCGTCGAGGACGATCTCGCAGCCGTCCGCGTATTTCAGGCTGATGCGCCTCCAGCTTCCGCAGGCGTCGGGGTGCTGCTGCGGCGCGTCGGCGACGATCTCGACCGGGCTCGTCGAATCCTTCTCCAGGAGGTACTGGACGGGGTCCAGGTAGTGCATGCCCATGTCGCCCAGCCCGCCGCCGTCGTAGTCCCAGTAGCCGCGGAAGGTCTGGTGGACGCGGTGCGGATGGTAGGGCTTGAAGGGCGCCGGCCCGAGCCAGAAATCGTAGTCGAGCTCCTGGGGCACGGTCTGGGGCGGGAGGTAGGTTTTCCCGCTCCAGTAGAATTTCCAGTCGAAGCCCGTCACACCGCTGACCGTCGCCTTCAACGGCCAGCCGAGGAGCCGATTTTGGACGATCTTCTTGATGGGCTTGACGGTCGAGCCGAATCCGTAGAACCGGTCGCTGAACCGGAACCAGGTGTTGATCCGGAAGATGCGACCATTGCGCTGGACGGCCTCCACGACCTTCCGACCCTCGCCGATCGTCCGGGTCATGGGCTTCTCGCACCAGATGTCCTTGCCCGCCTCGGCCGCGGCGACGGCGATCAGGCCATGCCAGTGGGGCGGCGTGGCGATGTGGACGATGTCGATGTCCGTGCGCGCCAGGACGTCGCGGAAGTCCCGGTATCCCTTCACACCCGGCCCGGCCGCGTCAAGGGCGGTCTTGAGGTGGCCCGCGTCCACGTCGCAGACGGCGAGGAGCCGGCCGTCGTCGTACCTCAGGTGCCCGAGGCCCATCCCGCCGACGCCGATGACCGCCCGGGTCAGCTGGTCGCTCGGGGGCGTCGCGCGCGGCCCGCCGAACACCGCGCGCGGGACGATCGTGAACGCGGCCGCCGCGGTGAGGGATTTTTTGAAGAATTCCCGCCTGCCCAGGGTCTTGCGTCCGGCCATGCGGACCTCCTCTTTCCGATCGGATGATTGCCGCGGGTTCTATCTTATATTTTTCGGCCGGAGGCGCGCAACAACCCTCGGAATTCCGGGGCCAGCTAGTAGCATTGAAACGCCGTTTGGGCTAGACTATGGGGCAGGAATGGAAGACGAACTCCGAGAGGAGCTGACGACATGAAAAATCGCAGGCTCGGGATCCTCATAGCCGTGGCGCTCATGCTGGTCGGAGCGAGCGCGTTCCTCCTCCTCCGGACGCACCCCCAACAGGACGAGATGGCCGGGATCGTCTTCGACGCCCAGAAAGGCTTTCCTTCCCCCAAAGAAATCACGATCCGGAACATCACCAAGGAAGAGGTGACGTACGCCCTCCTGGCCTCCGGTTCGAAAGCCAAGCCCGAGGTCAAAAAGCTCGCGCCCGGGGCCATCGACCGCGTCCGGGCGGTCGACACCATGATCGTCACCTACGAGAAATACGGCCGCGAGGTCTCCTATTCCCTCTATCCGGGAAAGCCGTATTCCTTCCGCTTCGACAGCAGCGGCAAGATCGACATCTGGCAGGGATCTCATGGCCGCGAGGACGCCGAGGACTTGGCGCCGTTCGTCCCTACGCCGCCCGAGGTCGTGGCCAAGATGTTCGAGCTGGCCAAGGCCGATAAGGACTCAGTCATCTACGACATCGGCTGCGGGGACGGGCGGATCGTGATCTACGCGGCCAAGACGTTCGGCGCCCGCGGGGTGGGGATCGACATCGACCCCGAACGAATCAAGGAGTCGAAGGAAAACGCCAAGAAGGAAGGCGTGGAGAAGCTGGTCAAGTTCCTGCTCGAGGACGCGACCAAGACCGACATCTCCCCGGCCACGATCGTCACGACCTACCTCCTGCCCGAATCGAACGAGCTTTTGCGTCCGAAGTTCGAGCGCGAGCTGAAGCCGGGGACGATCATCGTCACCCACAACTACATCATTCCGGGCTGGGAAGGCAAGGAAATCGACTCCGCCACCCTGACCGATGCTTCGGGAACCGAACATACGGTTTTTCTGTACAAGAAATAAGGCCGATGACCAAGAAATCCCCCTGGTTTGCCCTGGCGATCGTGATCCTCATCCTCCCGGCGCTCGCCGCCGGCCAGAACGCCAAGCGCGTCCCGACGGTCGAGGACCTGCTGGCCCTCAAGTCGGCGGGCGGGCCGAAAATCTCGCCCAACGGCGCGCGCGTGGCCTACACCGTGACCGAGACCGACCTCAAGCAGGACGCCTACGTCACCCAGATCTGGCTGGCCGAGGTCGAGTCCGGACGGACGTTCCAACTGACCCAGGGCGACAAATCCTGCACGGGGCCGGAGTGGTCGCCCGACGGCAAGTGGATCGCCTTCACCAGCAGCCGGGTGGGAGACAAGAGCCAGATCTTCGTTATCAACCCAGCCGGCGGCGAGGCCATCCGCCTGACGAACGCCGAGACCGCCGTCGGCGGATTCAAATGGACGGCGGACGGAAAGACCATCGCCTTCGCGGCCTCCGAGCCCGCGCCGAAAGCGGTCAAGGACCGCAAGGATAGCTTCGGCGACTACGAGGTCGTCCGGAAGGAATATACCTTCAACCACATCTGGACGTTCGACGTCGCCGACGCCCTGAAAGCGCCCCAAGCGGGAAAACAACGAACGAAAGGCCGGGATTACACGGTCGGGCCGTTTTCCTGGGCCCCCGACGGCCGGAAGATCGCCTTCAGCGCGACCGTCAACGCCGACCTCATCCAGGGCAGCACGGCGGACGTCTACGTCCTGAACCTGGCCGACGACACGGTGAAGAAGATCGTCGCCCAGCCCGGCCCGGACAACTCTCCCCAATGGTCGCCCGATGGGACGCGCATCGTCTTCTCCTCCGCGCTCGGCAACCCGAACTACTATGCGGCCAACACCCGTCTGGCCCTCGTCTCCGCGGACGGCGGACCGGTGCAGGCGCTGACGAACGGCTTCGACGAGAACGCCGGCTTCGTCGCCTGGACGCCCGACGGAATCTACTTCTCCGCGCAGCAGAAAACGGCCGCGCACCTGTTCCGGCTCGACCCGGGCAGCCTGAAGATCTGGCGGGTCACGTCGCCCGACGCGTTCATCGGCGGGAGCTTCACGTTCTCCCGGAACGGCATGCGGATGGCGTTCTCGTCCGCGTCGCCGACGACGCTCTCGGAAATCTGCGTCACCGACGGCGACTTCCACCCCCGCGCCCTCACGGACATGACCGCCCAGGCGAAGGATTTCGTCCTCGGCACGCGGGAAGTCATCGCCTGGAAGAGCGCGGACGGGACGGTGATCGAGGGCGTTCTCATCAAGCCCGCGGACTTCGCTTCCGGCAAGAAATATGCCCTGCTCTGCATCATCCACGGCGGACCGACCGGCGTCGACCTGCCGGCCCTCCTCTCGCCCGACGCCCGGAATTATCCGTCCGACATCTGGGCCGCGCGCGGAGCGCTCATTCTCAAGGTCAACTACCGCGGCAGCGCCGGCTACGGCGAAAAGTTCCGGCGGCTCAACTACCGCAATCTCGGCGTGGGCGACGCCTGGGACGTCCTCGCGGGCGTGGATTATCTGGTCAAGAAGGGCTGGGTGGATCCCGCCCGGGTCGGGTGCATGGGTTGGAGCCAGGGCGGCTATATCTCCGCTTTTCTGACGACATCGTCCGACAAGTTCAAGGCCATTTCGGTCGGGGCCGGCATCTCCAACTGGGCGACGTATTATTACAACACCGACATCACCCCGTTCACGGTCAATTATCTCGGCGCCAACCCCGCCGACGACCCCAAGATCTACGAGCTCACCTCGCCCATGACCTACATCAAGAAGGCCAAGACGCCGACCCTCATCCAGCACGGCGAGCTCGACCGCCGAGTGCCCATCCCGAACGCCTACGAACTCCGTCAGGGTCTCGAGGACAGGGGCGTCCCGGTGGAGATGATCGTCTACAAGGGATACGGCCACGGGATCACCAAGCCCAAATCCATGCGGGCGGTGATGCAGCACAACCTGGCCTGGTTCGGCCACTACATCTTCGGCGACCCGAAGCCCGACCTCACGGCCCCGGTCGCCCCCGCCAAGTAGACGGGGACAGGTCTCGACATTTAACAAATCCGGGCTGCCACCAAAGAGAGAAGCGCGGGATTCCGAGAAGGCGCAAATAAATGTTAAATGTTGAGACCTGACCCCTATGGCTAGAAGACGTAGGCCTGGAGCAGGACGAGGAGCCCCATGAGGGCGGCCAGCGCCAGGCTGTGGAAGAAGACGAATCGCAGGATCTCACCCTCTCGGCCGTAAAATTTCGTGGCGGTGCTGGCCACGACGATGCTCTGGGCGTCGATCATCTTGCCCATCACCCCACCCGAGCTGTTGGCCGCGGCCATGAGCACGGGATCGAGCCCGAGCTGCTGGGCCGTGATCTTCTGCAAGCTGCCGAAAAGCACGTTCGACGAGGTGTCCGACCCGGTGAGAGCGACGCCCAGCCAGCCGAGGAGCGTCCCGAAGAACGGATAGAGGACGCCGGTCCGGGCAAAGGCCAGCCCCAGCGTGGCGTCGAGGCCGGCATAGCGCGTTATGAAGCCCAGGGCGAGCATTGCCGCCACCGTCAGGAGCGAAAAACGAACGCGCTTGACCGTCTTCCACCAAACCGCCGCCGCTTCGCGCGGTCGATACCGCATCAGGGCGGCCGACAGAAGGGCCGCGACGAAAATCCCCGTTCCGGTGAACGTCAGCGCGTTGAAGCTGAAGACCGCCGGCTCGGCGGCGAGCTGCGGGACCACCGGCGGGACGCGGAAGATCAGCCGATCCACTCCCGGGACCGGAATTTTTGCGGCCCAGATCCCGTCGAGGAGCGCCTTGACCTGGGGAATCCCCCAAATGAAGACGACGACGCTGAGCAACAGCCAGGGCAGCCAGGCTTTCAGGACTTCGGACCGGGCGTGTCCGTGCCGCGCCCGCGCCTCCCGGCCGTCCTCGAGCCCCTCGAGCCCCCAGATCCGGCGCGGATGCCACACCCGAAGGAAGGCGACGAGGGCCGCCATCGAAACGACGGCCGACAAAACGCCGGCAAGCCAGGGGCCGTGGAAATTCGAGATCAGAAACTGACAGACGCCGAACGAGACCCCGGCCACGAGGAGCGCCGGCCAGATCTCGAACATGGCCCCAAAGCCGGCGAATGCGGCGACGAGCCAGAACGGGATGAGGACCGAGAAGATCGGAAGCTGGCGGCCGACCATGGCGCTCAAGGCCCGGACATCGAGGCCGGTGACTCCCGCCAGGGCGATGATCGGCGTGCCGAGGGCGCCAAAGGCAACCGGCGCGGTGTTTGCGATCAGCGACAGGCCCGAGGCCTGGAGCGGGGCGAAGCCCAGGCCGATGAGGATGGCCGCGGTCACGGCCACCGGCGTCCCGAATCCTGCCGCGCCTTCGAAGAACGCACCGAAGCAAAAGGCGATGAGGAGGAGCTGAAGGCGGCGGTCCTGGGTGATGCCGGTCAAGCTGTCCTGCAGGATGGCGAAGAGCCCCCGGGCGCTGGCCAGGTCGTAGAGGAAGATGACGTTGAGAATGATCCAGCCGATGGGAAAGAGGCCGTAAGTCCCGCCATAAACCGCCACGGCCAGGCCTTTCCCGGCGGGCATGCCGAAACCTGCGATCGCGATCACCAAGGCCGAGGCGAGACCCAGCCCCGCCGCGGCATGGGCTTTCAGTCTCAGGAAGGCGAGCGTGCCGAGAAGGACGAAGATCGGCAGGGCGGCGAGGACCGTGGACAGAAGCCAGTTGCCGAGCGGATCATAGACCTGGCTCCAGGGCATGCCTTGTTTCCTATCTCCTTTTCTTCAGAAGCGCCGCCAGGGGGCGCGCATAGATCAGGACGTTGATCAGAACCAGGGCGGGAAGGGCGAAGAACGACTCGTCCCCCCAGATGAGCGGGACCTGGAAGCTCGCGAGGGACGCGGGGAAGAGCCACAGGTTCCCGGCCGTCGCGGTCTTTTGGAGGAGGTCCAGGGCGAAATGAAAGGCCGCGCCCGCGCCCGCGCATACGAGGACCTCGGTCCTCCTCTCCGCGGGAAAAAGGAGTGCCAGGATATAGATGATCAGGGCCATCGAAACCGGCGTGTGGAGTGCGGTGTCCATCCAGAAAAAGATGTCCGCGTTGGGCAGCAGGACCCCCAAGCGGCCGGCCAGGTCGGGCAGGACGGCCCCCAGCAGAACGAGCGCCGGACACCGCGCCGCCCTCCTCAGAAAGGGCGTCACGGCCAGGACATGCGTCGCGAGGTCCGGCATCTGTCAGCGGCTCCTCGCCCGGAATACGAAGGCCCTGCGGTCGAACGCATAGGTCCGGAAGAAGAAGAACGCCACGGCCAGGAGCGGGAGGACGGCGAGAAGGTTCTTGGTGATCCGGTAGCGGTAAACGTGATGCTGCACGACGTCCAGGGTCCCATCCGCCCTGAAAACGGCCGTGCCGGAGATCCGGAAACCCGCCTGATCGCCGCCGATCCGGCCCCGGGCCGCTACGACAAGGCCGTCCCAGGTCCGGAACGTGAATTCGTCGTCGGCCGCCCGGATAACGTCCCCGCCGAAGAAGATCGTCCGGCCGGCGAAGGCCGCCGGATCCCGCCGGGCTTCATGATAGCCGGGATACGCCTTCGGTCCGACCCAGGCCGCGTAGGCGACGAGGACGGCCAGCGCCGCCAGGGCCGCGCCGATTTTCCAGAAGCGAAAGCGATCCGAAAGCATAGCGAGTTGGTCTCTCCTGCCGCTCGCCGGGGGGCGATACCGCTCCGGCCGATAGCAGTCGAAAATCTTACTATATAGTCCCCGCCGGAGCAAGAACGCGGCCCGGCGGGGGCGAGAGGAACGGCAGGGGGGGCGGGG
>Ga0209226_10000466_pt1 | contig 22138 bp, 18 predicted proteins | sample BarGraNGADG00212_2_FD_184497 | JGI IMG/M metagenome (GOLD analysis project Ga0209226, IMG submission 184497) | Arctic peat soil microbial communities from Barrow, Alaska, USA - Barrow Graham LP Ref core NGADG0011-212 (SPAdes) (version 2) | ecosystem: Environmental > Terrestrial > Soil >...
CGCGACGAGGTGGTTGCGAGGCCGGCCGTGAGCGCAGGCGGCACCTTCGAGCCGGTCGAACTGCTCGCCAAGCCCGCTCAGCGCTACACGGTCACGGTCTCCGGCATCGGCCTCACGCTCACAGAGGAAGTAATGCTCTACGGCGGCGACGATTTCTTCTTCACCTACGGGCTCGTGCCCGGCCGCGGTGAGTTGCGGGTGCGCTCGACCACCCAGGGCTACACGTCCTGGATGATCGATGCGGGTTGGCCGGGCCTGGGCCCTATTTCCGGCGCCGACATGTACGCCTGGTTCGGCAACTACGCGATCAGCGTCGGCGCCGAGTACTGGAAAGGAACCGATGAGCTCTCGGCGGTAGACGTGACCGCCTGGGGCGGTACGTACGAGACGCACGCGACCAAGTCGGAGGTCGACTTTTCGAGCTGGTTCGAGCCGGAAGATACGGGCAGCGTGTTCGACATCACCAAATGGGCGGATATTCCCGACACGCTGGCAAAGGACCACTCGAGCGATCTGCTCGATATCGCCGGCGCGCTCGTGGACGGCTTCTCGGGCGACGAGGCAGATGACGACTCGGTGGTGACAGGGCAGGGCAGTGGGTTACTGACCTGGAAGCAAGCGAGGAGCGATTTCAGCCCCGAGCCGGAGTTCGACTCCTCGGCGCCGCTCGAATCGATGTGGAACGTGGTCGACGCGGTGCCGAGCTCATTCGCCATCCCGATCGTGATCGGCGGCAGCAGCGAGCAGCAGACCGCCGTGCGCGTCGATCAGGTCGATGTCGTCAGGCTCGGTAGCGGCCAGCCGGTTGAGCTGAGCGGTCCCGGAGCGGAGTGGGCCTCGTTCCAGGGACCCGAGGGCACGGAGAACCAGAACGGCAAGCGCTACGAGGTGGTGCAGTCCGATGTGCCATACGACGAGGTAGTCGTATACGTCTGGCTGACCGTGCAGCGGTACTGGCAGGGCACGCCCGGCGTCACCTGCTTCCAGCAGCGCGAGCAGCAGGTCGTCGTCTTCCACCCGGGCTCGCAACGGATGGAGGGGTTCATCGCCCCCGGCGATCTCTATCGCGATCCGTCGCGCATGACGCCCTAGAAGCTCACGCCTTCTCCGGTGAAGTGGAAACGTTGCGATTGATCAGGCGCAGGATCAGCTCGAGCGAGCTCTCCGGCCCCGGCCAGTGCTCGCGCAGGAGTTGCTCCTCGCCGCCACGTAGGAAGCTGCGTAGCACCAGAGCGACGATGATCGCGTCGTCGAGCTGCCCGACTACCGGAATGAAATCGGGCACCAGATCGAAGGGAAGCGCCAGGTACCCCGCCGTCGCCACGAGTAGTAGCTTGCGCCGCCGTGGCACGCGCGGGTCGTGCAGGAGGCGCCCGACCAGGACGATGCAGTCAGGGATGAAGCCGGCCAGCGCCCGGGCCTGCGTGCGGCGGCCCGCGAAGAAGAGAAAGAGGACGGCGGCGACCCACACGAGCGCGAGCCCGCCGAGCAGCACGAGCGTCCATAGCGTCCAACTCATGGGGCGGACGTTAGCGCTGCTGCGATTGCGACGAGGCGATGTTTGCTTTGGCGAGTAACGGCTATATGCACATCAATCGATATATGAAGGAAGGGAAATGAGAGCAATGAAAAGAGAACGAGAAGTCAGAGACGCGATCTGGGCCGATGCCTTCCGGACCGGCGACTCCTTGCACCGAGCGGAGGCAGTGCGCCGCGGAGACGTGAGCGCTTTGATCCGGCTCAGCATCCGCATAGGCGCCTAGCGGTCAAGGACGCCGGCGCCGGCCGATTCGGGTCGGCGCCGGGCTACGTTTGCGCCCCTCTAGAGGGGCATTTTGTTGCTCGGAAACTAGTGCCGCAGCGCAATCCGGAGTTCTGCTTCTGGCACCAACGTTTACTCCCTCTCGCCGCCGGTCAGAGCCTGCGTTTACTGCGGTGCCGGTCGGGGAAACCGAAGCGATGTCGATGAGGATCTCAACCGCAGCCGTACTCGCAAGCGCCCTTCTTGTAGCTGTCTGCAGCGGCGGAGCGGTAGCGGCTGGCTCGTTGGCAGCGGCCACTGGCCAAGATTGGACGCGCTTTAACTGGGACGCGCAGCGCAGCGGCTCGGTGACCTTCGATACCGGCATCGACACAACGAACGTCTCAGGGCTGAAGCGGCAGCAAGTGCGGCTACCAGGCACCGTCGACTCCTCGGCCATCTATCTGCACGGCGTGACAATCCGCGGCGCGACGCACGACGCCTTCTTCGTCACCACGACGTACGGAATCACGCTGGCGATTGATGCTGCGAAGGGCACGATCCTCTGGAAGTGGACGCCGCCCGGATACAGCAGCTGGGTCGGCTCGTACCGGATCACGACCGCGACGCCGGTCGCCGACCCGGGCCGGCGCTGGATCTACGCCGCCTCGCCCGACGGACGTCTGCAGAAGCTGTCTATCGCGGACGGGCACGCCGCCTGGCGCGTTGCGATCACGAGATATCCGCAACGCGAGAAGATCACTTCCCCGCTCAACTTCGCGAACGGGCGAGTGATCGCCACGACCGGCGGCTACATCGGCGACCAGCCGCCCTACCAGGGGCACGTCGCCATCGTGGGTGCCAGCCGCGGCCGACTCCTGCATGTCTGGAACTCGCTCTGTTCCAACCGCCGCCATCTGATCATGCCCAGCACCTGCGCCTCCAGCGACTCCGCGATCTGGGGCCGCGCCGGAGCCGTAATCGTCCCCGGCAGCGGCAATCTGCTCGTCGCGACGGGTAACGGGAATTGGAACGGCAGTACCGATTGGGGCGATTCGGTGATCCTGCTGACGCCGTCGGCGACGAAGCTGATCGGCAACTACACGCCCTCGAACACCGCACAGCTGAACGCGACCGACAAGGATCTCGGCTCCACGTCGCCTGTGCTACTCACCTCCAACCTCATCGCGCAGGGCGGCAAGGACGGGAAAATCAGGCTCATCAGCATGAAGCGGATTCGCGGCACGGCGCCGCACAAGGGCGGCGAGTTGCAAACGGTGTCGACTCCCTCTGGCGGAGAGATGTTCACGGCCCCGGCGGTGTGGCGGACATCGGCGGGCGTATGGATGTTCGCCGCCGACGGCGGTGGCACGACGGCCTGGAAGCTGACGGGCGGGAGATTGCACCAGGCTTGGCACAACGCAAACGGCGGAACGAGCCCGATCGTCGCCGGCGGCCTGCTCTGGGTCTACGACGCGGGCGGCGGCCTTCGCGTCTATTCGCCGAAGAGCGGCAGTCTCGTGACGATGCTCCAAGCCGGCTCCGGCCACTGGAACAGTCCGATCGTCGTCGACGGTCGCGTCGCGCTTCCCGAGGGCAATGCGAACGACCATTCGACAAGCGGTGTGCTCGACATCTGGCGCTGAGTTCGGGCGACGAGAGCGAGCGGTGGAAAGACCTACTGCGGGAAGAGGGGGATGACGAAAATGAGTAAGACGATGACCCGGTCTCGTATCAGCGGGGTCGGGAGAGTGATGGTGCCGGTGACCGACCAGGATCGAGCACTCGAGTTCTACGTAGGCACGCTTGGCTTCGAGAAGCGGGCCGATACTCCCTTCGGCAACGGCGACCGCTGGATTGAGGTGGCGCCGCCAGGAGCGCCGACCGCGATCGCTCTCGTCAATCCACCGCCGGGGATGCCGATCGGCATCGACACCAACATCGCCCTGACCAGCGAGGACGTGGACGCGACGCACGAATACCTGCGCTCGCAGGGCGTCGAAGAGGACGCGGAGGTCGCGCGGATGGGAGGTCCCATACCGCCGATGTTCTTCTTCCGCGACCCCGACGGGAACAAGCTCCTGGTCGTCGAGCCAGAACCGACTTAGTCGCGAGCGCTCACGTTCAGAAGGGGCTCACCGGCCGCGTAGCGGCGCAGCTGCTCGCCGGCGAGCCGATAGGCGCGAGTCCGTGAGCACGTCACCGCGCCGGCAACGTGGGGCGTAATCAAGACGTTTGGCGCGCCCCAGAGTGGATGCTCGGGCGGGAGCGGCTCCGGATCGGTGACATCGAGAGCGGCTCTGATATGGCCCGAGCGCAGAGCTTCGATCAGCGCGCCGGTATCGACGATCTGCCCGCGGGCTGCGTTGATCAGGAGCGCTCCCTCCTTCATCCTCGCCAGGAACCGCCCGTCGACCATTCTCTTCGTCTCTGCGTTGAGCGGAACTAGTATCACGACCGCATCGGCTTCGGGAAGCAGGCGCGGCAGGGCTTCCGCTGGTTCGGCGTCAGCCCGGGCATGCCTGGCGACGCCCACAACGCGCGCCCCGAACGAGATTAGGCGCGCGGCGAGAGCGCGGCCGATCGAGCCGTAGCCGAGAATGAGTACGGTCGCACCGTCGAGATCGTCGATCGGGCCGACCGATGAGGGGCCGGTCGTGATCCAGTTGCCCGCATTGGTGTCCCATTCGGCGCGCTGCTGAAGCTCGAAGAACCCGGGCAGGCGCCATCTCAGCGCGAGCAGCGCTGCCACGACCCATTCGGAGACGGCGATGTCGTAAGCGCCGCTTGCGCCGCAAACGACGACGCCTTCGGGCACGCGCCGGAGCAACGAGTCGACTCCGGCCGCGATCGACTGTACGACGCGGAGATTCGGCAGCTGCTCGAACAGCGCGGCCGCATTGCGCGCGAGCTCCGGCCCGAAAACGAAGAACTCGACCTCCGTGTCCGGCTCGGAGACGAGCTCGACACCATCCGGCAGCGGCTCGAGCTCGCGGCGATGGGGCACGTCGGCAACGAGAACCTTCACTTAGAGCCCTCTCACGGACTCGAACCGTGGACCCCCTCCTTACCATGGAGGTGCTCTACCAACTGAGCTAAGAGGGCAAGCGCCGGAATTGTACCGCCGCTCCGAGGAGGCTGAATCGGCGCCGGCGAGATCTTCGCGTCCGGCCGAGGCTAGTCGGAATCCGCCACGCCGTTTTCGAGCTCCCGGGCTCGTCTTCGGCGCTCGCGGCGGGACCAGAGCAGAGCGGCGGCCGCCGCGAACAAAACGACGATGGCTAACCCGATGTAGCCGCCGCGCTCGACGATCTTGACTGCGCGGTTGAGGTTGGAACCGACTAACAAGCCGACGGCCATCACCGCGGCGACCCAGCAGGCGGCGCCGAGCGCGTTAGCGATCAAGAAAGCGCGCCAGTGCATGCGCGAGATACCGGCGATCGGCCCGGCGAAAATGCGCAGGATGGCCACGAAGCGGGCCGAGAAGACAACAACCCAGCCGCGCTGTCGCTTGAAGAATGACTCCGCCCGAGCGATGCGCCTGGGGTGGTAGAAGCGCCGGATTCCCGGCAGCGTCCAAAACTGCTCGCCGTAGTGGCGCCCGAGCGCGTAGCCGATGTTGTCGCCGACGACCGCGCCGGCCCAGGCACAGAGCGCCACCTGCCAGGGCACGAGCGTTCCGTGACCGGCTGTGACGGCCGCGATCACGAGCACCGTCTCGCCGGGGATAGGAATACCCATCGACTCGATCCCCACGCCGAAGAAGACGAGCGGCAGTCCGATGATCTTCAGGAGGGTCTCGATCGCGTGAACGAACATCGTGAGCCGGCAGCTTCTAACGCCACGCCGAGCTCGTGCCAGTCAACGACCGCCGCAACTGACATGGCGGGCGCGGCTCACCAACGCCGTCCACCGACCTCCACATTCCGAGCACTGTCCACGACTGCGGCAAGCCCGCCTCGCATGTAGGAGCAGGCGAGTCACACGCGCCGAAGGCGCGAAGGCTCGTGCACAGAGGTCATACCGCCGGAAGTCTTCGCCCGCTGAGCCGCCATACGGAGAAACCGCTGTACAACGAGAATAGCTAGCTTACTTGCTCGGGGCGCCGCTGGTGGTGCGATCCAGGAGAGAACACACTCGGCCGCCGCGACCGGCATGACGGGCGCGGCAAACAGCCGCTGTCCCCTGGTTGTCTCCGTTTCTACCGACGAAAGTCTTCGCCGGCTGAGCCGGCGGACTTTCGTCGGAGAATGGGGGAGGGAGGATTCGAACCTCCGTAGGCTGAGCCGACGGGTTTACAGCCCGCTCCCTTTGGCCGCTCGGGCACTCCCCCGGGAAGAAGCGCCATTCTACCCACGAAAGTCTGGCGACTTTCGTGGGAGACGGAGAAAGCGCCGAGCGCGGCTCGGGCGCCATCCCCCGGTCGCCCTTCCCTTTCACCGCCGAAAGTCGTCATGCCCCCGGAGGGGGCGGACTTTCGGCGGCTAAGGACGCTCCCTTTGGCCGCTCGGGCACTCCTCCGGGAAGAAGCGCCATTCTACCCACGAAAGTCTGGCGACTTTCGTGGGAGACGGAGAAAGAATCGAGCGCAGCTAGAGCGCTAGCTCCCGGTCGCCCTTGTCATTCACCGGCGGAAGTCGTCATGCCTACCAAAGGGGGGCGGACTTCCGGCGATTAATGGACGCTCGCTTTAGCCGATCGGGCACTCCCCCGGGGGGAAAGCGCCGTTGCGGCGACGCCGAAATACCGGCTCTAAGAAAGCCGCCGCGACCGACCCGCGCGGGCGCGGTTCACAGACGCCATCCCCCGATCGCCTCTGTCTATCACCGATGAAAGTCGTCATGCCCCCGGAGGGGGCGGACTTTCGTCGGAGTACTAAAGCAGTGGCGCTTTTGTGCCGATGCAACGGCGGATGGAACTTGATGAGCTCCTTACCCGTGTTGTTGAGATCGGGGGATCTGACCTTCACCTCAAGTTGGGTCAGCCACCGATCGTTAGGCGCGATGGCGAGCTCGGCGCGCTCGACGGCTTTCCGCCGCTCGGGCCGAAAGAGCTGAATTCCATCCTCGAGACGCTGACCCGGCATCTTCCCAGCAAGTTGCAGGAGTTTCGGCAGACGGGCGAGCTCGACATGGCCTTCACGCATCCGAGCCTACCGCGCTTCCGCGTCAACGGCTTCCGGCAGCGCGGTGCTATCTCGTTTGCCTTCCGCGTCATCCCGCGTGAGATTCCGACCTTCGATCAGCTCGAGCTGCCGCCCGGCGTGGCCAATCTCGCCAGTTATCACCGCGGCCTCGTGCTCGTCACCGGTGCGACCGGAGCTGGTAAGTCGACCACCCTTGCGGCGATGGTCGACCACATCAACCGTACGCGGCGGCAGCACATTCTCACGATCGAAGATCCGATCGAGATCCTTCACGCCGATCGCGGCTGCATCGTCAACCAACGTGAGATCGGCCTTGATTCCGCTTCCTTCGGTCAGGCTCTACGGCGCGCTCTCCGCCAGGATCCAGATGTGATCCTGATCGGCGAGTTGCGCGACCGCGAGACCGCCGAGACCGCACTGCAAGCGGCCGAATCTGGGCACCTGGTGATGTCGACCATGCACACGATCGACGCTGCCGAGACGGTTTCGCGTCTCGTGGAGCTCTTCCAGGAGAGCAAGCAGGTGCAGATTCGCTCGATTATGGCCGGCGTGTTGCGCGGTGTAGTCAGCCAGCGCCTATTGCCGCGTATCGGCGGCGGCCGCGTGGCTGCGGTCGAGGTAATGGTTACCAACGCCCGCATCGCCGATTTGATCCGCGAGGGCAAGAGCGAGGAGATTCCCGAGGCGATCGCCGACGGCGCGTTCTTCCAGATGCAGACCTTCGCTCAGTCGTTGATCCAGCTGGTGCTGGACGGGAAAGTCGACAGGGAGATTGCTGCCAACGCAGCGTCGAACCGCCACGACTTCCTCGTTCAGATCGATCATGAAACCAAGAGCCAGGCGGCCGGGGAGCAAGGAAAGGAAACGGCCGACGGCGCCCCGGGTGGACTCGGGCCTGCGCTCACTGGTAGTGCGGGAGGCGCGTCGCCCGACGCAGGATCGCTCAGGGTCGCCGGTCCGGACGGATGAAGCGGGCGCTAGCGGGCGCTCTACTGGCGTTCGCGCTATGTGCCGGAACCGCGAGTGGCGACACCTTTGCGGTCGTCTCCTCCACGGATTCCTCTTTTAGCTCGGGTTTCTCACTCGCAAGTGGTGGGCTGCCGAGCTCCCAGTTACCGAACAGCGCCGGCTCGCTCGCTCTTCCCTTGACCTGGACCGCACAGGCCGGCGATGAGACGCCTGTCACCTCTGCCCAGTTGCGCGGAATCTGGCAGTCGGCCGGCGCCGCCTACGGCATCCCCTGGTCGGTGCTGGCAGCGATCAACAAGGTCGAGTCGAACTTCGGCCGCAACATGGGCCCGAGCTCGGCCGGCGCGATCGGCTGGATGCAGTTCATGCCCGATACCTGGCTACGTTGGGGCGCCGACTACGACGGCGACGGGGTTGCCGACCCCTGGAACGCCAAAGACGCCGTCTTTTCGGCGGCGCGCTACCTGGCTGCCACAGGTGGTGCGAGTGACATCTCGCGAGGTGTCTTCTCCTACAACCACGCTCAGTGGTACGTCGACGAAGTGCTCTCTCTGGCCGGCTTGCTGGCCAACGACAGCTCGCTTTCTTTCTCGCTCGACGTGCTTCAGGTGAATCTGGAGAAGGCCGAGCGGCGAGTAGCCTCGCTCAGCCAGGAGATCGCCCAGACGCGTGCTCAGGCCGGCGAGATCGGGCGCCGCGCGCAGCGAATGCTTACCGCCGCCGAGACGGTCACGCTAATCGACGCGCGCTCCGCCGCACGCGCACGGGCAGCTCAAGTTCAACTCAAGGCCAATTCGATCGAAGCGCGCCTTCCGGAGTTGAGTGCCGCGCTCGAAAAGGCGAAGAAGAGCCTCGCGAGTGCGCGCGCCAGCTCACAACCGCAGTCCTTCAGCTCCGGCACCTCGGTGTATCTCGCCAGCGCTCTCTACCAGAACGGTTATGTGTTTCCAGTCGGCGGCGGGCCGAGTCGAGTCTCGGTTGGGCACACCCATCACGACTACCCGGCAGCGGACATCGCGGCGCCCGCCGGTTCGCCCGTCTACGCGCTGGCGGACGGCATTGTCGTCAAAGCCTGGCGCAGCATCGATCCTCTCTGCGGTATCGGCTTGAGATACCGCACAGACGACGGTCAGATTTGGGCCTATTGCCATCTCTCCTACATCGAGCCCTCGGTCGTGACCGGCACGCCGCTGACGGCCGGGACGCTGATCGGCCTGGTTGGCTCGACCGGGCACTCGACCGGGCCGCACCTACATCTCGGACTGATTCCCTCGAGTAACGGCTATCCGCAGGACCAGACCTGGTTCCAGAGCTTCGCCGACATCGCCTACCGCTGGCAGGACGAGAGCACGCAGTCTGTCTCGATCGATTCCACAGCCCTCAGCTCGCCGCTGATCTTCGCGGTCGTGAACGGCGCGGCCGGCGAATCGACGACGAGCACCTGGACCGTATCCTCGCAGTCGATCTCGGCCTCGATGGTGTCGGAGTCGAGCCCGGCCTCGGATTCAAGTGCAAGCGAGAGCTCGCCCTTCGCGACGGCGCCCGGAAGCTCCGCGCCGCAGAACTCGTCGGCTAGCGCCGACTCCGCCCCGAGCGAGCAGGGTTCGGCGCTTCCGTTCAGTAAGTAGTCCCTAGCTCGACTCAAGCTGGCATCCTGTCGAAATGAGGCTCATGGGAGTTCGGATAACGCTTGGCCGCATCGTGACGTTTATCGTCCTCTGCGCGCTTGTCTCAATGGCATTGGCCTTCCTCTTCACTCGCAGCAACTCGACGGCGGAGTCCAAGCGCAAGGCGAAGGTCACGGCGCCTCCGAACAAGGTTGTGCCCGGTGTGGTCGGCCAGCTGTATGTCTTTGCCGAGAGCACGCTGCAGGAGCACGGCTTTGGCTGGAAGGTCGTTGGCCCGGTCAAGGGCTGGGCGGGGGTAACGATCGCGAGTCAGGATCCCATCTCAGGTACGGCGGTTGTGGATACCGGCGCTCCGCTCGTGACACTGCACCTGGCGAAGCCGAAGGGCTACGTCACCCAGGGCACACCGGAGAACTCCTCGCCCTACGCAAGCACCGAAATCTTGTTGCCGGCCGGTTCTACGACTACGGGGAAGTCCACGACGAGCGCCCAGACGACGACCACGATCACGCTCTCGACCACGACCCCGACCACGACCAGCAACTCGACGACGTCAACAAAGACAGAGTCGTCGCAAGCCCGCCCGCCCGCTTTCACGATTTCGGGCGCGAAGGCCGAGCCGCTCGACGAGATACCGCTCCCCGAGCGGGCGAAGAACCTGAGCGCCTGGCTCGAGACGCATCGTGTGGCCAGCGCGGCGAACGAGCGCTACTGGCTGTTCCAGCATGCCTGGATCGTCTACGGCGCCAAGTTCGGCTGGTGGCACGGAGCGCAAGCGCTGGAGACTCTGATCGCGGTGGACAAGCGCGTCGAGCAGCTCTGGGGCGTCGGCGTCAAGAGCGAAGCCGAGGCTAGAGCCGCGCTCGATTTCGTGCACGCGCACGGCGGTTGAGCGAAGGTCGAACGGGTCAGAGCTACGAGTTAGCCGGCGCCGGCGCCGGCATGTAGCCCGACGGCACCTCGCGGAAGAGCAGGGTCGCGACTCCGCCGAGTGGCGGGAACCAGGGTGGGTTCAGGTTCGCCAGTGCGGAATAGTTCGCGCAGTTCGGTGCGGTGGTCGGGCACGACGGCGCGGTTCCGTAATCCGTGATGCGGTAGATGTTCTTCAGAGCGCCGCTGCCGTCAAAGTAGCCGTAGCCGCCTGCGGGGCTTCCGCTGCGCATGCATCCCGAGTTGCTGGCGTAGGTGGCCGTCCCGACGAAGGTCATTGTGCTGCTCGACCCCCTGTCGGGACCGTTCCTGCAGGCATAGTCGCCCCAGGTACCGTTCACGGCGATCGTCGCCGCGCGCCACCAGAGCGAGTCAGGGGGAGAGTACGCCGCGATGGTGACGTTGTTCTGCGCGATCAGGCCCAGGACATCGTCGTTGGGGCCGGAGATGCCGTCCGGGGACGCCTCGGAGGCGTAGTGCACGTCGCCGGCGGCGATGATGTCGGTGGCCGAGGCGACGGTCACACGGCCGTTGACCTGGCTCGTCGGCGAGCCGTCGGCGCTCGTAGCGCTGTAACCGCTGATGGCAGTAGGCCAGGAGATGATCGCGTCTTGGCCGGTATAGATGGCCCCGTTGGACGGGATAGGTCCGTCATAGGCGGGTGATGGAGGGGCCATGCCGCCCGAGTACAGCGAGACGGCCGCACCTGCTGGGAATGTCACGCCAGAAGAGCCACAGCTGCTGCACTTGACTGTGGTGAAGGATTGGCTCCCCTTCGCTGTATATGTGATTGGGACCGTAGGGGCTGACCCTGCGCTCGTAGCGATGTAGATGGGAGTGCTCGAGGAGGCGGAGTTTGGGAAGGACGCCGCGCTCTCGTTCACGGTCATGGTCGCCGACGTGCCGCTGTACAGCTTCACGCTGCTGGCCAGCTTGACGTCGTTGCAGTACGGCCGGATGTGGTCGGGGGCGGAGCTGTTGAGGCACTTCCAGACCTGGACGTCGCCGTCAGAGGTGAAGTTGAGACGCCAGGCGCTGGCGCTCGTGTCGTCGAAGTCCGTCCCGACACCGGTCGTCGACGAGCCCGTTCGCAGATTCGTGTTCATCTGGGCGTTCGTCTGTACCTGAGAGACTGAGCCGACGATGTTCTCGATGATGATCTTGTCCTTCCGTTTGGTCGAGATACTCGGAGTGGTCGAGTTGGTATAAATCTTTCCGGGACTGACCACGTTCGGCGGGTTGGAGTAACCGCCTGCCACGACGATGTTGCCCTCGACCAGCACATTGCCGTAGAACGTCGCGCCGCAGACGTAGAGATCGCCGCTGCTGTACACGTCGCCGTAGATCGTGCTCCCCCAGCAGGGATCGCCCGAGCCGTGGCCCATGCCGTTAATAATGAACTGGTAAGCCGCGGGCGTCGTGATTTTGGTATGAACCTCTACCGCTCGCTTCTGATAACTCGAATCGCAAACCAGCGGCGAAACGCTAGGATCCTGCACCTTGCAGCCGGTCGAGACGATGTCGGTGTAGTTGACGGCGGGAGTGCTCACGGTCGCCGCGTGGGGTGGGGTGATCATCAGGTTGTAGGCGTAGCCGCGCACCGCCGTCGTATTGGCAGACGCATCGCCGATTCCGGAGAACCACCAGTCTTCCCCGTTCGGGTAGGTCCACTTGACGCTCGACGGCCAGGCCGATGTGTTGCCGGGCTCACAGTCGCTCGTACTCGTGCTGTGCGAGACGAGCGCGCTGTTGTCGTCTCGCCTCCGCGTCGATTCGCCCTTGGCGACACAGTGGTCGTAATAAGCGGGATCCTCGGTCAGCTTGGCGAGGTAGTCGTTGAGACCCGCCTCGGCCGCCTGGTAGACGGCATCCGAGGTTGCGGCGCCGGCAGAGCTCTTGGACTCGTTCGACACCTGCTCGATCAGCACGACCGAAAGGACCGTTAATACCACGATCATCCCGACCACGGCTGCCAGCGCGATGCCGTCCTCGTTGGCCAGGAAGCGTTTTAGTCTACGAAGTCGCCTCGGCGCCTTCATGATGCGTTCCACCTCAGGGTTGCGACGGCTCCGTAGGTGAACCTCTCGCTGTTCGAGTACGGGGACATCACGGCCCGGACGACGATCGTCTTGAGCTCCGTCTTATCGGCCGGGACCTGGCACTGCCAGGTGATGAGCTCGGCTGAGGTCGAATTACTGGGATCGATCGTCATGTCCGGCGGCGACTGCTTGCAGTACTTGAACATCTGGCCCTCATACCATCCGCCGCTGCTCGGGTTACCGGTCGCGGGTGTCAGGATGGTGCCGATGGTGTGGATCGTTCCCGTGTCGCCGGGGTCGATCGGGGTTCCGTCGGTGTTATACGACGTGACGTCCGTCGCCCGTCGTTGTAGGACATGGCTCGTCAAGTTCAGCGAGTAGGTGATCCTTTGTAGAGCGATCGCGCCGGTCGTGCTGTTCGGCGCCAGGTGGTTGGGCGCGTAGAAGGAGATGGAGCTGTTGCCGTAGTTGACGATCGGCGTGGTCGTGGTTCCCGTGGTCGCGTCGCGTAGGTCTGAGACGAGCTGGTTGAGAGCGGCGCGTACCTCGGTCTGGGCGATGTTCTGAGCCTGCACGTGCGAACTTCGACTGATTGTGGTGGTGTAGGTCACGCTGAACATCGCAGTGGTGATGCCGAGTATCGCCATCACGACCACCAGCTCGATCAGGGTGAAGCCGCGCTCGTCGAGCGCTCGGCGAAGCCAGCGCTTCCAACCGGCGGCGCCAAGAGGTGAGAGTGCGGTTTGTGCGCGGGCGAATCTCAACATTGCCTCGCTAGGAGATCGAGACACAGAAGCTGTTGGAGGTTGTGGAAATCACCTGGCCTGCCAGAGTGCCCTGGTAGGTGTGCCATCTATCCGGGCTGTACTTGGCGGAGATGTCATAGGTGTCGACCGGAATGCCGGTGAAGGAATACGTCCCGCCGCCGAACGAGCTGGGGGAGTAGGTCGTGCTCGGAGTGTCCGACACAATGAGTTTTACCGTTGCGCCGCTCTGCAAAGATCCCTTCGGGGAGCTGGTGCAGCCGTTCGACGACCACGAGCCGTTGCGTACGGTGACGGTAACGGGCGTGGTCACCGGGGGCACATAGTCCGGCAGCGGCACATCAAAGGTCGACGAGAGGTTAGTCGGGTAGTTAGACGGCACCGTGAGCCCGGTCAACAGCCCGTGGCGCTCGTACGGCGTGGTCGTTGCGACATCCACCTGGTAATCCGAGCCGGGCGCGATCGGGTCGCCGTCGAGGGTGTCCCCGGGGTTGAGCGTGACGGTGCCGTCCGTGGTCGTGAACTGCTGCGAGACACCGAGCTTCACCGAGGAGATGGTCACCGTTGTCGAGCCCGTGTAGAGACTGGGGGCGTTGCTGCCGTCGATGACATGCACGATGATGCCGCTGGGCTTGTAGAGGTAGATCGTCGTATTGCTCGTGCCGCTCTTTTCCAGCGCGATGTGCCCTGCGCTCTGCGTCGCCGACGAGTCGCTCGGTGGTAGGTCGGCCGCCAGCGTCGTGTAGCCGACCAGCGTGGCGGTGATGTCGTAGTAGCCGAGAGGATCAGGATCGGTTGGAGTCGGCTCCAGCCCTTTGAAGGTGGCCACGCCGAACGAGGGCAGACCGCTGTCGATGCCGGTGTAGTCGCTCGCGCTGAAGCCGGCGTCCCAGGTCTTCGCGAGGTGGACGCGTACGCTTCCGAGCAGCGCCTTGGTCTGGAAATCTTGAACCGTGACGTTGATCAGGCCGTTGTTTAGGCCGCCGGTTTCGAGCGGCGTCGCGGAGGAGACGTAGGTGCGAGCCCTAGCCACCTCCGCCCCGTCCGAGGCTCGCGTGATCACGACCTGGATTCGCTTGAAGTTGGCGGCGGTGACGTAGCTCCCCGGGGTCGGGTCGTCCACATAAGTGATGCTGGTCGTGAGCGTGTACCAGAGCCCGGTTACCTCCTTGGATTGAACCGCCTGCACGACTCCGCCCGGGTTCCCGTCGACGAGGCCGACATTCCCGTAGTTGAGCTGACGGATGTACTCGATCTGCTGCTGCGCCAGCTCGAGCGCGATCGTCTTCTGGCGCGATCGTGAGTCGGCGGCAGTCGCCGAGGTGAGCACGCCGATCAGCGCGGTGCTGACGATGCCGAAGATGACGATCGCGAAGAGCGTTTCGATCAGCGTGACGCCAGCCTCGTGCCGGGCGGCGCGAAGCAGCCTGCTCGTAATGCACTTGATCTGGTCCACCTGAATGAAGCTTCGGCATAAACGAGCGAAACCTCGTCCCCCAATATCGCTATATAGGGGTACCGATTTCGGTTTGCACGCTGGACGCTCTTTGGGCCTGTCTGGAAGGGGTGAGAAGGGCGCGGGCGAAAACGCAGGCGCTAGCCTTGACGCAAAAGCGCCTCAAAGAACAGGAGCCGGCAATCCTCCGTCAGACACCCGATTCGTCAAAGTACCGGCCATGACCTTAGTGATCGCGATCTTGATGCTTCTGCCGGGGCTTGCGCTCGGCAGCTTCCTCAACGTCGTCGCTGCCCGCGTGCCGCGGCACGAGTCGATCGCCTTCCCCGGCTCGCACTGCATGACCTGTGGCCACTCGATCGCCTGGTACGACAACATCCCACTTGTCTCCTACACCGTGTTACGCGGTCGTTGTCGCAACTGCGGTTCCTCGATTGGGCTGCGCTATCCCGCCGTCGAGCTCGTGACGGCGCTGCTCGCGTCGGGCTGCGTCTGGAAGTTCGGGCTTCATCTAGAGGCGCTGCTCGCCGTTTTCTTCTGCGCCGTGCTGGTCGCCATCTCGGCCGCCGACCTCGAGCACCGCATCGTCCCGAACGCGATTGTGCTTCCGGCCGCCGTCATTACGCTCGCCGCCCAGACCGCTCTTCATCCTTCCGTCGAGTGGGCGATCGCCGCCTTCGCAGCGTCGGGGTTCCTGCTCCTCACGGCACTTCTCTATCCGGGCGGCATGGGCATGGGCGACGTGAAGCTCGCGTTCCTGCTCGGCGCGATGCTCGGCCGAACGGTTGTCGTGGCGCTCTTCGCCGGCATGATCAGTGCGCTTGTGCCCTCGATCTGGCTCCTCATCCGCCACGGCTCCAAGGCGCGCAAGATGAAGATCCCCTTCGCCCCCTTCCTGGCGCTCGGCGCCGTGCTGGCGCTCTTTGCCGGCAAGGCTCTCATCGACGCCTACCTGTCGCTCCTCTAGTCATCTCCAGGCGAGCTCCTCGAGCTCGATAAAGGCCTGCAAGCGATGGCCGAGTGGGTGAACGAATCGCCCATCTGCATCACTCGCGGCGGTGTCAAGTAGTCGCCTCTTGCTGCCGATAGCCCGTTCGAGGGATAGATGGCAGAAGAACGCCAATCCACCAAGAGTGGGGGACGCGCGGGCGCGCGCGAGAGCACGCGCCCGTTGGCCGGCGCGCGGCAAATCAACGAGCTCGTCGAGCTCCTTGGCGATCTGCTCGAGGCGACCGGCCTAGTCACGGCCGACAAGCTTGCCGCGGCGCGCAGCGACGCAGGAACCTCCGGCTCGCTCGTCGCCGCGCTCGCCGAGAACGGCGTGATCTCCGCAGAGCGGGTGGCCGAGGTTCGGGCGGCGCACTTCCATCTGCCGCTGATCTCCCTCGCAGACGAGAAGATCTCTCCAGATGCGGCCACCGCGATTCAGATTCACGTACTCGAACGCGTCGTCGCCCTCCCATACAAGCTTTCCGGCGAGCGCCTGCTCGTAGCGATCGCCAACCCCTCCGACGTCAGCGGCATCGACGAACTGAAGCTGGCAACGCGCTACCAGATCGAGCTCGGCGTCGCATCGAGTGAGGAGATCCTCGCGGAGCTCCAGAGCCTGCAGCGCGCCAACCAAACCCTCAACACGCAGTCGGACCTGCTGGAAGACGTCGAGGTTATCGATGAGGGCGCCGACGTCGACGACCTCGAGGCCGACGACGGTATCTCGGACGCGCCGCTCGTGCGCCTAGTGAACTCGATCATCTTCCAAGGCGCCGAGGATGGGGCGTCGGACATTCACTTCATGCCCGAGGAGGACGCGCTCGTCGTTCGTTACCGAATCGACGGCGTGCTGCAAGAGGCTCAGCGCGTCCCGAGGCGCATGGCCTCTGGTGTTACGACGCGCCTGAAGGTACTGGCCAAGCTCGACATCGCCGAGCGACGCAAGCCTCAGGATGGACGCATCTCGCTGAACGCCAAGGCGGCGGGGCGAACGCTTGACATCCGCGTTGCCGTGCTGCCGACGGTCGAGGGCGAGTGCGTCGTGATGCGCCTGATCGACAAGTCCAGGAAGACGCCGACGCTTGAGGGCCTCGGCCTGGCCGAGGACATGCGCGAGGCGCTGGAGCACGTGATCAAGAAGCCGACCGGTACGCTGCTCGTTACCGGCCCGACCGGCTCCGGTAAGTCGACCACGCTGTATGCGGCCTTGCACATAGTCGCCAAGCCCGAGGTCAACGTCATTACCGTCGAGGACCCGGTCGAGTATCGGCTGCAGGGCATCAACCAGGTTCAGATCAACACCAAGGCCGGGTTGACCTTTGCGGCCGTCCTGCGCTCGATCCTACGTGCCGATCCCGACGTCTTGATGGTGGGAGAGATTCGCGACGGCGAGACCGCCAAGATCTCGATCGAGGCTGCGCTCACCGGGCATATGGTGCTCTCGTCTCTGCACACCAACGATGCTCCGAGTGCGCTCACGCGCCTGAACGAGATGGGCGTCGAGCCCTTCCTCACCAGTGCCGCCGTCTCAGGCGTTCTGGCTCAGCGCTTGGCTCGGCGCCTCTGTCCCAACTGCGCCGAGATGTATACGCCTTCAGTTGGCGAGATGGTTGCGGTGAACGTCTCGCCCAGCGCCGCGGCCAAGCTCGATGGGATGGCCTTCTATCGCAAGGTCGGTTGTCCGCGCTGCAACCAGACCGGTTACAAGGGCCGGATCGGCATCTACGAGTTCCTGAACATGTCTGATGAGCTCGCCGCCTACTCGGCGACGAAGCCTTCACACGAAGAACTGAGAACACGCGCGATTGATCTGGGTATGCGCACTATGTGGGATGAGGGCATGGATAAGGTCTCCCAAGGGGTGACGTCGATCGAGGAGTTGGCACGTGTCGTTGCGACCTAGACCTCAGCGCTACAGTGTGCGTGTCAAAGCGCTCGAAGTCGGGCGCCGTTGATTGCGGAGGCGTAAGAAGTGCCGTTTCATCGTCGCAAACAAGAGAATCAACCAGATACCCCGGCTCCGGACGTTACCCCGGCGGCGCCTGAGCCCGCCGCGGCAGTGCCCGCACCCGCGCCTGCGCCAGCAGATATCCCGCTACCTCGCGAGCCTTTGTTAGCGCCCGAGACTCAAGCGGAGGCGCCGGTTGAGTCGCAGTTCCAGCCCGTGGAGGGCGCCGACGAGATGCTCGACATGCCCCTCGGGACACTTATTTTTCGCGCCGGCCTGATCGCCCCGCAACAACTCGAAGACGCGCTCGCCGAGGGGCTGCGCTCGGGCAAGCGGCTGGGCGAGGTGCTGCTCTCGCGCGGCTGGCTGAGTGAAGAGGATCTAGCGCGGTTGCTTGCGGGGCAGAAGGGCTTGCCCTACGCCGATCTGGAGAAGGTCGCTATCGATCGTGAACTGGCACAGGCCATGAGCCTTGACGATGCTCGCAGCGAGATGGCGCTACCGGTCGTGACCGAATTCGGCCTGCCGGTGGTCGCCATGGCCGACCCGGATGAAGCGGCCATGGATCGGCTACGGGCTCAACTTGGTCCTGAGATTCGATTTGTTGTCGCCGCACCGAGCGTGCTTACGCGCCTGATCGACGAGGTGCTGGGGGGCGCTTCGGCTCCTGGGCTGCTGGTCGCGCCTACTCTGGCCGAGCCGATCGCGCCGTTTACCGATCCGTCGATCGAGCAGGGCGCGCCGGTTGCCGAGCCGTCGGTCGAGCAGTTCGCTCAGGAAGAGCCTGCGGCCGAGCCTGCACCGCCGGAGACCGCTGCGGAACCCGAACCGGTCGCGCCTGAGCCGGTAGCGGAGCAAGAGATCCGCCCGATCATCGTCGAAGGCGAAATCGACTATCCGACCTTCTCGGAGTACCAACCGATTCCAGAGACCGAGATCATCACGGGACCCGACGAGCAGCTTCCCGCCGAAGTGCAGATGGGCGATTACGGCTACTACGACGATCCCTCGCTGCTGGAAGGAAACGCCTGGCAGGCCGGAGAGACAGGACCACCGGCCGTCGAGCCGGCAGCGGAGACGACCGATCTGAGCGCCGACCAGCACAGCGTAGAGCAGCCGGTCGAAGAGCCAGAGGCGCTGGTCGAAGAGACCGAGCAGCCGGTCGAAGAGGCCGAGGAAGCCTGGCAGGAGCCGGTCGAGGAATCGGCCCCAGAGGTTGTTCCGGAGCCAGTCGCTGCGGATGTTGAAGAGCCCGCGCTCGAGCAACCGTCCGAGCTGCCGGAAGAGGCCGCGGATAAACCGGCAGGTGAAGATGACCTAACGGCCACGACGCCCGCCTGGATGAGAGGCGAAGTGAACGTGATCACCGCCGACGTAGCCGACTTCATTGATCCCGGCGCTTCAAACGCCCCGGAAGCGACAGCACCGCCGGTAGCTGAAAGTCGCGACGTCGCCGAGAGCGGACCGGAGCCCCTCGTCAGTGAAGATGAGGTGTCGGTTGAGGTCGAGCCGGTTCTCGACGAAACGGCGGAAGCGCCAGCTGATGAGCAGCCGACCGAGCCCGAGCTCGCTCATATCGAGCCGGCCGCCGCGGAGTTCGGCGCTGAGTCCCCGACCTGGGCTAGCCAGTCCATGGAGGCCGCCGAGGAGGAGGCTGCGGTGGAAAGCGCCGGCGACGCTACGCCCGAGCCGGACGCTGCCCCGGAAGTGGAATCCGCGCCAGAATCCGGCCGAGGTGAGTTTGAGCTGGTGATGCGCCTTTTAGACGGCGATCGAATGTCGATCGGGTTCTTCGCCACTGCCGAGGCCGCGCAAGAAAAGGCCGCCGAGGTCTTCAAGCAGTTCGCCGAGACGAAGGAAGGCAGCTGGCCCTATATCGGCGGTCGCTTCCTACGCCCAGACACGATTGTTTCAATCGACGTCGAGCAGCACACTTCCGGCTGGGGCGGCTCTAACTCCCGCGGCCGCATGTTCGACGGCGACGAGAGCGCCTAGAGCGAGCACTCCACCACCTGATTGTCGAGGCGCAGAGCTTCATCCGCGCCCGTGGAGGCTCGTGGGCTTCGCCTTAAAAAGAGCTAGCTGACTTCGCAGCCGAGGTACTCGAGCGCGAGCAGAGCTTCTTCGATATAGGCGGCCGCTTCGTCTTTGCTACCGAAGTGGTACGGGCCCGGATGCAGTGGCTCGACGCGCAGGCTGTTAGTCGGGTACACGTCGCACTCGACTACGAACTGTTCGTCGCGCTCGAAGAGGCGCAAGATCACAACGCGGCGCCCGTCCTTCTTGGCGTGGCGGTGGAAGCTCTCCTTGGCGGCGGTCGCCTTGCCGCCCCTCCTCGCAGCGCCCTTGCTCTCCGCGCGGAGCCCGTATTCGTCGGCGAGGTCGCTCACGAGGCGCAGGTGCTGATCTGGAGGGTCGTCGCGAGGTTGCTCGCGCTTGCGATCAGCGCCGCGTTCTTCTGGTCGGTTGCTTTTGCAGTCGCTTGATCGTTGCTGCGCAGCGCCTGCGCTTCGGAGCGGATGTTGGTTGCGACCTGTCGCAGATCGGCGACGATTTGCGCGTAGTCTTTCGCGGCGCTACGAGTGGGCCTGACCGCGCTGAGCGATTTTGTTTCCTTGTTGAGCAAAGCAGCGGCCTCGTCCAATCCCGCGGCTGCTTGCTTTCGCCCCGCTGCGGTGTTCAGATCGGCGATTCTGATCTTGCCCTGAGCCGTTGCAAGCGGAGCCGAGTAACGCCCACAGATCGTATTCGCGTCGCGCACCCAAGGCTCGCTAACCGGGTAAACGTTCTTGGCCGCCTGGGCGACGACTTGGCTGTCTGCAAATCCCTGCAGCGTGAAGGCTAGTTTGCGACCCCGCTTGAAGAAGAGCACCTCTGGGCTGGACGTCGCATTGTCGCCGAGTAGGGTCGCCAGCTGCCGCGCGATTTTCTCATCGAAGACGTTGAACGCAACGAAGCCGGCACCGACTCTGGCCGCTCCGGCCTTGGCCTCCTTCATGGCCTGCTCGTCTGTGGCGACGCTGCGGGCGTACACCGAAACAACGACGAGAGGATGGGCCACGAGTGCGGCATCGAGCGCGGTGACTCCTTCAAGCGGCGTCTTGTGTTTGCTCTTCTTGCGCTTTTCTACTTTGGCGTTCTGCTTCGCGGTCGTTGTGGTTCGAGTAGTCGCCTTAGTCGTCGTGGGCAGCGTTGCCTGCGTGCCGGCGGTGCTGCTGGTCGAGCTCGATCCGCGCATGAGCACGTAAGCGCCGGCGGCGGCGAGCAGAATCAAGGCCAATACCGCCAAGAAACGCATGCGAGGACTGGGAGTCGACTTCATAGGTTGTTCTATCGGTTCGCGACGCTTACGGCATTAGTGTTTTCAGAAAGAGAGACCAACGAAGGCGGACAAGGCGAGCTAATTCGAGCTTATTCAAATGAAGCACTACACGGCCTGGCCGCGCTCGGTGGTGCACTGCGCCTGCCTCAGTCGCGCCAGTATCTCTGTCGATACGGACGCAACTTGCGTCCTAGCGGCGCATCTACCGATCGCACTCCGTCGGCGGGTCGTAAGTTGAAACGAACTCTAGTGGTATTCACGGGGTGCGCGCCGGGCCACGGCAGCCTACTCTTGACGGTCGATCGTGACTGCGCCAGGGGCTAAGTCAAGAATGATCGCGAGGTGAATATGCAAGAGGAAAGAAAGAGGGCGCGGTTTCCCGCGCCCTCAACAGTCCGCTTCAAGACTGTGCGATTACGCATCTTCCATTAACAACCTGCTCCGCCCTGGACAACAGGAATGTTACTGGTATCTCCTGGGCCCGGACTCATTTTCGCGGTCCAACCGCCTACTGTTGCAGAAACGCAGTAAGTAGTATTAGACAATGACTTGATCACGACAGCGGCGGCAAGGCCCTGATCGATGTTTGCTTTGATGAAGGTTTGGTCGAAAGTTGCCGAGCCATCAGCGGCGTATTTCCCGTGATCGGAGTAGTACGCCTCGATAGACGGAATCGCTGCACGGACATCTGCCTGCGCCGCCGTCTTGTTTGCGCGGTCGCGGAAGCCCATGTAGGACGGGACGGCAATCGCCATCAGAATACCCAGGATGACGATGACGACCAGGAGCTCGATGAGGGTGAATCCCTCTTCCTTCCCGGTCAAGCGCTTACGAATGATATCTGCCATGTGATTTGGCTCCTTGTGGATGCTGCAATGACTTTGACTGTGGTGCGATCGGCAGAGGGATCGAAAGCCAGTAGCCCCAAACGGGTGAAGTTACCCTGCCCATAGCGGGCTACCTACGAAGTAGAGGAGTCCGTGCGGAAGCATTCAAGAAACGCTCGGAGCTTGCCGATACGTCCGCCGTGGCAGTCAACCCGCATCCCTCGGGACCGTCGATCGACCGTCTACTTCAGTACGTCGTAGCTAACGGCGCCTCCGACCTGCACCTGACCGTCGGTTCCAGGCCGACCCTGCGTATTCACGGCACGCTTAAAAGAATCGAAGAGGAGCCGGTCATGACTCCCGAGATGACGCGCGAGA
>Ga0209226_10000469_pt1 | contig 22013 bp, 19 predicted proteins | sample BarGraNGADG00212_2_FD_184497 | JGI IMG/M metagenome (GOLD analysis project Ga0209226, IMG submission 184497) | Arctic peat soil microbial communities from Barrow, Alaska, USA - Barrow Graham LP Ref core NGADG0011-212 (SPAdes) (version 2) | ecosystem: Environmental > Terrestrial > Soil >...
GAACCGCCGTACTCGCCTCGTAATTGCCACCGTGAGAGCAAGGTTCACGAAGCAGACAAGGAAATCGATTCCCCAAGGCCCGGTGATGGACGCGATCTGCGCCACCGGCAGATTGTCCGCCTGTGTGTGCGCGAAGCTGCCCCAGATGAACGCGTAGGGGCTCAGGGTCCGCATGAACTGCAGCGTCACCCAAGCCGCGGGAACGGCGACAAAGCCCAGCCAGCCGATCCGCCCCGGCATGAGTCTCACGAACAGGGCCGCGAACACGGCGATATACACAGCCTCGCAGACGACCAGCAGTAGCCAAGGCAGCGCTCCGAAAAGCGTCATCCAGTGAAGGATAATGCCGTAGTAGACTATGCCTGTCAACAGCCCACATAGCGCGGCTCGCGGGACGCCGGCATCGCGGAGAGCCATAAACAGCGGCACAAGCCCCACCCATGCAAATACCCACAATCCGGGCTTCGGCAGAGCTAACGCCAGGATAATACCGGACGCCACGGATAGAATCACGTGACGGAATCGTCTCAGCACGCTATAATGGGTATGAAAGCTCATGGTTAAGACTCGAACGACAGCGTTTATTATCGGCCTGGCTATCCTATCTACGTTGACGGGCTGCGCCAAGTTTCCATCCGGCCCGACGACGTCAGGAAAGCAGCTTGTCCTCACCCTCAAAGTGCGGGGCAGGATCAACCCTACCGACTCCGCCGACCCAAGCGTGCGTCGGCATTACTTCATCGCCATCGACAACGATGGCGACCTCAATACCGGCCCTTGGGCCGCGGTCTACCCGCCTTATGGCGGCAACGGTTGGGTGACTTCACAAGATGCCCAGCACAGTATCGGGCTGACGTCGTTCGTGCAATATGATTCCTCCAACACCGAAGGCTACATCTATGGCCTGCTGCCGGGAAGCTTCTTCCTGAACGTATCCTTCCCCCAGCCGCCGATACGAGCGGAACTGCTGGAAGGCGGCTCCACGCTCAGAGTGATAATCGACTTCAGCCAGATAGCTACGACGGCGATTCCCGTGGACAACATCAAGCAACTGGACATCAACTTCATCACAACGAACGCGCTGCCTCTGTCCGGTGACTTCGTTGCAGGCCGGATCTGGGACGGGCTCGGGCCCAGCGGCCAAAACTACGTGAACGTCAATACCACCATCGACGGGCTGCAATACGGCTACAACGGTGACGGCCCCCCGGTATCCGATCCCGACCTGGAGATCGTCTACTGGTCAGTCGAAGTGCAATCCGTCTCGTCGCGGTAGCTGCCCCTGGCCGCGATCCCCTGCATATTCTACCAGAGAACCAGCATTAGTACGGGGATACACCGGTGATTTTGCGTGGAACACTCATGATGAAGATCAATCACAACACCGTTTGCCGCTCATAACATGGAATCTGCCCGGTCGCGTCAGGGCTCCAAACCCTCGGGGTGGTTGTTATTATCGCCGCCCGGCTTGAGGATTAAGACGCGAATACGCCCGGATGGCTTGCCGTCCGGGCGTTTGCTTTCTCCAGGGCCGGATCACTCCCCGTCCGGCACGGTCTCCACGCCGGTGACTTCAGGTATCTCTTTTCTGAGTATTCTCTCTATGCCCATCTGGAGGGTCATGGCCGCCATCGGGCAGCCGTGACAGGCGCCCTGCAGCCTCACTTGGACAACGCCTTCGTCAGTGACGTTGATCAACTCCACGTCGCCTCCGTCCGCCTGGAGGTTGGGCCTGATCGTGTTGAGTACATCTTCGACTCGCTTGCGCAAGTCCACTTTGGTCTGCTCGGTCAACTTCGTGCTCCCTTCCTACGGTCAATCTTCCGCGAGCGCGTGTTCGTGCAGGTCCTTGTCGGACTTGAGCTGCAGTCCCTTGCCCGTGGTTTTTCTAAGATAATCGTCAATCGCGCTGCGCACTGCCTGCTCGGCCAGCACCGAACAGTGCATCTTGACCTTGGGCAGTCCGCCCAGGGCCTCGGCAACGGCATCGTTGGTTAGTGCGAGCGCCTCATCGAGGGTCTTGCCCTTGATCAGATCGGTGGCCATGCTGCTGGTGGCAATTGCCGCGCCACAGCCGAAAGTCTTGAACTTGACGTCGACAATGACGTTGTTCTCGACCTTGATATACATATTCATGATGTCCCCGCAGACGGGGTTGCCCACTTTGCCTATCCCGTCGGCGTTCTCGATCTCGCCGACATTGTGCGGACTGGCAAAATGCTCCATAACCTTTGTGCTATAGCTCTGGTTCATGGCTCAGACTCCTCTCGCTATCAGTGAGCGGCAATGCGCTTGCTTTTCACTTTGTTGACTACACAAAACTGCACGTGCTCCATTCCACACCGCACGCATGCCCGGTCTACATTGTCCTCGTTACTTAGCGCGACGCGCAGAAAGCTCTCCAGGCCCTCCCTGAATGCCTTTCTGTGAGAATGCGGCATAGCATCCAGGATGGAATCGAACCACTTGGATTTGCGCTTGCGCATCTCTCGGACGGCATCGCCTCCGACCTCGGTAAGCTCGACGTTTGTCAGCCGTCTGTCCGACTCGTTCTCGCTGCGCGTAACCAGGCTCTTTTTCACAAGCCGCTCGACTAACTGGCTGGCGGCGGACAAGCTCATCTCCAGCCCGCTCGCTATCTCGCGAATGGGCGATGCACCGTGAAGGTATACATACTGCAGACACTCCATCAGCGCGGGCGTGATCTCACTGTCCGGGTCAGGCCAACTCAGACTTCCAGCGGACTTACGGACGGTCTCGATAAAGACCTCCGCAATTATCTCCGCATATTCCGCCGAGTCTTGGGACACTTCGCCGCGCTCCACCGCAGTCACGTAAGCTCCTTAATAAATAAGCTACTGTATTGTACCACGAAACCGCTGTGTAAAACCAGTAGGGGCGAAGCATTTGCACAAGAGCTTAGCGAGCTTCGACAGGCCTGCCTGCAAATGCTTCGCCCCTACGGAAGGCGGTCACAGTTTATCCACGTTCCGTGCAGGGTACACCTGATATAGGATAGCCCGCAAAGCCTCTAGGCTGCGGGTTCAAGGGGGCGCGAAGGGCATGCACGCAACAAGAGTTCTTTGCTTCGTCCTTCTGGGGATGCTTATCATAGCCACAGGCTGGGCAGCACCGGCCAAAGGCGGCAGTTGGCTGGCAACCGGGACCGTTATGAAGCTCGACGGAAACACGGTCTACTTTCTCGGGCGCGACAACGCAGTGTATCGAATCGACACCTCCAGGACGGTGATGCTGTCTAACACCAGTTCCACCGATGTAGAGCCGCGACCGGGCGATCTGGTTCGTGTGTTCGGCTGCACTACCCGCGCGGGCGAGGTGAAGGCCGCAAGGGTCAGGGTCCTGAAGTCGGCCGGCGCGAAGTCCGCGTTGGGGGGAAGCGGGCCCGGCAAAGAGGTCCGCATAATCGTTGAGAACGATTCCGAGGAGGCGGGTGGCGAGGCTGCCCAAGTAGGCAAGTGTGCGCCTGGGTTGCCTGGTCCGCCTCTGGAACAAGTGCCGTCCACGACGTGGCAGGGCAAGGGTCTGATAAGCGATATAGACTACGTCGGGCATCAGGTCAAGATCCAGACCTCGGACGGCTCGTTCACCGTCAACGTGGACAATGCGATTATGGTCAGGGGGACCGTGAGGGTGGGCTTGTCGCGCCTGAATCAAGGCGATGCGATATGGGTTTCCGGCAACGAGGTAGCGCCTTACGTGGTGGATGGCAGGATGATCCGCGTCTTGAGAACCGCGACCGAGGCGCAGAACGCGGTCCCGATGATGCCGACAAGCGTGGTGGGCGTCATTCAGCAGATCGACTACCCATCGAGGACGTTCAAGATGACAGGCCGGACCACGGTGGGTGTTGTATCTTGTGACGACAACACCGTGATACAGTTCCAGCAGATCAAGAAGTGTTTCGTCGATCTCAAGCCGGGCACGAGGATCAACATGAGCGGCTATGGCAACCTCACGAGCGGCTGGGCCGCGCAGCACATCCAGATAATCGCCGTCTCGCCGTAGGGCCGGCGCGCCACAACACCGGGATAGCAACACGGCTCCCTGAAGCCCTCGGGGAGCCTACTCTATTGCCTCAGTCTCTCTTGACGCGAAATCCCGAAAGTCAGAAATTCCGAAAAGGCAATAGCGTTTAGACTCTAGTCTTCCTTTTTCTACATTTCTATGTTTCGGGGTTTCGCGTCAAAGAACACCCCTGATGCATCCTCGCGGCTGTCACTTGTAAAAAGAGGGCTGGACGACTAAACTGTATCGCACCAAGCTGCGTTAGTATAAGCAGTCACGATTATGGAGGGGTTCGCCGTGAGTGTTGGATTAGGTTGGTTGGGAGTTGGAGTGGGCGCGGCCGGATGCGTGGCCCTGTATCTCATGGCCGGTGGGTCGGCGCGTACCAGCATCCGGGAGGATGCCGGCGACGACCGGCGTATCGCCAGACTCAGCGCGGCAGCGACTCTCGTTTTGACGGTGATATTCTGGGCCATTGCGATGCAGCATCGCGAGCCGTTCTCCGCTGGGCAGGGACTGGCATTCGGCTTTCTGATCGGTGGACTGAGCGGCGCGGCGGCGATCTTGCTGTCCTTGCGGCTTAGCGAACTTGCCGTGGCCGGCACGTTGATTCGGGTGAAGCGGCTTGCCGGGCTGTCCAATGTGTTTTATGCCTTGTTTGCGGTCTCGCTGGCCTACAGCCTGTTCGCCGGCAACCCCTGGGAGCCGCTGATGGGATTTGCCATGGGCGCGGCGATGGCGGCGATACTGCACACGTATATGCAATACGTATCGTCCACGGCGCTGCCGATCCGCACCGAGACCTGGGCGTTCTTTGCCATCACCATCGCGGTTGCCGTATTGCTTTCGATGAAGCACTTCGACGCGACCCAGCTCAGGATGTGGTGGCCGCTGCCGATCCTCATCTCCACAACCGTGCTCGTGGCGAATTACCTGGCTGTTGAACTCAGCTCGCTTGGCAGGTTCCGGGAGAATGGCGTCAAGTCGTATGTCTGCGGCGTCATGATCTCGGTGGTGTTGATCGCCGGGCTGAGCGCGCTCTATTCATGGCGGATCGTACACACCTGGCAGCTTCTTGAGGTCGTAGCCGTCGGCCTGGGCATCGGCGCTTTGATCGCGTGGTTGGCGTCCTCGCTGGTAAGCTCCGAGGGCGCGGCGGGAGGGATAGAGGCGGGCGCGGCGTGCGTGCTGCTGGTGATTGCGTTTGCCGTTGCTGCGTTCAAGCTGTGGTCGGGGTTGGGCATTGCCCTGGGCCTGATCGCGGCGTGGGCGATAGCGAGTCCCGCGTTGGGCGACGCGTCGGAGGATCGCGATAATCGGACGCTGGGGATCCTGCCCGATGCCGTTAGCTGGGCTCTATACCCGCTCCTCATGATTCTGCTTTTCAGGCTGTTTCTGGGACGATATGCGCACGATCTGCGCGCTACGGACCTGCAGATCCACTACACATTCATCGGCGCGATGCTGGGCGCGGTGCTGCCATTTGTGCTCACCGGGTCGGTAATGCGCCTGCGTGACGCCCGCGCGGGCGGTTCGGCGATTGCGGGGGTGGCGCTGATGGGGCTGGTTGCGGCGGCTTCGCCCTTGCTCTTATTCGCGCTCTGGCAGGCCAAGGCGGTGATGGGCTTCAGCTTCGGGTTGACGGCGGCGACGGCGTTCATGCTGCTCTCTCGCCTTTCGGATGGAGATATAAAGTACTCGATCGGCTTGCTCGCCGTTGCGGCGCAGTTGACGGCGATCCAATTCGTGCAGCCGCTGTTGAACGTAGAGTTGACCCGCTTTGTTCGGGTTTCGGTTCTGGCGGGGGTGGTGGTACTCGCGGTGCTGTGGCTCGGCCTGAACAGCGTATTGGCTGCGCGCAGGGCGCGGTAAGGAGGTCTGCCATGTCGCAAAGCCGGTTCATGAGCATAAGACTTGCATTGGCCGTCGCTATGATATGCGGCGCGGGGATTCTGGCTTTTGGCATAAGCCGCGAGAGCGCTGTAGGATCGCTTGTGGGGACGGCTGTTGCGCGCGAGAGCGGCGCGCCGGTGAGCGCGGACGTGTATCTCACGTCAGTGGCAAAGGTCGAGGGCGAAACGCTCCGCTACCACCAGAAGTGCGCCGACGATGGCTCTTTTACTTTCCGGAATGTGATTGCCGGGGCCTACACGCTCGACATCCAGAGCGAGGCCCACTCGATGCGGAAGATCCACGTCAACATCGTGGAGGGAGCCACGCAGACCATCGAAGCGGAGCTCCAGCCCGACGAATCCAGCCTCGACCTCTACATCCACCAGCACATCTTCACGCCCGGTGAGACCGCGCAGATCACGTGCCACGGCTTTCTGGACTCGGACACCCTCGAGTTGCGGCTGTATAAGATCGACCTGAGCGCGTTTCTGCTGAAGTCCCGCGGCTCGCTTCAGAGGCTTCTAGGGACCGATTCGTATTATCTGGGCGAGCAGGAACAAGCCCGTCTGAACCTTAGCGCGAACCAATCGCTCACGCTTGCGCAGTCGCTGAGCGTCCCGATCACCAAGCGAGACATCGAGGGAGTGTTTACTCAGCGAGTTACGCTGCCCGCGCTCCATCCGGGCATGTATGTGATCGCCGTTAAGGCCGCGGGGTTGCAGAGGATCGGTTGGGCAATGGTGACTTCGCTGGGCCTTGTGACGAAGACCGCACCCGGCGGAGTGCTGGCGTTTGCGGTCGATCTCAAGACCGGGGCGCCCGTGGCGTCGGCTGATGTGAGCATGTTTGTGGAGTCGCGGCCCGTGGGGTCGGGCAAGACCGATTCTCGTGGCATTCTGAACCTGCGAGTTCCGGCAGGGCTCCATGTCGAGACCGAGGGGACAGTGGTCGCGCGCAGCGGGGAATCGTTCGCGTTCGTGTCCTCCACGATGTCCAGCAGCCCGTCATCCGAGACCGTGGTCTACGCATATACGGAGCGGCCGGTCTATCGTCCTGGGCAGACAGTTTACTACAGGGGGATCGTGCGAACGCGCGCGGATGAGCAGTATAGGGTCCCTAAACCGGGGCCGGTGACGCTGGAGGCGCGCGATGTCAATGACACGCTCATCTACCGCGCCGTCAAGACTACCGATAAGTTCGGCTGCTACTCCGGCTCTCTGCATCTAAGCCCAGAGGCGGCGACCGGGACCTACTTCATCCGCGCGAGCGTTCAGGGCCAAGGGCGCGAGGAACCGTCCACAACGTTCTCCGTGGCGGCGTATCGCAAGCCGGAGTTCAGCGTCAAGACCAGTTTCGACAAACGTCGATACACCCGTGGCGATTGGGTCGTCGCAAAGGTTTCGGTCAACTACTATTTCGGCGCGCCGGTCGCCAACGCGAATGCGTCATACACGGTCAATCGATCTGCTTATTGGCTTTTCGAGAACGATCAGGAGGATGTCTCGGAGGATTCGGGCTACTCGGACTACGGCGGGTATGGCGAGTCGGTGCGCGAGGGGGAGATCCGCACCGACGCCAATGGAGAGGCGACAATCGAGTTCCCCGCCAGTTGGGCGCAGCCTTCAAAGGATGATGGTTACGACAGTGACCAGCAGTTCACGGTTTTCGCTTCCGTGACGGACAAGAGCGGGTCCTACGCGACCGGTGAAGGGTCCGTTCTGGTCACGCGCGGCGAGTTCGCGATCTCAGTCAACCCCGATTCGTGGATCGTGACGCCGGGTTCCGAAGTCGATGTGTCCATCGAGGCGAAAGACTACGATAGGCGCCCGATCAAGCGCCGGAACGTGACCGTTACGCTGGCGCGCCAAACCTGGTCAGACGATGGCGAGCTTAACTCTGAAACGCTGGCAGAGAGGCAGGTCGTGACCGATGCCTCCGGGGCGGCGTCGGTCCGGCTGCCGGTCAGCAAGGCCGGAGGACTCCTGATCACGGCGACCTCCAGGGATTCGCGCGGGAACACTATTGTAGCGTCGTCCTATCTTTACTCATGCGCCGAGCACGGCGAGGAGTCCGACTACGGGCCGATCAATGACGTCAAGATCATCGCCGACAAACGCACATATTCGCCCGGTGATACGGCCAAGGTGTTGATCCTGACCAAGAAACCCGGCGCGACTGCGCTGGTGACGGTCGAGGGAAGCCGGGTCTACGAAGTGCGCACCGTGCGCCTCGCGGGTCCCTCCACGATGGTCAGCCTGCCGATACGGGCGGCATACAAGCCCAACTTCTACATCAGCGTCTGCTTCGTCCGCGACAAAAAGTTCGTTTCCAACGAGAAAATGGCGAAGGTGTCCATCAAGTCCCAGGCGCTCACCATCAAGATCGATCCGGCCAAGCGACTCTATAAGCCCGGCGAAAAGGCCGGCTACAAACTCAAGGTCACGGACTCCAAGGGCAATCCCGTGAGCGCGGAACTGTCACTGGGCGTCGTCGATGAAGCGATCTACGCCATCGAACCCGAGACCACAACGCCGATCACCGATTTCTTCTATGCCAAGAGATATAACCACGTGCGAACCGGGTTCTCGTTCCCGGAGATTTATCTCAGCGATCCCGACAAGGCAGGGCCGCCGCTCAAGGATCAGCCGCTCAAGATTCGCGTGCGCAAGCGTTTCCTGGATACGGCATACTGGAACCCGAGCATAGTCACCGATCCGAACGGCGAGGCGAATGTGAGCTTCCGCCTGCCGGATAACCTCACCACCTGGCGCGCGACCGTTCGGGGCGTGACGCTCGATACCACGTGCGGCGAAGCCCGCAACACGGTGATCTCGCAACAACCGATGCTGGTGCGGCTGGAGATGCCCCGGTTCCTCGTTCAGGGCGACAGCTCAGTGCTTGTCGCGTCCGTTCACAACTACACGGGCAAAGGCCAGCGAGTGCGGGTGCGTTTGCGCGCGCCGGGCCTGTGCGTCAGCGATGATCTGGAGCGCAGCGTGTTCGTTGCCAACGGCGGCTCCGAGCGGATCGACTGGAATGTCTCCGCGCCAAAGCCCGGCTCGTTTGCAGTCGGCGTTCGGGCAGTTGGAGAGACCGCCGGTGACGAGGTTCAACTGGATCTGCCGGTGAAACCGCACGGCACGGAGACGATGACCGCGACAAGCGCCGTGATCAGCAATGGCAAAGATTCGCGGCTTACGGTCTACGTGCGCAACGATTCGATCCCCGAGGCGACCCGGCTCAAGATCGGGCTTGCTCCATCGCTCGCCTCCACGATGCTCGGCTCGCTCGACTACCTGGCGCTGTATCCCTACGGCTGCACCGAGCAGACGGTGAGCTGCTTCCTGCCTGACGTGATCCTGAGTCAGTCCCTGAAGTCGCTGGGAGTGCGCAACCCGTCGCTGCAGGCGAAGCTGCCGGATATGGTGCGCAAGGGCTTTGCGCGGCTGTATCGTTTCCAACTCATGGACGGCGGTTGGTCGTGGTGCGAGTATGGTAAGTCGGACCCGTGGATGACCGCTTACGTATGCTATGCGCTGATCCAGGCGCGGCAGGCGGGATTCTCAGTCAACCAGGATGTGATGGACAAGGCGACGCGCTGGCTTGCGCAGGCGCTGCCGTCTCACAATATCTACGTCTACCCGCGAGCCTACGGCGCTTATGTTCTCGCGCTTTACGGACGCGACACATCCGGCATAATGGAGGAGATCGCGAGGCGGCGTTATATCAGCAACGAGGCGCTGGCGGTGCTCGCGTTGGGCTTCGAGAAGCTGGGCAAGCACGATTCGGCGAAGGCGATGCTAGCAAGGCTTTTCGGGCAGTCGATTTCCGGTGGTGACGGTATCCACTGGGCCGGTGGCCGAGGTTGGGACGGCGGGGATGTCGAGCCGACCGCCCTCGCGCTTGACGCGGCGCTCAAGATACCTCCAGGTAGGATACCTGGAGGTATGCGCCCTGTTGACCCGCGCGTCTACGGCATCGTCCGCTGGCTGATGAAGACGCGGGCCGATGACTGCTGGTACAACACTCGCGGCACGGCCATGGCGCTGTATGCGATGTCGGAGTTCCTGAAGATGTCCAAGGAGCTTGCGCCGAACTACCTGGCAACGGTTCTCGTGAACGGCAAGGTCGCGGGCAGGGTGCGCTTCGACAAGGCATCGGTCTTCGAGCCCGAGATCGAGATCACAGTGGCTGGTCGCGATCTCCGCAAGGGCCGAAATGAGCTTCGGCTGACGAAAGTCGGCCAGGGCAATCTCTATTACTCCACAACTCTGACGCAGTATATTGCGCGTAAAACGATACCGGCGACCGTGACCGGCGCTGGATTGTCTATCGAGCGGGCCTACTACAAACCGCAATCGAGCTACTTCCAGAGCGAGGCCGAGGGAGAGATCGGCTCGTCGGTCAGGGGATGCGATGGCGGCGAGGTCGTGCTCGTTCGGCTTACCGTCCACTCGAACGCGTATTTCAGCCACATGCTCATCGAGGACTGTATCCCTGCGGGCTGCGAGATCATCGACAGAGGCAATGTCAATTACGATGAGTGGGACCGGTGGTGGAGTGGTCAGGATATTGGCGACGACAAAGTGTCGTTCTACGTGGACGAACTCGGCCATGGGAAACACGTGATAGAGTACCAGATTCGCGCGGGGTTCGCGGGCACTTATGCCGCGCTGCCCGCGCAGGTGTTCTCGATGTATGATCCCGGCATTCGGGCGACCACCGCCGAGATGGAGTTCAGTGTAAGATGAAAGGACGCATCATCGCGATAGCGACAGGGCTTGCGGTCATCGCGGGACTGGGGATATGGGCGGCTCTTTCACCCGGCGCGGAGTATGAGATCGGCTGTTACAGCACCGGCCTGCGCGGCAGAACGCCGTCTCAGGTCCATAATCTCATGCTTTCGACAAGGCGCATCGACGGGACCGTGCTCTTGCCCGGCCAGACGTTCTCGTTTGTGAAGACCGTCGGGCCGTGGACGGCTGATATGGGCTATGAGAAGGCCCCCGTGAGCTACGACGGAGAGTTGATCCGAAGCTGGGGTGGGGGTGTGTGCCAGGCGTCGTCCACGCTCTACAACGCCGCGCTTCTTGCCGGCCTCAAGATCATGGAACGGCACAAGCACCACTGGCCCGCGAGATATGCGCCGCTGGGCCGTGACGCGGCTGTAGCCTACTCCGACATCGACCTCAAGTTCAGAAACGATCTGCCGGCTCCGGTGAGGATCGCGGGCGACGTCAAGGGGGACAGGGTCACGTTTCGCCTGTTGTCCACTTGCAGGCCGGACTACCGGGTCGAGATCGAGTCGCAGACCAGGTCGGTAACCCGTCCGGGGCGGATAGTGCTCGGTAACGGCGTCAACGCAGGCCGCGTCAAGCTGGTCAACAGGGGCCACCCGGGGTTCTATGTCGTCACCTACCGGCGATTCGTGCGTCCGAGCGCGGTTCGCCGGGAGATGGTTTCGGAGGATGAGTATCCCGTGATGAACGCGGTGGTGCGTGTGGCCCGGCGCTGACTACGCCATGCTGAACGAATACCACGTCATGCTGAACTCGATTCAGCATCTACACCACGAAGGGATGGGTCCTGAATCAGTTTTGTCGAAAGTTAGCATTCGGCCTTTACTTTCACGCTCAAAACGTGATGTCAGGGGGTCTCTGGGGTGTGTGAAAGTATTCGACCAGGCGGTGTGGACGATATAGGTATCTGGTTGCCTGGCGTGTAATTCCTTACTGTAGAGAGTGGAGGTAAGGAATGTATCGTCCGTATGGTGAACCGACGCCGTTGCTTATTGGCTATGACCCATGCACGGAACTGCCTCAGGATCATCTTGCTCGACTGGTAGAAGCAGTTGTTGAGGAGACCGTGGAGGTCGAATGGGGTCATTATGGGCCTGGTCAGCCTGAATTTGACCCCAGCCTTTGCGTGAAGGTGTTGATATACGGTTATGCGACAGGCGTAAGATCATCACGCCAGCTTGAGAAACAGTGCAGGGAGAACTTGCCCTACCTATTCCTGACCCGTGGCGACACTCCGAGCTACCGGACAATATGCAGTGGGCGACACTGTTATGAGGCGGAGCTTGAGCGAGCATGGATTGGACTATTCGGGGTAGCAAAGAGTGTTGGGCTAAAGAGGGTTGGCCGGATAGTGGTGGACACCAGCAAGCTGCGCGCGAACGCAAGCAGGGAGATGCTCCTGCGTCTCACCAGAATTCGTTGACTTCATAGCCCCGCTTTGGTAGTATGTGTACTCCCGTGTAGCCCGCATAGTTTTATGGAGGCTCCCGTGACCCAGAACCAGCCCGCTGACGTTGAGGAGCTCGTGCTGATCCTCGACTTCGGCGGCCAGTACACTCAGCTCATCGCAAGACGTGTGCGCGAATGCCACATCTACAGCGAGATAGTGCCGTTCGACACACCCATAGACGAGATCCGCGCCCGCGCGCCCAAGGCAATGATCCTCTCCGGTGGCCCGGCGAGCGTGTATGAACCCAACGCCCCGAGATGCAGCGCCGAGATCTTTGCGCTGGGCATTCCGATACTCGGGATCTGCTACGGCACGCAGTTGATGGCCTTCGAGCTGGGCGGAACAGTGACTCCCGGCATTCACCGCGAATACGGCAAGGCGGACCTCGAAGTAGTGGACTCGTCGGACCTGCTTGCGGGGCTTGGCGATGATCTGGTCTGCTGGATGAGCCACGGCGACCTGGTGGAGTCGGTTCCGCCTGGTTTCAAGGCCATCGCGCGCACTGCCAACACGCCCGTTGCGGCTATGTCTGACGTGGATCGGAAGCTGTTTGGGGTTCAGTTTCACCCGGAGGTCGTTCACACACCCCGAGGCATGGACATCATTCGCAACTTCCTCTTCGCGCAGAGCGGACTGAAGGGCTTGTGGGACATGGCGTCGTTCGTCGATACGGCAGTCAAAGCGATCCGTGAGGAGGTCGGTTCCGACAAGGTGATTTGTGGCGTCAGCGGCGGCGTTGACTCTAGCTGCGTGGCTGCCCTGGTGCATAAGGCGATCGGCGATCAGCTTACCTGCATATTCGTGAACCACGGCCTGCTGCGGTTGGACGAAGGCGAGAAGGTCCGCCGAACGTTCGAGGACCATTTCAAGATCAAGCTTGTGTATGTGGACGCCGAGGAACGCTTCCTGAGCCGGTTGGCTGGGGTCACCGATCCCGAGCGCAAACGGATGATAATCGGCGAGGAGTTCGTGAGAGTCTTCGAGGAGCACGCTTCTAAGATCGAGGGCGCCAAGTATCTGGCACAGGGGACGCTCTATCCGGATGTTATCGAAAGCGGAACGAAGAACGCGGCCACGATCAAGTCACACCACAACGTCGGCGGGCTGCCCGAGGATATGAACCTCAAGGTGATCGAGCCGGTGAGGTACCTTTTCAAGGACGAGGTGCGCGTAGTTGCGGCTCAACTGGGACTGCCGGAGGACATGGTCTGGCGGCAGCCGTTCCCAGGGCCGGGACTGGCGATCCGAATCCTGGGTGAGGTGACCAAGGCAAAGCTTGAGACACTGCAGCGAGCGGATGACATTGTCATCGACGAGATCAAGCGCGCGGGGTTGTATAGGGAAGTGTGGCAGGCCCTGGCGATTTTGGCACCTATCCGCAGCGTGGGCGTAATGGGCGACCAAAGGACATACGCCGACACGATTGTGGTCAGGGCGGTCACAAGCAAGGATGCGATGACCGCGGACTGGGCGAGGCTTCCGTATGAGGTTCTCGAGCGGATCAGCAATCGCATCATCAACGAGGTCGGCGGCGTGAATCGCGTTGTCTATGATATCAGCTCGAAGCCACCCGCGACCATCGAGTGGGAGTAGGCGCTTTGGAACTCGACGACGAGGTTGAGGTGCTGCTCAGCGAGGAGCAACTGTCCACCAGGATTAGAGAGCTCGGGCAGCAGATTTCCAGCGACTATGAAGGAAAGCCGCTGCTTGTTGTCGGAGTTCTCAAGGGCTCGGCCATCTTCCTGGCCGATCTGATTCGGTCTATCGATCTGCCGCTGGACTATGACTTCGTCGCCATATCCAGCTACGGCGCCGACACGCGCTCGACCGGCGTTGTTCGGCTGCTCAAAGACCTCGACGCAAGCATTGAAGGCCGGCACGTGCTCATCGTGGAGGACATCGTGGATACGGGCTGGACGTTGCGCCTCAGCTATATTGCGGAGAATTTTAGTGCGCGCGGGGCTGCAAGCGTGAAAGTGTGCGCTCTGCTGGACAAGCCGTGCCGAAGGCAGGTGGATATCGGGATAGACTACCGCGGTTTCGTGATCGACGATGTGTTCGTCGTTGGATACGGCCTGGATTTCAACGGCCGCTACAGGAACCTGCCCTATGTGGGGGTTGTGAGACCGCGACAGCGGGATAGATAGCGTTCTGGTAGTTTTGTTGTTTATGGACTAGACAAAACGTGGTATTAGCAGTATAATTAACTCTGTCAAAAACGAATCCTCATTCGATTTGTGCCTTAGACTTCCGCGGGCAATCATCATCCAGCAGATTCCAGACTCACTTGCCGACCTGGGCTGTGTTTATTTGAACGCCTGCGCCAAGCCTCAGACTATTGTTCCTTGTCCATTGAGGTCATTCCCAAAGAGGTGAGCAGATTGGAGTCATTGGAGCTTTCAGAACTAGAGAAGAAGAGTATCGAGGAGTTGGAGGGTATCGCCAAGTCGCTCGGGATCGAGGAAGGCTATAACAAGCGCCAGGAGTTGATCGTCCAGATTCTTACGGGGGTGGCGGAGAGCAACGGGTTGATCTTCGACCAGGGCGTCTTGGAAATACTGCCGGACGGCTGGGGATTTCTCAGGCACTCTAACTTCGCACCCGCTGCAAGCGATGTCTACGTCTCCATGTCGCAGGTCAAGCGCTTCGGCCTCAAGACAGGGGACAGGGTGTCGGGCCAGGTGCGCCCGCCAAAGGACTCCGAGAAGTATTACAGCCTGCTTCGCGTCCAGGCGGTCAACGATGACAATCCCGAGGGCGCAAGGGGGCGCAAGAACTTCGACGATCTTACCCCGATCTACCCCAATGAGCAGTTGATCCTGGAGACAGCTCCCGAAAATATAGCTGCTCGGTTCATCGATCTTATCGCACCGATCGGCAAAGGCCAGAGGGGCCTCATAGTTTCGCCGCCGAAGGCGGGAAAGACCACCATCCTCAAGACTATAGCAAACAGCATTACGCACAACTACCCGGAAGTCGTGATGATTGTGCTGCTTATCGACGAGCGCCCCGAGGAAGTGACTGACATAAGGCGGTCCGTGGACGGGATGGTAGTCAGCTCGACTTTCGACGAGCTTCCCGAAAACCACATGCGCGTGGCGGACATGGTGCTTGAAATGAGCAAGCGGCTTGTCGAATCCGGCAAGGACGTCGTGGTGCTGCTGGACAGCATCACCAGGCTATCACGAGCATCCAACCTGACGGTTAACCCGAGTGGCCGGACCCTTTCCGGCGGTTTGGACCCGAGCGCGCTGTATCGCCCGAAGAGGTTCATCGGCGCGGCCAGGAACATTGAAGAAGGCGGAAGCCTTACGGTGATCGGCACGGCGCTGGTTGAAACCGGCAGTCGGATGGACGATGCTATCTTTGAAGAATTCAAAGCTACGGGTAACATGGAACTGGTGTTGGATCGCGGCATTTCGGAGCGAAGGATATTCCCGGCCATTGACGTGAGGCGCTCCGGCACCAGGCACGACGAGCTGCTGTTCGCGGAAGATCAACTCAAGCGGATCTGGCACCTGCGTCGAGTATTGGTGGCACCCGAGATAGCGGATCCGACCGAGCTTCTGATTGAGCGGTTGCGGACGACGAAGTCCAACAAGGACTTCCTGCAGATCGTGGATAAGACAATAAGGAGTGACATCGACTAGCCTGCGCGTTAGAGAGGACTTGTAGGTTGCCGGATGATTTCAGCTTTGAAGACGAAGATCGTCTGGACAGCTCCTTCTTCGGGCCATTAGAGGAGGGCGAGGGGCCACCGCGCGATCACAGTGCCCTTGACGAGAAGGAAGTCAAGGTGATCGGCGTGTACGAGCACCGTGAAGAGGGCAACCCACGGCCATCGGCGTTCGTCCTTCTCAGAGATGCCGCGGAGCGCTCGGTGCTCATCTTTATCGGCGAATTCGAGGCGAGGTCGATCTGGCTCGCGCTGAAGGGCGCCTCCGCCGATCGCCCTCTTACCCACGACCTGCTCGGCAACGTTGTTGACCGTATGGGCGGCAGGATCGAGCGGGTTCTTATAGACGACCTCTGGAACAGCACCTACTACGCGAAAGTCAGCATTACGCACAATGGCAATACCATCGATGTGGATGCTCGGCCGAGCGATGGGATAGCGGTCGCGTTGAGAGCGAAGGCGCCGATCTATATGGCTGAATCGGTGCTGGAGAGGGCGGCGGTTCGAGAGGAATAGCCGGCCAAAGACACTTATAATGCAGATTCGGGGGTTCTCCGCATGGAGGACCCTCTTTTCGGATCAGGAGGCGCGCATGGCAACGAAAATCGGGTTTATCGGTCTTGGCACGATGGGGCGACCAATGGCGCTCAACGCGCTCAGGGCGGGGTATGCCGTTCGGGTCTACAACAGGACGGAGTCGAAGATGGAGGCGCTGATGGCTGCCGGAGCCGAGGGCGCGTCTTCATACAAGGATGCAGCCGTGGGTGCGGGCATGATTATCACGATGCTCTCCGACTCGCCTGATGTCCGGGAAGTCATACTGGGGCCGAATGGGGCGCTTAGCGGTTGCGCGCAGGGCTCGGTCATCGTGGATATGAGCACAATATCGCCGTCCGTTGCCGTGGAGATAGCCGAGACCTGCCGCGGGCGCGGCGTGGAGTTTCTGGACGCGCCGGTCACGGGCGGAGAAAGCGGCGCTATCGGCGGCACGCTGTCCATATTGGTGGGTGGAACGCCCGAAACCCTTGACGCCGCGCGGGATGTGCTTGGCGCGATGGGGTCGAAGATCACCTATATGGGGCCGAGCGGAAGCGGACAGTCCGCGAAGCTGTGCAACCAGGTGATATGTGTCCTCAATATCCTCGCGGTATGCGAGGGCCTCGCGCTTGCCCAATCCGCCGGCATTGATGGCGAGACGCTATTGGAGGCTGTGGATGGCGGTGCGGCGGGGTCGTGGATGCTGAACAATCTGGCTCCGAAGATGCTTGCCGAGGATTGGGCGCCGGGTTTCCGCATTGTGCTTCAGCAAAAGGACTTGAGGCTGGCGCTCGAATTTGCCGCCCAACGGAGACTTCCCCTATTTGGCGCGGGTCTTGCCCAACAACTCTTCAGGGCTGCCGAGGCGAGTGGGTGGGGGGATGAAGGCACCCAGGCGCTGATCAAGACTGTCAGGAAGACTGAGTGAGGTAGGCGCATGATTGATGGAAAGATGGTTGAGGCGCTTAGGCAAGCGGGGGCGCTCAAGGAAGCGCTTCTCGCCGAGAAGCTGGGAGATGACCGCGTGGGCTGCAATATATGCCAGCGCAGGTGCCGGATTCCAAGGGGTGGGGTGGGGTATTGCCGCACGAAGATCAACTATGAGGGCACGCTCTATGACACCATTTACGGCGTCATCTCCTCCGCGAACGCGGACCCCATCGAGAAGAAGCCGGTTTTTCACTACAAGCCGGGCAGCCTATGCTATTCGGTCGGCACGCTCGGATGTAATTTCAGGTGCGTGTTCTGCCAGAATTGGGAGATCGCGTATGCTGACGCCGTAGAGTCCGGGGTAGGGGCATGCAGCACGGGGGTGACCCCGGAAAAGCTCGTCGGCCTTGCCAAATCACACGCATGCACCGGCGTCGCATGGACCTACAACGAGCCGGGAATCTGGCTCAACTACACTCTCGATTGCGCCAAGCTGTGCAAGGCGCATGAGCTCTATACTGTCTATGTTACCAACGGCTACGCGACCCCTGAGCACCTCGATCTGATAGGACCGCATCTTGATGTCTACCGGGTGGACATCAAGAGCACGGACGATAGGTTCTACCGAGAGTTGATCAAGGCGCCATCGGTAGCCGGAATCCTCGACGTCGCGGTCAGGGCAAAGCAGAAGTGGAACATGCACGTGGAGTGCGTTACCAATATCATCCCGGGCTGGAATGACAGTGAGGACAATCTGACAAAGACCGCAAGATGGATCGCTGAGAGCCTGGGGCCGTCAACTCCCTGGCATGTCACGCGTTTCTTCCCCTATGGTGAGCTCTCGGATGTCCCGCCGACTCCGCCGGAGACGCTGCATGGCGCGGTTAAGATCGGCAAGGAATGTGGCCTCAACTTCATCTACATCGGCAACATGGTTACTGAGACCGGCGAAAACACCTATTGCCCGAAGTGCGGCAATCTGGCGGTGGAGCGGTCGAGATACGCAACGCGGATCGTTGGCTTGAACGATCGGGGCCGATGCGCGGTAGATGATGAGGATCTGAACCTCCGGCTATAGCCGGAGGTTCAGATCTGGTCAGCTCCCCCATGTCTGCACAATGTCACCTCGCCACGGAGTACCTCTCTCCTGCTTTCTGCCGCCATCATCCTTCAGGTCTATGCCAATGCTGTAGATGGTAAAGCCATTCCTGTGCGGCCTGTAAACAAATGGCTTGCCTGAGAAAGGATCATTCGGCAGCTTCCAACCTGGCGTCGATCTCAATTCGGCTAAGGAGCTGGGATACCGACCGGATCGGCTCCTATAGGCCTGCAGCGCCATCGCCACCTGGCCGAGCCCTATGTACGCCTTATCCATGTCGCGGATTCGCCAGGCGCCGAGGAACGGCCGGTAGCTGGGCAGCCTTGTAACCCTTGCATAGAGCAGGGTAGGGGCTCTCAATTGACGTGCCTCACGATATGAGAGGCGGCTGACTCGCAGCGAATCGGTGTAGAGCTGCACGTAACACTGCTCATCTTTGTAGGAGAACGGCCGCCACAGATAGGATATGATCGAGTCAGTGAAATGGATCAGCTTGCCGGGCATTCTAGCAGCCGTTGACGTTGGATGCAGAACGGTCCGGGAGAATGGCGTCAGCCTGAGGCTGGGCACGCCCCAGGAGAACGTGTAAAGAAAGTATGTCATGTCCCGTCGCGCGGCATCGAACATAGAGCACAACTGAGCCCTCTCGCCTTTCTGGCTCTGGACGAAAATCGGATCGAGATCGATCTTCGCAAGTTCCTCATAGAACCTGCGCGCTTGCGGCGCCGTGAACGTGTGAGTTCCCGTAATCCTTCTCGCAACTTCGATGCTAGGATGAACGTACCGCCCTAGCTTGAATGCGTCGCCGATACCTCGCGGGCTGCTTGCAGCGGCCTCTCCGAGCTTCAGATTGCGGATCAAGTCATCCACTGCCTCATTGGTTTTGCCGTCTGACGCCTCCAGTGTAGCCCTGACATGCAACAACAAGGAGAGCTCGTGCAGTTCCGGGAAACCCGAGCTGACAAACAGCCAATCGGGCCAATCGGTTTCCTGGGCTGGAGCGCTGAAGTTGAACACGCACCTGGGACGCGATTGTGCCTTATCGATCAATGGGAACACTGCACTGAAAAGCTTGATGGCCGATCTCGCCGAAGGCTCCAGCTTCAACCGCGTCTCAGGAGTCTTAGCACGCAGGAACTGATCCATCGCAAGCAACGCCCTCTGGTCGGACGGCCACAGATTCTGATACACCCTGACCGCTTGCTTATAGATCACCGCGGCATTCTGGCTGTCCGGAATCCGTTTGGGGACCGTTTGCGCAACATTGATCGGCTCACCTCGGGACTGGACTTCCGCGAGAGTCCTATCGAGTTGCCACCCCCAGACCAACAGAAGCGCTGTATGTAACAACACCAGACAAACCACCGTGATGAGTGCGGCTTTTCCGATTCTTTTTAGTACCAAGACAGCTCGTCTCACAACGTTCTCCTCGTTGGCGTTATTATACGCGCTAACCGTAAGTCGGACAACCTACTCAGGGTGCTACGAAAAGGGTGGGATAGGTAGTCGACGGTTTGGCATGCTTCCGGCTTAACATAACAGCTATTATCGCGCGCCCGTGTTTAGCCAAATAAGAACGGCACTGCCGCGTTTGCACGGCAATGCCGCCCATTGTTCCTAGATTACAGCTATAAAGCGTGTCAGGCCGTTGACTTGCGAAGACTATCCACTGCCTCGTCGAGCTTTCGGACTGTCTGCCGGGCTTTCTCGAAGACGTCGTTGACGTTTTCGACCACTGGCTCCGCGTGCTTGCTGATGTACACTCCGACGGCGGTTGCCACGGCTGCAACGCCAACCGTCGCCCCAAGGATGATTGCTAGTGTCTTTCTATCGCTCACTGGTTCGTCTCCTCGATACCCAGCGTCAGATGTTGATATCATATCTCTTATCCGAGCCGGGGCCTCCATCCATAGAATCAAAGATCCTCTTGACGAACGACAACAACTCCATCGGGTTGAACGGCTTGGTCAGGTAGCAGTCCACGCCGGACTGCCAGCCTTTGAACACGTCCGCGTCCTGGGCCTTCGCGGTTAACATAATAACCGGAATGTCCCTGGTGCTCGGATTGCGGCGCAGGTTCTGGAGTACTTCAAAACCGTCCATATACGGCATCATCACATCCAGAACGACGAGGTCCGGATTCTCGTCCGCAACCTTCTGGAGCGCCTCTTTACCATCGTTCGCGGTTACAACCGTATACCCAGCTCGATCCAGATTCGCCTGGACCAATCGAACAATGTGCTTTTCGTCGTCAACGACAAGAATCTTCTTCGGCACGCCGGAACCTCCCTAGCATAGATTCATCTTGTCTAGTATATCACGAGGGTAGGCCTCAGTCAATTCGCGGCGCTCATCACAGTTTTCGGACAAACCGCGCGAAAACTTCAGTCCCCCACCCTGTCCTATTCCCTCCGCGGACGGAACTTACAGCTTATCGAGATAGGGCTGCATCGAGAGCTGGGCGAGCAGGCACGCAATAGTGGACTCTGAGCCTTGGTTGAAGTTCGGCCCCTCGCGGGTCAGCGCATCGTAGCACCCGCCCGTTACGGGATCGTGCAGCGACTCGCCGACCGAGTTGTTGCCGAAGAACCAGTCAAAGCAGATCTTAGCCAACTCCAGGTACTTCGGATCCTTCGTAGCGTCGTAGGCAGCCAGGTACGAAAGCTGGTGGCCAAGCGGATCCACGGGCTGCTGATCGTACCACGCGCGCTCGTAGCCTTTCATATACCAGCCGTTGCACCCGATCGGATGAAGCATCCCATCAACGACACAGACGGATGTCAGAAAGTCAAGGCTTTCGACGGCGGCGTCCAGGTACTCTTGTTTTCCCGAGGCGAGATGCGCCATGAAAAGGGCTCTGGGAAGCATTCCATTGGAGTAAGTCAGGACGCACTCAAACCAGGCCCAATCTTTGGTGGCATTGAAATGATACTCCTTGCACAGCGAGTCTGCCTGGCCCTCCATTGCAGCCCTGATGGTATCATTGTCAGGCTCATAGAAAAGATGGTGGTAGCATCCCAGTGCCATATACGCGCGGGCACGCAGGCTCTGAGTGAACGGGATCCACCTCAGCCCGGCATCGAAGAGCTGCTTGGCAACTTTCTTCACGTTGGGATGCAAATCGGCGTGCAGCGCGTATCCGCAAGCCCACAGCACTCGGCCAAAGCAGTCATCGCTGCCCATATCGTCGAGCCACACCTGATCGTAGCTCATGAAGTTGTGGAAGCGCCCCGATGGGGTCTGCGCGTAGTGCAGGAAGCTCAGATATGTGCTCACCAACTGCAGAGTCTGACGCGACCCAGTGCGCTCGAACTCCATGATCGCCGCGATCAGAGCTCGAGCATTGTCGTCGGTAGTATAACCGGTCCTGCGGTTGGGTATTGAGAATATCGCGTGTTGGATCACACCGGTGGAGTCAGTCAGCGTCTCCAGGTGCTCGAATACAATTGGTGGATAAATGTCTGTTTTCTCCTTAACCGTAACTCTGTCCTATCTCTGGGAGCTAGGCCGGTTCCTGCTTAACTATTCCTGAGCGCCGCAGGATCCTGTCGAACAAATCGAGGTAGCTTATCGCCACGTTGAACCAGGCCGCCCGCCTGCCAT
>Ga0209226_10000470_pt1 | contig 21937 bp, 17 predicted proteins | sample BarGraNGADG00212_2_FD_184497 | JGI IMG/M metagenome (GOLD analysis project Ga0209226, IMG submission 184497) | Arctic peat soil microbial communities from Barrow, Alaska, USA - Barrow Graham LP Ref core NGADG0011-212 (SPAdes) (version 2) | ecosystem: Environmental > Terrestrial > Soil >...
TAAAGTTGTCGGACTATCAATCTGGCAACAATGATAAGCCAATAAATGTCCGCCAGGATTTGTATATACCCATTTTCCTACAAAAGCACTTTTCCCGACACCCGGATCAGCTGCTATCAATAAAGCCTTTTCAGAATGATTACCTTCAAGCCATTTGATAACCTCTTTAAATAACCAGTCGCGGCCGATGAAACCTTTGCTCCGTTCGCGGAGAAACGGGTCGAAGTCCCAGGGTTTCAGTGTCTCCTGGGCCGTCCTGTAGTGAATCTCATTTCGTAATGTGGCCTGTATTCCTTCAATAATTCGCTGGAGTCCCTTATTATATTCTTCTTTGTTTTGTTTCCACGAACACAGATCAACATAGTCAAGTCTGTATAGTGCCAGAGGGACCTTGCATTTAGAAACCATAACAGGTAAGATTTTGCCGGGACAGTCTCTCGCATTTGCAATCTCATCAAGGCATACGCTATCATTCAATGCCCCATCAATTACCGATCGGACTGAGTGAGGACTCATAAGGGCAATTACTGCATTTGATCCTTCAAGGTTCATTTGAATTTCAGTCATATATGCTGTTCCGGCTTTAATTTCACTCTGATCCATCCAAACATCAAAGTCTTGTTTTTCAAGGTCATCCTTGATCCGTAGCGCAACCTCTTTAGCGTCTGCTCTGCCGTAGCTTAAAAACAATTTTGTTTTACCCATAAAAGATTTAATATCAAATTAATATAGCCATACCGTTCATCAGATGTAATAGAACCAAATTCATGCCAAAGTCTGTATTGTGAAGATATTCAGGTGTTTAGTTCAAAAGCCGGTGTTGAGTTTAAGCAAGTCAACCCAAAAATCTTTGATCTATCCTGTCATTTATTTAATCCAGTTAATCTGATAGCCTACTTTCTCAAGTATATGCTGATAGTTTTTAATTGAGTTCCGGTCTTTCTCTTTTTCAAAGTTAGGTAGTTCAGAATATGGTTTTAGTAAATGGTGTATTTTTCTCTTATTATCTCTTATTTCACCAAACTTCCATCCGGCCTTTAATCGCTGCATCCACCAACCGTTATGCTCTAAAGCTGAAAGTAATTCGAGGTGCTGTAAAATATGACTTATAATTGTTTGTTGTTGGACTTTATCCAGTTTATTGGATTTCTTTATTTTTTCAATTTTTAGGTTTACAGAAGTAAGAATATCCTGAATCCTTCTGGCAGCGGCTCGATTATCTTCTCTTCCTTCCCCATCAAGTTTGTTAAATAACTTATCAAATTCTTTGGTTATTGGTACTGCATTCACTTTCGATAACATTTGCCATGAATAATGAATAGCCTTTGCAAGTTCTTCAATAGGAATTTCGTGTAAACTTGTCTGAGGTTCAATTAGCAATTTTTTAAACTCTGCAGGATCAACATACATCGCCAGTTGAGTATCTGATGGTATGTTAGCACGACAAAGCTTATTCCCGTCGGCAGATCTGAGTATTGAGACAAGTTTATCTAATGATCGGGCGCCATGGATATATTTTGAAATACCCAATAAAGCATAGATTAGTCCAAGATCAATTGGTGCCGGTAAATATGACTGATATTTTATTTTTGAAGCAATAAAAATAGCCCGTCTCAGAGGGTAGGAAATATCAGTGGGATCTGGTTCATTTGATTTCTGGACCAGGGTTCTTTGATTAGGACCGAGTACGTTTATATATGCATCAAGCCTGCTTTTAAAATCCGGACCTTTTTTCAATATAAAATCCTTTAGGGCAACTTTGCCATCAGCATCTTTATTAAACATACCAAATGAATCAAAAGTATGACTTGTTGCACCTGCGAAAATAAAAATGCATTTCCCAATTGTATGTTTCAATTGTCCCTCCTGAAATTCTCCATCCTGCATTGGGGATAAAAGATATTGCAGCCATTCATATTTTTTTGAGTCAAATTCATCCATAAATACTACAGGCACAATTCCAGCAAGAACCTTATCGCGTATCAGATGAAAAGCCCCATATAATTCAGATAAACTTCCTGTTGAAAATTGAGACAGGTTAAATTCAAGCCAGCTTTTTTCATCAAACACTTCATTTGCAATTTGTCTGACTCCAAAAGATTTACCGGCTCCCGGAGGTCCAAAAATCCCAAATGAAATTGGTTTATTGGCTTTAGGATTATCGCGATATTCAATCATTAAGTGCCTGATATTTCGTAATGTTTCTATTTCTGACCGATCTATGGTTGTCAAAGCTTTAAATTTCGCGTATGGGATGCTATCCAGGATTTTGACGCCATATAGTACTACAAGATTGGCTAAACCTTTTAGAGATACTTCCTCCTTCAAGGCAGGCGACCGCTGAAGCATCTCTGCAATCATCCATTTGCTGGTTTCTTTAATTTTGTCCGGGTGAATCCAGGGAATAGCTATGGTAGCTAAGGCATGTGTAGGTTTTCTTATCTCTTCTGCTATCCGATCCGCAGGAAACCCTAACGGTGAGTCAATTGTTTCAATATCGCCATGTCCTTTCTCTAAAAGATTTCGCATAGCAGACAGACCACTTTCAATTCCTGTTGCTAAATCCAAAGTTTCATTGTCTGCTGGCCTGTAAATCATGCTGTAGGCTAAGGCTGCAGTCAGGCAGGACATATAACCAAACGCATTCCCCGGAATTTTTTCTGACCATTCATTTTCTGCCCGGCCAGTATCGCATAAAAGCTTGGCTGATGGTACTTTTCGGTTGGTGTTATCTAACCATAAAGCACCATCATTTGTAAAACTTAATATCAGATGTCTGCATTTTGTCAGATCAGAAAATTTGTGAGATGTAAATAAAACATTCCTCGTATCCTCAATTGTTTGTTCCCAGGAGGATCCCTTTGTGATTTTAATATCTTCAGCTCTCAATTCATCTGCAGAAACAACTACAATAAGTTTTTCTGAATATCTATCTAGTAATTCTTCCCATAAATCACCGCATGCAAGAGGTCTTGACATTTTAAGAATTATCCATTCTATCTTGTTATTCAGAAGCCAATTATTTTCATTAGATTTCAGTCTAAATTGAAATCCAGCATCATCTATTATTAATATTTTCGGATCGGATAAATCATTTCCGGCGACCACCGGATTTGGAATTATCTTTTTTACATCAAATAATGGTTGTTGATCACCATAACCCAATTCTTTAAACGCCCGGAAAACATATTTATCTTTTGTCAGAAAATAAGGTTTCCATAGTGAATAAGATGTTTGCCAGATAACTTTTCTTTTCACTGCTGTATAACTGGCATTAATTTCCCAGTTTTCAGTTATGTTGAATCTTGCATCGGGGGTCTCTTTTTTCCTATTTATATCTTCATCTTTGGTCGCTTTTTCTATAAGCTTATTTAGAATTTTATGGGTATAACATGCACCTCCCAATTCAATGATTTCACTTACACCTCGTTCATTCTCTTTGTAAGAAGAATCCCTTCTACCTTCATATATGTAATTATCAATGGTTACATCTCCCGTTATCAAAACGGAATGCTTCTGGTTAGTTATTTGCTTTGCATTCATAAAACTTTTCTTTAAATGATTTAGGAATCAAGTCAATGCTATTTTTTGATTCAGATATTCAAATACACTTCATACCCGATCTTTGCTAATAGGAAAGGGATATTTCTTACGGGTTTATAATCGTATTCTTTTGTTTCATCACTTAATTCATCCCATTTGACAATACAAGGATTCAGTTTTTTCTTAATATCCTTGATCGCTCCATATCTCCACCCTGACAGCAACCGTTCGGCATTCCAGCGTGCATGTTCCAGCTGAGCCAGCCGGTCAATATCTTTAAAAGTTTCATCCAGTTGGAAGATTTTAGGAGTATCAGATTTCCTGATACAAAGCCCGACCTGGTTCAAAAGATGCTCATAGAATTCCACCTGTTTCAGATTCGACGTTTTAAGTTTAGGATCGAGTTTATCCCAGGTCATTACCACTTTCAGATCGTCTATGTTCTGAGTGTCGGGTTTGAGAGAACTTAAACGTTCCTTGCGATAAAAATTATGCACCTCCTCGGCAAGCAAAAGTGTTTCCTGCGGAGTAAAGCTTATTTTCCGGTTCTGGTTTACCAGGGCCCAGATTGTATCAGAATCAGGCGGAAGAAGGAGTAAGTTAGGTTCTTCTTTCCAAAGTGGATTTTGAATTAAGTTATCAGCTGCACCTCCGGATTTATCTATCAGAGCTAAATTTATTCCCAGGCTCAGAGCAAATGAATATTCCAGTTCCGAAATCGTTTTCCCGTTTATACCCAGAACCAGAATTTTTTCGAAAGTGATACCGCTGAGTAGAATGTCGATCCAATATTTAAAAGCATCGAGAAAAGAGAAGTCATCCGTTGCGGAGGTTATATACCGGTCGTAACCGGATCCTTTGGTTACATTATGAGGTAGCTTTCCCGGCATATATCCAAGCAGGGTATAATTTGCCGAATCAGTTTTCCTGAGTTTTGCAGTAAGTGTACCAACAATCCCCGGCAGACCGGTGTTGGTGCCTCCGCATGTTACTGTACCTTCGAAATCGCGCAATGCCTCCTTTATATAATTTTCGTATTTCTCGTGCTGTTTTTGTTCCATGGATCCCGACTTTCCGGCTATAACCAACACATTGGTAAAGGAGAGCCCGGGATGGCGGTACCTTTCAAGAGAGGCTTTTGCTTCCTGGTTACCAAAAATTTTCCAGCAGATCAGATGAAGTATACCTGAAAGAACAGAAGATTTTTGTGGTTCGTTGATTTTCTTCAACATCTCTATTCCATCGGTAAAAGAATTTTCGGAGCAGGGCACTTTTTGCAATCGTACCAATTGCATAAGTGAAATCAGATTCCGGATACCTTCATTTTCATCACCCAACAGCCAGTTACTGACAGCAATCGCAATAAAGGCATCCACCGTCTCGATACCTATCTCGATATGTTCCTGACATGTAGTGATAATTTCGCGAAGGGAAGACGCATATTCGTCGATTTCAGCCAGACAATCTCTTTGCATTCCCAGTTTTTCGATGATGGAATGCAGCATGTAATAAGGATTTTCGGGAGAAAACTTTCTTGCCCTGGTAAGGAGTCTGCTTATTTCAGCTATAGGTGATCCTTTAATTGCATAAACTCTGGCCAGTAAAAAGCTTGCTTTCGAAATATCCAGGTAATACAAAAATTCATCTCCAAAGAGCTGCAATGACTCTTCTATCAATAGCATGCCATTTAGAAAACCGGTGCCGGCAGATTGTTTTTTATTTTTAATACAAAGCGCATAACCCAACTCGTATTTTAGCCTGCCAATAAGATCTGTTTTCTTTAACTTGTCAATTTGAGAAAGAGGATGAGTCAGCAGGCCAATAATTTCGTCCCACTTACCCTGCAAATTATAAATAACAGCCAGTTTAAGATAATTCTCGATAGTTTTGTCGTTGATTTCAGGATTGATTTCTATAAGAGTTTTAAGCACAAAAATTTCGTTCTCAAGTTTGGATACATCAGGGGTCGGACGGTAGTTTATCGAAAACTGGTCAAGTGTTTCAGAAATTTTAACAAAGGAATTATCAACTTCTTCCAGAAGTGCTGCTAAGCGTGCTGATTCGCGCTGCCATTGTTTCGGCACATTTATCCGCGTTTTGTAAATACGGTCGTGCAGAATATCGGCCCATACATGTTCATTAAAGGTGCGTACCTGTATCTCGGCTTTAAGATCCTGAATAGCTTTAGGGATGGGGACCCCTAAAATTTCATCCCTGGTGGGAGTTACAATATAGTGAACTGATCGGTAGCCAAATTCCCCAACGTTTAATCGGGTTTTCACATCTATGCTGTTGGCTTCATCTATTTCGAAATTTTCGCGGATAAAATTGCATATTTCCACCACCTGGCTTTCAAAATGAACAATGGTACGCGCTCCGCAAAGATCTGTCATATCAAGCAAAGGATTTTTGTATTTATCTTTACGGATAATTTTTTCCGAGAAACTTTCTATTTTTTTTGCCCTTGCCTGTACCACTCCGAGAGGGGCAAATATATCCACTGCCTTCTTAATCACCTCTTCCAATACTTTGGCATATAGTTTATAATCGTTCTGACGGATTTTAAACTTTTCAATATCTTCTCTGTGCTTCGATATAGGTATTTTAGCCATAGCAATGTAATTTTAATTGGTGAAAACAGAACAGACTTTATGATAGTGATATGTCAAACTTCTTCAAACTTTTTTTAAGCTCTGAGGCTATATTTTTATTAATTTCTTCAGCATAAGGCAGGATATGTAAATTGGTTTCTTCAAGATATCTTTTAATAAATGGTATGTCGTGAGTTGCAAGTAGTGAGTTTATATTTGATAGTCTGTCAGCCAGTTTCAATATTTTAGCTCTTTTAGAACCTTCATGCATAATTCTTTCAAGAAACTGATCTTTTGGTTCTTCAATATCATTTTCAACACGGATAGAGAGTTCCATAACCAGGTTATAAACTTCCTTTCCATCCGTATCGATGGATATGACAGTATCAAATCCGGAAAATCCAACTTTATGGCCATCCTCAAACAGGTCGTGTATGAGTGCAGCTTTTAGCAGAACAGGATCTTCGTAACCATATTCCAATAAGATAACAAAAGTTTCGAACTGATGCCTGAACATATTTCCGAAACCTTTTCTTTCTTTTTTTATGAGTGAGCGGGATAGTTCAACGTAAGGCCAGATGTTAACATCCATAATACTAAATAATTTCTGAAAGAGATTATATAAAGATAAACAGTTAAGCTTTATATTGGATTTGTTCTAGAACAAATATACAAAATCCCGGGTCCTTTGTATAAGCTACCCGGGATTTTTTCGGGTGGAAGATGGGGCTCGAACCCACGACCTTCGGAACCACAATCCGACGTTCTAACCGACTGAACTACATCCACCGTTTCAGGAGTGCAAAATAAGGTCAAAATTTCTATTTCGCAAAATAATAAATTTATTTTCTCATACTGAAGTCAATTGCTATCTTTGGATGGTTCAAAAAAAATGAACTTCCCGTACAATTTTTAATCCTTAAAATTGTTTTCAGGAAGTATTTGTAAAAGATCATTTGGTTTGAAAAAAATAAAATTTATAGATAACATTTCAGGGCTACAACTTTTCCAGGTGATGAAGCCTGTTATCTTTCTCATTATAAGCATAGTTTTTACGAAAAGCAATCTCACACATCTGACACGTGCAGGGATTGGTCAGTGGGAAATGTTCATGTTCATTGCCGGATTATTAACCTTTTGGTGGGTAACGGGTACCATCCAGTCATTGTTGCCTCTCTATAACAGGAATAAAACCTACCATAAGATAGGGGATAACGGCACTACAAAATCACCTGAAATATTTAATGCTTTCCTCTTATTATGCTTTTTCAGCTTATTGATTTTTTCTTTGGGTCATTCCTTAAAAAATAGTTTTTCGGTTTTCCATTTTTCAGGCAATGTTCCTTTTATTAATCTCTTGTTACTATACATTCTCTTAAGCAGCCCGGTTTGCCTGATCGAATATATTTATCTTCTGAACAACAGGTCATATCGGATTTTTCAATATGGGCTTTATACATTTACAGCCCAACTGATATTTATTGTTACTCCACTATTATTTGGCAAAGACATTATCTGGTCAATTTACGGATTGCTTTTGATAACCGGTTTCAGATGGATCTGGCTGATTATATTGCTTAAACGTTACACCGAAATGAAGATATCGGTGCAGTTCATGAAGGAACATCTTTACCTGGGAATTCCTTTAATATTAACATCACTTATCAGTGGTTCACCACAATATATTGATGGCGTAATAATATCGGCATATTATAAGGACCCTGCAGTATTTGCGTGGTTCCGCTATGGTGCCAAAGAGTTCCCGCTTGTACTTATGATGGCAACAGGGCTCAGTAACGCTATGCTTCCGGAATTTTCGACACGTGAGCGGATGAGAGAATCTCTGGCAAAAATTAGAATTAAGTCAAAACAGATCATGCACATTCTGTTTCCGGTTACGATGATTATGATGCTTTTTTCAAAATGGATATACCCAAGGTTATTCAACTCTGATTTTCAAAGAAGTGCCGACATATTTCTTATTTATTCCCTGTTGATTATACCTCGACTTGTCTTTCCTCAGACAGTAATTGTCGGCAGGAAAAAAACTCATATCACTCTGATTATTGCTGTCGTGGAACTGGCATTGAATATCACTTTGAGTCTTTTGATGCTAAAATGGGGGAGAGGACTGGTTGGCGTTGCCCTGTCAACAGTAATTGTTTACACATTAGAAAAAATATTCCTGGCCGGATATCTCTGGATCAAAATGGATATCAAACCCGTTGAATATATTCCAGTCAGGATTTATGCATTTTACACTTTTATAATGATACTCCTTTTCGTTCTGATCGACCATGGGATAATTTATATACATTAAACAGGTATCAGGCGTCAGGGAACGGGTATCAGGCAGGCGGTTAATAAAATCTGTTTATATTTGCATCCTTTAACGATAACGTGTTTGAACAGGTCAACAGAAGGCTGATTTCCGTACAAATATTATCATGCAGGTAACTGAGGTCATAACGAAACAAGAAAAAGAGGAATTCATAAATTTTCCAAAAGAATTATATAGTGCTGATCCCTATTGGGTATGTCCACTTGATTCAGGCGTCGAATCTGTTTTTGATCCCACCAAAAACCATACTTTTAAACATGGTGAGGCAATCCGGTGGATACTGAAAGATAAAAGCAATAAAACAATTGGAAGAATTGCAGCTTTTATTGATCAGGTACGGTCAGCTGCCAACAGACAACGCACAGGAGGAATTGGCTTCTTTGAGGTCGTTGAAAACAGAGAAGCAGCATTTATATTATTCGATACTGCACTGAAATGGCACTCTTCGCATGGTATGGAAGCAATCGATGGCCCGATTAACTTTGGTGAAAACGACAATAACTGGGGATTGCTTGTTGACGGATTTATGCAACAGGGCTTCGGAATGCCTTACCATAAAAAGTATTACAGGGCTTTTTTTGAGGAGTACGGTTTTAAAAATTATTTTGAACAATTTTCGTATCACCGTGAGATAAGAGGAAGAGATAAAAAGATAATCAACTTTCCTGAAAGGATAATGAAAATTGCTGAGTGGCTCTCAAGAAGACCCGGATATACATTTCAACATTTTGAATTCAGGAACAAAGAAAAATATGTGAATAATATTGTTGAAATCTACAATTCCACATGGTCGGTATTTAAAGAAGATTTTACCCCTCTTGATCCCGGGTTTCTGATGGAGTCGCTAGAAAAAGCAAAATTAATTATCGATGAAAAACTTATCTGGTTTGCATATTTTAATGACAGACCTATTGCTTTCTTTGTCCTGCTTCCCGATCTGAACCAGATACTTAAGCATTTTAACGGGAAAATGTCATTTTGGAATCTGATTCGTTTTGCATATTTTAAAACTACTCATAAAATAAACAGGATGAGAGCTGTCGTTGGAGGTGTTCATCCGACCTATCAGAACAGTGGTGTGGAATCTGCTATGTTTTTGCAGCTTTATAAAGTCTTCATGAAGAAACCATGGTTTAAAGAATTGGAACTCTCCTGGGTGGGTGATTTTAATCCCAGAATGATTGCAATTTATGAAGCCCTCGGTGCATTTAAGGCAAAAACGCACATTACTTACCGTTACCTCATAAATCCTGAGCTAACTTTCATCAGATATAAAGACGAAATGTCTGATAAACAATAATTTAAACAGGAACCTATATTACATGATCAATAATTTCACAATTACTTTTGTATTTTAAAGAATGTTAACTAATTTTGCAAGCCCTAAACAGGGAGAATTTTTTTGGATTAATCAGGTTAAAAAAATTGAACAATGAAAAATGGTATTCATCCAAGTAACTATAGATTTGTAGTTTTTCAGGATATGTCAAACGGGACTTCTTTTCTGAGTAAGTCGACTGCTCCCTCTAAAGAGAACACTAAATGGGAAGATGGGAATGAATATCCTCTTATTAAACTTGAGATTTCGAATACATCTCATCCTTTTTATACCGGCAAAATGAAACTGGTAGATACTGCAGGCCGGGTTGATAAGTTTATGAACCGTTACAAGGATCATATCGGGAAAAAGAAATAGAATCGGGTTAAACTGTAATAATGTAGGGACATGCTATGGCGTGTCCCTGTTTTTTTTATTTTTGTTAAGACTGTGGCACAATCATTGCAATACCCAATTTCACTTAAAATGTAAAAATTATATGTAATTTTGGCACTTTATTGAAAGACAAAAGACAAAAGGACAAAGATAAAAGTGGTAATACTGCGTACCGTAAACCGTATAATAGTTAGGAGTAAAATACCAGATGGAAAGGAAATTCAGGAAAAGTGCAAACGAGATATTACTTCCGGATATTCTTGATGGAGAAGGAGATATAATACCTATTATTGCTGACGGTGACGATGGTGAACTTGAAGATGTGGATGTTCCTGATGCTATTCCGATACTCTCACTTAGGAATACAGTACTTTTTCCGGGAGTGGTTCTTCCGATTTCAATTGGTCGTCCAAAATCGATACAATTAATTAAAGATGCATATCGCAATAACAAAATAGTCGGAACAGTTGCCCAGAAAGATCCTGATACAGAAAACCCTGAATTTCAAGATCTTCACACTGTCGGCACTATTGGTCAGATTGTTAAACTTCTTGAGATGCCCGACGGATCGACAACTGCTATCATCCAGGGTCGAAAAAGAATGGTATTGCAGGAGCTCGTCTCAGATGATCCCTATTTTGTTGCGAAAGTAAAGACAATACCAGAAGTAAAACCGGAAATCCTGAATAAGGATTTTGACGCTATTGTAGGATCCCTGAAAGATTTGTCGCTTAAAATCATCAAAATCAATCCAAATATAAGCCCTGAAGCCTCGTTTGCTATCAAAAACATTGAGAATAATACATATCTGATTAATTTCATCTGTTCGAATACCGATATTAAGGTTCAGGATAAACAGAAACTCCTTGAGATGAACAGCTTGCGAGACAGGGGTTTTATGTTGCTCGAGTTTCTAGTTCAGGAGATCCAGGTTTTGGAACTAAAGAATGAATTGCAGTCGAAAGTTAAAAGTGATCTCGATCAGCAGCAAAGAGAGTTTTTACTTCATCAGCAAATGAAGACCATCCAGAACGAACTGGGAGGAAATCCTGTTGAAAAAGAGATTGAAGAGTACAGTAAAAAAGCAGAAACCAAAAAGTGGAACAGCGAAGTAAAAAAGGTATTCGATAAAGAACTCGATAAACTGCATCGGCTGAACCCTGCTGCAGCTGAGTATTCTGTTCAGGTTAACTATATTCAGACCCTTCTTGACCTGCCCTGGGAATTTTACACTCCGGATAACCTCGATCTTAATAATGCCCGGCGTGTACTTGATTCGGATCATTTTGGGCTCGATGAGGTAAAAGAAAGAATCCTGGAACACCTTGCAGTACTAAAACTTAAAGGTGATCTGAAATCCCCTATTCTCTGCCTTTATGGCCCTCCGGGTGTCGGAAAGACTTCTCTTGGAAGATCTGTAGCTAAAGCGCTTGACAGAAAGTATGTCAGAATGTCACTTGGCGGATTGCATGATGAAGCCGAGATAAGAGGTCATCGAAAAACCTATATTGGCGCTATGCCCGGAAGGATAATCCAGAATATTAAAAGAGCAGGGTCTTCAAATCCTGTTTTTATTCTTGACGAAATTGACAAAGTCGGACAGGATTTCAGAGGCGATCCCTCTTCAGCCCTTCTGGAGGTACTTGATCCCGAACAGAATAGTACTTTTTTCGATAACTTCCTTGAAATGGAATATGATCTGTCGAAAGTGTTATTTATTGCAACTGCCAATAATCTTGCAACTATAAGCCCGGCTCTGAGAGACAGGATGGAACTGATAGAAATTACAGGTTACCTGGTTGAAGAAAAACTTGAGATTGCAAAACGGCATCTGTTCCCGAAACAGCTTGAGAATCATGGTGTAAAACAAGATCAGATTTCCATCGACAATAAGGTTATGGAGATACTTATCGAAAAATACACCAGAGAATCAGGTGTACGTGAACTTGATAAACGTCTGGCAAAAATAATCAGGGTTACTGCAAAAAATATTGCATCAGATACCAAGTATGACACCGCTCTTTCACAATCAGTACTTGTTGAAATGCTGGGTCCTCCAAAATATACGCGTGATCTCTATTCAGGAAATGATCAGGCTGGTGTTGTTACAGGACTTGCATGGACAGTAGCTGGAGGAGAGATCCTGTTTGTTGAAACCAGTCTGAGTAAAGGTACCGGGAAACTTACCCTGACCGGTAATCTTGGGGAGGTTATGAAAGAATCGGCCATCATCGCACTGGAGTATCTCAAATCAAACGCAGAAATGCTTGACATGCCCGACAATTTTTCAGAAAACTGGAACATTCATATACACGTCCCGGAGGGTGCAATTCCCAAAGACGGGCCATCTGCGGGAGTTACTATGGCTACTTCAATAGCATCGGCATTTACCCAGCGGAAGGTAAAGAAATATCTGGCAATGACAGGTGAAATAACATTGCGAGGGAAAGTTCTTCCTGTTGGCGGGATCAAAGAGAAAATCCTGGCAGCAAAACGTGCCAGCATAAAGGAGATAATCATTTCGGAAGATAACAGGAAAGACGTCGAAAACATTAAGGAAATATATATCATGGGATTAAAATTCCATTATGTAGAGACAATCATGGGAGTGCTTGAGCTTGCATTACTTAAACAAAAAGTTAAGAATCCCAAAAAAATATCATTCGAATGAAGAAGATAGCTGTTTTTCCGGGTTCTTTTGATCCTTTCACAATCGGTCATGAAGCAATAATCAGGCGGGCGATGAGCCTTTTTGACGAGATTATTATTGCTGTTGGTGCGAATGCCTTAAAAAAGAACTTTTATTCTCTTGAAACCAGAAAAGAGATGATTAATACTGTCTTTAAGAATGAACAAAAGGTAAGAGTAGATCATTATGAGGGACTTACAGTTGATTATTGTAAGAAAAGAGGAGCCCATTATCTCCTTCGCGGGCTTAGAACATCATCTGATTTTGAGTTCGAGAGAGCAATCGGACAGGTAAATAAATCAATGGAGCCAGGCATCGAATCGGTATTTCTTCTTACAGCTCCCGAACATTCCTTTATTAATTCCGGAATAGTAAGGGATATTATACAAAACGGAGGTGACGCTTCCAAATTCGTTCCTGCAGCAATTAATCTTAAAGATTATAAAGGGATTGAGGATCAGGATATGCTTACCTGAGAATTGAAAAATTAATTAGATCCATCAGTGACAGCCAGGCACTGCTTTTAATAGAATTCAATTCGTCAGGGAAAAGCCACTCAACTTTTGTAATGCCTTCAGATAACTGAGGTTCAGTTATCATATCCCCGTCATATTTCATTAGGAACCAGCTTGTTTTCTTGAGATATGAAATACCTTCCCAGCTATATGTATGGTAACTGGGGTATATTGGCTTCACAATTGAATGACCTGTTATCCCGCATTCTTCACTTACTTCCCTTAAAGCACATTTCTCTGTTTCTTCTCCTTTTTCGATATGTCCTTTGGGAAGATCGAGTTTTCCTTTCTTTTCAATAAACAGATATCTGCCGCTGGTGTGTTTTACCAATCCGCCTGCAGCACCAACTTCGGTAAAATAAATTCTGAAGATCTTCCAGATATGTTTAATATCAGGCCCATAAATATTAATGGCGGAGTTGCTCTTGTCTGATTGAAATTCGGCTATAATTTTATAAAGTTCATCCGTGTCATGGAATTTATGGAATAAGCCGTATTTTTGTAACCGGTCAGGTTCAGGGCTTATCATTATGAATCTGTTTTCGAAATGAACTTTATACGTATTCATATGGAGAATAGTGCAAAAAAAACAGCTGAATATCTATTACAAATTAAAGCAATTAAATTGCAACCGTCAAATCCTTTTACATGGACTTCAGGTTGGAAATCTCCTATATACTGTGATAACCGTAAAACACTCTCTTTTCCTGAGGTAAGATCGTATATACGCGATTCTTTTGCTTCACTGGTAAAGGAGTTATACCCCGGGGCAGAAATGATCGCCGGAGTTGCAACCGGGGCCATAGCACATGGAGCCCTTGCAGCTGATAAGCTTGGACTGCCATTTATTTATGTAAGATCGGGAGCCAAGGAACATGGTCTGGGGAACCAGATCGAAGGTTACTATGAACAGGGACAAAAGGTGGTAGTAATTGAGGATCTGATATCAACGGGTGGCAGCAGTCTGAATGCTGTAAAGGCCCTCAGAGAGGCAGGTTGCGAAGTTCTGGGCATGGTTGCAATATTTACTTATGAGTTTAAAAAGGCATTTGACGGATTTGCAGCTGAAAACTGCACACTTGATACTTTAAGCAACTACTCTATTCTTGTTGACACAGCCGTCAAAACCGGCTATATAAGCAGGGAAGAAGTGGAAACACTTAAAAAATGGAGGGTGGATCCTTCAACATGGGGAAATGTAAAGTAATTTCATGTACGCATAATTATAAATTTTGAAAAAAAAATAGCATGCCAGGAATTCAATTTCTTTTCAGAATACTGTTTGTAATTCTATTTGCAGGGTTTTTGTCCACTAACTCAATCGCACAAGCTAAAAAGGACTCTGAAGTTTTTCGACCGATTAGTATGAGTCCATTTTTGGATAGTACCCATCACTGGTATGACATTCACGATGACAGTAATATTGTCAATCCTGTGGTGAATCAACCCAGATTCAAGGAAACGGAGATCACAAATATTGCCGATAACATGCTTTTATACCAGAGAAATAATGGCGGGTGGCCCAAAAATTACGACATGCAAGCCATATTGACCAATGAGCAGGTAGATAGTTTGGTGAAAACCAAAAATCTACTGCATACCACTTTCGATAATTCAACAACCTACACACATATTGAATATCTGGCTCAGGTTTATAACCTTACTGGTATTGAAAAATACAAAAATGCCTGCTTAAGAGGGATCAATTTTGTCCTTTCTGCCCAATATCCAAATGGTGGTTGGCCACAATATTTTCCGCTGGAAGATAACTACAGCAGGAGAATTACATTCAACGACAACGCATACATTGGTGTAATAGAAATGTTGAAAAAAATCGTTGATAAAAATCCTGAATTCGCATTTATCAGCGATAAAGTATGGAAAGAAGTAAGTCGTGCTTATGAAAAAGGTATAGAATGTATTCTGAACTGCCAGATTGTTGACAATGGAAGGCTTACGGCCTGGTGTCAGCAACATAATGAAATTGACCTTAAACCTGCCTGGGCCAGAGCCTATGAACCACCCAGTATCTGCAACGGGGAAAGCGTTTCTATTGTGTTGTTCCTTATGAACATCAATAATCCTGACAAGAGAGTTATTGAATCAGTTCAATGTGCCGTGAAATGGTCAACGATTCAAAGATTTATCATACCAGCGTTAATACAGTGCCGGCTCCACCTGAAAAGTCAGAATGGAGAACAAGTAGATTTGATCGGGTTGTAGTGTTTGATTCACTTGCACCTCCAATCTGGACGCGTTATTATGAACTCGGAACAGACAAACCCTTGTTTAGTGACCGTAACAGCAAATTCCTCTATTCACTTTCCGAAGTAAGCCGTGAAAGACGTAGCGGATATTCCTGGTACACTTATGCACCTCAGGAAGTATTGGATAAATATCCCAAATGGCAAAAAAAATGGGCTTCCGACAAGAGGTAGTGCAGATGAACAAAAACCTGTTGTTTCTTAAAATCTGTTTGAAAATAAGAAGGGTTACAAAGATTTAAACAACATTATTTATCCATATTTGTATGTTTTGAATATCAAAATAGAATGAGTAATATGACAAATTATGAGAGTAGACCTGGTAACTTAACCGGCACCGCAGAAGAGGTATATAATTTTGTAACGGATATTAGGAATTTTGAAAGGTTTATACCAAAAGGGGTCATAAATAACTGGAATGCAGAAAAAGAATCGTGCAGTTTCGGAGTGTCAATGCTTGGAACGGTAACATTACGGCTGGCTGAAAAAGAGAAATACACTAAAGTCGTTTATACCGGAGATGCGCTGAAGGAAAATGATTTTTCACTTGTATTATTTATCTCAGATAAGGTTAAAAATCAGGCCCAGGTAAAGGTTACTCTGAGTGCGGACCTAAATCCAATGATGAAGATGATGGCAGCCAAACCTATAAGCCAGTTCCTGGAAATGCTTATTAAGGAAATGGAAAACTTCAGGAGTTGGAACGACACTAAAGAATAAATTCCACCTCTTTAAACAAATACTCTCTTAGTCTCCCGTTTTGGTTTTCAATCTGTAAACGGCCATAATCGGCAATAGTCAATATGCGTCCAGTATATATACCACTGACATCTTTGAATTTAAACCATTTATTCAACCGGTAAAGTTTTGAAACATACTCATCCTTGATATGGGCGAATTGTCCGGCAATTAACTGTTTGTACCTTTTATCGAGATCTGTTACCAGCTTATCAAGACAGCTATTAAGATCATAACTCAGTCCGGATAATAAACACAGCGACACCGGATTTGGCAAAGCACCTGAGAATTTTTCCTGATTAATATTTAAACCTATTCCTGCAATAGTATATTCAATCTGATTACCCGTGATGGAGCTCTCCAGTAAAATACCTGCTATTTTGTCATTATTAACATATATGTCATTCGGCCATTTTATAGAACAATCAGGAATAAATCTTAACAAAAAATCACAAATTCCAAGCGAGATTGCCATTGAAATATTGAATTGATCAGCCGGATTTAAAAAAGCAGGGAATAATACAATGCTGATTAATAGGTTTTTACTATTTTCGCTATCCCAGCTGTTTTCGGTTTGACCCCTGCCTGCCGACTGATAATTGGTATATACAATTGTTCCTTCAGGAAGGTTATTTTGTTTTAAAATATTGACTGTATGAGTATTTGTTGATGGCAGGTTTTCAAAAAACAATAAATTTGAACCTATTATCATGATTATAAGTGATTTAATTGAAAACAAGTCATTTTCACTATCGGTTTTTTCAATCCTGTTAAGATTGGCATTGAAATTGCAAAAGGGTACAACAGTAACAAAAGTACAGATTAAAGTGGTACTTTTGCCACTTAATTTCAAACTGATAAAAATTGATGAAGAAAAAATCTGACGGAACTGAAGTCCTTTTAGGGAGTGTATTAAAAGGTATTTTTGAAAAGAAAGGGCAAAATGTTCTGAAAATTGATTTAAGAAAACTTGAATACAGAATTGCGGATTATTTTGTGATATGTCACGCCTCTTCCGGAACACAGGTTAGCGCTATTTGTGATTCAGTAGATGACATTGTGAGAAAGGAAGCAGCAGAAAAACCATTACATGTTGAAGGGCTTGACAATTGTTTCTGGGTACTTCTCGATTACGGTAACATAATCGTTCATATTTTCCTTGAGGAGTACAGGAATTTTTACAGCCTGGAATCACTCTGGGCTGATGCAACTATTGAAGCCGTAGTAGATAAAATACAGTAAGTTAAATATTTATGACAGAAAATTCAAATAATAATCAGGTGCCGGGGAAAAAACCTGATAAGAATATCAAACCACGTTTTAATACAAACTGGATTTTTGCAGTCCTTGCATTATCATTGATTGTTTTTTCGTTTTTCAACAACGGCAAATCAGTGCAGCAAACAACTACGAGTGAAATAAAATCTATGATTGCAAATCGCGATATAGAAAAAATAACTGTGGTCAATAAGGATCAGGCTGAGATATATCTTAAAAAGGAAGCACTGGAATCAGGCAGATATCCTAAACTTTCAAAGCCCGGAAACGGTTTTGGTATATCCTTGCCGAAACCAAATTTTACTTATAATATTGGTGATATAAGCAGCTTTGAACCTTTCATATTGGAGGCTCAAAAAAGCTCAGGTTACACGGAGAAGGAACTTATATATCCTGATTATCAGACACGTAAAAACTGGTTTGGTGATATACTCTCATGGTTATTACTACCGGTTCTGTTAATTGGTTTCTGGCTGTTTATGATGAAACGGATGTCTGGAGGCGGTGCCGGTGGTGCAGGAGGAATTTTCAGTGTTGGCAAATCACGGGCACAGATATTTGATAAGGATACTAATGTTAAATTAAACTTCAATGATGTTGCCGGTCTTGAAGAGGCAAAGACTGAAGTTATGGAGATTGTTGATTTTCTTAAGAATCCTAAGAAATATACCAATCTCGGAGGTAAAATTCCTAAAGGTGCTCTACTGATAGGACCTCCCGGAACGGGTAAAACTATGCTTGCAAAAGCAGTTGCAGGTGAGGCAAACGTACCATTCTTTTCTATTTCAGGTTCAGATTTTGTGGAAATGTTCGTTGGGGTAGGAGCCTCAAGAGTAAGAGATCTTTTTAAACAGGCAAAGGAAAAAGCTCCCTGTATTGTTTTTATCGATGAGATAGATGCTGTGGGTCGTGCAAGAGGACGTAATGCAAATTTTGGATCAAACGATGAGAGAGAAAATACTCTTAACCAGCTTCTTACTGAGATGGATGGTTTTGGGACAAATATGGGAGTGATAATTCTTGCTGCCACAAACAGGGCAGATATACTCGACAGAGCCCTGATGCGTGCCGGCCGTTTTGACCGTCAGATCCATGTTGAGCTTCCTGACATCGTAGAAAGAGAAGCTATATTTAAAGTTCATCTTCGTCCCATTAAACTTGAAAAAAGTTTTGATATAGGATTCATGGCCAAACAGACTCCCGGATTCTCAGGAGCGGATATTGCAAATGTCTGTAACGAAGCTGCTCTGATTGCAGCAAGAAAAAATAAATCTATTGTTGAGAAACAGGATTTTCTTGATGCTGTCGACCGTATTGTTGGTGGTCTGGAAAGAAAAACCAAAATCATTTCCCCAGGGGAGAAAAAGACAATTGCTTATCATGAAGCAGGACATGCAACTGTCAGCTGGATGCTTGAACATGCCAGCCCACTGCTAAAAGTTACAATAATACCCCGCGGAAGGGCTCTTGGTGCAGCCTGGTATCTTCCGGAAGAAAGACAACTTACCACACGCGAACAGATTCTTGATGAAATGGCGTATGCTCTGGGAGGCAGAGCCTCTGAAGAACTAATCTTTGGCAGAATATCAACCGGAGCACTTAATGATCTTGAGAAAATTACCAAACAGGCCTATGCAATGGTGTCTTTTTTCGGAATGAGTGATAAGGTAGGTAATATCAGTTTCTACGATTCATCGGGGCAATCTGATTTTGGATTCACAAAACCATATAGTGAGAAAACAGCAGAATTAATTGATGCAGAGGTTAACCTTATTATTGCAGAATCGTATGCAAGAGCAAAAGAGGTTCTTAAAAATAATATGAAGGGATTAACAGAGCTCGCTGAACTACTTCTTGAAAAAGAGGTCATTTTCAGTGAAGATCTTGAAAGGATCTTCGGTAAGAGAAAGGCTGACTTATTGAAAGAAGAGAAAGAGGCTGAAGAAGCTAAAAAGACTCTTTCAGCAGCCGGCAATGACGATACAAAAGAAGTCAAAAAAGATAAAAAATCAGTCAGGCCTTTATCCGGTAAAAATAAAGTCAAAGCAGAGCAGAAAGTAGCCGACTCGGAAAGTACAACTCCGAAAAAAACTGTGAAGAAGCCAAAGTCAAAAAAATAAAGAATAATATCCTGAAGTTTTGAATACTTTTTACAGACGGACCTTAACCGGATCATGGATAGTAATATTCGTAATGGGAGGTTTTTGGCTTCACCCATTCTCATTTTTTCTTACAGGCCTTATTATGTTAATTGGTACACAGTACGAATATTATCTGATGATAAGGAATACAGGTGCGAGGCCACAATTGGTGCCCGGCATTCTTACGGGTATTACCGCGTATGTTATTTCAACTCTCATTGCTTCAGGGGTGATTCCAAAAAATTCTTTCCTCGTTCTTATTCCAATTATGTTGATTATAATGGTTATTGAATTATATAGAAAACAAGATAAACCATTTGATTCCCTGGCACATACGTTTTTTTCCGTACTTTATACTGCAGTACCTTTTTCGATGTTCCCTTTTTCAGCATTTGCAAGAACAGGACTAAACTCATTACTTCCTCACGACAACATAATTTTCTCGCCCGGAATAATTATTGGGTTTTTTATTCTTATATGGGCAAACGACACAGGGGCATATCTTACCGGTATGTCCATAGGCAGGCATAAATTGATGGAGCGTATCTCACCGAAGAAAACGTGGGAAGGTTTTATTGGAGGTATTATAATTGCCTCTCTGATAGCCTGGTTTCTATCGGGCTGGCTGGGTGTTGTTGATAAGATCCATTGGATTATTATAGCCCTGATTGTTTCTGTAGCAGGCACATATGGGGACCTGATTGAGTCAATGCTGAAAAGAAGTATTGGTGTTAAGGATTCCGGAACAATAATGCCTGGTCATGGAGGATTTCTCGACAGGTTCGATAGTGCAATAATATCTTTCCCACTTGTATATCTTTTTATATCTCTTTTTGGATGATTGACAGGACTTGATTAGTTTTGTGCAAATTTTAAACAGATGAGGATTCATATTCATAAGGAAGGATATAAAATATTAGCTTATGGTTTAATAGCTTTGCTGATTCTGAATATCATTGTTAATATTCTCTGGGCAGAATTCGGAATTGTAAGGTGGGCTTTTTTCATCAGCTCTTTTATGCTTTATATTTTCTTACTTTTTTTCTTCAGACTTCCTATACGACATCTTGAAACTGATCCCGGACTTATTTATGCCCCTGCCGACGGGAAAGTTGTTGTTATTGAAGAGACAATGGAAAATGAATATTTCAAGGATATGCGTTTACAGGTCTCGATTTTTATGTCACCTTTCAATATGCACAGTAACAGATATCCCGTTTCGGGATTGGTCAAATATGTATGTTATCATGCCGGTCAGAATATGGTTGCATGGCATCCTAAATCTTCTGAACTGAACGAGAGGAGTACGATTGTTATAGAAACCAGCGAGGGAACAGATGTAATGGTAAGACAAATAGCCGGGGCTGTAGCCCGAAGGATTGTAACCTATGCAAAAGAAAATGTTAACGTACTGCAGGGAGACGAACTTGGTTTTATTAAATTTGGATCGAGAGTTGATATTTTCTTACCTCTGGGTACTGAAGTTGAAATCCCTATACTCCAGCAGGTGAAGGCAAATAAAAGTATCATTGCCAAAATCTGAAAATAACAGATAATATGAGCATAATTGATGATAAAATAATTGATATCACACGTGACGTCAAATGGATTGGAGTGTTGGATTATGACATCAGGACATTTGATATAGTGATGCATACCGATTTCGGGACGACCTATAACTCGTATTTTATTAATGCAGATAAGAAAGCTATTGTCGAGGTTGCCAAGGAAAAGTTCAGTGAAACATTTTTTCACAAACTAAGAAAGGTTACTGATCCTGCAGAGATTCAATATATTATTCTCGATCATACCGAACCCGATCATTCAGGCAGTCTGAGACTTCTTCTTGATCTGGCACCTTCAGCAACTGTTGTTGGCAGCGGAAATGCAATCAGGTATCTGGAAGATATTGTAAATACACCTTTTAAATCACTGATTGTAAAAGATGGCGATACCCTCGACCTGGGGAATAAAACCCTCAGGTTTTTTTCAGCACCAAATCTCCATTGGCCCGATTCGATGTTAACACTGCTTTCTGAAGACAAGATATTGTTTTCCTGCGATGTATTTGGAGCACATTTTTGTTCTTCTGAAATGTATAGCAACTTCAATGAACAATACAC
>Ga0209226_10000472_pt1 | contig 21879 bp, 14 predicted proteins | sample BarGraNGADG00212_2_FD_184497 | JGI IMG/M metagenome (GOLD analysis project Ga0209226, IMG submission 184497) | Arctic peat soil microbial communities from Barrow, Alaska, USA - Barrow Graham LP Ref core NGADG0011-212 (SPAdes) (version 2) | ecosystem: Environmental > Terrestrial > Soil >...
CGTCCCGCTGCCTGGTATCGTTTACGTTCATGAATTCTGGCAAAAACTGAAACAGTTCATCATCCCAATCATATTTACCTTTTCCAACTTCAGGGTGATGATACTTTAAAAAACCCCATATCTTCCCAAGTAATTCCAAATTGGTTATCAAAAAATCTTCTTTGATTTGCGACTCAGTATATGAATCAGAATTCGGACTTTTAGTTTGACCGCAACCTGATGAAATTATGGTTGAAAGCAAGAGAAAAAGAAAAAAATGAGTTTTCATCCGTAATTATTTTAGTTAAATAATAGTAATTCAAAAGTTATATTATCAGTTAGGGTTAAAATAGGAAAAAGCTGAGTCAGGGTTCTATTATGTCCTTGTATGAATTTCATGCAGTTAAGGTACAAAAACCATGATTTTCCTAAGAATAAACAACCGGATAGTTATCAACAAAAAGGATAGGTTTTTAGACAGTCTGACGGCCTGGCAATAAAGGGAGGTTGTGTTACCCGACGACACCCGGGCAGGGTTCCAGTACTTTAGCCAGAAAATAGTCCTGATGGTTTTGAAGTATGCAGAATATATATTATGCGTCCACATAAAGCATTTGGTGTTGACTTTGAGGAAAGTGAGGTAATATCAACTAATGATCAATTCTTATCAGATGGCAGTGGTGCCTTCAGGAATCTGGATAACGCACTGAAGCATTTTGATAAACTATCTGCTAATCATGTACATCAGGAATACGTAGAGCCTGAGGGCTCTTTTGATACTGAGTTGATAGCAGAATACCAGGTAGTAGGAGATAATGCCTTGTAGTGTCAACGTACAGAGGCACGTACAGGTAGTTTTGAAGGGGGTTCAGCTAACGAATCTCATCAATAGTAATTTGTATTAGTTTAGTTGCAAAAACCATGACATCGGCGTGTTATATGCAGCCAATCTTATTGTTGAATCATTTTCGGACACTTTTACAAACGCAGTGGCTTAGGGCATTTTCTGAAGAACCACAAGACTGTATGCATGGCCTGCATCATCTCCTTGAGTACAAAAAATTAATTTTTTATCTGCACTTACGAAGCCATGAAGGTCCGTTCCAAATGTAACTATTCCTTCTAAAGAAATTGACAATCTTATGGTGCCGGGATTATTAAAGGTTCCACCGTTATCTTTAATCATATTTGAGATTACACCATTTCCGTTTGCGTCAATAGTCATTATGCCGTGTTCAGTCCAATTCTCTGACCCCACCAATATGTCATGCATCTGCCATGTCCCTTGCATATCGGTTGTACTGTAATTTGTTTCTGCTACTACTTTCTGGGAAATTGCAAGACCTCCTCCGCCACCGCCATCTGTCATGTTAGTAATCATTAACTTCTTATCTGCACTCATAAAGCCGTTGTAGGCATTGACCCCATAAACAGATATAACCCCGCTTGATGAAATTGATACTTGTACGGTTGAGGCACCGGTACTATTATCGCTTTTTACTACATTATCCAATGTGCTGTTTCCATTATTGTCAATGGTAGATTTTCCATGTACCCAACCACTCCACGATCCACCACCAACTAAATAATGTGTTTGCCATGTTCCCTGCAAATCGGTAGTACTGTAAATCGTGCCGGATACTGCTTTTTGGTCCATTACAAGTGTGTATAATCCACTGCGTTTCGTTGTTCTGACAATTAAATTTTTATCCGTACTCATGTATGAATGAGCCGCAGGGTCATCACTTATTGTAAGAACACCTGTCGATGAAATGGATCCATTTAATGATGTATATATGGTATCATAAGTACCATTCGGTAAAATGACGTGGACCGTTGATGAAACGCCACTATTAATTATGGACCCGTGTATCCAGAAACCGTTATTAGAACTGCTAGTAACCAAACTATGTCGTTGCCATGTTCCCAGCATATCAGATAAAGAATATGTAACGGGAACTGTTGTGTCAACCGAAGATGTAGTAAAGCTTATTTCATTTCCATAAGCTGTACCAACACTGTTTGTTGCATAAGATCTAACATAATAAATAGTCCCGGGCTGTAGACCAATTAAGTTACTAACAAAACTCCCAGTTCCTGTACCATCAGTGGTTTTATTATCTGTTGTTGTCGGGTTTATTGCCGTGCCCCAACAGACTCCTCTTACGGTCACAGATCCACCATTGTCAGATGTAATATTTCCTCCTGATACTGCTGATGTTTGCGCAATAGAAGTAACGGCTGTCGTTGTCAAGACAGGAACTGCAACCTGGAGGGTAGTAAATGATACCTGATTGCCATAACCTGTACCAGCACTATTTGTTGCATAGGCTTTTACATAATACATTGTATTTGGAGTAAGCTGCGTAAGGTTACTTGTAAAAGTTCCCAATCCACCACTCTCAATAGTTATACTGTTGGCAATGGTCGGGTCAGCAGAGGTATTCCAACAAACACCTCTGGAAACTATAGGAGCTCCTCCTTCGTTTGTAGCATCTCCTCCTGAGGTAGCAGTTGTATAAGTAATTGCAGTGACAGCTGTTGTTGTAATAACAGGTGGTGTAGGCTTTTCCGTACAAGAGTGAATTAAAAAAATTAATAAGATTACCCCTGAAATTCTAAATAAATTATTCATATCAAAACATATTAAGTTTAACTTTCTCAGTATATATATTTTGAGAAAGTTACAATTTGTTTAAACAAAATGCAACTTTAAATTAAAATCCATACAGCAACGTAAGGGTCTCTCGTTTTAGGCGGCCGATGATCAAGACCGGTTTAAGAAATAAATTTTCCTTTGTTACAATCAAGATAGATGTGTCTGAAATCTTGTCTCATTAAGCGGTAGCAACAATTGGTACTAACTCATTTTTAGCACAAGTATTTTAAAACTATCTTGAAAGAGGCAAATGTTTCTTTAAGTTCATTACTTCATAAAATTAAGAATTTTTGTTAATTGAAGCAATCTCAACAACTCCTTATTGCAGTAAAGTGCCATTAATAGGTTTTTTTCATTTGAATAAACTCTCAAATACAACACCTTTCCTGTTGCAACTTTTGTCCGTTCGGGGTACCAAACGGCACAAGAGGTCAAAATCGACCTCTTGTTTTTTTTGTGCGCCGTGCATGGCGAAGTTCCGACCCGAGGAACACGAACATTATCAGGCATATCCGATGGGATGAGTTTGCAAAACAAAACAAAGTCCAATAACTACACGGACATTGGAGTGTAAATGATGCGGGTACATGGAATGAAAGTTATTTGTCTTATCACGGGAGGTCTCACGGACATCCTGAAACGAAGTATGAAGGATGGTTGAAACAAGATTTATCGTGAGAAGTCAGCCGAAGTCATAGTATCCCAAACTACTCAGGGAGAAGGACTGAACCTTAAGAAGCGAAAGTAAATGAATGTTACCGAATGAAGGGCAGAGAGCAGAAAATCCCGATAAATATCGGGACCTACCAGCAAAGAGATAGAGCGGAACTCGAAGTGTATGCAGGAGGGCAGACCTATATACGGATAACTGAAAACAACTTCGCTAATGTCGACAAACCGAGTTATGGATTGCTTGAGCAAATCCTGTCCCCCTCCAATTTGAACAGAGCCTTTAAGCGGGTTAAGAACAATGCCGGGAGTGGGGGAGTAGACAAGATCACAAATAATTTTTAACATAATTCAGACACTTTCAAATCTATAACTAAATAACGATAAAACCAATTATATTTCAATCAACTATTTACCAACGACTCAAAACCATACATATTAGCCTATAGATCATTTATATTATAAATGGCACCTAAAAGATATTAAGTCCACCATCTTAATAACAGCATGCACGCTTCCGTGCTTCTGGTCACAAAAAATCCCTAACACAACGAACAGAGAAACCATATTGCTTATTGTTGTTGTTCCTGTTTACATTGGTGTTATTGTTACGAAGTTTTTCACACTTATCTGGTGCATATCTTTCATCAGGCGAATAAAAAGCCTTATCACTTCAATTCGCTCCCTGGCTTCCTGCAAAACTAATTGCTTATCCGTTTTGCTGTTGGCACGAATATTAAAGTTAGCAATTCAATCGTTTCCTTTTTCAAACTTTCGCCTACCGTATATTTATAATCCTTGCTAAAATCCTTTGTGAATTGGAATATCTCAATCAATAGATCATAGCTTGCTTTGTAAACCGGCAATTCCTGATATAAGCCCATGTTTTCGCAAAAATTCGACCACTTAGTGGTAAATAAAACAAATAGTCAAATAAATCATAAATCCCTAACACAACGAACAGAGAAACCATACTGCTCAAAGGCGTAGTACCTGGTTACACTGTAATTGTAGTTCACGTACCTGCTCCAGGCGTCCGCCGTAGAGTACTCAGTAGAACTCCACCAGTAACCGTAGTTTCCAATGTCGCTGTACGCTCCATTGCCACGGAAGCCACCCGGCAGAGCTGTAAAACCCGTTTCATTGGTTGCCCCCGTATTAGGACCTTGCCAATGGGTTGTGCCGGTTTCTTTTAGTTTGCCACCTGCAACCATTTCTCCTCCCAAATAGGTTGTTAAGGTTGTCCACTCGGTATCACTTGGCACATGCCAGCTTGTCGGACATACATTCTTGCCTCCGTTGCTTGCCACTTTAGTAGTAGCATTATTATCTACTGCATACCAGTTATACAGTCTCCCATAAGTAGTTGAATTTGCCGGAGTATTAATGTAATCGCTATAGGCTCCTGTGGTTGCGGCAGCCCATGTTGCATCTGTTATATTGGGTATTGCTGTGCCATCGTTATATTTTGTGGTTTTCAGGTTTTCTGCCATCCATAGCTGTGTGCCTATATAAACGGTGTTGTAAACATTTCCATCAATGTCGCTAATTGAAGGTGGTATTGCAGGTGTTACTGAATTTGAAGCAGCACTTGCCAGACTGGTTCCTATTAAATTTGTGGCTGTTACTGTAAAAGTATAGGCAGTCCCATTGGTAAGACCGCTTACTGTAATTGGGCTGGCAGTACCGGTGCCTGTTAAACCGCCTGGACTTGAAGTTATCGTATAGCCTGTTATAGCCGAGCCGCCATTACTGACCGGTGATGTAAAGGTTACTGATGCCTGTGCATTTCCTGCCGAAGCTGTTCCTATTGTTGGTGCTCCCGGAACTATGGAAGGTGCTACAGGTGTTACTGAATTTGAGGCAGAACTTGCCACACTGTTTCCAATTGCATTTGTGGCAGTTACTGTAAAAGTATAGGCAGTTCCGTTAGTGAGACCCGTTACCGTAATAGGGCTGGCGGCACCGGTGCCTGTGATATTACCCGGACTTGAAGTTACCGTGTAACCTGTTATTGCAGAGCCGCCATTACTAACCGGTGCTGTAAAGGTTACTGATGCCTGGGCATTTCCTGCCGAGGCTGTCCCTATTGTTGGCGCTCCCGGAACTGTGGAAGGTGCTGTAGGGGTTACTGAATTTGAGGCAGAACTTGCCACACTGGTTCCAATTGCATTTGTTGCAGTTACTGTGAAGGTATAAGCAGTTCCATTGGTGAGCCCTGTTACTATAATAGGGTTGGCGGCACCGGTGCCTGTGATATTACCCGGATTTGAAGTTACCGTGTATCCGGTTATCGCAGAGCCGCCGTCACTTACAGGTGCTGTAAATATTACTGTTGCCTGAGCATTTCCTGCTGTAGCTGTCACTCCTGTTGGGCCCCCCGGAACTGTGGAAGATTTATCTTTCTTACATGAGTGAATCAAAAAGATTGATAGGACAACAAGGATTACTCCTGAAATTCTAAATAAATTTTTCATGTTGATCATGTTACGTTTAACTTTCTCAAAATAAATATTTACCAAATTTACATTTTGTTTAACAAAATACGTTGATAATGAGTCTTTTTTATTATTTAAATAATTCTTCCAATTCAAGAAGTCTTTAAGGGGAAAAACATTGATGATGAAGTTTTCCAATACAAAAGTTGTGTTAGTCACTACCATTCCGGCTCAAAAGCCCAATCCGGAATGATTGATTATACATTTTTGCTCCCTGGCAAAAATGATCTTTGTAAACCATAGTTTCTCCCATCCATAGTATCTACTGATATACTCAAATGTTATTAAAGCATTATAAGATTAAAACTTTAAAACCATTACAACTTTTACATAATAAATAAGTATCAGGTTAAACCTTTTTAACTTTCTAATATCAAAGAGATAATTAAAAATAAAACAAGATAAAATGAAAACAATTGTTAAAACAGTATTAACTATTCTACTTGGAACAATATTTTCGGGTGGTATAATAGTGGCGCAGGAACAAACTCAGTCTAATCAGTCAATGTCAGGTACACAGATGATGAAACCAGGTTTAAAGGAAGGACAGAAAGCCATGTTAAAAAAGTATCTACAAAAAAGAATAGAGATAAGGGAAACTTTCAAGGCTACTCTTACACAGGAACAAAAAAACATGCTTAATGATCCACGCATGATGAAGACTGACAGAATAAAAGCTTTTAGAGCTTCACTCACAGATCAACAGGTTAATATGATAAAAGCCAGGCAGCAGGAAATAAAGGCTACAAAGAACCAGTTCAGGTCAACCCTGTCAGCCCAACAAAAGATGCAGTTTAAAAAGATGGCAGCCAACAGGGGCAGGATGAACAGGGCTGTTTTTTAAGAGCTAGATTGCGCCATAAGCTGGAAATACCAATGGCCCTGATCGCCTCTGGCCGGAATAAAGGGTTTGTTGTTAAGTTATGTATGCAAATTGTAATCTATCAGGCCAAATGTGGTCAATGGGTCCAGCTTTTGCATTTAAACAATTGATTGAAGTGAATTCAAGAAGTCTTTAAGAGGAAAAACAAGGTTTATAATGCTTCAGCAAACTTTCAAAAAGATGCAAAAAGAAAATTATTTAGGAAGCCTGATTAAAATTGATGCCCAGCATCTGGGGTTTGCCATTGATTTGAAAGAGCTTTCTTTAATAAATACATATTAAAATGAAAAAATTATTATTTTTATTTTTAATCACAATGTCATTTGTAGCATACGGGCAAACAGATTAAATCTGTTACAATATGGACAAATCCAATGACAAAAGAGCAGATGATCGCTCATTATTTTCCTGATAGTACTATAATTATTAATCTTCTTGGTCAGGATAATAGATACGATGATTTTGCAATAATTGCAAATTTTTCATTATTCAGTGGTTCACCTCAAGAATTTTATATATTTCTTACTGCTTTAGAAAAATTCAGCAGTGAGATTGTACCAGAAAAGAATACAGATATTGACATGGAATTAAACGGCCAAAGTTTTACTTTGAAAAAAATGTTAGGGACAACTCAATTATGGATATGGGAGAAAGACGGGAGGATTACTTATCATGCTTTATTGCCGACTGCAATACCTAAATTTAAAGAAAAATTTACTCAATGGGCAGCGGAAAATAATGTTTCATATCAATAAAATGAAAAACAAAAAGCAGACAGTATCTATCTCTATTCTTATGAACTTCCAAAAGGAAGTTATAGAAAAATATGCTGGCATTAATAGAGAGAAAGCTATTTGTGATACATCACATTTAATACTTTACGAAAAGAGAATTGAAAACCCCCTTCTTCACCATATTGAAGTAAGTATTGAGCAATACAAATATGATGTTGAAAAGCCAGTGACCATGACCATAGTTGGCCGGAATAAATTGACCACCCAGAGCCGGAGTTAAATCATTGTTGTTCCCAAATGTATGTTTTGTGAAATCTGACCGACTTTTGAAGTGGTCACCTGGTCCGACTTTTTTAGTTGATACTATCTGTGGTTTGTTTATTTCTCTAAATGTGTGTCGTGTATTTTTCTTCCTGACCAAATCTAATTAGAAGTTCATTGACTTCCTTTTTTATTTCTATTATGGTGAGTTCTCTATCGACCATCAGTTTCATTTGCCTCTTTCGCAATTCCATTTCTTTCTTAAGGTTTTCCGCTTCAATCCTGCGCTCTTCGTCAGCAATGACTAACTCTGCTACCCGTTTAGCTTTCTCTTCGTTAGCAATGACTAACTCTGTCACTCGTTTTTCTTTCTCTTTGTTAGCAATAATCAACGCTGCTGCCTGTTTAGCTTTCTCTTCGTCAGCAATGACCAACTCTGCTACCCGTTTATCTTTCTCTTTATTAGCAATAACCAACTCTGCCACTCGTTTTGCTTTCTCTTCGTTTTGATAAGCAAGTTCCATTTCTAATTGTTTGCGCTCGGTGATATCAACCATACTTACAAAACATTGTTCTCCATTTCTGGAAGCGATGCCGATAAGGTGAACATACATTGGTAAGTTGTCATCAATTGACAGGGTCACCTCGCATGATTCTGTGACTATGTTGTTAAATACTTTCTTGATAAAGAGGTTAAAGATTGGTTTTGTATCGTCAGAAACAAAAAAACCAAACCTGCTGGTTTTTAAAAGCGAGCGGTTTCTTCCAAGCATTTGCGAACCGCAAATGTTTAACTTAATAATTTCTCCTTCATTGGAAATTGTAAAATTACCCGCTGGTGTAAAATCAAATAGTTTGGAAGCATCCTCTGCATTGGATAATGCCAGAATGAGTTCTTCATTCTTTATTTTTAGCTCTGACCGGGATTCTCTTAGTTCGTAAATAAGTTTCAGCGCTTCTTCAGAATGTTCAGAAGTTATTTTTGACGACTCCATGTTCAATATCTCTTCTGCATTTTTGCTTGGGTTTCCTTTTTCAGATTTGTTACCTTTTCCCATTTACTAAAAATTAATTTTAAGTGTCGGATGCCTTTACTAGAATGTTTACTAACGCAATGTAGGCTTATATTATGATTAAGCACTAAAAAATGGATATTATCAACAATAGAAAGTTATTCTTAAAATGATTTATCGGAATATATTTAACTACTGCCATATTTTCTGGTGAGGAGGGAACTACTATCTACATCCACAAAGACATTTCTACAGGATTCCCAGTGATGCGCTCCATTTTTCTAAAAGTGCCGTATATTGAACAATCTTCTGCAGTGGATTTGATTGCAGATATTCCGTGAATGTACACTAAAGAGTTCGGCATATTTATTAGGTGTATGAAGGATTAAATAAAGGTCTCCTCTAAAATCTTGCTGGGTTTCTTGCCAGGTTTTGGAGATAACAGGTATTAAATAATGGAAATGTAATTTTTTTGTCTTGCGGTCCTGCGGTCTGAATGTCTTGCAAACTGACCGCATGACTGCACAACGATTTTTTTCTTGCCAGGTTCTTGCCAGGTTTCTGGGTGGTTTTTAAGATAATTCGCTTAAAAATAAACAAAGGTCGGTGGGAATTAACACCATTCTTTTCTTAAAAAACATACTAACTGTGAAAAGTTCATCTTTAACACAGTTAGTGTTTTGATCAGCTGCATTTATTGTTTTACAAAACGTTTTACAATTCTTTCAATATCTGTCTGCAGGATTATAAAATAAACTCCATTCCCAAGCGAACTGATATCAATGGTTTCAGAAATTGTATTTCTTTCAAGTTTTTTTGACAACATGGTTTTTCCAAAGATATCCGAAATTATCAAACTAACAGATTGGTCGTTTGCTATAAAAGATAATCCCGAAAGGGTAATAATCCCGTTTGCCGGGTTTGGATAAACTATTATCACATTTTCCTTCTGCAAATCCTTAATATCTGTTATAACTGAAACAGTGATAACTGTTATAACATTGCTGTTTCCACTTGTGCTATTAGCATTATAGGCTCTTACACGGTAATAATAAGTAGTTAAAGGTGTTAAACCGGTAACAGCTTTTGTGGTAAAACCAGTTACATCCAAATTGTTTATTATGGGACTTGAAAAGTCATTATTATCATCAACATCTAATTGGTAACCGGTTGCACCGGTTGAGGCGTTCCAATTGGCTGTGAAGCCATTGGCTAAAATGCCAGTAGCATCAATAGCCAAAGGAGGAAGAAGTGGTGTGAAAACCCATGCTGCTCCTATATAATTATTATCCGATGACCCACCTACTATAGCAGTATTGCCATCGGCACTAAGAGAAACTGAAGATCCTTGGGTAGAACCTGAAACTCCTGCAGTACCAGTACCAACCAGCTTGTTGCCATACTGAGTCCAGACTCCACCGCTGCGGGTATAAACCCAAACAGCTCCTTTTGAAAAATTATCCTGATGACCACTAACTAACGCAGTATTACCATCGGCACTGAGAGACACTGATGCTCCTTGATACGGATTTCCAACATAACCTGTCCCAATAAGTTTACTACCTTGCTGAGACCAGACACCACCGCTGCGGGTATAAACCCAGGCAGCGCCTGTGATTACACCGCTTGCATTCTCCCTATCCCCACCAACCAATGCTGTATTGCCATCAGCGCTGAGAGATACGGAATATCCTTGATTTACAAGAGTTCCTGTAGAACCAGTGCCCACCAGTTTAGTACCTTGCTGCGACCAGACGCTGCCACTTCGGGTAAAAACCCACGCTGCTCCCATACCTGTGTTATCATTGTATCCGCCTATTATAGCTGTATTTCCATCTGCACTGAGCGATACTGAAGCCCCCAGAAATGGAGCCCCAGTATTTCCTGTCCCGACAAGTTTGCTTCCTTGCTGGGTCCATGTACTTCCGTTTCGTGTAAACACCCATACTGCTCCAGCTGAGGCATTATCAGCATATCCGCCAAACAAAGCAGTATTGCCATCAGCGCTGAGCGATACTGAATAACCCATTCTTGGCAACCCTGAATAACCCGTTCCAATCAATTTTGTACCTTGTTGAGTCCAGGTGCTTCCACTTCGGGTATAAACCCAGACCGCTCCCACAAAACTGTTATCATTGTATCCGCCTACTAAAGCTGTATTTCCATCTGCACTTAAGGCTACTGAACATCCCTGATAGGAATTCCCGACATAATCATTCCCAACAAGTTTACCACCTTGTTGCGACCAAATGCCACCACTGCGGACATAAATCCAAACTGCTCCAATACTATAATAATCACCCGATCCACCAACTATAGCGGTATTGCCATCCGCGCTCACGGATACTGATGTACCCTGACTAGAGGTTCCGGCAATATCATTCCCAAGCAATTTACTACCCTGCTGGCTAACTGGAGCAAGTGAAGGAGTAACCGTAAAGTTACTTACACTGTTCACAGTTCCGCTTGCAGTTGTAATTGAAATATTGCCTGTTGTCGCCCCTGGCATTACCATGCCCACCAAAGTGGTTCCGGTGTTTGAAATAACAATGGCAGCGATACCGCCTATTGTGAAGGCGGAAGATGTACCTAAATTAGTTCCACTTATAGTTACTAAGGTTCCTACACTACCCGAAGCAGGGCTGAAAGAAGCCACAGTTGGTGAAGGAGGTGGGGTAAAAACCCATGCAGCTCCTATACTAGTATTATCACCATAACCACCAACTAAAGCAGTATTTCCATCTGCGCTGAGAGATACTGATCGGCCTTGATTTGGAGTTCCAGTATAACCTGTCCCAACCAATTTACTTCCTTGTTGTGTCCATGTGCTGCCACTACGGGTAAAGATCCATACTGCTCCTATACCACCATTATCGCTATTTCCACCTACTAAGGCTGTATTACCATCAGCGCTGAGTGATACTGATCGGCCTTGTTGTGGATTTCCTTGAATAACTGTCCCAACCAGTTTACTCCCTTGTTGTGTCCATGTGCTGCCGCTGCGGGTATAAATCCATATGGCTCCTACACTATTATCCCCATATCCCCCAACAAGCGCTGTATTTCCATCAGCACTGAGAGATACTGAAGAGCCTTGACAAATAAAACTTCCTATATAACCTGTTCCAACCAATTTACTGCCTTGTTGTGTCCATGTGCTGCCGCTGCGCGTATAAATCCATGCAGCTCCTATAAAATTATTATCTTGATATCCACCTACTAAAGCCGTATTGCCATCAGCGCTGAGAGATACTGAAGAGCCTTGAGTTGAAGTTCCGGCATTACCTGATCCAACCAATTTACTCCCTTGTTGTGTCCATGTGCTGCCACTGCGTGTATAAATCCATGCTGCTCCTATACTAGCATTATCACCCTGTCCACCAACAATAGCTGTATTGCCATCTGCGCTGAGAGAGACTGAAGAGCCTTGATTAGCTGAACCTATAGCCCCGGTGCCTACTAATTTGCTTCCTTGTTGTGTCCATGTGCTGCCGCTGTGGGTATAAATCCATGCTGCTCCAGTATTACTATTATCGCCATTCCCACCTACTAAAACAGTATTGCCATCGGCGCTGAGAGAGACTGAAATGCCTTGTTGTGCATTTCCTATATTTCCTGTTCCGACCAATTTACTGCCTTGTTGGGTCCATATGCTGCCGCTGCGGGTATAAATCCATGCAGCTCCTATATAACCATTATCACTCCATCCCCCTACGATGGCTGTATTGCCATCGGCACTTATTGATACAGAATAGCCTTGTTGGGCATTTCCAATATTACCTGTTCCAACCAATTTACTGCCTTGTTGAGTGACAGGGAGAAGAGAAGGGATTACCGTAAAATTGCTGGCGCTATTAACTGTGCCTCCGCCTGTGGTTAAAGAAATATTACCAGTAGTTGCACCAGGCATTACCATACCCACCAGTGTGCTTCCATCGTTTGAAATAACAATAGCTGCCTTACCTCCTATTGTAAAGGCGGCAGGATTGGTTAATGCTGTACCGCTAATAGAAACCAAAGTACCAATTGAGCCTGAAGTTGGGGAGAAGGATGTAATTGTAGGAGGCGTTAATATCTTATTATGCAGAATTGAAATAGTCCCATCATTGTAGTCAAATACACAAATCTCAGGCTTGCCATCTCCGTCCATATCTACAATTACCGTATTCATAGATGAATTCCCCAATGCAAAGGATATGCCTGTTCCAAAAGAAAAGGTTCCAGAAGTACTTGTGTTTTTAAACACCTGTGCCGTATTACTTCCAATTATAACTAAGTCAGGCTTACCATCGCCATCGATATCTCCGATTTTGGCTCCCGAAGGATTAGTAACAGTTGAAAAGTTTACACGAGCGCTGAAAGAAATTGAACCAACAGTGCTTAAATTCCTATATGCCGAAAAATTAGCGTTATCTTGGTTTGGAACCAAAATATCTACCTTTCCATCACCATCCATGTCTGCAATATCAAAATCGCGGGGGGTTAGTCCTGTTGGAATCAATAAAGCACTTGCAAATGTAGAAGCATTAATTATACCCGGCGTGCTCGTATTTCTGAAAATAGTTACTCCTCCAGTGGATGTAACAACTGCAATTATCTCGGGCTTTCTATCTCCGTCTATATCCCTGAGCATTACATAAAACGATTGCCCACTTATTCCAAAATCAACTTTGGGAGCAAAAGATATGTTTCCTAAAGTGGAAGTATTTCTGAATACTGAAATATTATTACTCTGGCAGTTAACAACAATAACATCCGGCCTGCCATCCATATCAATATCGTTTACCGCTATACCGAAGGGGTTAGACCCTGTTGTAAAACTTACCCTTGCTGCAAAGGAAGAAGAGGTAATGGAACCTGGATTGGCTGTATTCATTAAAACTGAAAAAGTATTATCACCATAGTTTGTTTCAATGATATCTTTTCTCCCATCACCATCTATATCAGCTACTTGCACACTACAAGTAATATTACCACTTGAAAAAGTAATATTGGAATTTAAAGTAGAACTATTAATTAAACCAATAGCGGCGTTGTTTCGTAAAACTGATACTTTATTTGCCGCATTGGTATTTGGAATAGCTAAATCGGGTTTCCCATCCAAATCAAGGTCAGCGGAAACAATGCCGTATGGTTGGATACCCACAGTAAAATTTACTCTTGGATCAAAAGAATTAGCATCAATCCCTCCGACTGAATTGAATGTTACATCAAATGGGTTAGAAGAAAAAGCAGTTAATCCGCTAAGGGCTGATGTGGCCGAAATAGGTTCGTAAGTAGAACCAACCGGAACAGTAACAGTGAGCAATGTTGCTGTGGCGGAAGTTATAACGGCTTTTGCACCTCCAAAATAAACAATATTCTGTGCAGCTGCGGTATTAAATCCAGTACCCGTAATGGTTACAGTAGTTCCTATTGCGCCTGTAGTTGGCGAAAAGGAGGTAATTACAGGTTGGGCAAATACCACGCTACTCCAAGCTGTCATCAGGATCAAAAACAATTTTACACGCAGGGTTTTAAATTTATTCATTGGAATAATTTTAGAAGTTTCCTATTTGTTAGAAATATTTATCGTTCTGGTTGTTATACAAACTGTATTGTCGAATGTAGATTGTGTAATAGTACAGATGTATCTGGTGGATAGTTACAAATAGTGATATATAACATATAATTCACATTGTTAATAAGTTAACAACAGAAATGCAAGAATAGGTGCTTCGCGTTAATTACATAACATGACACCCATTAATCCCTACCAGAGTATTCCCCGCTTCTTGCTTCGGGACGAGTAAACCAGACATCATCTGTGGCAAAAAAACATCCCGATGCATTGGGATAAGTTGTGTTTGGTATTCTATGAGCATCATGAACAAGTCTGTCAACGATAGATAAGAAATGAGCTAAACGTGTGAATTATGTAAGTTATTTCTATAATTGTGTAACACTTTCGTATTTAACTATGCACTTCTTTACTGGCCGAAAACTGACGCTGTGAGCGATTCCGAACCAATTTCCAAAAAAATGCAAAATGAATTTAAAACAATTGAATATACTTCTTGCTGATGACGATACTGACGATTGCCTCTTTTTTAAAAAAGCATTAGAAGAATTGCAACTCTCCACTCATCTTATAACTGTTCATGACGGAGAACAACTGATGAATTTTCTTTCTGAAAATTCAGAACATCTTCCTGATGTTCTTTTTCTCGATCTTAGCATGCCCCGCAAAAATGGGTTCGAATGTTTATCCGAGATAAAAGAAAACAAAAAATTGAAAGATCTTCCTGTGGTCATGTTTTCAACCTCTTTCCCGCAGGATAGGAATTATGAGGAGAATATGATAAACACACTCTCAAAGATGGGAGCGCATCATTATATTCGCAAGTCAGGTGATTTTGCACAACTCAAACAGATTATTCACAATACACTTATAATGGAAGTAGAAAAAAAATTGCTTCTCGAACAAGGGGAAAATTCGTGATCAATACATACAAAACGGTAAAAATATTTTCAAATTTAAATTATAAGAAATCCATAATACGTGAATTTAAATCAACTGAAAATACTGCTTGCAGATGACGATATTGATGATTGCATATTCTTTAAAGAAGCATTAGTAGAATTGCTTCTATCCAAACACCTTACAACCGTGAATGACGGAGAACAGCTCATGCAACTACTAACAAATGAAACAAACGTGCTTCCTCATGTCCTTTTCCTCGATCTCAATATGCCCCGCAAAAATGGCTTCGAATGTTTAACGGAAATAAAGCTCAGCAAAAAACTGAAACAGCTTCCTGTAATTGTGTTCTCCACATCCTTCGAACAAGAGGTTGTGAACCAACTTTACAAGAACGGGGCGCAATATTTTATCCGCAAGCCCTCTGAATTTTCACAATTCAAAAATATTATTCTACTATCACTTGCACTTATAACGAAAGAAAATATTTCTCAACCGACAAGAGAAAATTTTGTAATAACAATGGAAACCAGTTCGATCATATAGCGAATCAATAAAAATAATTACGCTGAAGAACTATTTACAACTTTCAATTCTTTAAACTCAAATTATACCTCAATTTTAAAACAAAACAACTTTACTGAGATAGTATATGACTAAAAGAAATAAATCGGATGAGGATGAGTTAAAATTTGCTCACAAAGAACTTGCCTTTCAAAAAGAAGAGATAGAAAAACTAATAGCAGAGTTGATCATTGCCAATAAAGAACTTGCCTTTCAAAAAGAAGAGAAAGGAAAACGAGTTGCAGAGTTAGGGATTGCTAATATTGAGCTAGCCTTTCAAGACGAAGAGAAAGGTAAACGGGCAACAGAGTTAGGCATTGCCAACAAAGAACTTGTCTTTCAAGACGAAGAGAAAGGTAAACGGGCAGCAGAGTTAGGCATTGCCAATATTGAGCTAGCCTTTCAAGACGAAGAGAAAGGTAAACGGGCAGCAGAGTTAGGCATTGCCAACAAAGAACTTGTATTTCAGGATGAAGAGAAAGAAAAACGGGCAGCAGAGCTAATCATCGCTAACAAAGAACTTGCCTATCAAAACGAAGAGAAGGGAAAACGTGCAGACGAGTTAATCATTGCTAATAAAGAACTTGCCTTTCAAAACGAAGAGAAAGAAAAACGAGCTGCAGAATTAATCATTGCCAATAAAAAGCTTGTCGTTCAGAATAAGGAGAAAGAAAAACGGGCAGGAGAGTTAATTATAGCTAATAAAGAGCTTGCTTTTCAAAACAGGGAGAAAGAGAAACGTGCAGATGAGTTGATCCTTGCTAACAAAGAACTTGCCTATCAAAACGAAGAGAAGGGAAAACGTGCAGATGAGTTAATCGTTGCTAATAAAGAACTTGCCTTTCAAAACGAAGAGAAAGAAAAACGAGCTGCAGAATTAATCATTGCCAATAAAAAGCTTGTCGTTCAGAATAAGGAGAAAGAAAAACGGGCAGGAGAGTTAATTATAGCTAATAAAGAGCTTGCTTTTCAAAACAGGGAGAAAGAAAAACGTGCAGATGAGTTGATCCTTGCTAACAAAGAACTTGCCTATCAAAACGAAGAGAAGGGAAAACGTGCAGATGAATTAGGCATTGCCAACATAGAACTCGCCTATCAGGACGAAGAGAAAGGAAAACGGGCAGCAGAGTTAGGTATTGCCAACAAAGAACTTGCCTTTCAAAACGTAGAGAAAGAAAAACGAGCAGCCGAGTTAAGCATTGCTAACAAAGAGCTACTGGCATTCACTTATATATCAAGTCACGATTTGCAGGAGCCTTTGCGCAAAATACAAACCTTCGTCACGATCATACTCGAAAATGAAGATAAAAATCTATCTGACACCGGCAAATATAATTTCCATCGAATGCAACTAGCTGCAAAAAGGATGCAACTACTCATCGACGATCTACTTGCCTTCTCCCGCATCAACACCACCGATCATAAGTTTGAAAAAACAGAACTTAATATAATTATTGAAGAAGTAAAAACAGAACTAAAAGATACTATTCAGGAAAAACACGCAATTATCGAAGCCACAGAACTCTGCCCTGCCAATATCATCATTTTTCAGTTTCGCCAACTCATGTATAACCTCATAAGCAATGCACTCAAATTTTCAAAACCCGACTTACCATCACACATAATAATTAACAGCAGAGTTGTAAAAGGCAGTAAATTAAATAACGAAAAACTTTCATCTGAAAAAAATTATTGTCATATTATCGTCAAAGACAATGGCATCGGATTTGAACCCCATTTCAGCGAACGCATTTTTGGGGTGTTCCAAAAACTTCATGGTAAAGATGTATATGAAGGTACAGGCATCGGGCTTGCCATTGTAAAAAAAATAGTAGAGAATCACAATGGTATCATCATAGCAACAAGCGAATTAAACAAAGGCGCACGATTTGATATTTATATCCCTGCAGCATAGCCAAAATGAAACAGGACCCAGTGTTGAAAGGACTTTTGAAATCAATTCTGTTCGTTACACTCATAATCAGGGGGTCGCTGGTTCGAGCCCAGCTGGGTACACCTAAGTGTTAAAAATTCTTAATTATTCAGTGCAATGAAATAATCATCTTGCCGGCTTCCCACTAATGCGTTATTTTGTTACAAATTCTAAACTTTCCCAAAACAATTCAATAATAGAATCCATATGAATAAGCAAACCAATATTAAAACAAGGCTATGGTCGGTCAGCATCAGTACTTTGCTGGTATTTATATTGCAAATATGTCTGGTAAAAGGACAGGATAATGATCCTAACATGGGAATTATCCCGGTACCTGCCTCGGTTAAAAAAGGTACAGGTACATTTGTCTTTACTCAACTTACAACTATCAGAGCTGATAATCCCACTGATAAGGCGACCCTTTATCTTAAGGATTTCCTGTTAAATAATCATTTCAAAAATAAAATATTAACATACAAACCGAAAACTACTAATAAAGCCTCAAAGGGGACTTCAGTGATACTGACAAGCATTGGTTCCGATGGAATCCCTGAAGAAGGTTATAAACTGACAGTAACTCCTGACAAAATTACTATTATTGGTAAAGGTGCAGGTTTATTTTATGGTATTCAGACATTTATTCAACTGTTCCCTATTGAAAATCAGGATTTTGTTAAAATAAATGTTGTAACTATTGAAGACTTTCCCCGATTCAGATATCGGGGAATGATGCTGGACGTGTCACGCCACTTTTTCAATGTACAAGAAGTTAAAAAGGTGATTGATATGCTTGCTTTATACAAGATAAATAATTTCCACTGGCATTTGGTCGATGGCCAGGGATGGAGAATAGAAATCAAGAAATATCCTAAATTAACAGAAGTAGGCGGAACAAGGTTGCTTACCAACTTCGGTGGCAACCGCGATTACCTTGATAATGTTCCCTATACAGGTTTTTACACCCAGAATGATATCAGGGAAGTAGTTAAATATGCTACTGATCGTTATATCAATGTGGTTCCTGAAATTGAAATGCCTGCACATTCTGATGCAGCATTAAGGGCATATCCTGAATTGAAATGTCTGGGGGTTGATGGCAGTACAGGCAAAGGAAATGGTATCTATTGCCCTACAGAAGAAACCTTTACATTTCTTGAAAACGTTCTGACCGAAGTAATGGAACTTTTCCCGGGTAAATACATTCATATTGGTGGTGATGAAGCCGGTAAACAGCCCTGGAAAGATTCACAATATTGTCAGGATCTAATTAAAAGACTTGGACTCAAGGATGAAAATGAGCTGCAAAGTTATTTCATTCAGCGAATTGAGAAATTTATTAATTCAAAAGGCCGGAGTATTATAGGCTGGGATGAGATCCTTGAAGGAGGGCTTGCTGCAAATGCAACTGTAATGAGCTGGCAGGGAGAACAGGGCGGAATTGCTGCTGCAAGGCAACATCATAATGTGATCATGACTCCTCAAACGAATGGGTTGTATTTTGATCACTATCAGAGTGATTCGCCTCAGGAGCCCGTTTCATTTGGAAGATATGCAACATTATCTGAAACTTATGGTTATGATCCGGTCTCAAAGGAATTAACAGAAGATGAGAAAAAATATATTATAGGCACTCAGGGAAACCTTTGGACGGAATATGTTCCTACAGTTGCCAAATTGCAATACCAGATATTCCCGCGTCTGTTCGCTCTTTCTGAGGTAGCATGGGGCAAAGTTGAAAACAAAAGTTATAAAGATTTTTCTGAAGTTCGCATGCCGAAAGCTCTTGCCAGAGTAGAAAAAAAAGGATATGACTTCAGAGTTCCTCCCTCTTTAGAAGCAGTTGATACATTTATGATTGGTTCTCAATTCACATTTGAACCTAAAACTTTTATCCCGGGCGCCCGGATTCACTATACTCTGAACGGACGTAATCCTGTTGATACTGATTGGGAATATGCATCTCCATTAACATTCTTTATTCCTCTGGGCGAAAAGAGGGAATTGAGAACAACAGTGATTACATCTTCAGGAAGAAGAAGTATTTCAACACGGGCAGTGATGTATAACCGGGCTCCATTGCCGGCAGCCAGTTATACAGGAAACAGTCAGGGCTTAAAGTACAAACTTATTAATAAAACATATGCTGAAGGCCAGCTGGAAACGGCTATTGTCGATTCCACAGGTATATCACCTGCCATTGAAACGGAAGCATTTAAAGCTGTATATACTAATTTTGATATTGTTTATGATGGATATGTAAATATTCCAACAGATGGAATTTATGGATTTTCTGTTTCTTCCTATACTAATGGCGCTTTGTATATCGATGGTGAAAACATCCCGGAGGGCGAAGAGTTAATTCCATTGATGAAAGGATACCACAGAATCAAGGTTAGCTATACTTACAATCAGCCTGCTCCTGTCGTTCCTAGGCCTGGGGTTCAGGGAGGGGGCAGTAACAGGCGTGGCAGGGTTACTGCTTTCAAAGTATTTATGACTGCTCCCGGGGCAACCGGGCTAAAAACCGAATTAAGTCCTTCTGTACTCTATAACTAAAGTCAGGATTATGGTTCAATCAGACACTTACAGTTCTAAATTGTGAGTGTCTTTTTTTTGAGCCAGGTTTGAGCCAGGTTTTGGATGAAATTTGGCATTTAAATCTTAGAGATTCAATAAAAATTCTTAATAAAAAAGTAAGCCACTACACTCCCGGAGGAAGTTTTGAAAGCATTAACTTGCGATAATTTATGGTTCGACCATCAACTTTAAATGTCCCGTCTCCATTAGCGTGTATAGTGCGACGCTCCTTGCGGTCAGAATCTATCCATGCATGCGATGCATCAAGAATGAAAATATTGTGTTTTTCAATATAATCTGTAACACGGCATTCAATATTTGCAATACATTCTTTTATCAGCGGTGCCTCAACTGACTTTGCTTTAAGTGGTGTGAGTTCAAACTTTTTGAATTTATCAGTATCGGAGCCTGAGCATCCTCCAATTTCAACGACTGTTTGGGCAATGTCAACTGTTGGTATAGCTATCACACATTCCCTGTTTTTCGTGAGAGATTCAAATGAGTAATTCCATGCTCCAGTCATTAAGGCAAACTGAGGGGTGAAATCAATAACCATATGCCACGAAATAGTCATGATGTTGTTTTTCCCTTTGCTGGCTGTGGTAACCAGGACAACCGGGCCAGGTTCCAGTAGCATAAATGCTTTGTTTAATGGGAGTTCTTGCATTTTATAATTATTGATTTGTTTTGTTTATCAAATTTACTCATAAAAACAACAGTCCATGTAATATTACAGGAGGTTTGAGGTCAACGATAGAATAATACCGCATTCCGAACACGTCTAATTCTGGATCAGAAGAGTTCAGGTTCGAAACCTGACGGGACAACTACGATGCCGGTACTTTAGCCGGCATTTTCATTTAGCCCTGGTTGCCCGCGCGTCAGCCTGGCTCCTTCGCTAAAATTGCTCACCGGGCAATTTCCTAACGCTCGGCCCTGTTTGTTGCCAGGTTCTTGCCAGGTTTTCAGTGATTTTACCATTGTTGGTTCATAAATGTAAAGAGGTTGGTAGTAGTTAACACCATTCTGTTATTATTAAAAATACTACTTGCCTTGATCATAACTAACCGGAATAATTTGTTTCCCTAATAAAATTAGTAACCCTTTTTTTACCAGACTCTCATTCAGTTTTTCATTATCACACCCGCGCCCCAATGACCAAAATATCATCTGTCTGAGGATGCCCACCCATCCAGTCTTTAAGAGTCTTCTCCAGAATTTCTTTTTGTTCATACAATGGTCGATCGTATATGGTTACGAGTAATTTTTTGAATCTTTCGCTAGTGAATCTGTGATTGTTTTCTCCACCTATCTGGTCTATAAAACCATCTGAAAAAATGTAGAAAGTATCACCAATTTCAAGCTGAACCTCATGATTTGTAAAAGATTTATCTCCTAAGAAATGTATACCCACTGGCATTGGATCAGCCTTTATCTCTTTAATTTCTGAATTCCCGTTATTATTGCTTATTATATATAATGGATTATGTGCACCTGAAAATTGCATTATGTTATTCTTACTGTCAATAACACATAAAGCTATGTCCATTCCATCTCTCATTTCTTCTTTTTTACCGGTTTGTCTGAGTGAATGTTTAATCTCCTTCCTCAACTCATTCAAAATCTGATTTGCGTGAGTAAACTCC
>Ga0209226_10000473_pt1 | contig 21865 bp, 15 predicted proteins | sample BarGraNGADG00212_2_FD_184497 | JGI IMG/M metagenome (GOLD analysis project Ga0209226, IMG submission 184497) | Arctic peat soil microbial communities from Barrow, Alaska, USA - Barrow Graham LP Ref core NGADG0011-212 (SPAdes) (version 2) | ecosystem: Environmental > Terrestrial > Soil >...
GAACGAGCTGTAGCCATCGGGCAGAGTGAACGGAGCGGTCTGGCCCGTGGCCACATCCAGCAGTAACTCTATGGCTGGAAGGACCGGAGCGCCGGCGTGCGAATCAGCCGTACGCGTCTTGGCATCAGGGGTAGACCAAACGACGCTTTTGGCATCAACATGCAGCCACCGCTCACCCGGAATCCAGCCTGCGCTGTCGGCACGGCCGATGAAGCTGCGTACCCGGTCTCTTCCCGTGCCGTCGGCTTTCACGGACCATACTTCAGTCATGAGACCGTTGCCTCTCTGCACGGTGTATGCAACGTCCCCAAAATCCGACTGATAATCCCCCCTGCCGTGATACCAGGACGTTTCTTTATACGTGTCCACCACCGTCCCAGCCTGAGGCGGGCGGAACGCAACCAGCACGGAGCGCTTTCCGGCGTCTACAAGCGCGTTCCCATACCGGTTCGAGAGCTGGACTCTGCCTTTGACCACCGTAACCGCAACCGTATCCTGTCGAAGAACGTTTGTGTCCACCACGGTGCCGAGCAGCTTCACGCGTCCCGCAGGCGTATCGATCCGCGCAATCTCCTTGTCGCGGTTGCTGCAATACAACCTGCCTCGCTGGATTGTCGCGACAGTGCTAGAGGTGAGGGTAAGCGAGCTGTTCGAGTCCAGATTCAGCTCGCTTCCCTTGCGGGTGACGAGCGCAACTCGCCCGCCCTTGCCGGTTCGGACTGTGTCGCCGGATCGCACCCTGTCGCCAACACTTAGGGCCTTGCCCGCGCCGTCGGTCACCGGCTGCTGCACCTGAACGACTACCACAATCTTAGCTCCCAACCACAGCGTGGCCTTGGGAGCCGCGTGCGGCATGTTTGTCTTTGCGACAGGCCGCATTGCTACTTTATTGGTTTGCAGAGGGGTTTTCTTCGGCGCTCTCTTTGTGTCATTCGATCCGCCATGCCCAGTGGCGACGCGGGGCTGCGTTCCGTGCGGAGGAGTATTGCCAAATCGAGCCTGTCCCGCTCCTTTGTTGATTGGTGGCACGTGCCAACACAGCGCGAAGACAGCAATCAGGGCTGCTACCCCGGCCAGGCCCGTGGCCCAGCGGATCATAGGCATCTTGCGGCGCGCGGCGACCACCGCGCGAGTCGTGTTCAGTATATTCTGACGGCTTGCGTCACTCATCTCAATTGCCTCGTAGTTTGCCGAGATCAGATCAACGGGATCGATCTTCTCGGGTGGATTGTTCCTATTCACGATTACCACCTCCTGGGCTGTCATCAAGCAGCCTGGTGAAGGCCGAACGGAATGCCGAGCGCGCCCTTACGAGGAGCGATTCGATGGCCTTGGGTGAGCTCAGAGTTTGTCGAGCCAGTTCGTCCGTCGTGTAGCCCTCGACGTACTTGCCGATAAGCGCGGCTGCCTGCCGCTCGGGCAGACATGCGAGGGCACGGTTGACCACATCCTTTGTGCAGACCATATCTGCCAGGCTGGATGCTGTGGTTTCCGAATCGGAGGACTGGTCCACGAGGTCGCGAATTAGCGGGAGTTCGATGCGTCGTCCACGGCAGAAACGCGCCAGACGATGGCGCGCGAGACCGCACATCCACGCGTCGAGGTCACCGCGCCCGGGATCGAATGACTTGACGCTTTTGGCTGCGGTCAGCAGTATGTCCGAGCACAGATCTTCAGCGTCAGCACTGTTGCCATTGAGATGCCTGTATGCGAATCGGTATGTCCACGAAGAGTATCGATCGAAGAATCGATTCCACGCGTCCGTGTCACCCGCCGCGATGTTGTGCGCCAGGGCTCTATCTGTGGTTGTCGCATCCGCATACCCGCCGGCAACGCGCTTACGGTCCAAAGCCACCTCAACTTCCACGGGGCTTACCTCGGCTTTCGTTCGTACATGCATTAGTTGCCATCGAAAGCGCGAAATCCTTCGGTGATGGGCATGACTTGTGTTAGGAGGCGATCCCGAGTGCTCGGCCAAACACAAGCCCAACCACCCATGCAACAGTCATGAGAATCAGAACGATCCCCATGCCCCAAACGCAGACGTTGTAGATGCGGGAATTCGTATACTTGCCCATGATCTCAGGGCGGTTGATCAGCTTGAGCATGAATATCAGAATGACCGGAAGCAGTATGCCGTTGATCGCCTGCGCCCTTATCATCAGCTCGACCAGCTCCTTGCCCGCAAACAGGACGACAGCGGCCCCAAAGAGTATGCAGAACGTGTAGATGCTGTAGAATATCGGCGCTTCCTTGAACTTGCGCGAAATGCCGATCTCCCACCCGAACGCCTCGCTGTAGGTATACGCCGTCGAGAGCGGGAGCACCGCCGCCGCCAGCAGCGAAGCATTGAAAAGCCCAATCGCGAACAACGCCCGCGCATAACCGTGAGCCACCGGCTTCAGAGCAGCCGCGGCCTGCGCCGGTTCCGTGATTCCCTTCTTGAGCAGCTCGGGATGATGGACAAGCTCGGGGTAGATGATCGTTCCCGCCGCAACTATGATGAAAAACGACACCAAGTCGGTAAGAAACGACCCGATGTAGACATCCCACTTCTGGTAGACATAGTTCTCCACGCGCACGCCCTTGTCAACCACCGATGCCTGCAGGAAGAACTGCATCCACGGCGCAATCGTCGTCCCGATCACCGCTATCGCGAGGAACATGAAGCTGGGGTCCGCGTGGAACGTCGGCATAAACGTGTCGTGGGCAACCTTCGTCCAGTTCGCGCCCGACATAAGCCCGGATATGACATAGGTAATATAGATCGCCGACAGGGCCAGAAACACCCGTTCCACGATCTTGAAGGACCCCTTCACGACCAACAGCCAGATGCCGATGGCGGCGATGGGGATGGTGATATAGCGTGTGATGCCGAATATCTCGAGGCTCGCGGCAAGACCCGCGAACTCAGCTACAGTAGTGGCGAGGTTGGCAAGCAGAAGCGCGCCCAGCGCGAACATAGTCCATTTCACGCCGAAGTTCTCGCGGATGAGCTCCGCAAGTCCCTTCTGCGTGACAACGCCCATCCGGGCGCACATCTCCTGGATCATCGCCAGCGCGAAGGTGATGAGCACTATCACCCACAGGAGGTCGTAGCAATACTTGGCGCCGGCCTGGGTATACGTGATTATGCCGCCCGCGTCGTTGTCCGCAGCGGACGTGATTATCCCCGGCCCGATCAGAGCCAGGACCAGCCACGGTCTGTAGCGCCGAAGCCGCCTCATATCGCCTTGCCTCCCTTCTTTGAAGTCTGAAGTCAGCCATTGGGTATTTGCGATTTGCGATTTCAGATATGCGATGTGCCTGCCGACATGGCGGCAAATCGCAAATCATAAATCGCAAATCATAAATCTGAAAACTGGGACCTTCGTCAGCGTCCACTTTCACCTATCTCCATAGCTTTGGCACGCGCCTGCGCCAGCCTTCGGGCAAAATCTCCTCAAGCGCGTCGTCCACCGTGACGATGCCCAGCAGCCGGCTCTCATCGTCCACCACCGGCAGCGCCAGCAGGTTGTAGTCGCTCAGAGTCTGAGCCACCTCCTCGACCGACGCGTCCGGGTGAACGTGCACCACATTGCTCACCATAAAGTCTTCGACTTGCGTCCCCGGCTTCGCCACGATCAAGTCACGCAGCGATATGACCCCCGCCAGGTGCTCGGATGAGTCAACCACATAGATATAGTACACCGTCTCGGCGGAGGGTTCGAGCTCTCGTATCTTCTCGATTGTCTGCTGGGCGCTCAGTTCTTTTGGGATCGCCAGGTATTCGGTTGTCATCAGCCCGCCCGCGGTGTTGTCTTCATATTCCAGCAGTTCTTTGACGTCCTCGGCATCCTCGGGCTCCATTTCCTCGAGGATGTCCTCGCGCTTCTCCGCGCTCAGGTCGCCCAGAACGTCGGCGGCTTCGTCGGGTTCCATCTCTTCCATGATGTCCGCCGCCAACTCATCTTCGAGGTTCTCGACTATCGAGGCCTGCACCTCGGGGTGCGCCTCGGTAAGCACGTCGGCGGCGGTCTCGACGTCCAGCGATTCCATCACATCCGCGCGCTGGTGGGGGTCGAGCTCGTTGATGATCCGCGCGATATCCGAAGGGTGCAGCGCGCTGAGTGTCTCGGCGGAAACCTTGAGCTTGATCCGTCCGACGCCGCGCTCGAAAGCCTCTACATCGTGCCACGCGATCACGTGCGAGTCGGGCTTCACCTTGATAATCTTTGCCAGCCTGTCCGAGAGCTGCATCAGGCCCATTCTCCGCACAAGGCCGCGCATGCCCGTGTCAACTCCCACAAGATACAGCCTGCCCACCGACGGCTCGATACGAATATCGTTCACGCGCACCACGCGATAGTCGTGGACGTCCACGATCTGCTTGTCCATCACGTTGGTCTTGAGAAGAATGTCCTCGGCGCCGATCCGGTAGTCGGCGACCTCATCGACCGGCACGGACAGCGAGAACCGCTCGGCGGCTGCATCGTAGGCGAAACAACTCCAGGCCACGTTGCGCACATCCTGCCTGCTGATTCGCACCACGACCGCCGAGATCACGGGCAGATGCGGGCCGGGCGAGGCAACCAGATCCTCCAGCCTGCCAAGTTCCCTGCCCTCAGGGTCCCGTATCGATTGTCCAAGCACGTATGAGAGATACATTTTCTTGCCCCACAAACCGGTATACTTTACCGCCGCGAGGCTCGAATGTCAAACTACCGGCGAACAAGACTGCGGGCATGAGCTGTAGGGGCGAAGCATTTGCACACAGGCTGTTGAAAGTCATCAGACTGATATGCAAATGCTTCGCCCCTACGGGCTGTTTAGCGACGCGACGGACGGGGTAGTGATCACCCGGAATGCCCGCCTTGGATCCAACCCAATAATGAACAAAGACACATCAGCACCGCGCCGAAACTTGCTCATCTGCCTGGCGCTTGTAACTATTACCGTGCCTGCATACTGGCAGGTATGGAGCTTCGATCTCGTCAGCCTCGACGACGGCGAATACATCGCGCGCAACCCCTATGTTCTGCTTGGGATTCGGCACGCAGGCGTTGAATGGGCTTTCACGGCGTTCTACCATGGTGCCTGGCATCCGATGGTGTGGCTATCTTATATGGCCGACAGTGATATTGCGCGCGGCCTTGCGGCGCGGGGTGTCAGGCTCGGACCCGGGAATGTGGGAGTCTTTCATCTGACAAATCTGGCGCAGCACATTGTCAGCACACTGCTGTTGTTCTTCATCTTCCTCAGAATCACGGGGTCGCGGTGGCGCGGCGCATTCGTGGCCGGCATTTTCGCGATACACCCTCTGAATGTCGAGTCGGTTGCCTGGGTAGCCGAGCGCAAGAACACCCTGAGCGCGGTTTTCTTTATGCTGACAATGATGGCCTATCTCAACTATGCCCGCCGTCCCGGCTTGCCCAAATACGCGCTCGTGGTTGCGCTTTTCGCGCTCGGACTTATGGCGAAAGCAGTGCTGGTCACGCTGCCGCTGGTCTTCCTTGCGCTGGACTACTGGCCCTTGCGCCGCTTTGCGCTCACGACCCAAGGACACGGGCCCGCGCGATCCGCTTGGCCACTGCTGCGAGAGAAACTGCCGATGTTGGGACTGTCTGTTGCTTCCGGAGCGCTGGCGTTTGTCGCCCAAAGAAGCGCCGCGGCGGTAGCCCCCGACGAAGTCTTCCCCATCGGGGTGCGGATCGCGAATGCGTTCTTTTCGTGCGTCAAGTATATCGGGCTCACAATTCTTCCCCGAAACCTATCGGTCTGCTACGTTCACCCGGGCCGGTCGCTGCCGAGTTGGGAGGTTGCGCTGAGCGCGGCGTTTGTGGTGGCGATGACCATTCTCGCCATTCGATTCGCGCGGCGTCTTGGGTATCTGATGGTGGGATGGTTGTGGTTTGTCGTAACCATGCTTCCTGTTATCGGGATAGTCCAGGTGGGGGACCAGGCACTTGCCGATCGCTATGTCTACATACCGATGATCGGGCTGCTGACAATAGCCGCGTGTGGAATGCCTGACTTGCTCGCGCGCCTTTCGGGAACCAGATACATGCCCGCGCTTGCCGCCGCGGCTTGCGTGGCAGTGATGCTGCTGGCGCTCACCGCGTATAAGCAGGTGGGCTACTGGCGCGATAGCGAGACGATGTATCGCCAGGTCCTAAGAGTAAACCCGCGCAGCCGTATATGTTACACCGGACTGGGATCGGCGCTCGACGCGAAAGGCAGGCACACCGAAGCCCAGGTTTACCTGCGCAAAGCCGTCGAGATCGATCCTACCGATCTGACCTCTCGCACGAATCTCGGCATCAGCCTGGCGAAGCAAGGCAAACTCGATGACGCCATCGGCTGGTTCCGGCAAGCGCTGGAACTGAGTCCGGGTGATCCGAGAGCCCTCTACAACCTTGCCAACGTCCTCGTCATGCGGGGCAAGCTGAAGCAAGCCGCCGAGAGCTACTTCCAGGCGGTGATATCCCAACCATTTTTCGTGGAGGCGCATATCGGTCTCGCCGACGTGTCGGTTCTATTGGGCAGGACAGCCGACGCCGTCTCGCACTACTCGGAGGCGATCAGGCTCAACCCCGACGATCCGAGCACCCACTTCCGCCTCGCGGGAGCCCTCGAAGACCAAGGCAAAGTCGTGGAAGCGGTCCGTCACTACCGCGAGGCCCTTCGCCTCAATCCACAGCGCTGGGATGCCGCCAACAACCTGGCGTGGATACTCGCCACCCAGACCGATCCCCGCTGTTCCGACCCGCGCGAGGCAGTGGGACTCGCCGAGGATTTCTGCAAACGCGTGGGTAATAGCCAGCCGACGCTTCTCGATACGCTGGCCGTCGCCTATGCCGCCACTGGACGTTACGATGCGGCCGTCGGCGCGGAAACTCGCGCCATTACACTCGCCGAGTCAAACAGGCAAACACAGGTGGCGAATGGTTTTCGGGCAAGGCTTCGGCTGTTCCAGGCGCGACGCGCGACCACTTGCCGACCTCCACTTCCCGCGCTATGATATACGCGACCGACAACAATCTCACGCGGAGGCTAACATGCGCATTGCCTGTATACTGATCCTCACGATAGGGGCGGCAACAGCCGTCCAGGCAGCTAACCCGAACTGGGACTCGCCGTTTGGCATAGTATGCCCGTGGGCTGGTGTGAAGGAGGCGGGCATCGGCTGGGTGCGCGGCGGGGCCGGAGCTACGGGCCTCGGGAACTGGTGCGACACGGAGAAGACCAGGGGCGTTTACACGTGGGAGGGGTCGGACGCCGAACTCAAGGGCGACCTCGAAGCGGGGCTGACGCCGCTGCCAATTCTCGGCTACACGCCGGCTTGGGCCTCCTCGGGACCCAACAAAGAAGCGTCAGCGCCGCCCAAGAACCTATTCGACTACGCCAGGTTCGTCGGCGACATCGCGTCACGCTACAAGGGCCGCGTGCCGTGCTGGGAGGTGTGGAACGAGCCGGATATTGGGTTCTTCAGCGGGACCGTCAGCCAGTATGCCGATCTGCTGAAGACCGCGTACATAGCCGCAAAGACGGCCGACCCGGGCTGCGAGGTCCTCTTCGGCGGAACCGCGGGAGTTAACATACCATTCGTCAAGGGTGTCTACGACTTCGGCGGGCGCGATTTCTTTGACATCATGGCCGTCCATCCCTACCAGTGGGGCGACACCTTCAACGATGAGTGGTTCGTCTCCCAGCTCTGCGAACTCCGCAAGCTGATGAACTCCAACGGCGACTCCCACAAGCAGATTTGGCTCACGGAATTGGGATGGTCCACCGGCGATGCGGGCATCACCGAAGAGGTCCAGGCGCGACTTCTGACGCAGTCGATGGTGACCGCGTTGACTCTGCACAAAATGGGCGTCACCAGGGCGTTCTGGTTCTGTGTCAAGGACTGGGGCGGACCTGGTTACGGCATTCTGCGCCCCGACGGCAGCAAAAAGCCCGCCTATACGGCCTATTCCACGCTCACCAAGACTCTGCGCAATGCTGTCTACGCCGGGCGGCTGGCGCTTGGCGAAGGCGTCAGATGCCACGTGTTCACGCGTGGGAGCGCAAAGACCGTCGTTGCGGTCATCTGGGCTCCACACGAAACGCTCGTCAAGCTGCCGGCTTCGAGCAAGATCTCAGAGGTCGAGATCATCGACTATATGGGCGAGAAGATCCAGCCTCTGACCGTGGAGGGCCAATATCAATTACAGGCTAAGCCGCAGCCGATTTTCATCGTCGGGGCCGACCCTGCGTTTCTCAAGAACGTGAAGAAGCCCGATCTGCCCGCGTTTGCGGCCATGGGGGACACACTGACAGGGCCGACGCCGACTGCCTGGATGTCCGTGATCCCGCCGGACGGCGCCACGAGGCCGTATGTTGTCATCGGTGAGGACTCGCCGATATCGGTTCGCCTGCAAAACCAGGGCGCTAAGCCAATCAGCGGCAAGCTCGGGTTCGATCTCGAAGGAGCGCCAAAGCCCAAGCCGGTTCACTACAGCGGGGGGCCGAACGATTCGACCGTGGTGACACTCATTGTCCACGTTCCCGCCTCCGTGAAAGCCGGATTCGCTAAATGCTCTCTGAGGGCAGGGCAACTGCGCGCGAGCGCGATGGTCCGATTAAGCGACAGCCGGTTGATCGAATTCACGGCCAACAGCACCGTTGAAAACCGCTACATGGTCAAAAACGAGGGTTCGGGCGGCGCGCCATCCGTGCGGTTCAACGGGACCTGGACATACAGATTCGACCTTGCCAAGAGCAAGACCGCGCGAGTCGAGCTCAATATCGGGGCGAACAACGCGCAGGAGTGGCGCGTGCTGGCCTCAAGTGACGAGCAGACGTGGAAGACCATCCTCTCCGGCAAGAGCAACCGGGCCTGGCACACCGCCAAGCTCGACGAATTCGTAGGGAAGCCTCTGTACCTGAAGTTCGAGGGCAACGACCAGCAGCTCGAGGAACTGATCCTGCACTACTGATCGGTCCTATGGCACACGACTTTACTCGGGCCGACCTGGCAAGCCGGGTGGGATAGGGATGCGAGATGTCCTCCGGAAGCCCCGCAACCACTTCACACCACCAACCCAAGCCGGGCCTTTGCGCCGGGTCAGCAGCCCAGAGTGGCAACCAGACACTTTTATTCCCCCAACGCACGCTAATAACGCCTGAACAGTGAGAAAAGTGGGTATATCGAAAACAAGGTGAACAGGAGGATGGCGTGAGGTGCCTCGTTGTTGTGGCGCATCCGGACGACGAGTCTATCTGGATGGGCGGAACGATTCTTAGACATTACGGCTGGGAATGGCACGTGCTTGCGCTGTGCAGGGCGGGTGATCTTGACCGCGAGCCGCGCCTCCACGCGGCTGCGCGGGAGCTCGGCGTAAATGAGCACATCTCCGACCTCGACGATAGCCCCGTTCTGGCGCCTCTGAGCGAGGACCTCGTGGAGATACGGGAGCGCGTACTGGCAATGCCTCTGCGCGAGTTTGACCTGATCTTCACGCACGGGCCGGCGGGTGAGTACACCTACCATCTCAGACATGGCCAGGCATATGAGGCCGTGCGCGATATGATTGCCGACCAGGACCTTGTTGGGACTCTAGTCGCGTTTGATTACGAGGACTGCGGCGGCGGCTGCCATCCGCGCCCCGGCAAGGACGCGGACATCCTGGTTGAGCTTAATGAAGAGGAGTTCGCGCGTAAACAGCACATTCTTCGCGATGTATATAACTTCCAACCCGGAAGCTTCGAATTCGACGCAGCCGGGTCAGTAGAAGCGTTTAGGGTGCTCGATCCCGGCCAACTCAAGACGGTGCAAAGCGCCCTGGGGGAGAAGTAATGCGAATCCTGATGCTGTATGAATACCCACCTCCGCCCGCGGGGCTTGCTACTCAGGGCGACCTGCTTTACAGGGGTCTGACCGAGCTCGGCGTCGATTGCATGCCGGCGCCTCAGACCGGTAATCTCCAGAAGGAATGGATCTACCGGCACTACAAACCGCACCTGGCGATAGGGGTCGGCTATTGGGGTCAGCTCCCCGAACTCGTGATCCACCCGCGCGAACATGGTGTCTATCCCGTGCCGTGGCTTGTCGCGGATGGCTGGGTAGCCAACTATCACAAGGAGCTGAACGCCCTGCCGCTGATTCTTGCGACCAGCCAGTGGGTGAAGGAAACATATATTCGCGACGGGGTCTCGGGCGATCGGATAGTCGTCCAGCCGATCGGCTGCGACGTGCAGTCTTTCCGGCCAATCCCGATGGAAGACCCCAAAGTGCGGGCGGTGCGCGAAGTACTCGGTGTGGCTGATGACGATAAGCTCATACTGACAATCGGGGGAGATGGCGCGAGCAAGGGCAGCCGGGAAATGATGGCCGCGCTGGCGAAGATCGACCACGAGTTCCCGAACTGGCGTTATGTGGTAAAGGTCTGGAACTCGGAACGCACCGCCAAACAGAACGCCCTGGACCTCGAGCTTGCCGAAGAACTCGGGATCAGCCACAAGGTTCACTATGTCATCGACGGCCCGGCATCGCGTGAGTTCATGCCTTACGTCTACAACGCTTGCGATATCTACGCGGCCCCGAGCCGGCTGGAAGGTTTCGGCATGCCTCATGTGGAGGCGCAGGCCTGCGGCAAACCGGTTCTAAGCATAGATGCAATGGGGATAAAAGAGACGGTGATCCACGGTGAGACCGGCTTTCTGGCGCGGCCCGCGAAATGGATATCCATCACAGAGGGTGAGGTCGGGCCGGCGTCCGGCTATCCGGAGACAAAGGTGATCAAGTTCGACGAGCCGAAGGTGGTCGGCGTTCGAGCGGATGTGGACGATCTCGCCGAGTATCTCATGCGCTTTCTCACCGATGAGAAGCTGGATGCTCGTATGGGAGCGGCAGGCAGGGCGCATGTGGAAAGTACATTCAACTACCGGGACGTCGCCAGACACGTGATGAACGTCTTAGAAGATCGAATGCCGCAGGCAGTTGGCGGGTTAGGAGCATTTGTATGAGCAAGGGCGCAGTTACCAAAAATGAGATCGAGGATCCGACAGCCGTAGTCGAGGAGGCATTCCAGAAGGCGAAAGAGGTACTCGATAAGTGCTCCACGCCAAACGGCATCTTCGCCTCGCCGGTCATCTACAACGCCATCTATGCGCGTGATGCGCTGATTTCTTCGCTGGGCGGATTGGTCTCCGGCGAAGAACGATTCCAGAGGCAATGGCTGAAGTCGATGGACACACTGATGGACCGGCAGTCGCCATCGGGCCAGATTCCGAACTGCGTGGACACTTTCGTGCCGACGCGACCGCGCCTGATCGCGCTCGGAGCGGCGGATGCCTCGCTGTGGTTCATCATTACTCTGGGCTATGCGGAGAAGCTGATCGGCGAGCGTCCGGAGTTCCACGAGGCAGCCGATAGAGCGTTGGTCTGGCTCAAGTATCAGGATGCGCACGAGGAGGGCCTCATCGAGCAGCAGGAGTCCACCGACTGGATGGACATCATCGCCAACCGCGGCCATGTTCTCTACACCAACGTGCTCTACTTCGCGGCGCTGGAAATGAGGCAGCGCATCAAGCGGGCGCACCTGGTGCGGGAAGCGATCAATGGCTTTCTCTGGAATGACAACAAGGGCTATTTCCGGCCCTACGCGTGGAAGCAGGAGTCCGGTGACTGGTTCGACACAGCCGCGAACTGTTTCGCAATCGCTTTCGGGCTGGCCGACGAGGAGCAGACCGAGAGCATACTCAACTACATCGAGAAGCACAAGTTGGACTCGCCGTATCCCGTCCGAACGATGCACCCCCCGATTCAGCCGGGAGACAAAGATTGGCGCGAGTACTATCGCACCGAGCACGATCTCAATCTCCCCGACCAATACCATAACGGCGGCATCTGGCCGTGGGTCGGAGGGCTCTACGTCGCGGCGCTGGTGCGCGCGGGCAGGCTGGAAAAGGCCAAGAGCGCCCTTTACAGGCTTGCGCTCGCCGATCGCCTGGGCAAGAAGCGGGAGTGGGAGTTCAACGAGTGGCTGCACGGGATCTCGGGGGAACCGAGGGGATCGGCTGACCAGGCATGGTCGGCGGGGATGTTCATCTACGCCTACACCTGCGTCAAAGAGGGCCGCGAGCCCGTCTTAGGTGCGCTCGAAAGCCCGGAGACGCAGCTCCTCCACAAGTCCGCCAGGCCTCACGGATGAGATAAGGGTTCACGTTTGTTGAGCCGTTGCCGCATGAAGTTTGCCGGGCGCTGAGTTTGGGAATCAGGGAAAGGCCAATCACGAAAGGGGATGATAATGGCCGTCGGAGGAAAAGACTCTACTCCCTATTCCCTACTCCCTATTCCCTCCGAGGCCATAGATGAGGCTCTTACGCGCGCCGTCGAGTGGCTCCTGAACAGCCAGAACTCGGACGGTTACTGGAGCGCGGAGCTCGAGGGCGACACCATCCTCGAATCCGAGTACATCATCCTGATGCGTTTTTTGGGTCGAGGTGATGAGTCGAAGTTGCGCAAAGCTGCGGCGTATCTTCGCTCGAAGCAGATGGAAAACGGCGGATGGGCAATCTATCCCGGCGGGCCGGTGGATGTCGGGGCGTCGGTGAAGTCCTACTTCGCGCTCAAGCTGACCGGCGCATCGCCGGATGAGCCGGGCATGGCGAAGGCTCGCGAGGCCATTCATGGCGCCGGAGGCGTGCCGGCCGTGAATAGCTACACCAAGTTCTACCTCGCCATGCTCGGCCAGATTCCCTGGCACGACGCGCCCGCTGTCTCGCCGGAGCTCAACCTGCTTCCGAAGTGGTTCTACTTCAACATCTACGCGATATCGTCCTGGTCGAGGACTTTCGTCGTCCCGCTCAGTATCATCTGGGCGAACAAGCCCGTGACGCCAATCCCCCGGCAACAGGGCATCGATGAGCTGTTCGGCGACGGCGAGCGCGGGGATGTGCGCTTGCGGATGAAAAGCCCCGCGCTGAGCTGGCGGAACTTCTTCGTTGGTATGGACTGGCTTGTGAAACTGGCCGAGAGATGGCGTCTGCTCCCGCTGCGCAAGAGGGCCGTTCGCAAGGCCGAGCGCTGGATGCTCGATCATTGTGAGCACAGTGCGGGCCTCGGCGCGATCTTCCCGCCGATGGTTTATGCGTTGATTGCGCTTCGAGCGCTCGGCTACCCGGACGATTCGCCCGAAGTCTGCCGGGCATTCGACGAGCTTGCCGCGCTGGAAATCGAGGAAGAGCACACCCTGCGAGTCCAGCCATGCGCGTCGCCTGTCTGGGACACCGCGATAGCCGTCAACGCGCTGTCCGAGGCAGGTCTGGACCCCGACTCTCCAGCCCTCGTGAACGCGGCACGATGGCTCGTCGGCAAGGAGGTCACCGTGCGCGGGGACTGGAGCGTGAAGCGTCCAAAGCTCGAAGTCGGTGGCTGGTATTTCGAGTTTTCCAACGAGTTCTACCCTGACATCGACGACACTGCTATGGTCCTTATGGCGCTCAAGAAGTGCGCGGACGTGCCGGGCAAGCAGGATGCCATGCGGCGAGGGATAAGCTGGCTTCTGGGAATGCAGGGCGCCGACGGCGGGTGGGCGTCTTTTGATGTGGATAACAACCGCGCAGTGTTCAACAACATCCCCTTCGCCGACCACAACGCCATGCTCGACCCGTCCACCAGCGATGTCACGGCGCGCATCATCGAAATGCTCTCCTTCTTCGGAATCGGCCCGCGGGCCCCGCACATCCGGCGGGCCATCGAGTTCCTGGCAAGAGAGCAGGAACCGGACGGAACATGGTATGGCCGGTGGGGGGTAAACTACGTCTACGGCACCTGGCAGGCGATCCGCGGCCTCACTCGAACCGGCATCGATCCAGCCGACCCCATGATCCGCCGCGCGGCGCGGTGGTTTGTGGCTGCCCAGAACGACGATGGCGGGTGGGGGGAAAGCTGCGCGTCTTACGAAGATCCGGGGCTGAAGGCTCAAGGCCCCAGCGCCGCATCGCAGACCGCGTGGGCCTTAATGGGCCTGATGTGCGCGGGAGAATCGAACTCCGACGCCGTCAGGCGCGGTCTCGACTATCTCGTCCGCACTCAGCGAAACGACGGAACCTGGGACGAAGACGTCTTCACGGGAACAGGCTTCCCCAAGGTGTTCTATCTCAGATACCACCTTTACAGGCATACGTTTCCCACAATGGCGCTGGGAATGCTTATTCATAATTCATAATTTAACATTCAAAACTCCGGCTATTATGCGCTTTCCTATCGGACTCACAGCTTCATTGGCATCCTACATCGCCCGCAAGAAGATGGCGGGTGAGCGCTTCGTGCCGCTTGTGCTGATGCTCGAACCGCTTTTCGCCTGCAACCTCACCTGCTCCACGTGCGGCCGTATCCGCGAGTATAAGGACCTCACTTCACAGCGGATGAGCGTAGAGGAGTGCCTGGAATCGAGCCGCGAATGCGGCGCGCCGGTAGTCTCGGTCTGCGGAGGGGAGCCGCTCATCCATGCCGAGATCAATGGGATCGTCTCGGGGCTTGTCGAGATGAAACGCTGGGTCTACCTCTGCACGAACGGAACGCTGCTCGCGCAGTCCATCGGCAAGTTCCGCCCATCTCCAAGGCTGCTGCTCAACGTCCACATCGACGGCCCTCGCGAGGTTCACGACAAGATTGTGGAGCGGGAAGGAGCCTATGACGCGGCAGTCGCGGGGATCAAAGCCGCCGTAAGCCGGGGCTTCCAGGTCACCGTGAACACCACGATCTGCAGGCAGACCGATATGGACCAGATCGACGAGCTGATGACAACTCTGGAGGACATCGGCGTCGGGTGTTTCATGCTCTCGCCGGCTTACTCCTACGAAGCCGTGGACGACAAGGAAGCGTTCATGACACGGGAGGACATCGCGGGCAAGTTCGCCGACATCGACCGCATCGCCGCCCGCCATCGGCTGGCCGATACGCCCATCTACATGGAGTTTCTCAAAGGTCAGCGCGAGCTGCGGTGCACGGCTTGGGGCAATCCTACCCGCAACGTCGCGGGCTGGCGGTCGCCGTGCTATCTCATTGCCGACCGGCACCACTCCACCTATCGCGAGTTGATCGAGCAAACGGATTGGGGCTCCTACGGCGCGGGCAGAGACCCCAGATGCCGCGACTGCATGGTCCACTGCGGCTTCGAGCCGACCGCCGCGCTGATGCTCAACAAGCGCAAGGGCGATCTGCGCAAGATGATCGCCTGGCAGATGGGGGGAAAGGGAATAGGGAGTAGGGAATAGGGAATAGAAGGGCGTTTGTAACAGGTGGAACGGGGTTTGTCGGGGCGCATGTTGTTCGCAAGCTCGTCGAGCGCGGCGACAGTGTCATTGCGCTCGTGCGCGCGACCAGCCGATTGAGGCTGCTAGAGGGTCTGCCGGTCGAAACGGTGATCGGGGACATACGGGATCTCGATACCCTCACCGCGCCGCTGCAGGGCATCGACGAACTCTACCACGTCGCCGCCGACTATCGCCTGTGGGCGCGCGACCCCCGCGAGCTCTACGCCGCTAACGTGGACGGAACCGGCAACATTCTCGAAGCAGCGTTGCGGCAGGGCGTGCCCAAGGTCGTCTACACGAGCACGGTCGGGTGTCTCGGCATCCCAGGCGACGGTTCTCCCGGCGACGAGACCACCCCCGTCACCCGCGACGAGCTCGTGGGCCACTACAAGAAGTCGAAGTTCGACGCCGAGCAGGTCGCGCTGGCATACGCGGCCAGGGGGCTTGGTGTCGTGATCGTGAACCCAAGCACTCCGGTCGGTCCCGGCGACATCAAGCCCACCCCCACCGGCAAGATCATCCTCGATTTCCTTCGCGGCGGAATGCCTGCCTACGTGGATACCGGGCTGAACCTGATCGCGGTCGAAGACGTTGCCGAGGGACACCTTCTCGCAGCCGAGAGAGGAACGGTTGGCGAGAAGTATATCCTCGGCAATGAGAACCTGACCCTGCGCGAGATATTGGGCATTCTTGCGGGAATCACTGGTCGCAAGGCTCCATCCATGCGAATCCCACACTGGCTGGCACTCATCGCCGCTGTAGCGAATACATCCGCCAACCGCGTCCTGGGTAAGGAGCCCGGCATTCCGATAGAGGCTGTGTTGATGTCGCGCAAGCGCATGTTCTTCTCGGCGGAGAAGGCTGTGCGGGAGCTAGGTCTTCCGCGGACGCCGGTCGAGGACGCGCTTGCCAGAGCTGTGCGGTGGTTCCAGGGGAATGAGCCCTAATATCCCTCCAGGTATCTTACCTGGAGGCCAACCTACCTCGAACTCGTGACCGGCGGCGGCGGCGGCAAATACATCGGATCCCCGCTCGCCAGCACTCGGCCAACGTTGACCGTCAAGAAGACCACCAAATACATGCCCAGGTAAGTAGCTATGGTACCCCTAAGCATCCACCGCACGAACTTCGGCCTGTATTGCTTTCCCCACTCCGCAATAAATATCGGCAGAAAGACGAGCGACAGCTTCACCATCACAAAGGCGCCTATGCCGTATCTGAGGTAGAACGACATCAGCGGATTGCCCTCCACCGCGCCCCCGCTGTTGAGCAGCAGCAGCGTCGATGCCAGGTCCGCCGTACATATCCCTATCAAGAGTAAGCTTTCTTTAGTAAGTGTCATATCGTCCACCCGGGACGTGTTCATGGACTATATTCCCGCTTTTGCTCAGTTTTAGCTAAGCAGCCTCAAAGATACTCAGCCATGTGAGCCGAGTATTACTGATACGCGCCAAGCGTCCCGCATGTTCATGCAAAGAAAGCCTGGCTATCAAAAAGTCGTCTGGGGCTGCTCGGAATGGCCTGAGTAATGTGGGCGTCTAGTAGGGATTGTCGCCGAATGGGGGGCCGCAGCGGACGTTCTGAATGAGGTCGTCGCGCTGCACGGGCGTAACCGCGGCCGCGTGCATGTCAAGGAACAGCACGTTCATGCACTTTACGTCCCGCTTGCCTGGCCTGTTCATCCAGTAGATCTCCGGCGCGTTAACCTGCTTGGCCACCTTGTAGCCGCTGTGGAAATCGAACCAGTAGTCCGCCAGCAATATGTCCCGCCTGGGACAGAGCCAGGTCATCGGCTTACGGGGCACTACGCCTGCATCCTTCGACATGACGTTGGTGGGGTCGGTTGGTGACGAGCTGATATAAGCGGTCGGGCCTGGATACATGTAGCTCGATCCCCAATGCCACCAGCAGGGCCTGTCATTCCAGGCGCTGCCGCGGCAGATGTCGCCCTGGCATACCCAGATCACATTGGGCTGTTGGTAGCCGGTGAGATTGTCCGGCCGAGGCTCGAAGACCACCTGGCCGAGATATGGTTGCAGCGGCTTAACAAACAGGACCCACGGGTTGTTGTTGGAGTGGTCAATCCCGTCCGGACCAATAGGGGTGCGATCAACCGGCAGCCCAAAGCCGCTGTTGTCGTCCATATACATAGTCAGCGAGGCGCCAAGCTGCCGAATGTTCGAGAGGCATCGTTTCATCCGCGCAGCGTCTTTTGCTTCCAGCAGCACGGGCATGATCATAGCCGCCAGAATGGCTATGATCGCTATCACGACCAGCAACTCGACTAGCGTAAAGCCCCGCTTTCTCATTTCGTCGCCCCATGATTGAGATGGCACGCCCCGCCCTAAGTCAGGTCGCGCGCAGACATGCTCCCACTCACTGTCATTCTACGACCGGTTCGTCAACCTAACAATCGTCATTACGGCCTATTTTGGGTAGTTCAGTCGCGCTATATACGCGTAGTCCGAAAGGATTACTTCAGTCAGATATTGACGAACAGGACCAGCAGGTATATGATTGCCGCATGGCTAAGAGGTAATTGTTCATCTAGGTAAGAAACGGAGGAACACGACACGGAACAGCAAGCGCGGAACCTTGGTGCGATTACCGTGCTCATCGCCGATGACCACGGCATTCTGAGGGAAGGCCTCATGGGCCTTCTTGGAGAATATGACGATCTACAGGTAGTGGACGAAGCCGTCACGGGGGTGCAGGCCGTTGAGAAAACCCGCGCGCTCCAACCCGACATCCTGCTTCTTGACCTCATAATGCCCCAAATGGGTGGGGTCGAAGTTCTCGAGGCGCTGGCGGCTGAGCAACTGCCGACTAAGGTCATCGTGCTCACCGGCGCGGACGACGATGAGCTGCTCGCGCGCTGCATACAGAGTGGCGCGATGGGGTACCTTCTCAAAGACGCAGCCTCCAATCAGCTTGTGGATGCGATCAGAGCAGTGGCCTCCGGTGGTTGCTGGCTGCCGCCCGGACTCACCGAAAAGCTGTTCCGCGGCATGGCAAAGAAGCCGCTGGGAGACGACGCCGCAAAGCTGTCTCTTCTGACTGCGCGAGAGGTCGAGGTATTCAAGCTGCTCGGCGAAGCCAAGTCCAATTCTCAGATCGCCGACATGCTCTTCATCAGCGAGCACACGGTAAAGGTGCACGTTGGCAGGGTCCTGGAGAAGCTGGGCATATCCAGCAGATCCGAAGCGGTGAAGTTCGCTATTCGCGTCGGACTTGTGAAGGCCTGACGATATGAAGCCAGAAGGAGCATTCAGCCTCAAAGCCGAGCGGTTGTCGGCGGAACGACAGCAGGCCGTCATCCGGCTGCTGCTGTCGCTGGTGACCTCCGTGGTCTTGATCAAGTTCTACACCAGCCAGGGCATCCCCAGCTATGAAGAGGCCACGAAATTCCTCGCGCCGGGCCCCGAGAAGACCCTGGTGCTGACGCTGAACCAGCTTGTCACTATCATCGCCTTGTTCACGGCCTACAGCGTTGGGATGTGGGTGATGGTCAAGTGTTGCCCGGATAAGCTGAGGATCACGACGGCGCTGGCCAGCCTCATCGAGATCGTGCTGATAACATATCTGTTCGCAACCACCGCATGGACCGGCATCCCGTTCTACCTCTGGTATTTCTTCTACGTGGTCAGCATAGCAACACGCTATGGGTGGCTGCACTCGATTCTTGCCTTGAGCGCGAGCATCGTGTCGTTCACGTGGGTTGCGGCCGTGCCACAGAACAGCGCGTCCGACGTTGTACCGGTGCTCGGCTTCACGGGCTTTCTGCTCGTGCTCGCGATGATGTTCGGGCAGATCAGCGAGAAGCAACTCAACTACCAGGCAAGCCTTGCGGTGGTGGACGAGTTCAGGGCCGAGCTTGCCGGGCGGTCCACCTCCAAGGACATCATTGGCCTGCTGCTCAAGCGCACAGGTGAGCTCCTGAGCGTCGAGCATGCGTTCTTCCTGCCCGCAAAGCGGGGCGCTGATGGTTCGGAAGCGCTGGGACTGAGATCGGCTGGCGCCGATCCGGTGCTGCTTGCGACATTCCGCGAAAGCGGCGGGATTTGGAATGTCGAGGAGATCTTGAAAGAACAGCACCCGCTAATGTCGAACAATCTCTGCGCCCACCATTCCCTTCCGGAGGGGATGGCGACAAAGCTGGGGATCAAAAACCTGGTGGCCGCCCCGCTGATAGTCCGGGGCGCGCCGGTCGGCGTTGTTTATGCGGCCAACCGGCGTGACAGGAGCCTGAGAAACGCCGATCTGCGGCTATTGGCATTGGTGGCAACCCAGGCGGCGCCGGTGGTGGAGAACGCCTTGCTTTGGGAGCGTCTGACGGAGGCGGCTACCGCCGAGGAGCGCTTGCGCATCGCCAGAGATCTGCACGACAACTTCCTCCAGACGCTGGCCGCGATCAAGCTCCACCTGGAGCGATGCAAGATTCTCGTCGAGAAGGACAGCGCGCGCGCGAAGGACGGTATCGACAAGATCCATCAGATAGCTACTCGCGGGCTGGCGGAAGTCCGGTATTACCTGTCGGAACTGAGGATCATGGGCCCGGAACCGACTCGATTCCGAGAGGCCATAAAGAGATGCGCGGAGGAAGCGGCGGTCAGGGGCGGATTCAAGGTCGATGTCGAGATAGAAGTGCTGGAGAACCCGATACCACCGGGGGCGGCGGTCGCGGCGTTCCAGATCGCGCGAGAGCTTCTCAACAATGTCGTCTCGCACGCGCAGGCCAAGCAGGTTACGGTCAGGGTCAAGGCCGAGGACGGAAGGCTCGTATTGGAGGTCGAGGACGACGGCGTTGGCTTCGACGTCGGCACCATGCCCGCTCAAAAAGCTTCAGAGGGACATCTGGGGCTGGTGGGAATCGAAGAACGGGCTCGCCAGTGCGATGGGGCACTGGTTCTGGTCAGCGAACCGGGAAAGGGCACCAGGGCCACTGCCAGGCTGGGAATCGAATAGGCCATTCGCGTGTCAGCCTTGAGATCGACTTCTCACTGACAGGCAATCTCAATTGAGCTTTCTTCTTGCATACAAGGTTGACCTCTCACCGGCGAAAAAATTAGTGTGCTTATGCAACTTTGTCCTCTGTCTGACAGTCATACACCGGGAACTGAAGTGCTTTCCCATACACTGCACTGTGCATAGTCGGTTGCGGGGTGACGGGTTCATGATCATAAGCAAAGGTATTCGAATCGCAGTTCACATATTAGCGCTGACGCTTGCGCTTGCCGCCGGTGCAAATGCCTCGAATCGCGCGTTCATTTGGGATAGCACGGCTGGAATGCGCGATGTTCCGGTTCATGCCAACATTTACGCTTATGACGCTTTCAGCTACGCGGAAGCCATCAACAATCTCGGCGAGGTTACTGGTTGGGGACCATACGCGTGGGCGTGGAACAGCCATACCGGCGAGATCAGGATCATACAAGGAATGACATTTCCTGCCGACATCAACGACCGCGGAGAAGTTGTCGGCTATTATTATGCCAACGGACGACTATATGGGTGTCTATCAGGCCCAACAGGCGTAACGCCTTTGGGCACACTACCTGGGGATATCTGGGCAACTCCCAGTGCGATCAACAAAAACAGCCAGGTAGTTGGCTACTCGTATGACGGAGTGCAAGATCGGCCGTTCATCTGGGATGCGGTTAACGGGATGAGGCCGCTGGTACTCCCTGAGGGCTTTGTCCAGGGCGACGCGTACGGGATTAACGACACGGGTGTAGTGGTGGGCACAGTCTATCAAAGTGGCGGAATGGAGGTCGCGGCTCTTTGGAGCAGTCCTACCTCTGTGCGTATTCTCGGTACAACCGGAGATGGGGACGGAAGTGAAGCGCTGGACATAAACAGTAGCGGACAAGCAGTGGGTAGGGCGCGAACCGCGGGAGGAGACTGGCGCGCTTTCATTTGGGAGTCCATCGGCGGTATGCATGAGCTCGGCACTCTGCCCGGATGTTACAGCAGTTGCGCCACGGCGATCAACGATGTGGGGCAGGTGGCCGGCAATTGCGACGGCATCGGCTTCTCAAGGGCGTTCATCTGGGACAGCGCGAACGGTATGCGCGACCTTGGGGATCTGGGTGGTGGCTCAAGCGATGCCTTTGATATCAACAATAGCGGCCAAGTCTGTGGCTACTCGTCTTGGCAGAAGTACTTAGCATGCAGCATAGGCGAGGCAAAGCGACTACCTTACTATGCCTGCGTCCAGATCGATGACGCTGTGGTGGTCGGTGAAAAGCCCGGGGAAGGAGTGTTCATCGAGTCTGCTAACCGTATTGCAGGTATGCTGCTCGTGGGAATGGGCCCGAGGCCGGTCGGACAAAGGCTGAGCATTCGCGGTGTGATCTCCGGCAGCACAATGTCAATGTACGAAATAGTGAGTGCGGTGGATGGGGAACCGCTGGCCCCTATTGGAGTTACGAGCTTGAGCATGAGGCCCGAACCCGTGGGTCCAGAGGCGCCACGGAGCTTGGACCTGACAGGAATCCTTATAAAGCTGGCGGGTAGGGTGACGGCTGTGGATACTGAGCAGCGTATTGTGTGCCTGGACGATGGGGGCACTCCGCGGCTC
>Ga0209226_10000476_pt1 | contig 21798 bp, 18 predicted proteins | sample BarGraNGADG00212_2_FD_184497 | JGI IMG/M metagenome (GOLD analysis project Ga0209226, IMG submission 184497) | Arctic peat soil microbial communities from Barrow, Alaska, USA - Barrow Graham LP Ref core NGADG0011-212 (SPAdes) (version 2) | ecosystem: Environmental > Terrestrial > Soil >...
ACGACACAATGCAGATGTGCAGGCAAATGCTTATCTCGGCCAACCGGATCACTTGCCCAGTGGCAGACAAAGCAATTCTCTCTCACGTAGCCTGAACTCTTACTGAACTCATACTATATAGACTTATGCGTTCAAGTGGTGTATAATGCACGAAGCATGCGGGCGTACGCCCAGAGACGGGATGCAGTGCGCTTGTGTGTTAAGGGGGGATTGCAGGGTGCTTAGTGTCATATTATGTCAGTTCGTTTGGGTTGAATCGCCGGTTTCGCGCCGGGTCGCGGGAAGGTATCCTACACAAGTAGGGGGGTATATGCTATGAACGCCTTGCCTGTTGGACCAGGTGGAGTCGCGGATGCCCAATCCAGGGCAAAGTACTTTGCCGACCTTGAACGCTGGGGATTCGACATACCATACATCGCGTACTACGCCGGGCTTTTCGACCATGTCGTGGGCGAGCTTAAGCCCGCGTACGTAGAGTTCGCCGCCGAAGCTCATCGCAGAGGCTATCCCGCCTGCATACAGATTCAGACCACCGTCTGCGCTGGGGACAGAGTAGGGATTAGCGAGGCGCAATACGACGTTGACAACAACCCCGAAGCGCATGGTGACACAGGCTTCTTTGCCTCGTTTTCCTCGCGCGCCTGGCGGGACTATCTCAAGGAACTCACCACCATCTTCGTGGAGCAATACGGCTATGACTGGGTGATATTCGAGGAGCCGATGTATCGGGTGGACATCCCCGGCTCCAAAGATCGGTTCCATGCCGAATTCACGGCCGCGCATCCGGACCTTGCCTATCCGACCCGGCGCAACGAGACGACCGAGTACCTATGCGTCCAAAAGGCCAAAGCGGATGCCTTGCTGGACTTCTGCCGGGAGCTTGTCGTGCATGCCAAGGAGGTCGGCGCGACGAAAGCCGGGGTCATGCCGTGGTTCTTCATCCCGACTATCGAGAACACGCCACCGGGGACACTGAACCCATCCTGCCAGATCCAGCGCATTTCGGCGATACCGGAGCTGGACATAATCGTCGTCCGCATGCAGCCGGACAACGTCTACTGCGACACGATGCGCACCAGCGACGACCTGTCCAAATCGCCCAAGCTCTACTATTCGGAGATACTCGCGCACTCGCTCGGCAAAGACGTGATTGCCGTCAACAATCCGACTGATGAGCACACCGATTACCCGGCGTGTCCTTTGATACCGTTCGAGTTCTTTAGAGACTATACGCTTGCGGCTTTGGCGGCCTGTCCGGGCGGGTTTACACGCCATTGGTACGGACAGAACTACGGCAAGGATACCAAGCACATGGAATTGCTCGCCGACGCGGCGTCGTTTACCAGCAGGCTCGGTCAGCCTTGCGCGCCCGTGGCATTCGTTTTCTCATACAGCGGCACCCAGCACGCCGAGCCCTACACCTACGAGACAGTCTTCCCGTTCTACTGGATGTTGGCCGAGCGCCTGCAGTTACAGGGGCGGATGCCCATGCTCACGTTCTTCGCCGACACGCTCGAGGAGGACCTCGCAAGGCACCCGGAAGTGCAGTTGCTGGTGTTGGAGGAACACTTCCCTCTTACTTCGGACCAGATGACGGCGATCAGCCATTGGTGGCAGAGCGAAGAGAAGCGCGGAGTGGTCGCGTTCGGAACGGGCTTGGGCTTTTGTGCCAATACCGATTTGCCGGGAGTGAGGCCCAGCAGCGACGGCTGTCCGGGCGTCTTCGAGCTGATAGGGCTCAAGCAGGAAGAGGAGCCGCAGTTTACCGCCGGGAAGCCGATTGTCTTGAGGGACGTATCGCGAATCCGGCGCTCGGCGTTTCTGCGCGATCTCGCGGATGTGGGCGCCAGCACGATCGCCAACGTGCGCAGGGTCTTCGGCTCGCGGGCAACCGTACTATACGAAGTCGATATGCCGGACACGCATCTGCCCGTGGTGGCTGAGTGGCGCGACCGCGCGACCCTGGCCCTGTTCTGCGGATTTGGGATTTCCCGAGACACCCTGGACGCGGTGGAGAAGGCCATACGATATGCCTTGAGAGAGGTGGACTTTGCGGGCCTGATGCTGGACCGCTGCAGCGAGGGCATTCTCTGGAACATCAACAAGCAAGACTATGTGGTCGTCTCGAATCTGTCCGACAAACCGGGGGTTGCGACCGGCAAACCGGGCCGCGCCAACTTCTGGGACTGCCGCGAGGGCAAGATGCTGCCGGACGGGGATGTCGAGATCAAGGTCGACGCGAAGTCATTTAGGGTCTTCCGCGTGGTGGGCAGAAGGTCGAAGTTTTTCGACGTGATCGGGGCGAGCTACCTGCGGAAGCTGACGGACGGCGCGGGCAGAGCGGACATCGAGCTGCTGGCGGGCAGAAAGACGACATTTGTGCTGCGCGCGTCGCCGAGGGAGATAAGGGTAGACGGCAAGCACTGCACGATTACGCAGGAGGTCATCAACGGAGCATACCACGTGACGCTCACGCAGTGCCCACCCGGCGAACACAAGATTGAGTTGAAGTGGTAGTCAGCGCGTCTACTCCACGGCAAGCACCTGAATGTCCGCGTCATCGCGTATACGAACGGCGGGGACGTGCCGGCCACCGGGTTCGAGCCAGGTGGTGCTGACTCCCGTAACCGCCACATACTGCCCGATCTTCGGAAGCGCCGAGATCGGTTTGCGCACGCTCCCGAAGTAGACCGCGAGGCCGGCGGTCTCGCCCGAATAGCTGCCGTCGTTGATGATGAAGACCTGATTCTTCGAGTCCACGGACACGACGCGGCCCCACGTTCGCACGAGCAGGCAGATGTTGGAGAGATCGGTCTTCCTGGCCGATGTCCGGAACCCATCGCCGACGTAGAGGTTCGCCGTTCCCAATGGACCGGGAACCCGTGCATTCTCCAGGCGCTTGACGGAGTCCGCGGTCAGCGCGCGAGCGTTCGCGCTCAAGACCCCGCCCAATTGGCAGCGTTCGCCGCGCAGCAGCGCGGCGCCCACGGGCAGTCTCACGCACAGTCCCCACGTCCGGTCGGAGCTTTCCACGTAGACGGCGTCCGCGAAATCGTCAGTGCCGGCGATCACCACCGCCGTTACGCTTGTCTTACCCGACGCGGGCAAGGGAGTCTTCACGATGATCTCCGGAGCCGGCTCGGGCGTCGCAATCTTGCTGATCTGCTGCCAGAACTGCGCGAGAGGGACTCGGACGATGCGGTCGTTGAACGTGTCGGTTATCCAGAGGGTCTCGTTCGGGCCCATCGCGACACCCAGCGGACGGCACAGCCGCTTGTCCGCCGGGCCTATCCATGCACCCAGTGACTGCCCGCTGGATGTGAAAACCTGAATGCGCGAATTGCCCGTATCGGCGACGTAGAGCCTGCCGGAGCTATCCAGCGCCATGCCGTTGTTGCCTTTTAACTCGCCGATCCCGCTGCCCTTCTTGCCGATAGTGCCGATGCGCTTGCCGTTGAGGTCGTATTGTGCGATGTTGTTACGCGACGGGAGGGCGTTGCCGGGCCACCACGAGGTACAATAGACGTAGCCTCTTGCGTCCACGGCTATCTCGCCAGGCCAGAGCTCATCGCTCGTGCGCACGCGCCTGAGCAACTTGTCGTCAGGTCCGAACTCAAAGATCTCATTCACGGGGTAGCTGCAAGTAACCCCCCACAGGTGGTTGTCGGGAATGCGGGTGATGTACTGCACGTCGTCTGTGATGAAGCTCTCCGTGGTCGTTCCGTACTTGATCAGCACTCTAACGAGCTTCCCGGTCTTGTCGTAGAGACTGAGGCCGATGCCGCCGGCGGCATAGTAGCCACCGTCGGGACCGGGGGCGAGGCTGCCAAAGTGGCATCCCAGCATCGTTGCCACGAGAGAATCGTCGGCATTGAAGAGCAGCGCCTTCTCTTCGGCGATCTTCTGCACGGCGTAAGTGCCGTCCTGATGTACTGCTATGGCTCCGGGAAGATCGTATTTCGCCGCTGCTGGCGGAACGTATCTCGCGACGCACTGTCCGTCGAGGGTGAGCACCTGTATTTCCCACTTGAGCTCCCAGTCGATGTGGGTGTGCCATTCGACAATGGCAAACAGAAGTCCGTTGTGAACTGCCAGATGCCTGATGAAGACGATAGTGCCGGGGGTGCCATAGCCCTTGACAACGTGCTGTGATTTGCCGTCGCTGCTAATCTTGATGATCTGGTCGATGAAGCGATCCCGTAGGGCCAGATGCCTTGCGGCGTAAATGTCGCCGTTCGCGTCGATCGCGATTCGTCCTGACCGCCCAGGCACGGAGAACGTTCCAAGCAGCTTGCCTTCGGGGCTGTACTCCACGATGTTGTCGGCGTCCCCGTCACTCCCATAGACCCGCCCGTCCTGGGTCACGGCGAAGTCCGCTAAATAGGGGCATCCCCACTCTTTCGTCAGCTTGCCGTCCGGTGAATGGACGTGCATGGCGTAGCGCGTTTTGCTTTTCGGGTTATCCACGTGCACGCACGTGTAGAAACCGCCATCTGCCGTGGCCGCGATAGTGTAGTACCAGTAGTCTGATGGCGGCACTACATCACAGCAGCTCAAGTTGTCGAGGTCGAGCAGGCGGAGAGGGTCACGGTAACCGTTGGCCGGCGAAATGTAGGCTTTGCCATCCGGCCTGATGCTGACGCTTACCCAAGAATCACCTGGATTGGTTTGGCGGGTGTCCGCATAGTACCAGAGCCTGTCGAGCCGCCCGTCCATCTCGAATCTCATCACGGCCTGCCGGTACCCGTCTACGAGTACAATTCGGCCAAACTGGTCGATATCCATTCCGCATGGTGAGTTCACACGCGTGCCAAGCGTGTAGACCGTAGGGGCGGGCTCGGCGAGAACCGCCATCGAGCAAACCAGAGCGAGAAGCGTCCCAAAACACTGCATTCGGCACTTGCGCATCGAGTCATCCTCCGCGTGCGTTGCACAATACAGATAGACCGAGCGATCCGGGCGGCATCGCCGCCCAACCGATTACTTTGACACCCGGTACCACCCTTAGCTTCATCGCTTGTCGAAACCTTCCACCCGATTCTCAGAAATACGTCGCCACCCCCAGCGTCGTGTGCCACTTGACCCTGACGCCCTCGGGCAGATAGGCAATCTGGAACCCGTAGCTCCAGCTTTTCGGCTGCGCGTAGACCAACCCGGCCGATACTTGCTTGCCGAGCGCCGCCGGCCCGCCCGGCCCGATGCGCTCGAGGCTGGCGTACTCGAGCGCGGTGAGAGTGTGCTTGGAGACCGGGCGCACGAGGGCAACCCCGACATATCGCAGGTCGGGAACGTCGTCGCCCACCCAGACACGGCCATAGTTGAACAGGACCTCGGCCGCGCGAGTTGGATACGACGCGATCAGTGTGGCGGCCCAGTCGTTCTTGTGGGAGCGTCCGCCAACGTCCGTGTTGATCACATACAGGGTCGAGACCGCGAGTGATGGCTTCTTGCGCCCGTCCCCCGCGAATCGCCACTTGAGGCCCAGGTTTGGCCCAAGCTGCGCGTTCGGCCCGCTGAAGTTCCACAGGTAGCTGTAGCCGATCTTAGCGTCCAGGTTGCCGGTCAGGCCCGGCCTCAGATTGATCCCGCCAATGCGCGCCCGCGCTGGATACGTAGAGTCCGTAAAAAGCAGGAACTGGGTCTTGCCGGGGGCGACAGTCGTCGCATCCCCGGTATATAGCAGGTTGCTGCCGAGGCCAAACGCCCACGCAGGCGCGCAGATCAGGAAGAAAGCGCAGGCAAGAACTCTCACTTGGGACCTCAGAGTGAGCGGGCTTATCATGGTGAGCGGGCTCGTCATCCTGAACTTGATTCAGGACCCATCGGCGATGCTGAATCAAGTTCAGCATGACAACGGCATCGTGTTCCGAGCTTGATTACCCGCTTTGTTCGGGCTCGAATCCCAAAATCGCGTCGATGAAGTCCGTGCTCTTGAGATCGTGCTCCAGCCGGTAGCGAATATGCCACTTGAGCATCCGCGCGAGGTCCCGGCGCGCGCCTTTGGGAACGCGCATTTCCTTCAGCTTGTGCGGCTCGGCCTTGCGCAGCGCCATTACATAAGACGCCGCCGCCGCGGGCACCGAGATACCATCATTCGGCGGGCTTCCGCACTTGGCGCACACGATCCCACCCAGCGCCGGGCTGAACGATATGCGTTCCCGCCCCGGCTTTCGACCGCATCTCAAGCACGCCTCGAAGCCCGGCTCATAACCAAGAATGGCCAGAAGCTGGATCTCGAAGTAGCGGGCTGTGATCTCGGGGTCGGCGCCGCTTTCGAGCACATACATCGCGCTCAACAGCGTATCGAAGATATCGGGGCTCGGCTGCCGCTGATCGATGAAGGAGTTGACGAGTTCGAGCAGGTAGATGCCGTGCGCCACGCTCGTGATGCCGTTCTTAACGGTCGGAAATGACTCCTTGATCTCCGCCTGAGATAAAACGTCGAGGTCGCGGCCGGTTGACAGCAGCATCTTGGAGTAGGTGAACGGTTCGCTTGCCCCGGCGAGCTTGCTGCCGGGCCGCCGCGCGCCCTTAGCGACCGCCGAAAGCTTGCCGTGCTCCCGGGTGAACAGGGTCAGAATGCGGTCTTTCTCTCCGAGGTCGATTCTGCGCAGCACAATCGCGCTGGCTGAGTAGGTTCTCATCGCGGGAGTCGAAAGTCGAAAGTCCAAAGGCTGGTTGGTTTCGGGATTTCCGGGTTGGGCCATGCCCCATTCAACATGCCGACCCTGGTGGTCCAACCCTCAAATCCCGAAACACCAGGAGATTTGTAACCTTCCAACCTTCCAACTTTCAAACATTCCAACCCCTTCATGAATGTCCATGCCCCCTGCGGCCCGCGCTCTCCAGGTAATCCTCGGGAACGTAGCCTTCCACAACCGCCGAGGCGTTGCTCGTTCCGATCCTGCTCGCGCCCGCATCGAGCATTTCCATCGCCTGCTCGGTGGTCCTGATCCCTCCGGCGGCCTTGACGCCCATGTCGGACCCCACAACCTGCCGAATCAGCCGAATGTCCTCGACTGTCGCGCCGCCCGGAGCCGTGCCCGTACTCGTCTTGACGAAATCGCCGCCGGCGTCGCGAATGATCTCGCAGGCGATCTTCTTCTCGTCGTCGGTGAGGTAGTAGCACTCGATTATGAACTTGAGGACGGTTCTTTTCGCGTCCTGGGTCATCCCCGTCAGGCGAGCCGTGTCCACAAGCTCCTTCACTTCGTCCTCGACGATTTTGCGCTCGCCGGACTTCAGCGCGCCAATGTTGAGTACCACGTCCAGTTCTTTGGAGCCGTTGGTGATTGCCGTGCGAGCCTCGAAAACCTTTACGGACCGCCCGCTTCCGCCGAACGGGAACCCGATCACGGTGGCGGGCTTCACATCCGACTCCTGCAGTTCGCGCCGCACAATCGGCAGCCAGAACGGTAGGACCATCACCGTGGCGAAGTGATAGCTCTTGGCTTCTTCGCAGAGGCGGATGATGTTGTCGTGGGTCGCCGTGGGCTTGAGCAGCGTCGAGTCCATCAGCTTCGCGAACTGTTCTTTCGAGTACATCGTACTTACTCCCGGCGTGTCACGCCCGTTTTTAGATCTCTCACGAACCGCCCGGCGCTTTGCGCCAGGTCGTCCGATCCGGCGTGATCCGCTATGACATTGACCAACGCGCTTCCCACCACCGCTCCGTCCGCGAACCGCGTAACGAAGCTCACGTGCTCCGGCTTCGATATGCCGAACCCGACAACTACGGGCAGATCGGACGCAGCCTTGATCGTCTCAACAAGAGCCTGCAATTCCGCCGGCATTTCGCTGCGAGCGCCCGTTACCCCGGTGCGAGACACGCAGTAGATAAACCCACTACCCATCTTCGCCGCTAGCTTGATTCTCTCCTTCGTGCTCGTGGGAGCAAGCAAGAATATGCTCGCCAGCTTCGCCTCGTCCGCTGCTGCCTTCCACTCGGCCGCTTCCTCCGGGGGCAGATCGGTAATAATCACGCCGTCAGCCCCGGCGTCCGCCGCGTCCGCGGCGAACCTCGCCAGCCCATACTTCTGTACCGGGTTGAAGTATGTCATCAGCACTATCGGCGCATCCTGAGCTTGTCGAAGGAGCGCGCGAATCTCTCTCACATTATCAAGCACGCCCCGCACCGTTGCTCCGGCCTGCAGCGCGCGGAAGCTCGATGCCTGGATGCTCGGCCCGTCGGCCAACGGATCCGAAAACGGCACCCCAAGCTCCACGATGTCCGCTCCGCATCGCACGATCTCATCCACGAGTTGTGTGGTGGTCGCGAAGTCCGGATCGCCGGATGTCAAGAAACACACCAGCGCCTTGTCCCCGCGCGCCCTAAGCTCCGCAAAGCATCTGTCTATCCGGTTCAAAGCGACACCTCCAGTCGATTGGCCACTGTGTTGACGTCCTTATCGCCGCGCCCGGATAAGCAGATAACCACTGTTTCGTTCTTACCCAGCGTGGGGGCAAACTTCATTGCATAAGCGATCGCATGTGCGGATTCCAGTGCGGGAATAATGCCTTCGGTCTTTGACAGGAACCCAAACGCCTCCAGTGCCTCCGAGTCGGTCACGCTCACATAGGTCGCTCGCCCCGTATCCTTGAAATAGCTGTGCTCGGGGCCGACGCCGGGGTAGTCGAGCCCCGCCGAAATCGAATGAGTGAGCTGCACCTGGCCGTCATCGTTTTGCAGCAGATAGCTCATCGAACCGTGCAGAACGCCGGGGCTTCCCAGGCTCAGCGTCGCGCAGTGTCGGGCAGTATCGATTCCTTCGCCCGCCGCCTCTACTCCGATCAGCCTAACGCTTTCGTCCCGTGCGAACGGGTAGAACATCCCCATCGCGTTGCTCCCGCCGCCAACGCACGCCAGCGCGTAGTCCGGCAATCGCGCTTCTTTCTCGACGATCTGCTCGCGCGTTTCCTTGCCGATCACGGACTGAAAATCGCGCACCATCATAGGGTAGGGGTGGGGGCCGACGACCGAGCCGATGATGTAGTGCGTGTCGGTCACATTGGTCACCCAGTCCCGAATCGCCTCGCTGGTCGCGTCCTTGAGCGTCTGCGTGCCCGATGTGACCGGGATCACTTCCGCGCCCAGGAGCCTCATGCGGAAGACATTGAGCGCCTGCCGCTCCATGTCCTCGACGCCCATGAACACCTGGCATTTGAGCCCGAACAGCGCGCAGGCGGTGGCAGTGGCGACTCCGTGCTGGCCCGCGCCCGTCTCGGCGATGATCCGAGGCTTGCCCATCCGTCGCGCGAGCAGAATCTGGCCCATCACGTTGTTGAGCTTGTGCGCGCCGGTGTGGCAGAGGTCCTCGCGCTTGAGGTAGATCTTCGCGCCGCCGAGATGCCGAGTCATCCTCTCCGCGAAGTAGAGCGGAGTGGGGCGGCCTACGTACTCGCGCAAGTAATAGTCCAGCTCCGCGACGAATTCCTTATCATTCTTATACTTATCGTAAGCTTCCGCGAGCTCGTCGAGCGCCGGGATGAGAATCTCGGGGACATATCGCCCTCCGTACATCCCGAAATGGCCCAGCGCGTCAGGCCCGGTTATCTGCGTTTCGGACATTGTTAATAAACTCCTTTACTTTCGCGAGGTCCTTCTTGCCGGGTTGGTCTTCGACCCCACTCGATACATCCACCGCGAACGGCTGCACCACTCGAATCGCCTCGGTTACATTCTCCGGATTCAGCCCGCCGGAGAGCAATACGGGCTTGCCAATCGACTTCGCGCGCACCGCGAGTTCCCAGTCAAACGTCTCACCGGTCCCGCCGGCAACGCCCATCTTGTAAGTATCCAGCAGGTAGAACGCCGCGTGGGTGAACCCGGCGAGATTCTCCAGGCTCCACTCGTTCTTGATTCGCACCGCGCGGATCACCCGGTGCGCGCCGAGCCTTTGGGCGAACTCCTCGCTCTGCCCGCCGTGGAGCTGAGCGTAGGTAAGATCGCACTCGTTCATTATCGAGATCACCTCATCGGTCTCCTCGGTGAACACTCCAACGGTCTTCGCGTCGCCGCCGATGATCCGATTGATGTGCTTGACGGTCTCCACATCCGCGCGCCTGGGGCTGTCGGCGAACACGAAGCCGAGCATGTTCGCGCCCAGCCTCACGCACTCGATTGCGTCCTCGATATTCGTGATCCCGCATATCTTGATGAGTGTCACCCGATCAACTCCCTCAGCTTCGCCTCGATGTCTTGCTCGCGCATCAGCGCCTCGCCGACGAGCACCGCGTCCACGCCCATCGCGCCGAGATTCGTCATGTCTTCGCGAGTGAATATGCCGCTCTCGCTAACGAACTTGGGTATGCCCGTTCTGTACTCCGCAATGTTGTCTTTGCCGGCGGTCTTGTCATTCCGCAATCCGCAATCCGCAATCCGCATTAGGCTGGCGGTCGTGTCCAGCGAGACCTCGAATGATTGCAGGTTGCGATTGTTGATGCCGATTATCGGCGCGCAAACGTCGATTGCGACGCGCATCTCGGCTTCATCGTGGACCTCGACCAGATACTGCATCCCAATCTCCGTCGCCCGGTTCATCAGGTTGGCGAGAGCATCGCGCTCCAGCGCCGCGACGATCAGCAGAATCGCATCCGCTCCGGCCGCGCGGGACTCGTAGACCTGGTACTCGTCGATGATGAAGTCCTTGCGCAGGACCGGCAGCGACACGGCCTGCTTGACCTGCCGCAGATAGCCGAGCGATCCCTGGAAGAACTGGGTGTCGGTCAGCACCGAAATCGCCGCCGCGCCCGCCGCTTCGTAAGAGAGAGCTATCGCCTCCGGGTCGAAGTCAGGCCGGATGACGCCCTTCGAGGGCGATGCCTTCTTGACCTCCGCTATAACCGCGGGCACGCCGGACTCGTTACGCGCCAAACGCCGCGCGAACTCCAGCGGCGGCGGAGCGTCCCACACCCTGGATTGAAGCTCCCGCAAAGGCATTGCCGCCTTGCGCTGCGCCACCTCGACCCTCTTGGCTTCCAGAATCTTATCCAGGATCAACCCGCCAGCTCCTGCGTTGCCGACTTGAACCTCTCCAGCGCGTTCATCGCCGCGCCGGAGTCTATGGACTTCGCCGCAAGCTCGATGCCGCTCCGCAGATCAGCGGCCTTCTCCGCCACCACCAGCGCGGCGGCCGCGTTGAGAAGCACGATGTCCCTGCGAGGTCCTTTTTCACCGTCCAGAACCGCGAGCAGCGCGCGCACGTTGTCAACGATCCCTCCATCACCCGCCGACAGAGCCTCGGCCTTGGCGGTCTCCAGTCCGACATCCGACGGCTGCAGGGAGTAGGTCCGCACCTCGCCGTCCTTCAGTTCGCTGATCTTCGTCTCGCCGAGAGTCGAGATCTCATCCAGGCCGGCCATCCCGTGGAAGATCATTGCGCGGTGGGTCCCAAGGGCCTTGAGCACGTTTGCCATGATCTCGGTCACGCTTGGCGAGAAGACGCCGATCACCTGCCGCCGAGCTCCCGCGGGGTTGGTCATTGGGCCGAGGAGGTTAAAGACCGTCCGAATGCCGATTTCTTTTCGGGGGCCGACCGCGTGCTTCATCGCCGGGTGCATCGCGGGCGCGAACATGAACCCCAGCCCCGCCTTGTCTATGCACACCGCGACGCGTTCCGCATCGAGGCCCACGTTCACCCCCAGCGCCTCCAGCACGTCAGCGCTCCCGCAGTTGCTCGATGCTGCCCGATTCCCGTGCTTTGCGACAGTCACCCCCGCGCCAACGATCACGAAAGTCGCGGTGGTCGATATGTTGAACGTATCGAGCTTGTCTCCGCCCGTCCCGCACGTGTCCAGCAGATCGACCGATTTGGGCCGCACCTTGACGCACTTTTTCCGCATGACCTTCACGAACCCGGTGATCTCCTCCACCGTCTCGCCCTTCATGCGCAGAGCCGTGATGAACGACGCGACCTGCGCCGGAGTCGCCTCGCCATCCATGACTTCCGTCATCGCGGCGACGGCCTCTTGTTGGGTGAGATGAGCGCCCTCAACAACCTTCCTAATCGCTTCTCGAATCATGCCAGAGTCCTCAGTTTACAGTTTACAGTTCGCAGTTGACAGTCATGCTGTTCGGCTCGGTCGGTCTATCGGACAGAGCTCGATGCTCGTGAGCAGTTTCGTCATCCTGAACTTGATTCAGGACCCATCCCTTCGGGGCCTGGATGCTGAAGCGAGTTCAGCATGACGTGGTACTCGCCCGCACTCGTTAGTTCCGTGGTTCTCCATCCCTTCCCTTTTCGCGTTTTCGCCCTTTCGCGTTTTCGCGATGGAATTCCCTATCCCACAAAATTCGCCAGCAGCTTCTTGCCCTCTTGAGTCAGAATCGATTCCGGGTGGAATTGCACGCCCTCGATCGGATACTCCTTGTGCCGCACGCCCATGATCTCGCGCATGTCGGTTTCGGCGGTGATCTGCAGGCAATCGGGTATGGTCTCTCGCCGGATCACGAGCGAATGGTAACGGGTCGCCTCGAACGGGTTCGGCAGCCCGGCGAAAACTCCCTCGCCGTCGTGGTGGATCATCGAGGTCTTGCCGTGCATCAGCCTGCCCGCGCGCACGATCTCTCCACCAAACGCCTGCCCGATGCTCTGATGTCCCAGGCACACGCCGAGAATCGGGACCTTCCCCGCGAAGCGCTTGATGGCCTCCACGGAGATCCCGGCTTCGTTCGGAGTGCACGGCCCCGGCGAGATCACGATCCGGTCCGGCTTCAACTCCTCGATCTCCTCAACGGTGATCTTATCGTTGCGGAACACCTTGAGCTGCTGCCCCATCTCCCCGAGATACTGCACCAGGTTATAGGTGAAGCTGTCGTAATTGTCAATCATGAGGATCATTCGAGTCCCTCCTCCGCTGCCGCGAGGGCTTTGATCATCGCCATCGCCTTATTCTGTGTCTCTTCGTATTCCTTCGCTGGATCGGAGTCCGCCACGACTCCGCCGCCCGCTTGCACGTAAGCCATATCGCCCTTCATAAGGATCGTGCGGATCGTAATGCAGGTGTCCATGTCGCCTGAGTAGCTGAAGTAGCCTATTGCGCCCGCGTAGGTCCCGCGGCGTGTCGGCTCGACCTCGTCGATGATCTCCATCGCGCGAATCTTGGGCGCTCCCGAGACAGTGCCCGCCGGGAACGTGGCGCGCAGCACATCGAACTGGTCCTGGTCCACGCGCAGCCGACCGCTCACGTTGGAGACGATGTGCATGACGTGCGAGTACCGCTCGATCACCATTAACTCATCAACGGTGACGCTGCCATAGCGGCACACTCGGCCAATGTCGTTTCTGCCGAGATCGACCAGCATTATGTGCTCCGCGCGCTCTTTCTCGTCCTTGAGCAGCTCTTTTTCAAGCGCGATGTCCTCTTCGACGCTCTTTCCTCTCGGCCGAGTGCCGGCGATCGGTCGCACGGTGACGTTTCCGCGCTCCTCGGTCACCAAAATCTCGGGCGATGATCCGATCAGCGTCGTGTCTTTGTAGGCGAGATAGTACATATAAGGCGATGGGTTCAAGCTGCGCAGCGCGCGGTAGATGTCGAACGGATCGGCGGTGACGTGTGTGGAGAAACGCTGCGAGGGCACGACCTGGATGACATCACCAGCCGCGATGTAGTCCTTGCACTTCAGAACCGCCTTTTCGTATTCCTCCTGGGTGAAGTTGGAGGCTATTTTCAGTGGTTCTGCCTCGCGCTTGGTGTAGTTCATCTGCACGGGCGTTCGTAGCCGCTGGGCAAGTTCCTCGATCTTGCGAGTGGCTTTGTCGTAGGCGCCTTCGGGGTCGCCATCGATGCGCGCGTTGCAGACGATGCGAATCCGGTGCCGCACGTGGTCGAAGATGAGCAGCGCGTCGGTGAAGATCAGCGTGCAATCGGGAAGGTCGAGGTCATCGGTAGTCGAGTCCGGCAGGTCCTCGAAGAACCGCACCATGTCGTAGCTCAGAAACCCGACCGCGCCGCCGCAGAACCTGGGCAGATCGGGGTCAGGCACGTAGTTGAGGCTGCTGAGTTCGTGCTTGAGAATGTCGAGCACGTCTTTGCCCTGTTCGAGCACGACCTGCTCGCAACGACCACTGCGCGTGATCTTGACATTCGGCCCCTTGCTTGCGATCACAAGATCGGTGCCGCTGCCCAGAAACGAATACCGCGCCATCCGTTCGCCGCCCTCGACGCTTTCCAGCAGAAATGAGTATTCGTCGGGTTGCTTGGTGATCTTCTTGAACGCCGACACCGGCGTTTCCATATCCGCCAGTATTTCTTTGTATACCGGGGTCATGTTGCCGGTCTTGGCGCGTTTTATGAACTCCTCTTTATTCGGATATAGCCTGCTCATGTGCCATTTCCTTCCCGACTAACGACTAAGAACCAACGACTAACAACTCCTAGCTGAAATAGTCGATTTTCATTGCCACTTTGACCTCGGCCAGCGTCTGAGCGCCGACCTCTACCGCACGCTGGGTTCCCGCGCGAAGTATGTCGTCCACGATCTTGGGATGCGCGTCGTAGTAAGCCCGCTTCTCCCTGATCGGGTCAAGCATCTCATTCAATGCCGCCGCCAGGCGATGCTTGCAGTCCACGCAGCCGATCCGGCCCTTCTTGCACATCGGTTCAAGTTCGCCGACGAAGCCCGCGTTGAACTCCTTGTGGTAGGCGAAGACCGTGCAGATCTTGGGATGGCCGGGGTCATCCTTGCGAATCCGCGCCGGGTCCGTGATGGCTGTCTTGACCTTGCGCAGCACTTCGTCGGCGGAATCGGCAAGGTAGATCGCGTTATCCAGGCTCTTGGACATCTTAGTGCTGCCGTCGAGGCCCATGAGCACGCCCGTTTCCATCGACTCCGGCTCCACCAGCACCTCGGCATATAGCTCATTGAACCGCCGCACGATGCGCCGCGTCAGTTCCAGGTGCGGGGCCTGATCCTTGCCGACCGGCACCAGATGCGCCTTGCAGAACGTAATGTCGGCGGCCTGGCTGATGGGGTAGCCGAGAAAGCCGTAGTTCAAATCTTTGTAGCCTTTTTGCGCGGCCTCGGTCTTGATCGTGGGATTATGCCTGAGCACGTTCACCGGCACGAACATCGAGTAAAAGATCGTCAGCTCCGCGATCTGCGGCACCATCGACTGGACGAACATCGTTGCCACGTCAGGATCGACTCCCACCGCGAGATTATCTTTCGTCACCTCCCGCACATCGCACGCGAGTTGATCGGGTGTTTCCCAATTGGTCGTGAGCGCCTGAACGTCAGCCACGATTAAGAACGTGTCATATTCATGCTGCAGCTTGACGCGATTTCGCAGCGAACCGACGTAGTGCCCAAGGTGCAGCTTCCCCGTTGGTCTGTCTCCCGTAAGTATTCTCTTCTTCATTGATCGAATCTCCTAATCCTACCGTAATACAAAAAGGCTGAGGACACGAGTCCTCAGCCTTCTGCCAGCACACCTAAAAAGCCGCGAACTCCTCCGATGAGATAGTCCCCGGCTTCCTGCGAATGTCTTGATAATGCTCTACCTGACAGCACGGCGGCTACCCCACATTAGTTGGAGTATCGCCAGCCCCACTTATAATTGCCCCCGTGGATCATCAGGTAAGATGCTGTCTTCATAACTTTTTCAGTATACTATGCTTCTCCAGCGTTGTCAATAGGTGCCAATTGTGCTAAAGTTACCAGAACCAGGCAGGGGGACGCAATGGCTGTTAAGCTGATACTCGATACCGACATTGGCACCGACGTTGACGATGCGTGGGCGCTGGCGCTGTGCCTCGCCGCGGATGAGATCGATTTGCTGGGTGTCACGCTCGTCCACGCCGACCTCGAAACCCGCGCGAAAGTGGCGCTCAAGATGCTCAAGCTCGCGGGCCGGTCGGACATACCCGTCTATAAGGGCATCTCCGACCCGCTCACCGATGGACTCGGGTGCTATTGGGGCGGACACGAAGGTGCCGACACCGACTTCTCCGATATCGCGGGCCTTTCGGCCAGCGAGGGCGCGGTTGACTTCATACTCGACACGGTCAAGAAATACCCCGGCGAGGTGGTCGTCGCCCCAATCGGACCGATGACTAATATCGGAGCCGCGATTCGACGCGATCCCGAGACTATGCGCGGGGTCAAGCGGTTCGCCATCATGGGGGCCACCTACGTGGGCGAGGGCCGCGAGAACGCTGCCGTGGAGCACAACATCCGCTGCGATCCCGACGCAGCCAAGCTCGTGCTCGAATCAGGCATACCGGCGACGGTCGTCGGGCTCAACGTCACCGGCAAGGTCGTGATCCGGCGCGATGATCTCAAGCCGATCGAGCACACGCCTTTCGGAGGCTACCTCGCGGCGATGACCGAACAATACTACGCCATCGCCGGACGCGACTACACGTTTATGCACGACCCGCTCGCCGTCGCCACCGAGATCGACCGCCTCCTCGTCACCACGCGCAAGATGACCGCCGATACGCTCGATGCGGGCAAGGTGGCGTTTGCCTCCGATCCGGGCGGTCACCTCGACGTGTGCGTTGACGTGGACGTGGAGGGCTTCGAAAATCTGTTGCGAACGAGAGTTCGCTCTCTATCAGTGAAAGGAAATTAGTTTAATGCAGATAGGTATACTTACTGGCCCGTTCGGCGGGGAGCCTCTAGAAAACGTGATCGCGTTTGCCGGGGCGAACGGCTTCGACGCGCTGGAGGTCTCCAGCGGCCCGGGCGCGAGGCACATCGACATCACCAACCTCACCGATGCGCGCGTTTCCGAGATCAAAAAGCTTCTGGAGGCCAACAATCTCGTCATCTCCAGCCTCGCATGGTATGCGAACATGACCAACCCCGATGGCCGCGAGGACACGATGAAGAACTTCCGCTTGCTCGTAGATTGCGCGGAGAAGCTCGGCGTTGATGTCGTCTGCACACTCGCCGGGATGCCGGTTGCCGGCAAGGACAAGTTCAGGACAATCGAGGAAGACGGGTCTATTGTCTTCCCTCCGCTGGTTGAGTATGCGGCGTCCAAGGGTATCAAGGTTGCGCTGGAGAATTTTTTCGCCACCAACATTCAGGGGCTTGCGCACTTCGACAAGATGTTCGAGGTCGTGCCGCACGAGAACTTCGGCCTGAACTATGACCCTTCGCATTTGCTCTGGCAAGGCATCGACTACCTTGCGGCGGTGGATCGCTTCGCGAAGCGCATTTTCCACACCCACGCGAAGGACACCGAGGTCAGAGATGACAAGCTCGCGTATCTGGGCAACCAGATGGGCGGCTGGTGGCGTTACGTTATTCCCGGCTTCGGTCGGGTGAAGTGGGGCGAGTATATCGCGGCCCTGCGGCGCAACGGCTACAACGGCGTTCTTTCAATCGAGCATGAAGATGGCGCGCTCGGCAGGGAAGAGGGATTCATTAAGGGTAAGAACTATCTCAAGATGTTTGCTTAGGGAGAGTATGCAGTTATTAGTCGTTAGTTGTTAGTTCCGAACGTGCCGGCTTCCGATACTAATGACCAATGACTAATGACTAACGACTAACGACTACCATGGAACAGCAGCCCGAAAACTGGACTGGTTTCAGGAAAATGGGTGAGGCCTGCTGGTCGCAGGCGAGGGCGGACTACGCGGCGGCGGTTACACTGCTGGACGCGGGGGTCTACTTCGCCAGCGTGTTTTTTGCCCAGCAGGCCGCTGAGATGGCGTTGAAGGCCGCGAGCATCCAAAAGCTGCAGAAGATTCCTCGCGGCCATAACCTCATCCAGATGTGCAATGGCCTCGAAGCCCCAATAGAGGTGATGAACGCCGCCGCCGAGCTGAACCCCGAGTTTTTGGCCACGCGCAGCCCCGAGGCCGTCAGCGGCGTCCCCGCCCAGAACTACGACCGCAAATCCGCCCGCCTGCATCTTCGCATGGCGCAGACGATAGTCGATTGGATCAAGGCGAGTATGTGATAGCAAATGCCTGTAGGGGCGAAGCATTCGCACGAAAACGTGTGGAGATAGGTCAGTCCGCCTGCGAATGCTTCGCCCCTACTTGCCATAAACCCCCGTCACAATGTATAACATGCTCGGCATATCCACTAGGAGCACATCGCGATGTATATCTGCAAAGATCCCGATTTCAGCAACCTGCTCTCCGTGCTGCGGCGAGAGGCGCCCGCGCGGCCGACGCTTTTCGAGTTCTTCCTTAACGGTCCACTCTACGCAAAAATCGCCGGGCTTAACGAGGAACCGCCGCTTGGCCCGGAGTGGGAACGAATGGTCATCAAAGCGTTCTTGCGCGCCGGTTACGACTACGTCACGCTGCACGCTTCGGGCATGAACTTCCCGACAAGCGCGGTGAACCACCTCGCCAGCCGTTCGATGAACGATACCGCCATCATCTTCGGCCCGGAGAGTTATGAATCATACCCCTGGCCGGACCCGGACTCGTTCGACTACTCCAAGCTCGATACTTTCGCGCCCGAGCTTCCCGAGGGCATGAAGATCATTGTCTACGGGCCGGGCGGAGTGCTGGAGAACGTCATGCAGCTCGTCGGCTATGAGGGACTATGTCTGATGATCGCCGACGACCCGGAGCTTGTCGAGAAGATATTCGCCGACGTCGGCTCGCGGCTGGTTCGCTACTACGAGCTTTCCGCGCCGCATCCCGCCGTTGGCGCGGTGATATCCAACGACGACTGGGGTTTCAACGCTCAGACGATGCTTTCTCCGGCGGATATGCGCCGATATGTCTTCCCGTGGCATGAGCGGATCGTGGAAGCTATCCACGCCGCAGGCAAACCCGCGATTCTTCACTCGTGCGGGAACCTCGAAGACGTTATGGACGACATCATCGACGGCATGCGCTACGATGGCAAGCACTCCTATGAGGACAAGATATGCCCCGTGGAAGACGCCTACGAGCGTTGGGGAAAGCGCATCGCGATCCTCGGTGGCATCGACCTCGATTTCGTCTGCCGATCCACGCCTGAGCAGATCACCGCGAGGGCGCAGGCGATGCTCGATCGCGCCGCCGCGCGTGGGAGCTTCGCTCTCGGCTCGGGCAACAGCATCCCATACTACGTCCCGGACGACAACTATTTTGCCATGATCGCCCCGGCGGTGGCGGGACGAACGGCGCTAAGGACTAATGACTAACGACTGAGGACTGATGACTGATGAACTACCTTCTTGGAATCGACATAGGCACCAGCGGCACCAAAACGCTGCTGATCAACGCAAGCAAGGACGGCGAGGTCGTGGCCTCGTGCACAAAGACTTACCCGCTGTCCACGCCCAAGCCGCTTTGGGCGGAGCAGGCGCCCGAGGACTGGTGGCAGGCGACAATCGCGTCCATTCGGGAAGTCATACAGGAGTCGGGCATCGACCCCAAGCAGATCAAGGGAATCGGCCTCTCCGGCCAGATGCACGGCTCGGTCTTTCTCGACAAGGACAACTCCGTGCTGCGCCCCGCCATTCTCTGGTGCGACCAGCGCACCCAGGCCGAGTGCGACTGGATAATGGACACCGTTGGCCGCGAAAAGACCGTCGAGCTGATCTCCAACCCCGTCCTCACCGGTTTCACCGCGGGCAAGATCATCTGGCTTCGCAACAACGAGCCCGAACTCTACAGCCAGGTGAAGAAGGTTTTGCTGCCCAAGGACTACATCCGCCTTCGCCTCACCGGCGAGTTCGCAACCGAGGTCTCCGACGCCAGCGGCACCGCGCTTTTCAACGTCACCAAGCGCGACTGGGCCTACGAGATGCTGGACACAATCGGCATTCCCGCCGACTGGATGCCCAAGGCCTACGAAAGCCCCGAGGTAAGCGGTCGCATAAACGCCGAGGCCTCGGGCCTGACGGGTCTCGCCGAGGGCACCCCGGTAGTTGGCGGCGGTGGCGATCAGGCCGCGGGCGCGGTCGGTAACGGCGTGGTCGAAGAGGGGATTATCTCCTCGACGGTCGGCACGTCGGGTGTCGTGTTCGCATTCGCGGACAAGCCCGTGGTCGATCCGAAACTGCGGGTCCACACGTTCTGCCATGCGGTTCCCGGCAAGTGGCATGTTATGGGCGTGATGCTTTCCGCCGGGGGCAGCCTGCGATGGTATCGGGACACCTTCGCCGACACCGAGACCGCAGTCGCGAAGGCCCTGGGCAAGGACCCCTACGATCTGATGTGCAAGGAGGCGTCGAAGGTCCCCGCGGGCAGCGAGGGACTCATCTTCCTGCCCTATCTGACCGGCGAGCGCACCCCATACCCCAACCCTCACGCGCGCGGCGTCTTCTTCGGAATCACCCTGCGCAGCGATAGAGCGCATTTCGTGAGGGCGGTTCTGGAGGGGGTCGCCTACGGGTTACGGGACTCCTTCGGCATTTTGCATGAGATGGGCGTGCCGATCACTCAGGTTCGAGCCTCCGGCGGCGGCGCGCGAAGCGATGTCTGGCGGCAGATTCAGGCGGATGTGTCGGGTCACGACCATGTGACCATCAACATCGACGAAGGCCCGGCGCTCGGTGTCGCGCTGCTCGCCGGGGTCGGAACCGGCATCTACCCAAGCGTCGCCGACGCCTGCCGTTCGGTCATCAAGGTCGCCACCACGACGAAGTCCAACCCGGCGGCGAAGAAGACCTACGACGGCTTCTATCCCGTCTACCAATCGCTGTATCAGTCGCTGAAGGGCGATTTTGACACGGTGGCGAAGCTGGTTGGGGAGTAGTTGGCCGATGACACTATACAACATCGTGGGCATAGCAGCGATCGGCGTCCTCGTGGCAGGCTGCGGCACGGCTGCAAGCGCATCTCTGGAGCCTATCAGCGGCTACATACGCCGAGTGCCGCCGGAGTCTGGTGCGGAGCGACAGGCCCGGCTCAAGACGATGGCGGAGCGACGCGCCGGCTCGGTGATCATCTGCCACCGTGGAGCATCGGCGTTTGCGCCCGAGAACACGCTCGAGGCATTCGCTGCGGCCCTGGATCAGGGCGCGGACGGCTTCGAGACCGATGTTGCCCGCACGGCGGATGGAGTCCTTGTCTGCACCCACGATTCCTATCTCGAACGCGTGACGAATGGCTTCGGCATGGTCGCTCAGCACACGTACTACGAACTGCTGAGCCTGGACCTGCAGAGCTACGGGATGGCTGCCCCTGAAACCCGCATCCCCACGCTTGCGGCGGTGCTGGAGTTGGCCAAGCAGAGGCGCATGCTCGTGCTTTTGGACGTAAAGAACCCCGCGCTGCAGGATGAGGTCGTCTCCGCGCTCGATGCCGGCGACGCATGGGATAACGTGATGGGCTTCATGGACTGGAGCATGACTAAGCTCGTCAAGAACCCCAAGTTCAAGCCCGTGGGCATGAAGCGCTCGTTTATCGATGACCAAACCGACATGAACCCGGAGGTAATCAAAAAGCAACTGCCATGTCCAGGGCACTTCCTGTTCATCAACGATCCGCGCGTGGCTGCGCGGGAGCTTGGTCGCAAACCGTGCAAGTCCGTTCGGCTGCCGAAGAGCCTTCGAGAAGAATGGCAGGCCAGCGTGGCGCCGGACGTACCCGATTCGCCCGACTGGCCTCGCTATAGCACCGTGCGTTCCTTGAACGAAAGCGCGCCTACGACTGGAGACCTTCTCAAGCTCCTGGCCGACGACGCGGGAGATCGCACGGATCTTACCGGCGGAGAGGGGCATCAGCGGCAACGCGCGGAACAGATTACCCGACGGGCTTGGGCGGCCTATCGGCTGGGGCAGACGGCAAGCAAGACGGCGTACCTGGTGCATCTCCTGGAGCGCCAGGTGAAACACATCAGCCTGGACAAGACCGGCTCGTGCGGATTCGATGGCGTCATGGCAGCACGGGCGT
>Ga0209226_10000477_pt1 | contig 21791 bp, 14 predicted proteins | sample BarGraNGADG00212_2_FD_184497 | JGI IMG/M metagenome (GOLD analysis project Ga0209226, IMG submission 184497) | Arctic peat soil microbial communities from Barrow, Alaska, USA - Barrow Graham LP Ref core NGADG0011-212 (SPAdes) (version 2) | ecosystem: Environmental > Terrestrial > Soil >...
CGGCCAAAGCGCTGAATATCTTTTCGAGAAGAGTCATTTTAAAGTCTCTCTCGATGATCGGTCTCGCGAATTCCAGCATTTGGAGGGTCAACGTTTCTTGCGCTTTTTTGTTTCCTTCCATATACCCCACGGCTATATCGAATCTCTTCAAATAAATGAGCGCGCCGATGGCCACAACGCCCACCGTCAGGGCAACGACAACTTTTCTCCAAACTCTCTTTCTGACACTCGATCCGGCTCTGGCCATTATGGATTCCTGCTCTCATTATAGTCGGGCGCTCTCTTCAAATCAAGTCGAGTGATGAACTTCCTTCTCTTTTTGGCGTTTTCTCGGCTAAAGAACTCTCCGGCCCTATAACAGTCGTACGATCAGAACGATCAGGCAATGACCAGAAGAACAAGTAATTGTCCTCTAAAACAGCACATTTCCTATTAAAGAGCATATTGCCTGCCAGGCTATTCCGAAATGTTTGTTTGGACCGGGTCATCCTTTTTCCCCCATGAGTCATGGCTATCAGGGCTTTGAAAGCAAGTCGCATTCAAGAAAACGGAAAGGAAATGACGAAAATGAATTGGCACACAGTTTGCATAGTATTTGCTTAAAGGAGAACAAATATGAAAAAAGGCCTGTGGATCATTCCCCTGATTCTTGTGATTACGACGGGCTGCGCTGGGTATTTTTCTTCGCCTGAAGTCGGCTATCCGCCTGGCGGGGGAAGTTCCATTGACCCCAGTGTCCAACAGTATTCTCGCAGTCCTCAACAGTATGATCGAAATCAAGATACTTCCTACTTTTATGATCGTTTGTCCCCCTATGGAGACTGGATCGACCTCAACCCCTACGGTTATGTTTGGGTCCCCAGGCATATGGGCTACCGATGGCGGCCCTATAGCGACGGACAGTGGGTCTGGACCGATGACGGCTGGACCTGGATCGCGAACGAGGAATGGGGAGATATTCCCTTCCATTATGGCCGTTGGGGCTGGGATAACGACCTCGGCTGGTTTTGGGTTCCCGGCACGGTCTGGGGCCCAGCCTGGGTCAGCTGGAGATCGAACGATCAATATATGGGTTGGGCGCCTTTTCCGCCCGGCGTCGAGTTCAGAGCCGGAATGAATTTCAATTCGCTCAATATTCCCCTCAATTTCTGGGTCTTCATCCAAGGCCCGCATTTTCAGGACCAGAATCTCAATCCCTATATCCTTCCGTTTGAACGCAACCAGACGCTCGTCAACTATACATCTCTGCACAACAACATGTACACCCGCAACAACAGGATCATCAACGAAGGAATGGGGCTCGCTGAGGTCGGTCGAATCACCGGGCGGGCCGTCCCCACGTATGGGCTGCAGAATGCCCAGCAGCCGGGACGCACGAGGGTCGTGGGCCAGCAGGTCCAGATCTTCCAGCCGACGATCCGGCAAAACGCAGCCGCAAAACCAAAAGTCTTTTTGAACACAGCCCAGGCCCGGCAAGCTCTGGCCCCGGCCAAGATCTTCGATCCTCGAGGACAACAGAACATCACCACGGAAGCTGCGGCCGTTCAAAAACGGCAGATTGAAGAAAAGAGACTCTTGGAGACGAGCCAAGCGCAAGAGATCAAAAACATGCAACAGCAGCGCGACGCGGAGGCACGGCGAGTCAGCAACGCCCCCGCAAAAGCCAAGGTCACGAGAGATTACGCGGCCAAGATCTCTGATTTGCAGAAGAGCCATGTCGTCGAGACGCAGCAGATGACGGTTCGGCATAATAACGACACCGCGCAGGTCAAGAAGGCCACGCAGGCCCCGCCCCCGCCGGCAAAAAAGAAAAAGATCAATCAGGAGTAGGGCTGGGGTGAGTCGAGCTTTTGTCAACGCCTTCACGTCGGCCCCGAGAAGATGCTTCTCGGGGCCGACGATGAAGAAAAGCCGGCCCATAAATCGCGGAGGCGCGATCCTTGGGCCGGTTTTCTTGGCTGAGGTTGCAGCTATCTTCGATATCCCCTCAGAAAAGTAACTGCCGTGTTTCTGAAAAGGAGAAGACCGTGACGGGACAAGAAAGCCAACGTTGCGGCGGGCTAAAATGGAAATTCGGGCTGATCGCCTTAGTCTGTTTCGCGGCCTTAATCAGCAGCGGATCACCCGCGTACGGGCGCCCATTATCCGAGAACAACGATCCTCCACGCCCGATATTGCTTCAACCTTCGCAAGTTTATGCTGCGAATTTTAGTTTATCTTCTTTTCGAACAATCACCGATCGCGTGAAGGAAGGCGGCGCTGGGCCCAGAACATTTTCGCTCCAACAACAGCCGTTTGTCGAGCCGCTCGCTCCCTTGCGGGATGACGACCCGGAATACAACAAGAAATCGCCTTGGTGGACGGTTGCTCTCAAGGTTGTCTCAGGGGATGTTGTAGTATGGGCGGTTGATCGGTTTGTTTTTAATTATGATTTTTCGCACATAGGACCGGATACCTGGAGCCATAACTTAAAAACGGGCTGGGAATGGGATACGGACAAGTTCGGTATGAATTTTTTCTTTCATCCCTTAAGCGGGGGCACCTATCTTGTTTCCGCTCGGGCAAGCGGATATAATTACCTCGAATCCGTGCCTTTTGTCTTTTTGGGCAGTTTGATATGGGAGTATTTCGGGGAAACGACGCTGCCGTCGTACAATGATATTATCAATACGACGGCCAGCGGCGCATTCTTTGGAGAAGTCCTTTACAGATTAACTTCGGTTATCCTGGATGAACGAACGACCGGGGCGGAAAGATTTTTCCGGGAATTTGGGGCTTTCATTCTTAGTCCCGGGAGAACTTTCAGCAGGCTTTTGCAGGGAAAGCTGACAAGAGTCACTCCGAAAGAGGTCTATCAGAAAGAGCCGCTCAATATTACGTTGACCGCCGGGGCTCATTGGTTCAATAAGGGAGCAACCTTCGGGACGGGCAGCGCAAGCGCGATGTTCAACATTCATCTGGATTATGGAGATCCGTTTGAAATACGACCCCGAAAGCCTTTTGATCTCTTCAAGGTTCGGATAGATCTCAGCTACGGGAAAAATGTGGGAAACAAATATCTGGACAATGCCATCGGATATGGTCTTTTATTCGGCAAGACCATTCACTCGGGGGATTGGGATATGCTGATTGGGGCATTTCAACATTACAACTTTTGGGACAGCAGGATTTTCGAAATCGGCGTTCTGGGCTTCGGTGGAGGAATCATTGCCAAGTGGCGGTTGTCCGAGAATTCCAATTTTCAAGGCGAAGTCCATCTCGGGCTCGTCCCTCTCGCCGCTAGCAATTCGCCGGATATTGATATTGTGGATGCCGGGATCCATGGCCGGAATTATGATTATTCCGGCGGGGCGGTATTCAAGCTTGAGGGCACTCTGAATCTTGCGAAAATCGGACAAGTGACGGCAAACTATTACCTTTACGGGCTTCATACGTATATCGGACCGGCGGGAAACAAAGTTCTCGGCATATTCAAACCCAGAATTGCCGTCAACCTTTCCGCCAATCTCAGCCTTGGATTTGAATATTTGTATTACCACAAGCACAACTACCTTCGAGATTTTCCGGAAGTTCAATCCAGCAACAGCGAGCAGAAATTTTATCTGATGCTGTATTTTTAAATTTAAGCTTTGTTATATGAATAACAGGAAATATTCTTAGCCAAGGAGGCCCGAAGACAATGAATATTTTATTGGTGCAAGAAACGGTGAGTGGAAAATCCCTGGATACGGTCGTCCACAACATTCTGACCTTCCTTTACTTTCTTCCCCATCAGCTCGGCTTATGGATCATCAAGATCCTTCAGCAGTTGTTTCCCCGTGTTGTTTTTTCCGACAATCTTGTCGATCCCCTTGGATTTCTGATCGTTTTAACCCTCTTCGTGGTTTTGGCCCGGGCCGCCCAAAAAATCGCCTGGATTATCGTCTGCCTGGGCTGGATTCTGTTATTCATCAGAATTCTTATGATCATTTTTAAACTCGGATAAGCTATCGCAAAAAACTGAGTCCTCTTCTCCATGTCTTGGCGCCGGCTTCGTTCGGAGCCGCCATCCTTCTCGTGTCCCGGGCTTTGGAATATCGCCCGGAAAGAAACTTGGGGAATAGGATTGTGAAATCGAAAAAGCCGCGGCCCGCGAGCGCCGTCGTCCTGGCCGGCGGAGACAGCCTCCGCATGGGCCGGGACAAGGCCCTGCTCCCCGTCGCCGGAAGGCCGCTCATCGAGACGATCGTCCGCCAGCTGCGGACGCGATTCGACGACATCCTCGTCAGCGCCCGCCGGGCGGACGATTACCGGTTCCTGGGGTTCGAGATCGTGCCCGACGCCGAGCCGGGACAAGGCCCGCTGCGAGGCATCGCCTCGGCCCTTCTCCGGACGAAGCACGACCTCGCGTTCGTGACGGCCTGCGACATCCCGCGGATCGATCTGGAATTCGTCGAACGTCTGATCGGCCTGGCCGAAGGCTGCGAGGTCGTCCTTCCGTTTCGCCCGCCGGACCTCTATGAACCGCTCTTCGCCGTATATCGCCGGAGCGTCGTCGGGCCGGCCGAGGAAATCCTGGCCGCCGGAAAACGGAGCCTCCTCGAGCTTCTGGATAAGGTGCGCGTCCGGCGGGTGGAAATCCCGGATGGGCTTTCGTTCGAGAACATCAATACGCGGGCCGATTACCGGAAGCTGGTCGGCGGTCCATTTTCTCTTTGATTTCGGCGGGCGAGGGGATTAAGATCCTTTCTTAGCACGATGAAAGCCCGCCGATGAACGAAACGACGATCCCCGATCTCCTGGCCCGAAGCGCGGTCCTCCACCCCGACCGGCCGTCCCTCTCATTCTACGACGGGGAGCCGAGGTCATACCGGGCGCTCAAGGAACGGGTCGACGAAATCGCGGCTTTTCTTGCCGACCACGGCATCGCCCCCGGCGACCGGGTGGCCATCCTCAGCGAGAACGGCCCGCACTGGGGGATCGCCTTTTTCGCCGTCACTTCGCTCGGCGCGGCGGCCGTGCCCATCCTCGCCGATTTTCCCGCTTCCGAAGTCCACCACATCCTCCGCCACTCCGAGGCCCAGGCCGTCTTCGTCTCGGAAAAGCAGTACGCCAAGCTCGAGGACGCGCCGTTCGACCACCTCAGGCTCCGCATTCTGATCGACGATTTCTCGGTCATCGACCCGGGCACGAACAATGACCGGCTGCGCAAGCTGATCGCCGACGGCGGGATGGAGCTGCGCAAGATCAAGACCAAGGCCCTCCGGCTCGTCGGCCTCCTCCCGTCCAGGGTCCGGGAGGACGACCTGGCGTCCATCATCTACACGTCGGGAACCACCGGGCACACCAAGGGCGTCATGCTGACCCACCGCAACATCGTCCAAGACGCTGTGGCCACGACCAAGCGCGTAGACGTCGGGCCGGAGGATCGGATGCTCTCCATTCTCCCCCTCGCTCACGTGTACGAATGCACCCTGGGCCTGGTCACGCCGGTGATGCAGGCCGCGTCCGTCGCCTACCTCCGCAAGCCTCCGACAACCGCCGTCCTCCTGCCCGCCCTCCAGGCGGTCCGTCCGACCATCCTCCTCTCCGTCCCGCTGATCATCGAAAAGATGGTCCGGGGCCGGGTCTGGCCGGAAATCCGGAAAAAGGCTGCGGCCCGCTGGGCGTCCAAGGTCCCCTCGCTCCGCCGGGCCATCCATCGCCAGGCCGGGAAAAAGATGCGGGTCGCTTTCGGCGGACGCCTCAAGCTGTTGTGCATCGGCGGAGCCGCCCTGGCGCCCGACGTAGAGGCCTTTCTCATCGAGGCGGAGTTCCCCTATTCCATCGGCTACGGCCTGACCGAGACATCGCCGCTCGTGACCGGGACGGATGCCCGCCGGACGCGCTGCCGGTCCGCCGGCAAGCCGCTGACCGGAGTCGATGTCAAAATCGACGCGCCGGACCCGGCGACGGGCGAAGGCGAGATCCTGGTCCGCGGCACAACCGTGATGAAAGGCTATTACAAGGACCCCGAGAAGACCGCGTCCGTCCTCTCCGCGGACGGCTGGTTCCGGACCGGCGACCTGGGCTGCATCGACGCCGAGGGGTACCTCTTCATCAAGGGGCGGCGGAAGAACGTGATCCTCGGCCCGAGCGGCGAGAACATCTATCCCGAGATCATCGAGTCGATCATCAACCGGCTCGACCCCGTCCTGGAATCCCTGGTCTATGAGCGCCAGGGCCAGCTCGCGGCCCGCGTCTGCCTGGACGGCGAAAAGCTGGACGCACTCGTCGAGGAGCGCAAGTATGACGAAGCCAAGATCCGCGAGCACATCCGCCGGGTGCTCGACGACGTCAAGCGCCACGTCAACGACAACGTGGCCGTCTTCTCGCGCCTGAACAAGGTCATCCAGCAGACAGAGCCTTTCGAGAAGACGCCCACCCAGAAAATCAAGAGGTTCCTGTACGTCGACGACGGCCCGATATCGTCGGGCTGAGGACCGTCAAGGGACGAGCCTTCGGCCCGTCTGAGCCAGGGCGGCCTTGACCCGCTCCGGGGTCATCGGCAGCTGGATAAGACGCGCCCCCGTGGCGTCGAAGATCGCATTGGCCGTCACGGCGCCCATGCAGATGATCGCCGGCTCCCCTCCCCCCTGCGGCGGCGCGTTCCGGGCGTCGAGAATGACCGTTTCCATCACCGGGGTCCAGGAGAACGGGGGGATCTGGTACGTGTCGAAGTTGAGATCGAAGATTTCTCCGTTCTTGAACCGGACCTCTTCCGCCAGGGCGTAGCCCAGGCCCATGGTGATGCACCCTTCCACCTGGAGCTTCGCGCCCGCGGGATTGACGACGAGACCCATCTCCTGGGCGACGGTGACGCGCTTGACCCGGACCCGGCCGGTGCCCTTGTCCACGTCCACTTCGGCGATGTGGGCGACATAGGTGCCGGCGTCGATGCCGCAGGCGACCCCGAAGCCGCGGCCGCTCGGCGATTTGGCCGGCTTCCAGCCGGCCTTGTCCGCGACGGCGCGGAGGACCGCGATCATCCTCGGGTCCTTCAGGTTTTGGAGGCGAAACTCGATCGGATCCAGGCCCGCCCGCGAAGCCATGATGTCGATCTGCGACTCGCGGGCGAACGTGTTCGTATTGTTGGACGGCGCCCGCCAGGCCCCGGTGGCGAAGGGATGGGTCCCGGCCGCGCCCGTCCAGCTCGCTCCGTAGACGGTAGTCCGGGAGTGGGGAATGTCGTAGAAATGATCGGAACCCCGCTGGCCGGCGAAGTAGACGCTGTAATCCCAGAGGACGATGTCGCCGGCTTTCGTGGCGCCGGACTTGATCTTGACGACCGCCGCCGGACGGAACGTGTCGTAGAAGAATTCCTCGCGCCGGGTCCAGGCCACCTGAACCGGTTTGCCGGTCAGCTTGGCCAGGCGGGCGGCTTCGACGGCCTGCAGATTGCTCGTCTTGCCGCCGAACCCGCCGCCGACGAAGGGCGGAATGACGCGGACGTTGGACGCCGGAACGCCCAGGGCCCGGACGATCTCGTCCTTGTCCCCGAACGGCCGCTGCGTCGACACCCAAACCGTGACTTTGCCGTCCTCGATATGGGCCGTCGCCGTGTGGGGCTCGATCGGGGCATGGGCGACGTAGCCGTTCAGGTAGGTCGTTTCGACGACCGGAGCGGCGAGCTTCTCGCCCTCCGCCAGGCTCCCTTTCAATCCGCTCTCGGCCCCTGGGGGGGCGACCTTGAGCAGGTGGTCGAAGATGTTCCTGTCGTCGAGATTCGTCACGGGGAGATCGAAGCGGGCCTTGACCTTGGCCAAGGCCTTTTCCGCGACGTCCGGCAATTCGTGGAGGATGGCGATCAGGTCGTTGTCCTTGATCACTTTCACGCCGGGGACCGTCTCCGCGCCGGAGACGTCCACTTCAAGCAATTTGGCGCCATGGGCGGGCGGGCGGAGGATCTTGGCATAGAGCATGCCCGGGAACGAGATATCGCCCGCGTACCTGGCCTGTCCGGTGACTTTCACCCGGGCGTCCCGGTGTAGCTGGGCCGTGCCGATGACCCTAAACGCGGACGGGCTTTTGACGGGCGGCTTTTTATCGAGGTGCCGCTCGATTTTCTTCCCTTTGGCGAGGTCCGCATAAGTGACCCTGGCCGCGGGGTCCTTGGCGTTGAAGATGACGCCGTCCTTGGCCTCCAGCTGATCGGCCGGCACCTGGAGCCGCTCGGCGGCCAGGTCGACGAGGACCGCCCGCGCTTCGGCCGCGGCCGCCCGCAGCGAGGGGCCGAACATGCGGGTGGTCATCGAGCCGAAGGTGCCCATGTCCCACGGACAGAGGTCGGTATCTCCCATGACCATCTCCACGGCATCCAGGGAGACGTCCAGCTCATCGGCCATCATCTGGGCAAGGGAGGTGATGACGCCCTGCCCCATCTCGATCTTGCCCGTCAGGCACACGACCTTGCCGTCCTCCCGGACGACCAGGAAGGCGTTGAAATCCGACGGCAGCCCCGCGCCCTGCCTCATCCCGCGTCCGCCTTCCTGCGCCCCTCCGACTTCGCCGAGGGTGAACGCGACGACGATCCCGCCGCCGAAGACTTTCAGGAATCCGCGGCGGTCCAGGGGAGGGAGAATCGTGAGGTCGTGGAAATCCAGTTCCCGGGGGTCCTTGGGGCTCATGTTACTTTTCTCCTCTCATCTCCCGGGCCGCGTCCTGGATCGCCTCGACGATCCGGGCGTACGTCCCGCAGCGGCACAGGTTGCCGGACATCTCGTCGATGATCTTCGCCTTCGTCGGGTTCTGGTCCCGGCGCAGGAGACTGTAGGCGTTGAGGATCATCCCCGGCGTGCAATAACCGCATTGCAGGGCGTCGCGTTTCATGAACGCTTTTTGGATGGGGTGCAGCTCTTCGCCGCGGGCGAGCCCCTCGATGGTGACGACATTCCTGCCCTTCACATCTTTCAGCGGGGTGCGACACGACCGGACGGCCTTGTCATCCACCAGGACCGTGCAGGCGCCGCAGAATCCCTCGCCGCACCCATACTTCACGCCCTTGATCCCGAGGTCGTATCGCAGGACCCCGAGGAGCATCCGCGCGCCGTCGGACGTCACGCTGACGGATTGGCCGTTGAGCTTGAAACCGATCTTCTCATCCATGCCGGACCTCCTTGCTGCGCCTCCGCAGAAACTCGCGATCCCTTTCTATTTCTTCTTAAGCGTCCCTTCGATGTAGGGCTTGAAGTCCTGGCCGGGACATAAAGTGACCTAGAATTCTTATAGCCTCCCCACCCTTCTAAGTCAATCGGAAGCCGGCTAATTCTTCGGAATTTTGAGCCGCTTCACGAGATCGAGATAGCGCGGGTCCCCGCGCAGGTCATCAAGCCGGGGATCGATCTTGAAGACGGCGATCTCGGGGGAATCCCCGGCATACGCCTTCTCGAACCAGGCAAAGGCCGGGTCGCGCATCCCGAGCGCGGCGCAAATGACGCCGAGGGGATAGGCGAGCCCCGGGCGCGCGGCGGCGCGACCGTCCTGGCCGGCTAGCCGGTCCGCAATTTTGAGGGCTTGGTCCTTCTTGCCCGCCGCGGCGAAAACGTACCCGAGTTCGGCCGCTTCGACCGAATCCGTCTGTGGATCGACCGCTGCGAGGCCCTCGGCCAGGGCTTCGTCGGCCTTGCTCTGCTGGAGGTAGGCGAAGGCAAGTCCGAGGTGCGCCCGGGTGAAGCGCGGGTCAGCCTTCAAGGTCCGGCGATGGGTGGCCACCGCCTGCTCGTAGCGACGCGCCCAATAATATCCGGAGGCCAGAGCGTCGTTGATTCCGGGCGAACCGGAGTCGATCTTTCGGGCGCGCTCCAGTTCGTCCAGCCCCTCGTCGAACCTGCCGGTTCGGATAAGGAGTCCGCCGAGCTGGAGGCGTGCGGCCACCCCGCCCGGCGCGAGCTCGACGCCTTTTCGCGCTTGGCGCTCGGCTTCGATCCAGTTCCAGTCGGGCACACCGGCGAAAGCGAGGGTCAAGGCGGGGTCGGCGCCGCGGGAGCCGGCTCCGGGAGAGGCGCTTGGCGAGGATGGGCCCAGGCCCGTCCGGCGATGGGATATCGCGATGAACGATCCGACGAGCGTCAGACCGATGATGGCGGCGCCCACCGCCCGCCGCCGACGCCGACGTTCGAGGCCGACGTCGGATGGGGCCGGTTTCGATTCCAAGGGGCGCTGTCCACGCATCGCACCATCTATTGTCAACATAATTGCATTTGTTTGGCAATAGTCTCGACAGTTTTGGTGACAGTCATTTTTGCCGCCCAGATGCAGTGGACGCGGGGAGCGGCTCCGGAATTGCCGCTTCGGCCCAAAAGTGCTATCCTTTGACCAAGGACAAAAAGGAGGATCCATGAAAAGAACAGTATCTCTGATCGCGGTCGTCTTTCTCCTCATCGGGATGTCGGGATGCGCGTCCATGAGCAATACGGCCGGGGGCGCCATCATCGGCGGCACGTCGGGGGCCGTCCTCGGAGGGGTGATCGGCCACGCGGCGGGCAACACCGTGGCGGGAGCGATCATCGGCGCGGCCCTCGGGGGTACGGCCGGGGCGATCATCGGCAGCTACATGGACAAGCAGGCGGCCGAAATGCGGCGCGACCTCGAGGGGGCCAAGATCGAACGGATCGGGGAAGGGATCAAGATCACGTTCGACAGCGGGATCCTATTCGACGTCGACAAGTCCGCCCTCCGGCCGGCCAGCCGCGACAACCTCGGCAAGCTGGCCAAGATCCTCAACAAATACACCGACACCAACATCCTCATCGAGGGCCATACCGATTCGACCGGGCCGGCCGAACACAACATGGTCCTGTCCAAGGACCGGTCCGGCGCCGTGTCCGGCTATCTCGCCACGAACGAGGTGAGCGCCGGCCGGTTCTCGACCATGGGCTACGGCGCGACCCAGCCCGTCGCGACGAACGACACGGCCGACGGTCGGCAGGCGAACCGCCGGGTGGATATCGCCATCATGGCCAACGAAAAGCTGAAGAAGGCCGCCCAGGAGCAGACGAAGAAATAGCCCAAGGAAAAGCGCGCCGCGATCCGCGGAATTGAGGCGTTGAGCTGACCATCACCGAAATTGCCGAAATTAGCGGGTTACGGTCATCGCCAGGAACGCCTCGACCCGCAGCCGCAACTGCTGGACGTCGGAGGGCGAATAATCCGTGACGATCTTCATTAACGGGATCCCGTACTTCTTCCCGACGTGGCGCTTCAAAACCTCGGATTCCACGTCGTAGGTCAGGCAGGACTGCCAGATGAGGTCCACGATCCCGTCCGGCCGGAATTCCTCGATCATCTCGTCGATGAGCGACATCCGACCCGAGTTCGGCGTCATGCACGAACACGGGAGATGGAAGTACTTGCGGGCGATCGCCTCGAGGGGGTCGCCTTCCTCGGAAACATCCTCGTAGAGCGGCTTCAGCCCCGTGCAGTTTTCCTGGGCCACGACCGTCGCTCCCGCGTCTTCGATGATGTCCAGGACCTTCTCCGCGCCGTACGGCATCGGAACACCCGTCATCAGGATCCGCGGTCGTGTCGGTGGATCGCCCGGCGCGGCCGCGGCTTGGGCGAGGATCCGCTCATAGGCTTCGAGATCTTCCGGAATGCCGGAGATCAGGCTCTTCGCTTCCAGGACTTCCCGTCCCGTCAATCCTTTCCCCGCCCGCCTCGCGACGGCCCGCCGCAGCTTCCGCTCGCGGTTCATCAGCCGGATGGCCTCCCGCAACCGGTCCTCGGTGACGGCCGTCCCGGTCAGCTCTTCCAGCCGCCGGCACAGGCCATCGATCTCGGACATCCAGCGGCGGAAACCCGCCTCGTCGTCCGGCTTCTGGGGCAGCTCGAGGACGTGGATGGGCTTGAGCTCGCCCAGGAGCTCGAACATCTTTTTCTTTCCGTCGCAAGTCGTCTCCGCGACGATGAGGTCGCTCAGCTCGAAGAGGGGGCTGGCCTTCTCCAGGGCGAAACCGTAGCTCGATTTGATCAAGGGACAGAGGCCCGCCGGAAGATCCCGCTCGGCCGCCAGGGCGGTCTGATGGCTGCCGCCGCAGGCGCACACGGGCGCCCCCCCCGCGGCCAGGATGACTTCGCGCGGCGTGAATTCGCAGAAGATCGACACGATCTTGCGTCCCTGCCTCTTCGCCTCCCGGGCATATTCGAGGGCGTTGCCGAACATTCGGTCGAACCGCTCGACCGCGGGGACGCGATGGAGAAAGGTGCTGCGGGGCGAATCGTCGCTCGCACAGCGCGGGGGCGAACTTTCAGCCGAAACCGGGATCGCCGATTCGCGGCAGGATGTTCCGCATTCGGCTGCGGATGCAACAGCGTCCCCGCAAACCGCCGGCGCCACGGCAGCCGACCGGCTCTTCTCGGCGCGCTTCCACAAGCCCGATTCGTCTTCGGCCAATCGATCGGGCAGCCCCAGCTTCCGTGCGGCCAGAAGGGCCGCGCCCAACGCGCCCGTGATCCGGGGATCGGGGGGAATGATCAATTTCTCGCGGAGCTCCCGGCCCAGGGCCCCCGCCATCGCCGCGTTCAAAGCCACGCCTCCCGTGAAGGCCACCGGCGGCCGGACGCCGATCCGCTCCGCCAGCCCGGCCACTCGCCGGGCGATAGACCGCAGGATCCCGGCAGCGATGTCCTCGCGCGGGAATCCTCGGGCCAGCATGCCGATGACCTCGGACTCGGCGAAGACGACGCACATTGAGCTGACCTCGGATTCGGCCGAGGCCCGGCCGGCCAGCTCCGACAGGCCGTCGACATCCGTCCCCAGGATCCGGGCGACGACTTCGAGGAAACGGCCGCTGCCCGCGGCGCAGCGGTCGTTCATGGCGAAGTCGCGGACGCGGCCTCCCTCGGCGAGGACAATCGCCTTGCTGTCCTGTCCGCCGATGTCGATCACCGTTCGCACCTCCGGATGAAGGGCGGCGACCCCGGCCGCGTGGCAGGAGATCTCGGTCGTCCTCTCGTCGGCGCAGGCCGCCTGACCGCGGCCGTATCCCGTGACGACGACGCGGCGGATATCGGTCCGGGCACACTCCGCGCCGGCGATGACCTCCCGGAGGAGGAAATCGGCGTCGGCCGCTTTGTCGGGCGAACCTGCCCGGACCACCACCGCCGGGATGCGGCCCACGGCCGGATCGAACAGAACGGCCTTGACCGCCCGGCTCCCGAGGTCGAGACCCAACGTGAATTCAGGCACGGCGTCTCCTCGTCCGGATGCGGACGCGCCCCGAATAGACGCCCTGGACGTCCTCGAGTGTCATTCCGGTTGGTTTCATACACCTCTCCTTATCAAGAATAGCCGGACGGGCCGAACGCCCGGTCAGGAGAGGGGATCTCTAGACGAGCGGCCGGCGCTCCCGCGAGAAGGATCGTCCCGATCCTTGCCGCGCCGCTCAGAGATTTTTAATGGTCATGGCCTCACTCGCAAAACGCAACGATCGATGCCGCGGATTCTAATCCAGCCCCGCGGCCTGTGTCAAATCGGAAAGGAAGAGCCCTTTCGGATGGGTCGGACCCCGCAACGTCATTTCGCCAGGGCGTCCTTCACGAACTTCGCCAGGTCGGCGTGGTACTTCGCCGCCGACGGCTGGTCGATGTAAACCATGTGGCCCGACTCGTAGTACCCCAGGGAAATATTGTTCTTCTTGACGTCGTCCGAAACCTTCATGTGGGCGAGCGTCCACTCCACGGGGTAAAACGGGCAGGCGAAGTCGTAATAGCCGAACCCCACGAACAGGCGCATGTGCGGGTTCTTGGCGAAGCCGTTCTCCAGATTGACCACGGTGTTGTACTCGCCCGACCAGGGCGGGGCGTTTCCCGAAACGTAGTAGATGTTGTTGTTCTTGTAGTTCAGCTCGTTGCGAACATACGCCTGGAAGCAGGTGAGGAAGCAGTTCTCGATGTTGGCGTTGCTGAAGTCGAAGCTCGTGGCGTTGGCCCCGCCGTCGATCTGGTAGCCGGCGAAGCGCGAATCCAGGCGCGACGTCATCAGGTGCCGGTCGCGGAGCAGCTCGGTGCTGAACGGTCCGAGCGGAACGCGCAGGTCGAGGCCATCGATGAAGGCCTTGGAGAGGCCGGTGTAGCGCGCCATGGAATTGAGCACCTTCTCCCGCTGGGCGGGCGTGGCCCGGGCGCCATCGTACAAATACTCCAGGTAATCTCCCGAAGCGAACCGGCGCGCCTCATCGGCGATCTGCTCGACGGTGAGCTTCTGAAGATCCGGGGCCAGCTTCTTGTGATAGTGCGCGGTCATGATCTCGGTCGGGAGGGTGGCCAGCTGGCGCTGCTCCCCGGCCGAGGCGTTGACGTCGAAGATCGCGGAGAGCAGCATCACGCCGTTGATCGGGCAGTCGCGGTCCGTGAGGGTGCCGGCCAGCCCGGCGGCCCGGGTCGTGCCATAGCTTTCTCCGCCAACGAAAATCGGCGAGCCCCAAAGATTGTACTCGTTCAGGAAACAGCGGATGAACTCGCCGAACGCGGCCAGGTCGTTGTCCACTCCGCCGAAGTTGGGGCCGTAGCCGGGCTTGTCGGGGCGGCTGTAGCCCGTGCCCATGGCGTCGATGAAAACCAGGTCGCCGGTATCGAGGAGACAGTTGGGATTGTCGACGTAGGTGTACGGCGGCGGCAAAGCCAGGCCGTTCGAGTGCATCTTCACCACTTTGGGGCCGAAGGCGCCCATGTGCAGCCAGACGGTGGCCGCGCCCGGCCCGCCGTTGAAAAGGAACCAGACCGGCCGCTTGGACTTGTCCGTGACGCCGTCCTGGGCGTAGTAGACATAGAACAAGTGTCCTTCGCTCACGCCGCTGGTGGCGTTGCGGATGGGCATGAAGCCGACGCGGGCCGTGTACTTGATCGTCCCGTTCTGGAGCCGGATCTGGTGCTGGGTGGCGATCGGCTGGGCGGGATAGGCAATCGGCTGCATCTCCTCCAGCCCGTAGTTGAACCGGTAGAAATTGTTGGGCGCGGCGCCCGCTCCACGGCTCTGGGCGAGGGCGTAGACGGCCGCGGACGCGACCAGAAGGATGAAAACGCAATTTTTCGCGGTGATTCTTTCTTTCGTGTTCATGGCATAACTCCTCGGGTTCCCGCGCTCAGCCGCGTGCCGCGGACACCGCCGTCACGATGAATTCGATGAGCTCGGCGCACAGCTGGGCCGACGATTCGGCCTCCACGTAGGCCATCTGGCCGGCCTCGAAATGCCGGACCGTGATGTTGCGGGCACGGACCTCCGGCGAGACGCCGAGGTGGGTCACCGTGAACTCTGTCGCGAAGAAAGGCGCGTTGAGATCGAAATAGTTCGCCCCGACGAAGAGGCGCAGATTGGGATTGCGGAGGAACGCGGCCGACAAGTTGGCGTCGTCGTTCCCTGTTACGGTGAACGCTCCGATCCCCCCGCCCGAGAGATAGAAGGGGCCGGCCTCGACGCCGCCGAAGCCCAGCTCGCGCCGGAGGTAGGTTTCGTAGGCCGTCAGGAACCCGGCGGAGAGTCGGGCCTGGTTGAAGTCGAAGACGACGGGCGCCGCCCCGCCCCCGAATCCACCCCGACCGCCGCCGCGGCCGCCGCTCGGCGGCACGGCGCCGGCCACGCGGGCGTCCGATCCCGAAAGCGTCCGGCGCTGGTCGCGCAGAAGCTCGGCCTGGAAGCGGTCGAGCGAGATGCGCAGGTTGTTGTTCAGGAGGAACGCTTTCGACAATCCGGTGAGCCGGACCATGTTCGCCACGAACACCGCCCGGTCCTCGGCCGTCATCCGGTCGCCCTTGTAAAGCGCATGCAGGTAATCCCGCGAAGCGAATTGCCGCGCCTGCTCCCCGATCTGCGGGGCGGAGAGCGCGAGGAGCTCCGGCGCCAGCTTCTTGTGGTGCCAGGCGGCCAGGATCATGCTCGGTAGAACGTTTATATATTGGGCGTCCCCGGCGACGGCGTCGGCGGAGGGCATCATCGAGAGCAGCACCACGCCCAGAACCGGGATGTGGTGCTCGCCAAGGTAGACGGCCAGGCCGGCCGTCCGTCCCGTGGCGAAGTCCTCGCCTGCCAGAAAGAGCGGCGAGTTCCGGCGATCGTATTTGGCCAGGAAGGCGCGCACGAACTCGCCGAGCGAAGCGATATCGGTGGCCGTATTCCAGTAGCTCGGCCCGCGGCCCGGCTGATCGGGCCGGCTCCAGGCCGTGCCGACCGGGTTGACGAACACCAAGTCGGCCTCGACGAGGAGCGTGTGGGGATTGTCCGTCCAGCCGAAGGGAGGCTGGCCGGCGTCGGCCCCCCCGATCCCCTGCATCCCTTTCGGACCCAGACCGCCGAATTCCTGCCAGCCGGCGGCCACCCCCGGCGCGCCGCTCAAGAAGAACATCAGCGGGCGCGCCGAAGCGTCTCCCCCGCCGTCCTTGGTATAGCTCGTGAAGAAAAGATGCGCTTCGGCCTGTCCGGTCGTCGGATTGCGCAGCGGCAGGAAACCCGCCCGCGCGGTATAAGCGAGCGGCTCCCCGTTGATGGAGACCTTCTGACGGGTTTCCACGGGCGGCATGTCGGGGATCGGAATCCCCGCGGTCGCCGCCGGGTCATAGGTGTAAAAATCGCCCGGCCCGGAGCTTCCCCCACTACCGCGGCCGCCGCCCCCCCCTCGTTGGGCCGCGCTTCCGGGCGCCCCGGTCTGTTGCGGCGAAGTGCTCTGCGCCGCCGCGCCCCGGCCGGCCTGACCGCTGCCGCCCTGCCCCCAAGCAAGGAACGACATGCCAAGCACGATCGCCAGCAGAATCCGTCCGGATCGCATAACTCTCATGGTGATTCGCTCCTGACCAAATCCCAAAACGTGATCGGCATTTTGGATTTGAAATGATACCTGCTGAAGCGATATATATCACAAGCCAAAATCCGACTCAATCACGTCCCCGCGCGGAATGCGCGGCCGGCGATCACGATCCGGCGGCGGGGGGATGGCCCGGATTCTCCCCAAGGATTTGGAACGCCCGGTTCATGTCCCGGTGGCTGGCCACAAGGACCAGCGTATCTCCGGCCACAACCGCGAATTCGGCCCCGGGACTGGTGAACGATTCTTCGCCCCGGACAACGGCGATCACGGTCGCGCCGGTCCTGTTCCGAAGGTCGATATCGCCCAGCGTTTTTCCGGCTGGCCACGTCCCTTTCGCGATGTAAAAGGACTCGGCCGTCCCCGCGGACATGAGGTCCGTGAGCCTCTCGGAGGTCGGCTTGAAGGCTTCGCACGTGCCCCTCAAAACCCCGTAGCATTCGCTGCGGATGATCTTGACCTGGGCGTCGATGATGTTCCGGGGGAGGTGATATCGCTCGAGGACGCGAGTGAAGATCTCGACCGAAGTTTCGAACTCCTCGGGAATGACGTCGTTGGCCCCGAGGCGATAGAGTTCGTCGATTGCGTAGGCGTACCGCGTCCGGACGACGATGAAAACGTCGGGCGCCATCTCCCGGGCCGCCCGGACGCCGCGCCGGGTCGTAGCGGGGTCCGAAATGGCGAAGACGATCGTCCGGGCCCTCTCGATGCCGGCCATCTTGAGGATGGTCCGGCTCGAAACGTCCCCGAATATGTACGGGTCCCCCCGTTTCACTGCGGCTTGGACCTTTTCCGGATTGAGCTCGAGGATGACGTAGCCGATGTCCGCTTCCTTCAGGACGTGGGCCAGGTTCCGGCCGTTGAGGCCGTAGCCGGCGATGATGACGTGGTCCCGAAGCTTAAGGCCGGCCTCCCCTTCCGGCTCCGCCGTCCGCCCCCGCCGTCCCCCCGGCCTCTCTTTTCTCGAGGCCAGGAAGGGCGAGATCTGGATGAACAGCGGCGTCGCCAGAATCGTCAGAATGGACGACGCCAGAAACACCTGGAAAATGTTTTCGGGCAGAAGGCCGGTGGCCCGGCCGACACCCGCCAGCACGAACGAAAATTCGCCGATTTGGGCCAGGGCCAGTCCCGTGAGGATCGAGATGCGCGAGTCATAGCCCAAAACCCGGACCGACAGGAAAACAATGGCCGCCTTCACGAGGAAGATCGAAAAGACCAATCCGCCGACGGCCGCCCGGGAATTCCAGAGCTCGCTCGTATGGAGCAGCATGCCGATGGAAATGAAGAACAGGCTGTTGAACACGTCCCGAAACGGCAGGATATCGGACACGACCTGATGGCTGTAGTCCGACTCCGAGATGATGACGCCGGCCAGAAACGCCCCGAGGGCCAGGGACAGGCCGAGCGAGGAGGTCAACAAGGCCATCCCCAGGCAGACGAACAGGGAGGCGATGAGGAAGATTTCCCGGATTCGGGTCCCGACGACGAGGTGGAGGACCTTCGGCATGAGGAAACGGGCCACGGCGAAAACGGCCGCAATCGCCCCCCCGCTCAGCAGGAAGCGGGTGGCGATGGCGAGCGGCGAAACCGCCCGGACGCTCGCCAGGATGGGAACGAGGGCGATCATGGGGACGATGGCCAGGTCTTGGAAGATCAGGATGCCGAGGGAGATCCTCCCCTGAGGGGTGTCGGTTTCGCCCCGGTCCGATTGAATCTTCAAGACGACGGCCGTGCTGCTCAGGGAAACGAGGAAACCATAGAAGATCGCATCCTTGGCCGGGATGCGGAGAAGGACAAGGACGAGGGCGGACGCCGAAACGGTCAGGACGATCTGGAGCCCGCCGCCGACCCAGAAAATCTTCTGGATCCTCCTCAGCCGGTCCAAGGTGAATTCGAGTCCGATGCTGAAGAGGAGCATGACGACGCCGATTTCGGCCAGGTCGTCGATCGTCCGCGTATCCCGGACCAGGGAAAACCCGCCGGGGCCGATCAGAATCCCGGTGAGAAGGAAGCCGACGACGGGCGGCAGCTTGATCTTGTGCGAGATGTAGATGATGACGACCGAAGCCGCCAACAGGATGACGAGTTCCCGAAGGATGTCCAGACTCATCGCTTCATATTAAGCAATTTCTTGAACGCCTCATCGTCCGTCTTGAAATCGCGCGCCGCTTGCCCCACGCGGATGATCCGGATGCTCCTTATAGCATCTCCCTTTTTCACCTTCGGCAGCAGATCGAGCCCGGCGATCGTTTTCCCGATCGCAGTGCACGTCTTGTCGAGCCCGGGATTTTTCTGGAGCGTGAGGTAGAACGCGTTCGGGGCCGAGACGCCCAGAACGCCCGCCGTATCGTGCTTCATCGCCGCGTTGGCGGTCATCGGCAGGCTGGCCACCGCCACCGACTTCTGGACGTCGGAAACGACGAGGCCTTTGATCTGCCGGTCCCGCACATCGATCGTGCCGATCGGCGGGATTTCCGCCCGCTGCCCGCCCGGACCTCCCATCCCCCGACCGCCGCCGCCCGGACCGGCGCCCGCACCCCGTTGGCCCGCGGTTTTCCCCTCCACGATGCGGACAAAGTTCGCCGTCTGCAGGGGAGCGTTCACATAATCGAGGGTGGTCATAAAGTGGTTCGGCGCTTCGGCGCTCCCGAGGGCGATATCGGCATAGAGGCCGTCGGCCACGTAAACGCCCTCGCGCAGGAGCGGTTTTTCGAGGTTCGCCGCGCCGTAGGCGACGACCGCCGTGACCAGCGCGGAATGCTTCTGGTGTTCGGTGTACGGTACAAGCTCGCTGTACGTGTCGTAGAGCGTGTGCCAGGCATGGTTGTAAACGTAGTCCGTCTGCGTCCTGAAGCTCAGCGTCGGCACGCTCACCATTTCGAACGAAGACGAGTCCGTCCCGCCCGCGCTCGTCGCATGCGCCCTCGGCAAGCCCCGTTCGAGCTTGAACGGCCATTTCGCGTTCAGATTGATCAACGGAGCGGTGATCTTCTGGAAATCCGCATACCAGGTTTCGGGGACGGACGCCCCGGTAATGGCGCTCGGGCTGCCGTCCCGGTTGATCATCATCATGATCTTGGGCTGCAGTTCCGGGTGCTTCGTCAACCACGCCTGCGAGCCGACCAAGCCGATCTCTTCCGCGGCGAAGAGCATGACGACGATGGAGCGCTTCGGCCGCCCGCCGGCGGCCGTGATGAGGCGGATCGCTTCCATGCCGGGGGCAAAACCCGACCCGTCATCGACGCCGCCGGTCGCGGCGCTGAAACAGTCGAAATGGCCGCCGATCACAATGTACTCATCGGGGTATGTCGTCCCGCGGAGCGTCGCGACGACGCTATGGTATTTGATCGGGCCCATTTTGAACCAGTTCCGGATGTCGAACTCGAGCTCCACCCGCTCGCCTTTCTCGACCAACGCCTTAATTTCGTTGTACTGGTTCTCGGCCAGCTTGACGTCGGGCAGAACGGGCAGCTTGTCCCACGACTCCGCATAGCCGTCCAACATCCTGAACGGCTCCGTTTTGGACAATTGAATTGTGCCGAGGGCCCCAAGATCGATGAGCAATTGGGTGAGCGGAGGGATCAATTTTGCGTCGGCATATTCCAAGGTGCCGCGGCGGCCATCGCGGGCGAAACCGGTGTTTTCACCCGGGATCAGCACCCAGGCCCCCTTGAAGGCGCTCTTATTTGCGTTGACTTCCGCGATCGCCGCTTCGACGGCGGCGCGCTTCTTTTCGACATTTTCCGGGGTGGCGTTGCGTCCCGGGATCGAGAAAGGATCCGACTTCAGGATGACGACCGGTCCACGCTGCACACCCTTCGTTCCCGCCGTGTAGCTGGGCGTCCCGAAAAAGAGCGCTTTTTCGGTCGGCTTGATCATCTTGCCGAACCAAGGACCGCGGTTGAAGCCGACCGGCACCTCGCCGGCCTCGTCAAGTTCGGCCTCGAGCCCCCACTGCTTGAATTGCCAGACCGCCCACGCGGTCGCGTCGGTATAAGCGTTGGAGCCCGTCTCCCGACCGCCGAACCGATTGCTGGCATAGTCGTTCCAAAGCATGACCTGATTATCGTTCGTGCCGAGTTCGATGATCTTCTTGATGACGGGATCGTCCGGCGTCCGGGCGGGGGCCTGGGAACTGACGACGGTCGCCGCCAGCAAAGCCAAGCAGACAACGAACAGAAGCGCGCGTTTTTTCATCTGTCCTCCGATTCCGTGAATAGTTCGAGAGCGGAATGATATTCCCGGCCGCGAATCCATGTCAAGAAAACGACAAGGAAAACGATAAGAATTTCCTTTGAATGGGTCAGTCTTTTTTCTTGTCCTGTCCGACCATCGGAACGAACATGACCAGGGAAATCTCTTCCTCGTAAGCTTTCCCTTTGAGCTTGCGCACCCGGATGAGCCGCTGGCCTTCGCCCGTCTCGCCCACGGGGATCACCATCCGGCCGCCCTCCTTGAGTTGTTCGAACAGAGGACCGGGCACGCGCCGGGCGGCGCACGTAACAATGATCCCGTCAAAAGGCGCTTTTTCCGGCCAGCCGAAAAAGCCGTCGCCGGTTCGAACGTCGACGTTGGCATACCCGAGGTTGTGGAGCAGGGGCCGAGCGCTTTCAGCCAGGGTCGCATTGATCTCGATGCTGTAAACATGGGAGGCCAGGAGAGATAGGACGGCCGCCTGGTATCCCGAGCCCGTGCCGATCTCGAGGATGTTTTCCTGGCCCTTCAGCTCCAGGCCCTGGGTCATCAGAGCGACGATGTAAGGCTGGGAGATCGTCTGGTCTTCGCCGATGGGCAGCGGATGGTCCGCATACGCCCGGTCGCGAAGGGAGAGGGGGACGAAGAGATGGCGCGGGACCTGCCGCATCGCCTTCAGGACACGTTTGTCCCTGATGTCGCGGGACTCAAGCTGTTCGACGACCATGGCCCGGCGCCGGCTGGCGAACGCATCGTCCGAGGATTGCGCCGATAAGCTCCGCCCGG
>Ga0209226_10000478_pt1 | contig 21737 bp, 18 predicted proteins | sample BarGraNGADG00212_2_FD_184497 | JGI IMG/M metagenome (GOLD analysis project Ga0209226, IMG submission 184497) | Arctic peat soil microbial communities from Barrow, Alaska, USA - Barrow Graham LP Ref core NGADG0011-212 (SPAdes) (version 2) | ecosystem: Environmental > Terrestrial > Soil >...
CTGCGTCGTGATGACCGCAGAGAATAATCTGTTGTTGGACATCATGGTCTGGCTCAACAAATCCAAAAATATTGTACCCCAGTGCTTTGGGGAAAAAAGGATCGAATATCTTTTTATAAAATACAAATTGAGAGGAAAACACGGCAAGAGCCAATAACAGGCAAAATAGCGAAATAACCGGTATTTTCAAAAAAATAAAAACAATGGCAATTAAAAAAAGAATGACCGCAGGCCGAATAATTTTTATAAAAGCCGCGGGGTGGAACGCAAAGGATTCACGTTTCACGGAATTGGAATCACAATGGAGCGAAAACTCCTCTGCGATCGCTTCTCCTGCTCTATTGCACGAATCACTTCCTGCCAACCGGTCCGAGAAATTTTTAACAATATCATCGGTAAATTGAAGGGCATGGCGAACATGCTCGGCTGTCACAGAAATTTTATAATCGGAAAGTAGACTCATCGTGATCTCCATGGTCGAATGTGTCGACAAAAAAGGGACGTTGACTTCTAAATCAATGTTACCGAAGAAAGATTCAGAAATTCAAGCCGGATGCTAACTTAAAACGTGTGCCTTATCTCCTTTTATAAAGGAACCTTTCAAAAAAACGGTTATAGGTTGTCCAGTCGGAATCGGCATTGTTGGAATCGGTGATGAATGCTTGAAACGCGTTGAGTTTGGCATCGAGATCGTCTATGAAATGAACAACCAGCGCTTCCATCATTTTCGGGCGTTTAGGAGAACCGAATTCAAATTCTCCGTGATGGCTCAAAATGATATGGCGCATTTTCAGCGCGAGGGGCGCGGGGAAATCAGGAATGGCTTCGATCTTTTTGTTGATCATTTCCACGCCCATAACGATGTGGCCGATTAAGCGGCCTTCGTCACTGTATTCGATAAGGCTATCGTAATTGAATTCATAAATCTTACCGATATCGTGCAGCATACCACCGGCCAGAAGCAAATCCCGATCCAGGTTTGGATAATGGTCGGCAACTTTGTCCAGAAGACGCACGACCGATAGAGAATGCTCCAGAAGACCACCTAAATAGATGTGGTGGAAACCTTTTGCCGCGGGCGCTCTCTGGAAAAGCTCGGCTGTTTTTTGGTCATGGAAAAAAGCTTGCAGCAAAATTTGCAGCGGTTTGGTCTGAATTTTTTCAACATAGGCAAGCATTTCCTTGAACATGGTGGCAATATCGCCTTTGGCCGCGGGCAAATAGTCGGTGGGTTCGACATCTTCTCCTGCATATTTTTTAATGTTGACGATCGATATTTGAATCGCATTTTTGTAACTGGCCGCTTTTCCCTCAATATATATTACATCGCCTTTCTTAAACTGGCGATCAAATTCAATCGCGTTATCCCAGACTTTACCATCGAGTTCGCCGGTTTTATCTTTCAGGCGCACGTTTAAATAAGGAGCGCCTTTCAGAGAAAAGGCCATGTTCTTTTCGGCAGCCAGGAAGGTGGAAGCTATCTTATCCCCCTGCTTGATGTCTTTAAGATAAATTTCTTTTGTCTTCAATTTTTACCCGCCTTTCATGAGAATAGATGTTCATTTTACCGCCGCGAACGTAACCGATAAGTGTAATATTCGCCTTGTGTAAAAGCTCGATGGCTTTTGTTGTTGGCGCTGAATGGGAAATGATCAAAGGTATGCCCAGATTCCATACTTTATAGACAATTTCGGAAGAAATTCTTCCTGTTGTCAGGATGATTGCGCGGGAAAGATCAATCTTTTGCAAGAGAGCATATCCGCCCAGCATATCGATGGTATTATGACGGCCGATATCTTCACGCAGAGCGATAATTTTTTCTTTCTGTGCCAGCGCGGAGCAATGGGTGCCGTGGGTTTCATTGTGCAATAAAGATTTATCTAAAAGTTCTTCCATAAACTCCAGCGCTACTGTAGCGCTTATATTAAATTCATCCGGTACTTTCAACGGTGAAAGCAGGTTCGCGTTAACGCTTTTACCACGTGCGCCACTGGAAGCAATGTTTTTCTTTAATGTTTTTGGAAATTCTTTTTTGCTTTTCAGAATAACGTTGACGCTATTTTCGTGATCAGCGGTTTCTATCTTTAAAATTTCATCACGATGAACAAGTATTCTTTCCGACCTTAAAAATCCGATGGCCAGTTCATCCAGATAGTTTCCGGCGCAGGCAATAGTCGCGTATGCTTCGCCATTAAGGTTTACATTAAGAGACATTTCCCGAATGACTTTGGCCGATGATTCCGTAATGGAATTGGCATCAGCCCAAAACAGTTTTATTTTTTTTGTCGCCTGGTCAAGATTACTCATGTTTTTTCCCTTAAAATGCGGTGATCGCCTACTCTTACGGTCAGCTTGTTTACATCAAAATATTCCATCAGTGGAATGATGTATTTGCGCGAAAGGCTGGTTAAGTCTTTGAATGTTGCCGGTGTCGCCTTGCCGTCTTTTACCAGCATTGCCTTGTAATCGTCACGCAATTTGCCCAGAGCCTCACTCGAAAAGCACATCTCTTCATTGATCTTGATTAAATCTCCGTCTTTGAGCATCAGCTTGATAATGCTTTGTGCTTTGGCCTTTTGATCCTTAAAGTCATTGACAACGTCGGTGAGGGAAGGTGGCGTAAGTCCGGCCTCACTGTAAATCCGGGCAATGTTATGACGCAGAGAATCGAGATCACCGGCCAGTTGCACCTGATGCCCTGCCAGGCGGACATTGTCTTTGTCGCTGACAATTGTTTCTTTTTTAACAAGACTGCGCAGTGCCAGATTGAATAATTTTGCCGATATGGCGCGACCGAGTGTTTCTTTGAGCTGTTCTTTGGAGATGCCCTCCTGCAAAGGGGTTTTTTTATGATAGGCGGCAAGGTTTTTACCGATAAGTTCTTCCAGGTGATTGTAAAAGTAAGCGGAGATGACGGTTGTATCTTCACTATCCAGAAGAATCGCTTTTTTGCCGGAAAACAAATTCTCCAGCGCTTCCCGGATTTTCTTCGCGTTTACACCAAGGCGAAAGGTAAGTCCGCGCAAATTGATGCCGAAAAACCCGGTTCTCTCCATGATTACAGAAATTCTTTCCGGCAGCGATCCGTTTTGCAATATATTCAGATCGGCAATAATTTTTTCATTTTGTCTTTTATGTTTCAAGGGCAGAGGATCAATGATCTGACCGCCGCCAATCGTTGTTACCGGCGAATAACTGCGCAGGACAAAGCGGTCACCGGCGATAATCACATCTGCACTTTCCAGAACCAATTGAGCAAAGGCTTTTTGTCCCGGCGCAAGCTCATCTTTATCCAGTAATATTATGCGGGCGATAATTTCGCTTGTGCCCGTGTGCAGGCGGACGAGTGCCCGGTTCTTTAGATTTTTAGAATTAGAGGCGAGAAATTCGACAAAAACATCAAGTCGCTGAGATGGCCAAACAGTTTTAGGGCGGACAAGAACATTACCGCGTTCAATGGTCGATTTTTCAATACCTTGAAGATTAATGGCCGTGCGCTGGCCGGACCATGCCTCTTCCACCGGTTGATTATGTACCTGAATTCCTCGAATGCGAGTGGTAATTGCTTCGGGCAGTATTTCAATCTCTTCGCCGATTTTAATATGGTCGGAAATCATTGTCCCGGTGATTACGGTGCCGAAACCTTTCATTGTGAAAACTCGATCCACAGGCAGACGAAAAATTCCATCGTCTTCTTTTTCATTGATCTTACTTACAGCCGCGTCAATTGCGTTAATCAGATCAGCAAGCCCTTCTTGTTTAATGGCGGATACCGGCACAATGGGCGCGTTTTCTAAAAAAGAGCCCTGGAGGAATTCGGTGATTTCCGATTGGACAAGTTCCAGCCAGTCCTTTTCCACAAGATCAATTTTTGTCAGGGCGACAATGCCCGTGGTGATTCCCAAAAGCGAACAGATATGTAAATGTTCCTTCGTCTGTGGCATAATGCCTTCGTCTGCGGCAATAACCAACATAACCACATCAATGCCGGCAGCGCCGGCTACCATATTTTTGATAAATTTTTCATGACCGGGGACATCAACAATACCGACTGTCTGGCCGGAAGGAAGGTTTAATGAGGCAAATCCCAGTTCAATGGTAATGCCCCTTTCTTTTTCTTCCTTCAAGCGGTCAGTATCCACACCGGTAAGCGCTTTAATTAACGCTGTTTTTCCGTGGTCGACGTGTCCTGCTGTGCCCAGAACAAAATGTTTCATATATTTGCCTGTTTAATTTGATAGTATGTTGCGGAAAATAACAAAATCCTTACTTTTTCACAACATTATAATTTGCTGTATAGTTTGCGCTGATAAAAACCAGTATTAAACCGCGACAACAGAGACTGTGTCGCAATCCGCATTTGTCATTGCGAAACGCCTCTCAGGCGTTGTGGCAATCTTTATGTTATCAAAGACTCATGAGATTGCTTCGGTCGTTATACTCCCTAAAAGACATTACGACACAGTCTCAACAGCCGATGATTTAATGATTGAAAATATTGGTGTAAATTGTTAGAAACTGTCTGTCAGGGGTTATATTTGCGCATACTTGGTTTAGATTACGGTGAAAAAAGAATTGGAGCGGCCATCTGCGATGAGTTGGGAATGACCGCGCAAGGTTTGCCGACTATCATCAGAAAAAGCAAGAAACATGACCTGGATATCTTAGGTAACCTGATCAAAAGCTACAATGTGGAAAAAATTGTAATAGGTTATCCTGTCCGGCTTGACGGTTCAGAGGGCATACAATGTGAAAAAGTAAATCGTTTCTCGGTGCTGCTGGACAAGACTTTTTCTTTACCTGTAATTAAGTGGCCGGAAGCACTTTCCACCAAAGAAGCGGAGGAAATACTAATAAATTCCGGTGTACGTTGGCAAAAAAGAAAAAAAATGGTGGATAAACTGGCTGCCTGTCTGATCCTTCAAGGTTACCTGGATTCAATCTCTAAATAGTTTTAATAAATTAATTCCACAAAAAATATGAAAAAAATAAAGCAAAAAAAGACTTATAAAAAACCAGGCGGAACAAACCATTCCGCAGACGGAAATAAACAACGAGAGAAGATGGAAATGAAGAAACTTCTCTCGTTTAAGTTTTTTAAGAGGACTAGTTTTACAGATAGAGTGATTCGCCGCGTTATTATTTTTTTTGCTGTTATTACTGTGCTCTTTTGTGTTCTGTTGATAAATTATTCAACTAGTTCCATTGATAAGAAAAATATGAATGTGTTGGTCGATATACCCACTGGCTCCAGCTTTCTAAAAGTTACGGAAATACTCAATCAAGCGGGGCTGATCAAGCACCGTGCTTTCTTTTATAGCTTGGCCATAATGAAAAGAGCCACGCACTCCATTCGCGCCGGCGAATATGAATTTAACACTTCCCTGACTCCCGCAGCGATGATTGACAAACTGTTGCGTGGAGAAATTAAAAACTATCGAGTTGTTATCCCTGAAGATTTTTCCATGCAGGAAATAGTTGCGCGCTTGGATAATTTTAAACTAATTGATAAAGGAGTTTTTTATGAACTGGCCAGCGATGAAGATTTTTTAGAATCTTTAAATATTAAGGCGGATTCTATAGAAGGTTACCTTTTTCCAGAGACTTACTTTTTTGACCGTTCGATGAGCACGCGCCAAATTATGAAAATAATGGTGAGTCAGTTCTGGAAAAAAGTTACACCGGAAATGATTAAAAGAGCCGGAAAGCTTGGATTTAACACTCATCAGTTTGTTACCTTTGCCTCTATTATCGGCAAAGAGTCAGGTGACGATGCGGAAAAACCCATGATTTCAGCGGTATTTCACAACAGGCTCAGAAAGAAAATACGATTACAAAGTGATCCAACGGCCGTTTATGATTTGGAGAATTTTAACGGCAAAGTACTACGCAGTCATTTGAGAAGAAAATCGCCTTATAACACTTATATTATAAGAGGCTTGCCGCCCGGGCCTATCGCCAATCCCGGAATTGAATCTTTAAAAGCCACGCTCAATCCTGCTAAAGTTAATTATCTTTACTTTGTTTCCAAAAAAGACGGTTCGCACTATTTTTCTTCTTCCCTGGATATGCATAATCAGGCAGCTAGCGAATATCGCAATATCAAATATAAAAAAACAATAATGCGTGATTACCTCGATCAAGATGCTCCCACCTATCTAAATCATTGAATTATCAATAAATTTATCTATCAACCAGGTGTTTTTTGCCTGAAACTACACCCCAAATTGCCGGAATTTTATATGAGCGGTAATTTTAGCGCTTTGCCTTCCCTATTTCCCCAGTAATTTTAAGTTATTTAATCGAAAAAAAAGCTAAATTTTTCTTGACAAAGCAAAATTCTCTCTCTATAGTCGGTCACGTGGAGGAAAGTGGTTTATTGTGGAGGTGAATGTAGTGTCTGTATTTCGAGGCCAGTATCATCACAGTATCGACGAAAAGGGAAGGGTCATTTTCCCGTCCAAGTTTCGGGAAGTGTTTGCGGAGAAGTATGACAACCAGATGGTAATCACCAACTGGGATGGATACCTGATGGTTTTTCCCTATGATGAATGGCGAATCATTGAAGAAAAGGTATCGCACCAATCCGTTTTGCGCAGAGAAGTGCGGGCGTTCCAGCGGTTTTTTATGTCAGGAGCGGTTGATTGCAATCTTGACGGTCAGGGCCGGGTTTTAATTCCGCCGGCGCTGCGGGAATACGCGAATTTGGAAAAAGATATCATCATGGCGGGCATGATTAAAGTAATCGAGATTTGGTCCAAAGAACGTTTTGAAGAGGAAATGAAGAAAACTGGCGGAGACATTGATAAGTTCAGCGATTATATGGCTGATCTGGGAATTTAGCCATGAATGCCGACTTTCACCACGAACCGGTAATGATCAAAGAAGTTATTGCTTCGCTATTAGTCGGTAAAACGGGAATTTATGTTGATGGTACTGTAGGGGGCGCAGGTCATGCTTATGAGATACTTCGTCAGACAGACGCGTTTTTAGTGGGGATCGATTGTGACAGTGAAGCGCTGCAGGCTGCCGAAAAGAAGTTGGCCCAATTTGGTTCCCGCAAAATTCTGGTAAAGGCTAATTTTGTCGATTTGGGCAGTGTGCTTACAAGTTTGAACATAGAAAAGGTTGATGGTGTTCTTTTGGATCTGGGTGTTTCCTCACATCAACTGGACGTAGCTCAAAGAGGGTTTAGTTTTAATCAAGAGGCGCCGCTCGATATGAGGATGGATCGCAATATACGGCTTAGCGCTTACGATATTGTCAACAGCTTCGCCCAGAGCGAGCTGGAAAAGATTATTCGAACTTACGGAGAAGAAAAAATGGCTGGAAGAATAGCCAGGACAATATCACAAAAAAGGCAAATACAGCCTATTCAAACGACCACGCAGTTAGCGGCAATTGTTGCCTCTTCCATGCCGGCAAAGTTAAAGTGGCAAAAAATTCACCCCGCCACCAGAACCTTTCAAGCCATTAGAATTGCCGTCAACAATGAGTTGGATAATATAAAACCAGCTATTAAAGATGCCACCCAGGCGTTAAAAGTAGGCGGCAGGCTTTGCGTTATTTCTTTTCACTCACTGGAAGACCGTCTCGTCAAAAACGAATTTCGGAATTTGGCCGGCGGCTGCGAGTGTCCCAAAGATATACCTTATTGCGTCTGCCAAAAAGAAACAGAACTTAAAATCATAACGAAAAAAGCACTTCTGCCTTCGGTAGAAGAAATTGAAAATAATCCACGCGCACGCAGCGCGAAGTTGCGTGTGGCTCAGAGGGTTTAATATGGCACAGTCTGCCTCAACACAGGTTATGTCCAATGTCCGGGAAGCCAGAGGAACTTCCTTCGGCATTAAATATTCAACTTTTATTATTGTCGCCATGGTGCTGATGTTTGTTGCCTTGATTTATGTCGGATCGCACACACGGATGACGGAGTTGGAATATAATGTCGCTGCTGAAATAAGCGCGAAAAGACAAATGTTGGAAGAACAAAAAAGATTGAAATTAGAATATGCGATGCTCAAGTCTCCGCAAAGGATTGAAAGTATAGCCAGAAGCAAATTGCAAATGTCCTATCCTGAAAGTGACCAGCTAATTGTTTTAAAAAAATCGGGAGAGTGAATATGGCGCTGGACTCTAAAAAATGTCTTAAACTCAGACTTGCATTTGTTCTGATTTTTTTCCTGGTATTGTTTATTGCCTTGTTATCCCGTGCTTTTCAATTACAGGTACTTTCTGGTGAAAAATTAAAAAATTTAGCCCAAAGACAGCATACGGCAACACTTCAATTGCAGCCGGAGAGAGGGATGATCTATGATCGTAACGGGGAGAAGCTTGCCGTGTCAGTTTTAGCTGATTCCGTTTGTGCCGATCCTACCAGAATTACCGATCCCGTAAAAGCATCAACGCAAATTGCGGGAATTCTCAATTTAGATAAACAAGTAGTTATGAAAAAAATATTGGAGCCGAAAAGCTTTTGCTGGCTGGCTCGAAGAATTTCTCCGGAGCAGGCAGCCAATGTGGATAATGTGGAAATTGAAGGAATATTTCTGGTCAAAGAGCCCAAACGATTTTATCCTAACGGGCAACTGGCCGCGCATCTGCTTGGATTTGTCGGCGCCGACGCTAATGGATTGGAAGGATTGGAAAATAAATATGACGATATTTTAAAAGGCAAACCGGAGAAGCTGGCATGGGCGCGTGATGCCAAAGGGAAAAAAATATTCTTACGTGTAGGAAATAATGAAGCTAAAAAAGATGAAAGCGTAAATCTCGTGTTAACCATCGACAGCAGAATTCAATATCTGGTGGAAACGCATTTAAAAGAGGCCGTTCTCTCCAAAGGCGCCAAAGGCGGCATCGCTATAGTTATGGATCCTAAAACCGGAGAGATTTTAGCGATGGCCAACGAAGTGGGATTTAATCCGAATAACATCAACGGGCTGACCCCGGAAAAATGGCGTAACCGAGCCGTTACCGATTATTTTGATCCCGGTTCAACTTTCAAACCTTTTTTAGTAGCTGGTGCACTTGAAGAAAAGATTATTAAGGAATCAGATAAGTTTTTCTGTGAAAATGGAAATTATAAAATAGCAAATCGTGTTATTCATGAAGCAAATAGAAAACGTCACGGAACGCTAGATGTCCGTGATATCTTAAAATATTCAAGCAACATCGGTGCGGTTAAGATTGCTCAAAAATTGGGAAAAGAAAAATTTTATCAGTACATAGATAATTTCGGTTTCGGATCGAAGACGGGGATAGATTTACCGGGCGAGTCGCCCGGATTGGTAAGGCCGGTGCGAAACTGGACAACGGTTGATGCGGCTACGATTGCTTTTGGGCAGGGTGTTTCTGTTACCGCTATTCAGATGATAAGTGCCATGTCCGCCATTGCCAATGGTGGAGTTTTGATGAAACCGTATATCTTACGCAGTGTCACTGATAAAAATAATATTCCCATCAAGATGTATAATCCGACTGTTGTCCGTAAAGTTGTTTCTGTTGAAACGGCGAAGCGAATGACCAATATGCTGACCGAGGTTGTCGGTTCCGCTGATGGCACAGGGAAAAATGCCAACATTGTCAATGTTGCGGTTGCCGGCAAAACCGGAACTTCCCAAAAGTTTGATTTTTCCCGTGGCGTATATTCTTCGGAAAAAGTGCGCACATCGTTTATGGGATTTTTCCCCGCCGATAACCCCCAGGTGGCAATTCTGGTAATATTGGATGAACCACAGCGGGATAAATGGGGAGGTGTGGCCGCAGCGCCGGTATTTAAAAGTATCGGTGAACAAATACTGAACTGCTTTAAAACCAATATTCGGGAAACACCAATTTTTGAGCAGGATAAAGCCAATAAAGTGCAATTAATCTCGGCACAGGAAACTATTGTTGCGCATAGTGTTGACAATAACGATGAATACGCCGTGCCGGATTTCCACGGTTTGACAATCAGGGACGCAATGAAAAAAGCAAAAGCCAAATCAATTGAACTTAAAGTGTCCGGCAATGGCTGGGCTGTCCGTCAATATCCACCGGCAGGCGTAGTTTTAGGTGAAGATCGCGCCTGCAGTGTTGTCTTTGAGATGAACAACTGAGGAGTATATGAAACTTAGTCAATTGATTAAGGATATAGATATAATAAATTTTTCCGCAGATGCTATAGGAGATGTATCCACGCTCTGTTATGCGGCGGATAAATGTGAGAATGGTTCAATGTTTGTTGCTGTTCGGGGCTTAGCGCATGACGGTCATGATTTTATTGCGGATGCGGTAAATCGCGGCGCGCGTTACATTGTTCATGAAAAAGATATTTCGATTCCATCTGAGGTAATAGCAATTAAGGTCAACAACAGCAGGCGGGCATTAGGTGTGCTGGCTAAAAATTATTTTGGGAATCCCTCTGCCCGATTATGTCTCGTTGGTGTTACGGGAACAAACGGTAAAACAACGACGACATATATTCTGGAATCAATACTGACTGCGGCTGGCTGCAAATGCGGAGTTTTAGGTACGGTAAATTACCGTTACAATAATAAAACATATCCCGCGCCCAACACAACTCCGGAATCGTATGAAATGCAAAAGATACTCCGGACGATGGCTGATGAGGGTGTCACTCATGTCATTGCCGAAGTTTCTTCTCACGCCATTGACTTCAAAAGGGTTGACGATTGCGATTTTGATCTGGGTGTGTTTACTAATCTCACTCATGAACATCTTGATTATCATTTGACCATGGAAAATTACTTTCAGGCTAAGAAACGATTTTTTGCTGAAGTTTTGCCGCAAAGCAAGAAGGTCCATCCGCAAAAAATGATAATTAACGGCGATGATCAGTGGGGAAAAATTATTTTAAAGGATGTAGCATTACCGGCATTGACCTATGGCGTGGAAAAAAATAACGCAGTCAGGACCGTCAGCTATGAATTATCTCTGTCCGGAATAAAAGCCAAAATTGATTTAGAGGGAGAAGATATTTCCATTTCGACACCGTTTGTCGGCAAGTTTAATATTTACAACATTCTGGCCGCCGCCGCCGCCGCGAAAGCTTTACAAGTTCCTTTAGCGGTAATTAAGGTGGGAATAGAAAATCTATCTTATGTGCCGGGCCGCCTGGAGAGGATCGATTCTTCTTTAGGCTTTACTGTTCTGGTTGATTACGCGCACAAACCAGATGCCTTAAAGCAGGTATTGCAAAATCTGGCGGAATTCAAGAAAAAAAGAATTATCACTGTATTCGGCTGTGGAGGGAACAGAGACAAAGGCAAGAGGCCGCTTATGGGTGAGGCGGCAACATTTTACAGTGACTTGACTATTGTGACTTCGGATAATCCCCGTCTGGAAGATCCGCTCGTGATTATTGCGGAAATAGAAAAAGGAATTGAGAGTAATAAAATAAAAAAAGCAGACTTCGATAATTTGTCTGAACATAGAGATACTCACTACTATACTGTAATTCCCGACAGGAGGAAAGCAATAGAAACCGCCATAATGGAAGCCGAGCCCGAAGACATTGTATTGATTGCCGGTAAAGGTCATGAAGATTACCAGATTCTGGGAACAAAAAAGATTTCTTTTGACGACCGAATTGTGGCGGCACAAGCGTTAGAGTTGAGGAGTAATAAATAATAATGAGAAGTAACTGTGCGCCAATGTTTTCAATTGAACAGGTGATAAAAGCAGTAGGCGGAGTTTTGATTGCCGGAGCGGCACAAAATAATGTTTGCGGAATTTCTACGGATTCGCGCCAGGTGAAAAAAGGAAATATTTTTATAGCTCTGCAAGGCGAAAATTTTGATGGTCATGATTTTGTGCGCAAGGCCGTGGAAAAAGGCGTTGCCTCGGTCATAATTAGTAATGAGGCATTGCTGGATTTAGGGGAAATGGATAAGGCTGTTTCGATAATCAAGGTATCCGATACGTTGCAGGCGCTGGGCGATTTGGCGCATAATTATCGGCAAAGGTTTTCTTTACCTGTGATCGGTTTAACTGGTTCTTCGGGCAAGACTACCACAAAGGAAATGATGGCAGCTATTATTGGACGGGAAAAAAATATTTTGAAAACGGAAGGAAATTTAAACAATCTGATCGGACTGCCGCAAACAATATTTCGTTTAACCGCGGAACATGAATTAGCTATTCTGGAAATGGGGACGAATACTCGCGGTGAAATCAAAAGATTAACCCGGATTGCCGGTCCGAGTATCGGTCTGATCACCAATATCGGGCCTGCGCATCTGGCCGGATTTGGTTCTGTAGATGTTGTAGCTCAGGAAAAAGCTGATCTGTTTTTGAACATGCCGCAAGCTGGCATTGCTGTTGTAAATATTGATGATGAAGCGGTAAAAATTATTGCCGAAAGATGGAATGGCCGCCGTATCAATTTTAGTATGAGTCCTAACGCGGATGTCACCGTAAATGACATTGAAAAAAATGGCGCCAGAGGAATGCGTTTTAATCTGGTTATTGATGGCACATCGCAAAAAGTGGAAATGAAAATTGTGGGCATTCATCATGTTTATAATGCCATGGCCGCCGCGGCCTGCGCATGGGCAGCGGGGATTAGCCCTGAGACAATTAAAAAAGGTCTGGAGGTATTCTCTCCTGTTGGCGGGCGCATGGAAATGATCAAACTGCAAAACGGCGCTTATGTAATAGATGATTCTTATAATGCCAATCCTGCGTCTGTGCGGGAAGCCCTGATGACGCTCAAGGATCTGAAAAATCATCACAGTGGTTATGTGTTTTTAGGGGACATGCTGGAGTTGGGAGACGCGGCTGAAGAAATGCATCGCAGAATCGGGATGCTCTTGGGAACAATCGGTGTCAACGCGGTTTTCCTCCAGGGTGAATATTCAGCAATTACCGCTGCCGCCGCCAGGGATGGTGGAATGCAGCGGGAGAATATTTTTATTATGCAGGACAGTAAAGAGGGCATTGCCTTCTTAAAAAAGAATTTAAAAAAGGACGATTGGGTTTTGGTAAAAGGTTCCCGCCGGATGAAGATGGAGATGATTGTAACTCAAATTTGTGAAGAATTTGGAAGTGATAAAAATATTGAAAACAATAACAATGTTCATTAATCGGGGGGTAAATAAAAATTGATATACCATTTATTATATCCTCTACATACAACGGTATCGTTTTTTAACGTATTTCGTTATATCACCTTCCGGACCATTTTCGCTTCAATTACGGCGCTTTTGATTTGTCTTATAATTGGTCCGTGGCTGATCCGCAAGTTACAAAGTCTGCAAATGGATCAACAGATCAGAGAAGACGGTCCGCAAAGCCATTTGGTGAAAAAAGGGACACCCACAATGGGCGGGGTTTTAATCATCTTTGCTGTGATGGTCTCCACCCTGCTTTGGGCAAATCTTGCCATTGATTATGTCTGGTTGATATTGATGGTGACAGTTGGCTATGGCCTTATCGGTTTTTTTGACGATTACCGGAAATACGCCGGTAAAAATTCCAAGGGGATATCCGGAAAAACAAGACTGGCCGCGGAGATTATCATTGCCATCTTTGTCGGGTTTTTTCTTTATTGGAAGCCCGGTTTCAACTCTCAAGTAACCATCCCGTTCTTTAAAACAGTATTGCCTAACATCGGTTGGGGTTATGTTCTGCTTTCCACATTTATCATTGTGGGCGCGGCAAATGCCGTAAATTTAACTGATGGTTTGGATGGTCTGGCCATCGGACCGGCGATAATCTGTTTTGCCACTTATGTTCTTTTTGCCTATTTTGCCGGCAACGTTAAAGTAGCATCTTACCTGCAAATTACTTATGTTAGCGGTGCCGGTGAGCTGGCGGTATTTTGTGGAGCGCTTGTAGGTGCCGGTCTTGGTTTTCTGTGGTTTAATGCTTACCCCGCGGAAGTGTTTATGGGTGATGTCGGTTCTCTTTCGCTGGGCGGGGCATTGGGAACGGTGGCGGTTATAACCAAACAGGAAATATTGCTGGCCATCGTCGGCGGCATTTTTGTTGTGGAAACATTTTCGGTCATTTTTCAGGTTGGTTATTTCAAGCTGACCGGAGGAAAACGAATTTTTAGAATGGCGCCGTTGCACCATCATTTTGAATTGAAGGGGTGGGCGGAACCAAAAGTAATTGTAAGATTTTGGGTTATATCAATTTTGCTGGCTTTGCTGGCTTTGAGTACTTTGAAGTTACGGTAAGGGGAAAATGAATTTAAAAGGTAAAAAAATTGTTGTCATCGGCATGGGCAAAACCGGACTTGCCACAGTTCGCTTTTTAGGAACGCAAGGTGCCAGGGTAATTGCGACCGATGAAAAACCCCCTGAAAAGTGGGAGGTTGCGTTGAAGCAAATAACCGGCGAAAATTGGCTGACGACAGGCGACTACAATGCCGGTATTCTGGATGGGGTCACCATGGTTGTGCCTTCACCCGGAGTTCCTCCTTCCAATGAAATATTACAGGCAGCCCTTAGAAACAAAATACCTGTAATCAGTGAAGTTGAACTGGCCTACCATTTTTTAAAAGTTCCAATACTGGCTGTAACCGGGACCAATGGCAAAACAACTACAACAACCCTATTGGGTGAGATTCTTACCAGGGCGGAGAAAAAAGTATTTGTTGGTGGCAATATCGGCAATCCTCTAATTGAATTTGCTGGAAATAATCAAGAGGTGGACTTTGTCGTTGCTGAAATAAGCAGTTTCCAACTGCAGTGGATAGAAAAATTCCGTCCTTTTGTTGCCGTGTTGTTAAATATAACCTGCGATCATGTAAATTATCATAGCTCATTTGCCGAGTACCGCCGTATTAAAGCCAGAGTGTTTGAGAATCAGACAAAATCGGATTACGCGATTCTCAATGCCGAAGATTCGGAACAAAAATCAATGGCGGCTTCCATCCGCGCGCAAGTCGCGGCATTCAGCTCCAGAAACCAGTTGCCGACAGGAATATTTATCAAAGGTGGTAACATTGTTTTCCGCAATCTCGCTTTCGGAGAGGAACAATATCCCTTGGACATGATTAAAATTCCCGGTCTGCATAATGTGGAAAATGTGATGGCGGCAGTAATGACAGCACGTTTCTGCGGTTGCAGCCGGAAGAGTATTATTGACACAATTTCTCAGTTTAGCGGTTTACCTCACCGTATTGAATTTGTCGGCGAAAAAAAATCAGTCAGGTATTACGATGATTCCAAAGGAACGAACGTCGGCTCGGTAATCCGCGCGCTGGATACATTTTCCGCTCCTGTAATTTTATTGTTGGGCGGCAGGGATAAAGACGGCGATTTTCAAAATTTAAAACCTTTACTTGCCGCAAAAGCCAAGCAGGTGATCCTGTTTGGTGAAGCGCGTGACCGGATCGGATCTTTAATTGGCAAGAGTGTGCCTACAGGTAAAGAACCGACATTGCAAGCCGCAATCGAGAGCGCGTGTAAAAGTGCTCATGCCGGTGACGTTGTATTGCTTTCTCCGGGGTGCGCAAGTTTTGATGAGTTTAACAATTATAAGGAGCGGGGTGATTTTTTTAAGAACGTGGTGAGGAATCTTTAATGGATGCTGCGGTAAAAAAAGAGGATAGAACTCCAGATATTATTTTGCTCCTGGTTACCTTGATTTTGGTGACGGTAGGAACGGCGATGATTTATTCGTCCAGCTCCATTATCGCGTTGGAGAAATTTAAAGATGGTCAATATTTTTTGAAGAAGCAGATTTTCTTTGTTATTTTAGGCCTCATTTCCATGGTGCTTTTGACGAAGATTGATTACACAACCTGGAAAAAAGCGGCATATCCAGGAATTATATTATCCTTGATAATGCTTGCGCTGCTTTTTATTCCTCATGTCGGTCTTAAAAGAGGAGGAGCAACTCGCTGGTTAAACTTGGGTTTATTTTCATTTCAGGTATCGGAGATGGTAAAAATTGCCATGGTTGTTTTTCTGGCGCATCTTCTGGCGCGCAAAGCCCATCTGCTCAAAAAATTCAGCAGGGGAGTCCTTATCCCTTCAGCGATCACCGCAGTTGTAATTTCCCTGATTTTGCTGGAGCCGGATTTCGGCACGGCTGTGATCATTGCTTCGATATTGATTTTGATGTTGTGTCTGGCTGGTTCGCGGATAACACATCTGATGCTTTTGGCGGCGGCCTTTATTCCTGTGGGAGCATGGCTTATTTTTCACAAAGGTTACAGGCTGGCGCGTTTGACTGCATTTTTAGATCCATGGAAAGACGCCGGTAACAGTGGTTTTCAAATAATTCAATCTCTGATTTCCTTCGGATCAGGGGGCACTTTTGGCGTGGGCATTGGTGATGGCATGCAAAAATTATTTTATCTGCCGGAGCCCCATACGGATTTTATTCTTTCGATTATTGCGGAAGAAAGCGGCTTCATCGGCGTCAGTATTGTGATCATCTTGTTTACTCTTTTAGTTTTTCGTGGATTTATGATTGCCATGAAGGCGCCTGATCTGTTCGGGACGTTATTGGCTGCTGGATTGACCATGGTTATCGCTATGGAAGCGTTTATCAACATTGCCGGTGTTATGGGGTTAATACCGCTTAAAGGACTGGCGCTTCCTTTTTTAAGCTACGGAGGGTCTTCCTTTGTCATGAGTATGATAGCAATCGGCATTTTATTGAATATTTCCACGCAATCGTCGTGAGTAAAAAGATTGCTGTTGGTGCGGATAAATAAAAAATAGTTAAACAGGTTTTGCATAGTCAGGAGTAGCAAGTGCGGGTTGTAATTGCAGGAGGAGGAACGGGAGGACACTTGTTTCCAGGCATTGCCATAGCCGAAGAAATTCTGGCCAGGGGCAATACTCATAGGATTATTTTTATCGGGACTAAAAAAGGCATTGAACACAGAATACTGAGGCAACTCGGTTATGAGCTTCAAGAGATTGATATTGAAGGAGTTAAGGGACGAGGATTGAAAGCGTTGATAAAAGTTACTTATCAGATTCCGCATAGCATGTGGCAATCAAGACAAATCTTGAAGCGATTTTGTCCTGACGCCGTCATCGGTGTTGGTGGTTATGCTTCCGGTCCCGCGGTAGTTACAGCCAGGATTATGGGCATACCCACGGCAATAGCCGAACAAAATGCCGTACCCGGAATAACGAACAGAATTTTAAGCAAGTTTGCGAATCTTATTTTTGTCACTTACGCGGAAACTAAAGATTGGTTTCCACAAAGCAAGGTAATTGTCAGCGGCAATCCCATCAGAAAAGTATTTGCCGCGTGGCGCGCTCAGGCGCAAGAAGAAAAACAATACCGACAACTGTTGATTTTCGGTGGTTCACAGGGAGCGGAGGCAATCAATAAAAATGTCATTGCCATGATGCCCCAATTGCAGAAGATGAAGGATAAATTGCGTGTGCTTCATCAAACGGGAGATCGGGAAGTAGAAACCGTGAGACGGGCTTATGAACAATTTGGACTGGATGCGCAAGTGACGCCATTCATTGTCAATATGGCCGATGCTTATGCGGCAGCCGATCTGATCATCTGCCGTGCCGGAGCCACCTCGCTTGCGGAAATTACGGCAGCGGGTAAAGCGGCTATTCTCATCCCTTATCCATGGGCGGCAAACGACCACCAGACAAAAAATGCCGAGGCTCTGGCTTCAGCGGGTGCGGCGGTGATAATTAACGAACATGAGCTTAACGGCCAGAAGTTGTTTGGCGTCATTGATGATCTTTTGGCAAATAAGCAAAAGTTGCGGCAGATGGAAGAGGCTTCGGTAAAGCTGGGAAATATAAAAGCAGCGGCAAAAATAGTCGATGCCTGTATGGGATTGGCAGGCAAGAGGAATTAAATATTTGCGTATAGTAAAAATGGAAAAGGAATCTTGAAATAAAATGGGACCGGATAAAGAAACCAGTTTAATGCAGCGCAAAGTAAAATGCATTCATTTCGTGGGAATAGGCGGAATCGGAATGAGCGGGATTGCTGAAGTTCTGATTAATCTCGGTTACAATATCAGTGGCTCCGATACAGCGCAGTCAGAAACAACAGCAAGGCTGCAGAAGCTTGGCGCGTGTGTGGCTTTAGGTCATGCGGCAAAAAACATCGGCAATGCCGATGTCGTGGTTACTTCCACGGCAGTGAAAGTTAATAACCCGGAAGTTGTCGAAGCGCACCAAAGAAATGTGCCGGTGATACCGCGTGCGGAAATGCTGGCGGAGTTGCTTAAAATGAAATTTTCTGTCGCCGTTTCCGGAAGTCACGGAAAGACGACGACCACATCGATGGTTTCGACGATCCTTGCCCGTGGTGGTCTTGATCCAACCATGGTTATCGGTGGAAAACTGGCGAGCATCGGCAGCAACGCCCGATTGGGTGACGGCGATATCATTGTGGCCGAAGCTGATGAAAGTGATGGTTCGTTTTTAAAATTATCGCCGACAATTGCCGTTATTACAAACATCGATCGTGAACATCTGGATTTCTATCCGGGTATTACTGAAATAAAGGAAGCGTTTCTTAAGTTTGCCAACATTGTTCCCTTCTATGGTTGCACGGTTCTCTGCAACGATAATGAGCATGTGCGGGAGATTACTCCGTTCATCAAGCGCAAAATGATAACATACGGAATTGAACATTCCGCTGATTACAGCGCGCGGGATATTAAATATCTTGGTTCCAGGATCGAGTATAGTCTTATATATAGAGGAGATCGACTGGGTACCATTGAGTTAATCGTGCCGGGCTTGTTCAATGTTTACAATTCTCTGGCGGCAGTGGCGGTAGGCCGCGAGTTGGATTTGGATTTTGCTACCATCAAAGAGGGATTGGCAAGTTTTCCCGGTGTAGTGCGTCGTCTGGAAATTAAAGGAAGAGTGGGCGATATCACGGTAGTCGATGATTATGGCCATCATCCCACGGAAGTCAAGGCGACTCTTGCAGCGGCAAGGCAGGTGTGGAAAGGAAGGCTGATCGTCGTTTTTCAGCCGCACAGATTTACTCGAACAAAGGCGCTCTTTAATGAATTCACTCAAGCCTTTAGTGATGCTGATTTGCTGATCCTAAACGATATATATCCTGCCAGTGAAGAACCCATCGTCGGAGTTAATTCACAGGCATTATGCGAAGCTATTCGAAAAACAGGGAATGTAAGTGTTGAATATATTGCGCAGGCGGAAGGCACTATCGAATTTCTCTTAAAAACAGTAAGGCCAAAAGATACTGTTATTACGCTGGGAGCAGGAAGCATTTATAAAATCGGTGAAGCTTTATTAAAGCGATTGGCAACAAGGGAAATAAAAAATAATGGTGGATAAAAGTGAAATTCAAGAGGCGCTGGGCGATATTGTTGCCGGAAAAATATTATACGATGAACCAATGTCGCGTCATGCATCGCTTTGTGTAGGAGGAAATGCCGGCGCCTTGGTGTTTGTAGAGAGCGAAAAAGAGCTGATTGCGATTGTGCGGAGGCTCAGGGAAAGAAAAATAAATTTCATTCCCGTTGGAAACTTAACCAATATAATTGTGCGGGATGGTGGTTACCGGGGAGCAATATTACTAATGAAAGGTTTGAAAGAAATTAACGGCACATTTACAACGGAAGGTGATTGCTGCATTTCCGCGCAATCCGGTGTAACGCTTTCCCTGCTGGTTAGTTTTGCTGCGGCGAAAGCACTGACGGGGCTGGAATTTTGTGCGGGTATTCCCGGCAGTGTCGGCGGTGCCGTGTGGATGAATGCCGGAGCTTACGGAAAAGAAATTAAAGATATTATTCAAACAATATCATTGCTCAATACTGAAGGAGAAAAGAAAATACTGCGGCGGGAGGAAATATCTTTTGGCTATCGAATGTCCGGACTGCCTCCTAAGTCAATAATACTTAATGCTCAGTTTAAACTGAAAAAGGGACAGATTGAACAGATCAAGGGGAAAATTAGTGAAATTATCAAGTGGCGTCAGGAAAAGCATCCGCTTAATTTTCCCAATGCCGGCTCGATTTTTAAAAATTTGCCGGGACAACCAGCGGGTCGTCTTATCGAGGAAATGGGTTTAAAGGGAACGAGTTGCAATGATGCGGAGGTCTCGCCGAAGCACGCTAATTTTATAGTGAACAAAGGCAGGGCTACTGCGTCTGATGTATTAGGGTTAATTGCGGTAATCCAGGCAAAGGCCAAAAAGGAAAAAGGCATAAACCTGGAAACAGAAATCGTAATTGTCGGAGAAGATTAATGCCGAAGATGTTAAAAACAAAATACAAAGCAAGGATGAACCGCTTACGCCGGCGTATGGGTGATGGCATCGGTGAATATCTTGGTGCGCTGGTCTTGCTGATCTCTATAGCGGCGCTAAGCTCGCTTTTTATTTATGCCTATAGCTATTTATTAAGTGCTCCGTATTTTGAGATTAAGGAAACTTCTGTGCGTGGCCTGAAAGAACTGACAGAAAAAGATATTCTGATGCTGGCGGAAATCAAGCCCGGCCAAAATATTCTGGCAGTGAACGTTGATGTTCTGGAGAAACGCGTGGCAGTCAATTCCTGGATAAAAAATGTCTATGTCGGCAGAGAATTTCCCAACAGGATTGTGGTAGATGTGCGGGAACGTAATCCCATTGCGCTGGTCAAACAGGCCAGTGATTTTTATCTGATGGATTCGGATGGCATTGTTTTTAAAAAGCTGGCCCAAGGTGACGAAGTTGATCTGGCAATCATCACCGGGATAAATGTACAGGATAAAACAAAATCAAAATTATTATCAGACACGCTCAGCTTGTTGAAGGTGTTTTCCGGCTCCAATCTTTACTCGTTTTTGGGTGCTATCTCCGAAGCTCATATAGATGAAGTATTCGGATTGTCTTTGCTTACCGACAAAGGACTTTATCTGAAGATGGGTGTGGATGATTTTGAAAGAAAGTTGCGTAAACTGGCCTTAGTTATGAACGACATGGAAAAACGGGGAATAAATAACAGCTCTTTAACCGTTGATTTGGCAGATGCGGCAAAAATTACGATTTCACAAAAAAATGTTCTGGGTCGTACCCAACAGAACAAAAATGGCAAGCAATACAGGATTTAATTTACAAAATTTGCGGACTCTATATTAAAGAAAGGGTGAAGATACTCATGGGGAGAAAAAGCAATGTACTAGTCGGGCTGGACATTGGAACGACAAAAACAACAGTCATTGTCGGGGAGTTTACTGAAACCGGTATCGATATCATCGGTATCGGAACATCCCCTGCTAAAGAGTTACGTAAAGGTTTAGTTGTCAATATCGAGAGTATGGTGGAGGCCATAAAAATGGCTGTAGAGGAAGCTGAACACATGTCGGGATGCCGCATCAATTCTGCTTACGTCGGTATAGCCGGCAGCCACGTCAAGGGGCAAAATTCACTGGGCATTGTGGCGATTAAAGGCCGTGAGTGCGGTGAGGAGGATGTGCAAAGGGCGATTGAAGCGTCCAAATCCATTGCCATTCCGGTAGATAGGGAAATCCTGCACACCCTTCCTCAGGGTTATGTTGTCGACGGTCAGGATGGTATTCGTGATCCGGTAGGAATGTCCGGTGTCCGGCTGGAGGCTAAAGTGCACATTGTTACCGGCGCTGTTCCCTCTATTCAAAATATTGTAAAGTCGGTCAACCGGGTTGGTCTGGAAATTGACGATATCGTTTTGGAGCAATTGGCCGCAAGTGAAGCTATACTCAGCTCAGATGAGAAAGATTTGGGAGTCGCGTTAATCGATATCGGCGGATCGACAACCGGAATCGCTATATTTTCTGAGGGCA
>Ga0209226_10000480_pt1 | contig 21681 bp, 13 predicted proteins | sample BarGraNGADG00212_2_FD_184497 | JGI IMG/M metagenome (GOLD analysis project Ga0209226, IMG submission 184497) | Arctic peat soil microbial communities from Barrow, Alaska, USA - Barrow Graham LP Ref core NGADG0011-212 (SPAdes) (version 2) | ecosystem: Environmental > Terrestrial > Soil >...
ATAGGTGCCGGCCGGCGGCTTGGGCGCTCCGATGGTGAACTGGCCGTCATTGCCTACGGACGTAGTCACAGGATTGTAGTCGTAAGTCGTTCCGGTGGGCAGACCGGGTCTGAGGTCGTCAACCATGGTCACGTATGCGAGATCGGGAGTCGCGCCGATAGTGTAGGTGTCGGGGCTCAAGTTCCTGACCGACACATAGCACTGACTACCGCTGAGCCAGGGGCCGACGCTCGGATCGACCGCCGGAGCAGGAAGCGGCCTGCCGAGGCGGATGATACCGCCGTGCGCGTCGTAGCCGATGGGTTTTGGGGCATTCGGCCCCGCCGACCGCAGGTAGTAGTTGGGGCCGCTCATGTCACTGGCAAGCCACACTCCGTCAACGGCGTTGGTGGACACCTTGACGTAGAATGTCATGCCGGCAATGTTATAATCAGCCGGTAGAGTCTTGCTGAAATATGCCCTGCCGAGTCCTGTATTGGTGAGCACGTATCTGGTCTGGCCCGGCAGGAAGCCCGTGACGGGGTCCAGATCGAAGTAGTTGACCGGATCCGACGCGGTCGGGGCATTGAGCTTGTTGGTGGCGTAGATGCCTATGATACCGCACTGCTTTGCCAACCTGTTTGGATCCACAGGATTGGTACTGAAGTTATACGGGTTGCCATTGACCGTGTCACTGACACTCGGGACGGCATTGCGTAACGGGTCGAAGTGTATAATCGCATCATTGATGCCGAGGTATGGATCGTCGGCGTGGGACAGCTTGACGGTGTATACCGTATACGGCAGGGGCAGCGGGGCGTTCTTGGTGATGACATAGTCCGAGCCGGGGCGGTAGTACTGTATGTAGAGCGTGCTCACGCCCTTTGTGTCATCGAGGATCTCGACGACATTGTATTTCTGCGTCCAAGTGGTGTTGAGGACGTCGGCAGGAGAGAAGGTCTGGAGGCCATCGACAGGGGTGATCTTTGCCCGCACCGGCTTGGTGCGCGTGTTGTCTTTCCAAACACCCACCAACGCCACGGGATAGTCCGGCAGGACGATGAACGCGTTCCACTTCACGCCGATGGTGGTGAGCCCGTCCGAAGTGAGCCTATCACACGCGCCGCCGCTCACGAACCGCACCGTGGAGAGCGGGTCGGCGGGGTCGGGGGGCGGCGGGATGACACCGCTCGCGTCGGGCGCAGCAGGTCCGGTTCCGTCACACTTTAGATTCACCGAACGGGAAATGTCCACTGGGTAATTAGCCACATAGCTAACGCCGTGGTCATATAGCTGGCCGCCATCCGTTTCCGGCAGGCGCTGGCCGGGGTTATTCGGATCGGGATTATCGACCGGATTGGGCTGCACGCTCGAGTAGGCAGGCTCCTGGTACTCCTCCGGGGCCAGAATCTCCGCCGGAGTCGCTTGCGGGAAGCCGGGGAACCCATCAGGCGCGGTCACCTTCGGCCAAAGGTCAAGCGTGTCCACCCATAGTTCCGGGATGGGAGCGCGGACCTTGCCTGCGGTGTAGTTGACCCACGGTCTTCCCGTCACGTACCGCTGGCCATAGTCGATCGTGCCTTCGGTTAGGCCGTTCGGGTCTACGGTGGGCATGATGCCCCTGTCATCCGACCACACGCATAGCCAGTTCCATACCGAGTTCACCGTGGCCTCGCTTGGTTTGGGGCTGAGGCTAATGCCGGCAAACGCGCTCGTGGACGCGGCGCCAACCAGCCACGCTCCGATCGTAAGCATTATAAGCAAGCGCCTGTAATTAGTCTTCATGTTCGTAATTCCTTCCACTCCACCTCATACCCATGGAGCGACCTTCCGCAAACTACCTCAAGAATAAATCAGACTCATTTGCCGCCGGGATTTGCCGTCACATCACCGCTGGGGAAGGCGGCCGGACGGAAGATCAGGGTAACCGGCTGTCTAGCATTCACCCAGTAGCCCTTCCACGGATTCAGCAGTATGCTTTTGTCGCCTGTGATGTCATAATCCAACTTGGAGGTGTTCCAGGAGAACAACGTCTTGTCCAGCAACCTCAGGGAGACTGCCTCGTCAAGAGTGACAGTGCCGTATCCATACCGATACACCAGCACCTGCCCCCAGTATACCGGATAAACGAACGGGTTGCCGAACATGTTCCAGCCTCTGTAAAGCTGGATGCGCTGCTCCAAAGCCTGCTTGCCGGTCCCCAACGCTTCTCCGACGATCATCGCGTCGGGCAGGAAGAACGGCTGCGTTTGCTTCCACGACAGCCCTTCCACAAACATCCAAAACGCCTGTCCCGGCTGCAACTGCGTAACCGGCAGGTAGGTCTTGAGTTCGGCGTTGTAGTATTTCGCGGCAAATCTCCCGGGCGTCAGCCCAAAGACATTGCCCGCGGGAGTTAGATATGGGTTATTGAAGCTGAACGGCACATGCATAAGCTGCCAGCCATACGCGAACTGACTCCTCTTGACAGCAGGCACAAAAATGTTGCGCGTGACAGACTGCTGCCAATACTTGCCACTGGGGTCATTGTCCAACACCGATACATATATCGGCAGTTCGCCGCAGTATTCTCCGGTTGCCTCCACCTGCCACACTATCGGCTCAGACTCGCTGTTGAGCCCGATCATCTCCACGGGCTTCCGAGGATCGTTGTCGGGCACACCCGCCACAAGCCGCAGACCCGGAGGCAGGGAGATGGTAACATTGGCGTCACGCAGGTCGTTGGGCCCCGGATCGGTGGCCAGATCGTAGATGTACGCTTTGACGCTGAATGAGCTGGGGCTGATCTCCGGCGATATGCCGATTGTACTATCGTATCTGACGCTCTTCGGGGCCTGGACCGCCAGCACCGCGCTGTCACGCACAGACCTGCTGCCGAGTTGATATGTCCACCGGGCTGTCGCCGCGGCTAAACCGTAGTATGTGACGATCGTCCTGGTGATATTGGGCGCGAGTGGCTTCTGGTCCCAGCACAGCACCCAGGTCATGTCGGTGATAATGTGAAGAGGGTCGGGCTTGTAGTCCGTGGGAAGCCACATGTTCTTATGAAACAGGTCATTATAGTCGCCAATGGCCACGTAGTCGGGCTTGGTAGCGTCTTCCAAGCCAAGAACATTGCGGGTTGCGTTTACGGGGTTCTGTACATCGTCGTAGACCTCAAACGAATTGGGAACGGGTGGAGTGTCGGGCCACCCAAACTGGAGAGCGTGCTGCTTGCTCACGGGAACGGTCGCCCCCAAACCTGCCAGGAAAGCGTAGTTCCGGTTGTCAAAAGGCCCATAGCCGCCACCGTTCTCCTCGGTCATCAAGATCGCGATGGCGTCGCCAACCTCCACATCCCCGTTCTGTGAAAAGCCCACATTCTCGGCTACCGTGCCATAGTTGGTTATCCTATACTCGAACCTGGCCAGGTCTCGCACGAGATGGATGCGAATCTCAGTCCGAATCTCCGATCCGTTGGGGCCTGTTGTTCGCCAGATGCCTCGTATAAACGGGCCGGTCACTCCCAGCGTGGGTTCCTTCTTCAGCATATCCGCCGGCGGACTCAGGTAAAGGGTTGGATCATACCACGCCTGCTGTTGCGGATCCGAATACCAGCCTCCGGACGCCCCGTCGCCGATCATGTGTATGTCGTTGCCGATCTTGAGCTTCCAGTAGGCAAAATAGTGGCACGGCGCATTCGCCATGAAGGTGATAGGCATGTTGTCGTCTTCCAATGTCTCGGGATCGCCATGCACCGTCCCGACGCTGTAGCGGCCGTTGCAGCGCCACTTAACCTCGGGCGTGGTAGCCCACTTGTCCCATCTGCCGTCCGAATCGTCGTCGTGCAGGTGATGGGTGAGGACCTGGCCGCCTTTGCCGACAAGACAGGCGATGTAGTCATTTTTCAGCGTGACAATTTGGGGGTAGTCATTGGGATCGCCGCGCCAGGGGTAGGCAGGCGGATCGCGGAACAACGACAGCCCGGGGTCCTGCGCGCACACACTCCCCGTAACGAGCAAAGCGACACCAATACACAGCAGAGCTGCGACAACACTCCGTCGATATCTCATCTTCATATTTCTCCTACTCTTCCCTCTCAATAAACGGTCATTACCAGGCTTTCTTGAGGGGATATTCCGCCGACCAGAGCTCTTACCCAGTAGCCCTGGTAGGGTTGCAACAGTCGTTTCTCCGCCGGCACAAGTTCGTATCCCGATCCGGACTTGTAGCCGTAGATGTTCGCGTCCACCCATGGTCCGGGACTCCTCTGGTCTTCGTCGAGAGTTCTCGCCACACCCTGGTAGGAGAGGTGCACGGCCGTCAACGGCACCTCGTGTAAATACGGGTTGCCGATCAGGTTCCAACCTAAGTAGAGATAGATGCTGAAGCCCTGCGGCGCGCTGATCTCCGTAAACGCGCTGCTGATCACCGCCTCTTTCTGCAAGATCAGCCAGAACCCCGTTCCGGCGGGGAACTGCAAATTCCCCTTGGGATCCTGCGGTAGGAATCCGCCGGCCGTAGGCACGGGCTGGATATCCCCTCTTGGCAGCTTCATCCGAGTAATCGGGTTCAACCAGGCCTTATCATCGAACCTGGGCGTATTTAGTGCCGGGTCAACAAGCCCGGTTACGTATGACTGATAGGAAAACTGGGGGGCAGACCAGCGGATCAGCCGGGCCCGATCGGGCATCTGCACCCGGAAGTCGAGCGGCTGCGACGTGCTTGCATCCAGAAGAACATCGGACGGCAGCACGGTCACTGTAACCGTTGAGTCGGGGCTTGTCATAGCGAAAGCGTATGGGAACGCGAACAGGTGCTGGCCGGCCGAGATGATGTTGGTTGCAACGGTGAATGCCCCCCAGTCGTATACCGTGTCCGCGCCAACAGTGGTCTTGGCAGTCACATAGACAAAATGGAACCCCGGAGCAAGAGGGACGTTCGGGGAGATCTGCGCCCAGTTGAACGAGATAGCTGTCCCCGCTGAGTTCAGATAGCCGCTGGCCAAAACCCCCGCAAGCACCGGAACCTCGTTTGCCATGTTGTCGGGTATACCGTCGCTGTTCGCATCCGCATAGTCCAGGTAGATAGCAATGGTGTTGAGGTCGATACCCCTGAAGTTTACCTTGAAATCCGGGTAAGCGTTTGCAGCGGCGCCCTTGGTCGGTTTAACAAGCGTAATCGAACCGTTGGCGAGCGCCGCATATACATCGAGAATCCCCGCGCCGAATGTCTTCTTGTCCATCCCGCCGGTCCTGGGCCTGCGGGCGGTGGACTCGAGCCGGGACCTGACTTCCGTGGAAGGAATGTTCGCGCTCAGGAGCAGAGCCGCCGCTCCCGCAACATGCGGACAAGCCATCGACGTCCCCTGTTCCGGCATGTAGTCGTACACGGGGGTGATTGGGTCCCACCACACAAATGTGCTCCAGATACCCGCGTTCATGCCCTGCGAAAAATCCCCTCCCGGCGCGGCTATGTCTATCTCGTTGCCAGGTCCCCAGCTCGAGTAGCCGGCGATCTGGTCGTCGGGGCCTATCGCGGCAACGGCGATGACCTCGTCGAAAAGGGCCGGCGCGCCGACCCAGGGAGGTGTGTTGTATCCATCGTTCCCGGCCGAAGCGCACAGTATCATCCCTGCCGTGGCCATCTCCTGAATCTTCGCGTGTTCGATCGGGTCTGAGTATCCGGGATATCCGCCGTAGCTCATGTTGACAACATCCGCATTCTGCTTCAGCGCCCAATCCTCTCCGGCGACGATGATATCGGTGGTGGTTGTGCCGCTGCCGAACACGCGTATCGGCAAGATCTTGACCCCGTCCCAGCAGACGCCACACACGCCGATGGTGTTATCACCTTGAGCGGCGATCGTTCCTGCCACGTGCGTGCCGTGTCCGACCAAGTCATTGCTGGGATCGGCATCGTTGTCGATGAAGTCCCAGCCGTGGATCAGATCGATTCTGCCCGCGAGATCGGGATGATTGGCGGTGCCGGTATCGATGACCGCAACCGTCACCGAAGCGCTGCCTTTCTGGATGTCCCAGGCCTGGGGCATATTGATCGATTTCATACCCCACAGGTCCGTCCAGAGTTCGTCATTGGGCACAGCATGCAGATTGTAGATAGCGTTAGGACAGAAGCTCTGGATGACCCACGGCGTCAACACCAAACTGCCGGCCACGGTCCGAGCGCCGGCGGCTAAGCCGCCGCTCGTGCCCATTTGGACCAGGTAAGTGTCAGGCAACGGCAGTGCCTTTGTGACCGTGCCTCCAACCCGAGACACGGACTGTCGGACCGCGTCGATGCTTGAGCCGGCCACGGCCTGGACAATGTACTCGTTGGGTACGTATCCAAAGCTGTTCGGCGCGTATGCCTTGGGCGCGGCGCCCGCCGGCAGCAAGCTCGTCAACATCAAGCAGGTGACCACAAGCCACGGCCACCCCCGTCGGCTTCTGCGCAGTTTCATCTTAAAGACCTCCTGTTCCTCTAAACACAAACCAGGTACTAGGGACCGCCAGGCGTGCCACCTATAACGAATACCACCGTATCGCCTTGCGCCCAGCCCAGTTCCCCTGTCAGGGTGTCGCCCGTATGCCTGCCGTCAACACGCCAGAACATCTCTTTGTCAATAAACGCCGAGGGCTTCAACTGGGACGCGAGAGCCAGCCTGTCCGCAACGGGCAGCGATACATCCGCGCCGCTGCCGTAGTATATGATGCTGCTCTGCCACGTCGGTCCGGTTCCCGGCTGGACCGGCCAGACCTTAACGCGAAACTGGTCCGCGCCCGCCGGATGCGTCCACCGGAGATTTGCGTCATCGGTGAGAAGCTGGCTGACCAGCAGCGGGTCCCCGTTCAAAGGCGTCACTGTCGTCGCCGTGACCCGCTCAACACAGGTCGCCGTGACGGAGTTTCCCCAATCAGTGAACTTATAGCCGTATTGGGGGACGCCGGTCGCGTCAACACCCTTCTGCTCTCTGTATAGCGCGCGGAGCTGATACTGATGGGTAATCCCGAAGCCTTCCGCGGGAACGGTCCCCGATATGGACGTCGGCGTCGTGGAGCCCTGATCCATCTTGTAGTATGTAACCGCCGTGCCCGCCCCAGGGCCATACAAACCCTTGAGGTCGGTGCGGCCGAGGCTCCACTGGCCGGGGTCGCGTATTGTCTTGACAGGGAAATCGTATTCGCTGCTCTTTATCTGCAGTTCGTAGAAGTTCTGGCCGGAGCTGAGGATCGAGGGATCCCACGTGATCACCACCGGCCCACCCAAGCCTGCCTGCGGCGGGTCCTCCGCTCCGTTACCGCCTTTGAAGAGCATGGCCGCGGCGAACACAACCGCCACCGCCAGCGCGAACTTGACGATCTTGCTTGCGGCGCCGCCGCCCACGCGGCTGTGACTCGGGGCGCCGGACGGCAGCGGCGCGGACTTGAGCGCCGTTGGCACCGCCGGCATTTCGAATATCGCTCTCGCCTTGTCCTGCGGCTGTATGCCTCGCATCGACTTGACTACCTTTGCGTAGGCATCCCCCGGATCAACGCTGGTGACGTCGAGATAGCCGATGATTTCCCTGTCCCTTAGCACAATCATGCGCATTCCAGACTTGATCCCGTCGCGCGCACCCTTGTTGATCATGACCTGGCTGCCGCCGATGTTCATCATGACCGTGGCTTCGGGAATCACATAGTCAATCATCGTCCGCACGGCAAGGAACGCCGCGCCGTTGATGGCTTCGGCGATAAGCGAGTTATCGTCAGCGGTATATCCAACGCGCGCGCTGGAAGTACCAGTCTGCACCGCCCCGTTAATGATCTCGCCGGAGGCCTGATCGACCATCTGAGCGATGAGCGTCACGCTCGCCCTCCTGGTCGGCCCCGATCCGGCCAATACAACAGAACTGATGACGCCCTGCAGCATCGCATCGGCGCTCAAGACTTCACCCAATCTCACCAGATCGAGCTTCGAAAGTGGCGAACGGAGGCCAAGCTCCTCCATCTTCGTTTTCATCATCGTGCGGGTGATACTCACATCGTAGCGGTTCGACTTGCTCATTTCGACCACAACCGCGTCGGTTGCCAGCCTGGCGAGAAAGTCGCCCTGTACTCCCGATTCGTTGATGAAGTCGACCACACCCACGGAATACTGCGGCATGAGTTGCGCGCAAGCCGGCTTGCACAACGGCGTGGGCGCTATCGTGGATAGAAGCGCCAGCACAAGCGCATAGCACAAGCTCCGAATGGCCCTGGTTTGCATAAGCTGCCTCAACGTTCGTTTTCCTCCCTAGCTCGAATTCGATCCTGTCGCACTTCCCCGGTTCCGCGCAATCGCCTCAGCAAACCCATCCGCGCAAAGCTGGGACGGGGCGCCGTTTGGCGGGATACAGGAGCGAAACTCAGGGGTAAGAGCATGGATGACCACATAAGCGCCGGGACACTGGGCTCGCCGTGCAAGTCCCGACAATTGCACTCGGCAGAGACACTCCCGGAAGTAACGCCGTGCGCCACGTTGTGCCTCCAAGATGCCGTTTGCCTCCCTGCAGACGCAAACATGATATCGTGCATTAACACTGCTCAACCACGAACTCATGATTTCACCAACTATAGCACAACTGCTCATGTTAGAGCAAGTGAATTTCGTCCCAGACCGCGCGAACAAAACTCTCCAACGACTCCACCGATCCATCGTTGTAGACGACCCAATCCGCCCGCTCGATCTTACGCTCGATTGGCATCTGCGCCGCAATCCTGCGGTTCGCCTCCGCAACCGACACGTCGCTTCTTGTTGTCAGACGACTTACCTGGGTCGCAGGTTCCCCCGCGACCACCAACACCTTATCCACAGTCGCCTCCAGCCCACATTCGATAAGCAGCGGTATCTCAACGGCCAACACGGAGTCGGGCGCGCCCGGATGGGCGCGGAACCGCTCTATGCGCTCGTTCATCGCGGCAATGATACGCGGATGAGTAATGTCATTGAGGTCCCGCCTGGCCTCGGCGTCGGAGAATATAATGGAGGCGAGCAAGCAACGGTCGATCTCGCCATCGGCTTCGACAATGCCCGCGCCAAAGCGTTCGACGGTCTCCGAGTAGCCATCGCTGCCCTTCGCCAGCACTTCCCGCGCGAGATCATCCGCGCTCAAGACCTCAGCCCCAAGCTCGGCAAACATGCGAAGAACGGTGCTCTTGCCAGTGGCTATGCCACCCGTGATCCCGATGACTTTCGGCATTTCGCGTTCTCCAGATAGAAGTCCGAAGTCAGAGGTCCGAAGTCAGAACCCCTCATCCAACCCTCTCCTACAAGAAAAGAAAGGCAGTATGCGACACCGGCCCGGCGCCGCAAGAGCGCCGGGCCGGTAACTCCGATGTCAAGTTCGGCGGCCATTTGAGGCCACACGTACCTGAACAGGGTGGCTCTATTCGGTCTTCTCGGCAGGCTCCGCGGACTCCTCCGCTTCCGGCGCCTGCTTCGCGGAGGTTTTCGGCGCCTGCTTCGCGGAGGTTTTCGGCGCCTTCTTCGCTGCCGGCTTCCGGCGTGCTTTCGGCGCAGGCTTCGGGGACTCTTGGGCCGCCGTCGCTGCCGTGACCGCCTCCGAGGCCTGTTCGACGGCCTCGCCCGTCACGACCTCAGCTTCTACCACGACCGCCTCGATGGCCTCCTCGATCTCTTCGGCCTCAGCAAGCGCCTCGGCCTCCGCCAGAGCCTCTTTCTGAGCTACTCTAGCCCTGGATTTCTTCTTGGCGACCTTCTCAGGCTCCGGCTGGCCCGAAGAAGCCAGTTCGGCAAGCTGCCCGCCGATAAGATCACCGATGGTCGTCCGCGACTCGCTCCTGCTCTGCTGGAACGGCCTGAAGTCCGGCTCCTCGCGCGGCCTCTCCGGCGGCGCCTGAAGCTGCCGCAGCGACAGAGTCATCCGGCGCTCCTCGGGGCGAAGGTCGATCACCTTGACCTCAACCTCCTGGCCGACGCTCACGACCTCGTCGGGCTTGTTCACGCGCTTATGGGCAAGCTCCGCGTTCGGAATGATGCCCTCGACTCCGCCCTCGACGGCCACAAACGCGCCGAACGGAACCAGCCGAGTAATCGCAGCCTTGATAATGTCACCGGTCCTGTGCAGCCGCTGCACTTCCACCCAAGGATCGGGAAGAATCTGACGCAGCCCCAACGATACGCGTCCCTGCTCCAGATTGAGCTTGAGGATCATCACCTGAATCTTCGCGCCGACCTTTACGGCGTCGGAAGGATGGTTGATCCTCGTCCACGACATCTCACTGACATGCAGCAGGCCATCAACACCGCCGAGGTCGACAAACGCCCCATAGTCGGTTATCCGCCGCACGACGCCCTCGCGAATCTGACCTTCCGCGAGCGAGGCCAGCGTTTGCTTGCGCAGATCCTCATGCTCCTCCTCGGCAGCCAGCCGATTCGATAGAACGACTTTCCTGCGCTCGCGGTCCACTTCGATAACTCTAAACGGCATGCTCTGGCCGATAAACTTGTCCAGGTTCTTGAGCTTCCCACTGCCGACGTGAGATGCAGGCACGAAACCCCGAATCCCGAGATCGACGACAAGCCCGCCCTTGACGCGGTCGGAAACCATCGCCTTCAGGACTTCCTTGTCGCGATGAGCCTTCTCGACACGATCCCAGGCGTTCTCGAAATCGGCTCTCTTCTTGGAGAGGATCGGGCCTCCCTCCTGGCTGTCCGTCTGCACGACGTAGACGCGAATCTTCTCTCCCACGCTGACCACATCCTCGGGATTTGCGCCCGGATCACGTGAGAGTTCGTTGGGCCTTACGGTGCCTTCGCTCTTCGTGCCCACGTCCACCAGAACGCCTTCGCGGTCTATGTGAACTACTATCCCGTCAACGACTTCTCCCTCTCGCAGCGCCTTGAACGTGCCTCCGACTCCGGCTCCGGCCGCCATGGCGGCCTCCATCGTCATCGGCTCGTCTTCCTCGACAACGGCTGCCACGACTTCCGGTTCGGTCAGCTCCGGTTCCTTCATCACCGGCTCTTCGGCCTCGGGTTGCGTGGGTTCCGGCTCAGTGGGTTTCGGCTCGGTCACGATCGGCTCGGCGACCTCTGGCTCCGCGGGCGCAGTCCCACCAAACGGGGTTGCGGACATCTCGTGGTGAGGACCAGACTTCTGCTCCTGCTCAATCTTCTCGTCAGACATTACCAACACTCCTCTTCGCGAACAAGCCGGCAGTACTGCAAGGCTCTCGCGAGTTAGTCATCCCAGGCCCAGATTTCCGCGAGCCCAGGAAGTTGTCCACCACCGGCATGGAAGCACGACCAGGGAACCCGCCGGCGAGGCTGTGCGGATCCAGCCCAATTGGATTCCCGGCCCTGAGACACGCCCATCTGACGGACGAGCCTCATACTACATCCAGCATACTATAATAGTGGGTTGATCGGATGACGTCAAATTTCCGGTTTTTGGGGGGAGAGAGCTCAGTTCCGCAGGCACGAGCTGTAGGGGCGAAGCATTTGCACACAGGCTGCTGGAAGTCGTCAGACCGATATGCAAATGCTTCGCCCCTACGGGCAGGCAGCCGCATCCCTCGGCTTGGGCGCGGCGATGAGCTGTTCGAGGACTGGTTCGTCCGATTCGAGAATGCCGTCGCGGAAGCGCAGAATTCGCTTTGCGTGCTGTGCGATGTCGGGTTCGTGGGTAACTATTATCACGGTCTTGCCCTCGGCGTTGAGCCGCTGGAAGATCGCCATGATCTCGACACCCGTGGCGCTGTCGAGGTTGCCGGTCGGCTCGTCGCCGAAGATCACCGGAGGATCGTTCACCAGCGCACGCGCAACGGCCACGCGCTGCTGCTCGCCGCCTGAGAGCTGCATCGGGGTGTGGTGGAAACGATGGGCCAGCCCGACAGACTCGAGCGCTCGCCTGGCGGCTTTTGCGTCCCTGCGTCCGGTCGAATACATCATGGGCAGCATAGTGTTCTTGATCGCCGACATTCTCGGAAGCAGGTTGAAGCTCTGGAACACGAACCCGATCTTGCGGTTGCGCACCTCAGCCCGCGCGGCGTCGCTGAGCTTGCTCGCGTCGGTGCCATCCAGGATATACTTCCCGGCGGTTGGCCTGTCCAGGCAGCCGATCAGGTTCATCAGCGTGGACTTCCCCGATCCCGACGGCCCCATTATGGCCACAAACTCTCCCGGCTCGACCTTGAACGACACGCCTCTGAGCGCCGGAATCTCCACGCTCCCGATCTTATACGTCTTCTTGAGATCTCTTACCTCGATAAGTGCCAACAGCCACCCCAGTCAAAAGTTGAAAGTTGAAAGTTGAAAATCAGCCCCAGCCCCTTCCCTTCTGTTGCCTATTGCCTGTTGCCTACGCGTAGCGCAGCGCCTCGATCGGATCCACCATCGCCGCTCGCACGGCCGGATACATACCGAATACGATCCCGACCAATGCCGAGACACTGAACGCAACTATGACCGCCTGCATCGAGACCACAGTGCGCCAGCCCGCGAAGTCCGATATGGCCTTCGCTCCACCGATGCCGGCCACTACGCCGATCAGCCCGCCAACGCACGTAATGACCAGCGCCTCAAGCATAAACTGCCGCACGATGTCCCAACGCGTGGCGCCAACACACCTGCGCACACCGATCTCGCGGGTGCGCTGCGTGACCGTTGCCAGCATGATGTTCATAATGCCGATTCCGCCGACCAGAAGCGAGATGCTCGCGATTGCAGCCATGACTATGTTAAATATCCTCTGGGTCTGCTGGCTCTGCTTGAGAAGCTCGGCGGGGATGATGATCTCGTAGTCGCGTATTCCGCGATGCGAGCGGTTGAGTATCGAGCGCGCGACGGAGGCGGTGGGGCCGGTGGCAGTGTCGCTTTGGACCTGCACGATCACCTCACTGAGCGCACTGTTCTCCAGGCTCTGTTTGCTCAGCATCTTTATCACAATCTTCTGAAGCTGGGTGAGGTCCCCTGGAATCGCCTGCTGAGACGCGATCTTGAAGTCGGTTATCGCGACATTGATGGGGATATAGATGTCCGAGTTCAGGTCCCTCATGGCAGAGAACGCTTTGGCCGAACCGATCTCCTTGGCTTTCATGAGGCCCACCACGCGGAAGAGCCTCTTGTTGGCCTTGACCATCTTGTCCATGGGGTCATCGAAGCCGAACAGCTCGCGTTTCGCCGCAGCCCCAAGCACGCACACCCGAACGTGGCCATGTATGTCCGTATCCCGCAGGAAGCGGCCTTCCAAAAGTGAAGAGCGGCTCACGGCCAGATAATCGGGAGTAGTCCCCACGATCTTGACCGACACCGGCTTCTCTCCGACCTTGACGTCGGCGAAGACCTCGCGGGTAGGCACCACGCGCTTCGCAAACCCGCAGACGCTCGCTATACTCTGAGCATCACTGTATTTCAGCCCGAACGGAGACCGCTCCGCGGCCTTATCCGCGAGTTCGCCGGTGATCGAGGCGCGCTTGATGTGGATCACGTCGATCCCCATCTGCTTAATCTGATCGAGAGCCTCCTGCTTGGCTCCCTCACCAATTGAGACCATTGCGATCACGGCCGCTACCCCAAAGATGACGCCCAGCATAGTAAGCATGGAGCGCATCTTGTGGGAGAGCAGCTCGGAAAGCCCGGTTTGTATTGCATCCAGGATTCCCATGTTACTTCTTTGCCGCTCCCGCACTGGGCATTACGGGCAGCGGAGCGGGCTCGACCTTGGTTTTCTTCTGTTCGGCGCTGGGACCCGATGCTCCCGCTTCCTGCTCGTCCATTGGACGAGTGGGGTCTCGCAGCGCGATCACCTGCCCTCTTTGGAGTCCGAAGGTGATCACAATGAAGTTCTCGTTATACTTGCCCGTCACAACGCGAGTGCGCACATAGCCCTTGGGGCCCTTCACAAAGACAAAGGTCTTGCCGTCTTTCTCGATCACCGACTCAAGCGGCACGAACAAGGCACGCGGGACCGCATCGCAGATGAACTCTGCATCGGCGGTCATGCCCGGCTTGAGGGTCTTGGGATCGGATTCCTTGAGTGCGACAACCACTTCGAAGTTCTTGCGGCCCGGTGTAGAGCCGGTGTCCCAAGGATTGCCTTCGGTAGCCAGGCTGGAAATCTCGGCAATCGTGCCATGGAGCACCTTGTCCGGGATGGCCTCGAGGCGGACGAGCACCGCCATTCCTACCTTCACCCTCGGAGCATCCGACTCGCCGACATTAACCTTATCCACCATCTTCGAGAGGTCCGGCAGTTGGCAGATCACCTGTCGATGGTGAATCTGATCGCCTGCCTGCAGTTTGCGCATGTCACCGGCTCCACCCCAGGTCTTGGTGATGACCGCCATGCCGGCAGCCGGCGCGGTGATAATACCGCTGGTCACCTGACCCTGTAGCTCATCGAGGTTCCGCTTTTGAATATCGCGCGCGAACTCGACTTTCTTGACCTCGGCCAACTTCTGGCTCTCCTTGGAATCGATATCCTTCTTCTTGAGATCCAGGTCCATCTTGCCCTTGTCCACGGCCAGTTGCTTGGAGCGCACTTCCCCCTCTGCCTGCAGCACCTGATCCCGAGGCACGAGTTTCTCATCGGCGAGGCGTACCTTCTTGTCACGCTGCTCATTCGCCATCTTCAGTTCGTTTTGGTTGAAGTCGTAGTCGGCATTCTGCTTAGCCAGCTCGGTCGCATTGCTTTCCTTCAGTATGGCGAGCTCGGCTTGGGCGCGAACCACATCCGCATCCGCGTTCTTCAATGTCAGTCTCTGATTGCGCAGATCCCGCACAACAGTGGTCGTATCCATCTCGGCGATCTTGTCTCCGGCTTTGACAAGAGTGCCCTCTGCTATGAGGGATATGATCTTGCCGTCGTCCTCGCCGTATACGGGCACCGACTTCTGCGCGTCCAGAGTCCCTATCTCGTGGAAGCTGACCCGAAACTCCCCCGCCTGCACTTTGCCGGTCGGGACGAAGATAACTACCTTCTTGGGGCTGAAGTACTTCGTATACATCGGCAGGCCCCATTTTTGTGCCACCACCAACAGCAGCGCCACCATAAGTGTTCTGGATCCCCAAAGCTGAATCTGACGTTTCATTTGAACCCCATCTGTGTTAAGTCCTCGCCCATCGCGCGCTTGAGTTCGATGGTGGCGAGGTATAGGTCGGTATTGCCCGACAGCAGGCTGCTGTCCACCTCGGTAAGGGCCTGCTGCGCGTCGAGCGTGTCCCGGCTGGAGCCTTCGCCCTCTTCCATCATCCGGTTCGCGATCCTTAAGTTCTCCACGGCCGTGGTCTTGTTTTGAGCCAGGATCAGCATCGAAGCGCGAGCGCTCTCCACACCTCGGTAGGCCGTTCTCACCTGCTCGGTGATCTGGTCCATCTGGAAAAGGCGCAGGTTGCGAAGCACTTCGAGCTGGCGAGTCGCCGTGTCACGATTTTCCTGATTGATGCGCCGATCCAGCGGGATGCTGTATTCGAGGCCGGTCGTGAGCAGCCCTTCGTTGAGCACCGAGCGGGATAGAAACCCCTCCGAGTCACGCGAGCCGTTGAACCCTGCCACGAGGTCCAATTGAGGCCGTAGATTGTCCTTGGCTCGCGCAAGCTCCCGCTCCTGCTCGGCGAGGCGCTCGTCATTGATAGTAAGCTCGGCGCGATTGGCCAAAGCCGTCTTCACCGCGTCGGCAAGCGTCGGTATGGCGGCATCATCCACCTGCGGCACGCTGTCAACAAGCTCGGGGACTTCTCCGATCCCTCCGCCGATGGCGATCATCAACCGGTCCATTGCGTTGCGCGCAGTGCGCTGCTGCGAGTTGAGCGAGTTCTTGGTTTGTAAGACTTGAATCTCGAAACGGGAAACCTCGATCCCGGCGGCCATGCCCTCTTTTTCGCGCTTGCGCCACCCGTCGGCGGCTTCCTCGGCGAACTTGACGGCCTGCTCGCGAACCTTGACTTCTTCGCGAGCCAGCACGGCCTGGTGATAAGCCTCGATCACTCCCTGCACCGTCGCCTGGCGCGAGAGGAAAAGCTGCTTGGTTTGAACGGTTACGCCCGACTGCGCGGACTTGAGAGCAAAACCCTTGTTCGACAGTATGCCGCTCCCTTTGCTCAACGCCTGTCTGACGGAGACTCCCAAACCCCCGTACTTGCTGCCCAGACCAAGTGGTGAAATGTCCAGGGACGCCTGCGTGCCAAACGGGTTCTCATAGCTGAGCTGGCTGGAAACCAAAGTCGAGAGATCTGAGTTGCCGGGCGCTCTGGCCAGGCCGGTAGTAGTGCCGAAGTTGAGCGAAGTATTGTAGCCTGCAATCCTTAGCTGTGACAGAGAGGCCAGCTTGCCCTCCTCTGCCTGCTTCAGGTCAGCGTTCATGCCCAGCGCGATTCCGACCGCATCCGCGACACTCAGTTTTGCCGGAATAATGTTTTCCGCCCGGCCCGGAACCGTACACGCGATCACTGTCGCCAGAATCGCGATCATCCTCGGATAACGCATGATCTGTCGTTCCTCAATATCTGTTTCGACCCGCCCCCGGATCGAACCTCCCGGTTGCTGCCAAAAAAGTAGACGATTCAAACGGCCTGAAGGTTTCGCAAACCCTCCGATCTACTTCATCTTTAGCAGTTCCGGCACGGTCACAAATCGATAGCCGCGCTTTCTCAGGGCCTCGATGATGAGCGGGGTCGCGGCGACATCCTTCCAGCGAGTGCCGACACTACCGTCGTGCGCGAGGATTATCGCGCCCGGACGATTGTGCTTTATCACCCGTTGGGCCATTAGCTGCGGGGTCAAAGCATCGTGATGGTCCGCGCAAACGCTCCACAGAATGGTCCTATAGCCCTCGTCATCCGCGAGCGCAAACACGCTGCCGTCCACCATACCCTTCGGCGGGCGAAAGAGGTGCGCCCGGCTGCCGGTCAACCGTTCGATCACCTGTTCGCAGCGGTCGAGTTCGCGGATGACCTGCGCCTGAGTATCGAGATCGATGTTCGACGGGTGGCTGTAGGTATGATTGGCGATCACGTGGCCCCGTCTGACCACCTCTCTGACGATGTCGGGATACGCCTCCATGCGCTTGCCTACCATGAAGAACGTTGCCTTGACGTGGTATTTGTCGAGAATATCGAGAAGCCGAGGAGTGAACACGGGATGCGGGCCGTCGTCGTAGGTGAGCGCCACAACCTTCTCGTGAGTTGGCGCGCTGTAGATCAACCGTTCGCGCCACATTGTCCCCGGCACGGGCCGACTGGCCACGAGAAAGACTATTATGGCCACCAGCGCGAACTCGAATAGCGTGCGCGCCAGGCCCAAACGCTTCAGCAAGGATCTCCTCCTGAGCAGAACTCCCGGAATAGATTACCAGATACGGGCAACAGACACAACAGCGCGAGAGTCGTTGACAGATGACTGTAGGCATCGTACACTGGCAGTGTTGGTGCGATTATGCACTTGAGGAGAGAGTCTATGATCCGGCGATTCGTTACAGTATTGGTGGTTGCTCTGGCTTTTGGAATGATACTACACCAGGCGTTGGCCCTCACTGCCCGCCAGTATTGGGAGCGGGCGTCACAGGAGACGTATAAGTCACCCGATGAACTGAAGGCTCAGCACGAGCGCGAGCAGCGCAAGGGCGAGCACTACGCCAAGGTGATGTGCGGCGACCCACGCGTGAAGGCAGTTGCGCTCACGTTCGACGATGGCCCCCACCCCGCCTTCACCCCGCGGATACTCGCCATACTGAAGCAGTATAAGATCAACGCCACGTTTTTCGTGGTGGGTAAGATGGCGAAGCAGTACCCGAATCTGGTTAAGGCGGAAGCGGCGGCCGGCAACGTAGTCGGCAATCACACTTACGACCACGTCAATCTGACAAAGATCCCCTATAGCCGGATCGCCGCTGAGTGGGAGAAAGGCAATGCGGTGATCAAGTCTATTATCGGCGTTGATCCCGTCTTCTGCCGCCCACCGGGAGGGGACTACGACAAGGCCGTGATTCAGGCGGCGATGGCGGCTGGGCTTACAACAGTGCTTTGGACGGATGATCCCGGTGACTACGCCAGTCCCGGTGACAAGACCATAGAAAGACGCGTCCTCGACCGCGTAGAGAACGGCGGGATCATACTGATCCACGACGGAATCCAACAAACCATCGATGTGCTCCCACAGATCATCGAGCATCTCCAGAGGCGGGGGTTCAAGTTTGTGACGATGACGGAGATGGCGCAAGGACGCACCCTGGCCTATCGTCCCCTGCACAAACACCGTCCCGCCGCGATACGGGGAATCGCTGCCGCCGATTTGGGTATTCGGTAAGTCAGCGCCGGCTACGCCTTGCGTTCAACCCTCCATTTGAAGACCTGCTCAGCAGGCAGAAAACCGCGATAGTACACCGTGGTACGGCCGTTGGTGCGCAGTTCGGTGGGCTCGGGGTCCGCGGCGATCAGCGTCTCGTTCCGGTCAAGACGCACGGCGATCAGGTAGACCGCGTCCGTGGGGAAGCTGTGATCCCCCTGAGACTTCAACGTCTCCTCATTTGACGTGTCCCATCTATCCTGCTCGCACACGAACAGCAACTCCGTAATCTCTCCTGGCTCCACGGGCCTCGGCAGGTGCGGAATGTACTTGTGACGATCCGGATCACCTTCGGAATCCAACTCCTCCATCACAACTTCCTCGCCTTCCATCGCTGCGTACACAACTCTCCAATGTGGGCCAACCTCGAATGGCTCTGCCGACATAGTTTCCAGCATCGGCGTTGTGACTGTCAGATAACAGCGCCACGATTCCAGGAAGAGAGTGATCTTGAAACTGCTCTCCACCGCGTCCAGTGCCCTGAACACCTCCACGGTTTGGTCCACGTCCTTACGGCACTTGGGGCATTTTGCCAGGTGCTCCCTCACCATCGCCGTGTCGCCGGGCTTAAGCCTGCCGTAGACATAGTCCACGAGCTTCTTTCCTGACAGTTCTCCGCATGACATCTCCGCCAACTCCTCTCTCAACGCGCCCAGCGTCTCGCGCAACCTACGAATGGCTGTGAACACTCGCTGCTGAGCCGTGCCCTGCGGGCAGCCCAGCCGCTGGGCGATTTCGGAGTAGGTATAGCCGCCGTAGTGCTTCATTATGAGCGCCTGCCGCAGCGCCGCCGGGAGATCGGCGATTGCCTGCCGGAGCGAGATCAAAGCGACGTGTCCGCGGGAGCCGAGCAGATCATTCTCTGCCGGCGCATCCGAATCGAGCACCACCTCCGAGCCGAAGTACTTGCGCCGGGCGTGCGTGTAGAACACGTTCTTCGCAATCGCCGTAAGCCAGGCCCTCCCGTCTCCGCCCCGGTAGCCGGCGAACCCATCGCGTGCGCGCAGATAGGTCTCCTGCAGCATGTCGTCCGCCAGGTCGATGTCGCGTGTCAGGCTGATAAGCAATCGCCTGACGTATTCGCGGCTGGTCTCCCACATCCGTTCGAGATCGTTCTCCATACTCTGTCGTTTCGATAGTGGCATTCCGGCGACCTCCTCCGCAAGGTAGACGCGGTGAGGGGCGCCGTTTGTTCAGAATACACACGTTTTCACCGCCCTGCTGAGAAGTGGGTAGACTAAGCCGGGGAGAATCGCTTTGTACCGAGGCTGACAGACAAACTACGGCACTCACAGCGCCTCGGCTGCGTATTACCTATAAATGGTTATTGCGGACAAAAACATCAAGAGCACACCCATAACGAGCGCCCAGGAGGTCCCGTCTAACGGAGACAAGCCTCAGACCGAGACGAAGGAGCAGGCAAAACCCGCTCGGCTTCTGTCTTTGGATGCATTCCGGGGACTGACAATTCTGCTCATGCTCCTGGTCAACAACATAGCGCTCGACGTGTTCACCCCCAAGCACCTTAAGCACGCCGCGTGGAACGGCGGAGTGAACCTGGCGGATTTGGTGGCGCCGTGGTTCCTGTTCTGTGTAGGGGTGGCGATCCCGTTTTCGGCGGCTTCGTTCGCCAGGACCGGCAAGCCCGCCTGGCAGCAGGACATCAAGATACTGCGCCGGGGCGCGCTGCTGGTGCTATTGGGCTGTATCATCGACAGCAGCCTCTACAACGGCCCGGTGTTCTGCCTCGACGTGCTCCAACTTATAGGTCTGGCGTATGTGGCGGGAGCGTTGCTCTACGACCTGCCGCTGAGCAGGCGATTATGCATCGCGGGCGTGCTGCTCGCCGGTTACTGGGCGGCGATCAAGTTCCTGCCGATCCCGGGCGTGGGAGCGGGCCTATTCGAACAGGACCGAAACTTCATCACGCATCTTAACCGCACCTACCTGATGGGGTTCAACCTGAATGGGCTGCCTTCGATAGTGCCCACGACCGCGCTGGTCATGATCGGGTCGGCAGTCGGCGATCTGCTGCGGCGGCGCGACCGCGACCCGATGTGGACGGTAGCCTGGCTGATGATGATCGGCATCGGGCTCACCGTAGGCGGAATCGCCTGGAACGCGAGCCTGGCGTTCAACAAGCCTCTGTGGACTCCGTCGTATATCCTGGTATCCGCCGGCACGGGGTCGCTGGTGCTGGGGTTGTTCTACCTGATCATCGATGCGCACCGCTGGTGGAAGTGGGCATTCCCGCTGGTGGTCTTTGGCGCGAACGCGATCGTGGCGTATGTGGCGCCGATCCTGGTCAAGCTGCTGATTCTGCAGAAGTGGCACATAAGGGTGCCGGGGCACGGCTCGGTACCGGCGCTCCAGCGCTGCCTGGACGTGATGGTAGCGCACTTCGGCCGAGTCCCAGGCGGCTGGCTCTACACGATCACCTACATCGCCGTCTGGTGGCTAATCCTCTGGCAGCTATATCGGAAGAAGCTGTTCCTCAGGGTGTAAGCAACCTCTCAACAGATCGCTGAGCCCCGCTACATTGACCCTAATACTTGATTGTATTTCCCCGGCCAGAAGTCGTATGTGGGAATGCCGAACACGATGCCGATGATCGTCCACAGGCTGCCGATTGCGATCTCTCCGAGGATCAGGCCCATAAAAAATGGAATCGCCGTGCGATAGCTGCGCAGGCCGCCGAACTTGAGGATGAAGAACTTGGCGGTGCTGCCTATCAGCAGCGGCATCCATAGCTGACCAACCCCCCAACTCGAGGCCATCGCGTATGCCAGTGGGTGGAACGGGAAGCTCAAAAAGCGCAGCCTGCACCAGCCCAGCAGCATTGAGATCGCGAACCCGATGCCGACAAACCCGGTGGCGGTCGGGTTTGGCCCAAGCGGCTGGGTGATGAAGTTTCCGATCTGGCCCCAGCCATCCTTGCCGAACTGCGTCGCCCACATTTCCATTCGGGCGGTGGCGCCTCCGTAGTGGAAGTAGGCCTGCAGAAGCATCCAGAACCCGATCGGCATAGCGAGCATGCCCGCGATCATCACCGCTCCGAACATCTGCCGCGCGATACCGCCGCTCTGCTCGGACATCTTGAACGATTCCATCATGTGCGGCGATGGGCTGCTGGAGTAGTCGCGGTTAATCCACGTGAAGAGGCCAAAGGCGCCCATATCGGCGCGTGTGACGTGTTCGGCGCCGGTTACTGTGAGAATCGGCTTGTGTGCGCCCATAATCCAAGCGTCGTGGGTGGGAAACCCCAACTCCGCGCGTATGCGGCTCACAAGCACCACTACAATGAAGTAGAGAACGAAGAAGATCGGTATCAGCAGCAGAGACATTCCCATCGCGCGCGCGAACCCGCACAGGAACAGAAATCCTGCCACCGCTCC
>Ga0209226_10000482_pt1 | contig 21539 bp, 16 predicted proteins | sample BarGraNGADG00212_2_FD_184497 | JGI IMG/M metagenome (GOLD analysis project Ga0209226, IMG submission 184497) | Arctic peat soil microbial communities from Barrow, Alaska, USA - Barrow Graham LP Ref core NGADG0011-212 (SPAdes) (version 2) | ecosystem: Environmental > Terrestrial > Soil >...
GATCTGCCCCCGCACCTGGCGCTTCGGCCTCTTCGTCTGCTGGGCCAGGGGCTTGGGCCTGCTGCTCGACTGGGGCCTCTACTTCCTCGGCCACAGGCTCGGCCGGCTGCTGCTCGACTGGGGCCTCGGCGTCCTCTTTGAGGCTCCCGTCCGGGTTTACGCGCCTCTTATCCTTAACCTCATATTCTTTCTTTTCTTTTTTTGCTTTCTTCCCGTCCGCCATACCTGATGCCTCCCGTATAAAGGATAGCTGCCGCGCACAGTGCGCCGAGCGCGTCCGCGGTCAGATCAAGGATATCACAACAGCGGTTCGGCACAAACCGCTGGTGAAACTCGTCCGTCATGCCATAAACCGTTGAGATTGCGACGACGATCCAGAATCGACGCCGCTTCGGGCGCGCATCGCCAAGCGCGCGCCAGATGAGTATCGCCAGCGCCCCGTAACCGATGAAGTGCTTGATCTTGTCGCCGTAGTCGAGCCGGTCCAGGAAGCCAAGGCCGAGTATGGGCGGCAGCTTCGGCTGCGCGGATAGGAAGAAGATCAGCCCCATCCAGGCCACCACCGGCCACCAGCGTCTCAGATTTGAGATTGTAGATTTGAGATTTGAGATTGAACTAGACTTATGACGCAACTTCGGCCTGCTTCACCATCTCCAGAAAATCGTCTTCGGATATGACTGGTACGCCGAGAGACCGAGCTTTGTCCAGCTTGGATCCGGCTTTCTCGCCTGCCACCACCAGGTCTGTACTACCGGAAACCGATGAGGATGGGTTCCCGCCGAGCTTGTAGACCAGTCCCTGGGCCTCGTCGCGGGTCATCCGCTGCAGCGCGCCGGTGAACACGACGGTCTTACCCGCAAACGGCCCCGACTCCCGCCGCGGCTCGACTTTCGGGTCGATTCCTGCCGCCGCAAGCTTGCGCAGCACTTCCTCATTCTCTGCCTGCGCGAAGAACGTCGCGATGCTCCCCGCGACCACAGGGCCGACATCCGGCACTCTCGCGATCTCCTCCACGCTTGCTGCCTTGAGGGCATCGATGCTGCCGAAGCTTTGGGCGAGCGCCGCGGCGGTTCGCTCGCCGACGTGCCGGATTCCGAGGGCGTAGATGAGCCTGTCGAGGCCGGCGCCCTTGCTTGCCTGGATAGCGTCGATGGCGTTTTGCGCCGACTTCTGGGCCATGCGTTCGAGCCCAGTAAGCTCCTCGACCTTCAGCGAGTAAAGGTCCGCGGGATCGCGGATCAGCCCGTGTTCGGTCAACTGGTCGATCAGCGCCGGGCCGACGCCCTCGATGTCCATCGCAGCCCTCGACGTGAAGTGCAGTATTGTCTCCTTGACCTGAGCGGGGCAGGCGATGTCGGTGCATCGCGAAACGGCCTCGCCGGGCTCGCGGACAACATCCGCGCCGCAGATCGGACACTTCTTATGCATTACGAACACGACCTCACTGCCATCGCGCTTGTCCTTGACGACCTCCACGACCTCTGGTATGACCTCCCCCGCGCGCTGCACGACTACCGTGTCGCCGATGCGAACGTCTTTGCGCCGAACCTCGTCTTCGTTATGAAGCGTCGCGCGCGACACCGTAACCCCGCCCACTTCCACCGGTTCCAGGTCAGCCACGGGAGTGAGCGCGCCCGTGCGGCCCACCTGCACTCGAATGTTGTTGACGCGCGTCTGCACCTGGTGAGCCGGATATTTATACGCAATCGCCCAGCGCGGGCTGCGGGCCACGTAGCCCAGCCGGGTCTGAAGGTCGAACGAGTTGACCTTGACGACCATGCCGTCCACGTCGTAGTTGAGCGTTTCCTTCTTCTGGCCCCACTCGCGGATATACGCCGCCACATCGTCGATGCTCCCGAACACCCTCACGTCGGGGTTCACCTTGAAGCCCCAGTCGCCGAGCGCGCATAGCAGCTCACGTTGCGTGGAGAAACCTACGCCCTCGTAAGCGCCGACCGCGTAGGCGAACATAGTCAGCCGGCGCTTGGCGGTTATGCGCGGGTCGAGCTGCCTTACGGAGCCTGCGGCGGCGTTGCGGGGGTTGGCAAAGGTCGGCTCGCCGGTGGTCTCGCGCTGCTCGTTGATGCGGCGGAACTCATCGTGGGTCAAGATCACCTCGCCGCGGATTTCGATCATCGGCGGGATCGGCTCCCCGCCGCTTTGGGGAACTCGGAGACTTAGCGGGATGGACCTGACGGTCTTGAGGTTCTCCGTGATGTTCTCGCCCCTGGCGCCGTCGCCGCGCGTCGCGCCGGTGGTGAAGATGCCGTCGATGTAGGTGAGCGAGACCCCGAGGCCGTCGAGCTTAGGCTCGCAATCGTATTCAAGCTGCTCCGGGGAGTCCATGTGGAGCAAGCGCCTGCAGCGGTCGTCGAAAGCGCGAAGCTCGTCCTCGCCGAATGCGTTCGCCAGGCTCAGCATCGGGACCCTGTGCTCGAAAGTCGCGAACTCGGTCTGCGGAGCGATGCCCACGCGCTGAGTAGGAGAATCGGGTGTAATAGCCTGCGGAAATTGGGCCTCAAGCTCGGTCAGGCAACGCATGAGCGCGTCATACTCCGTGTCGGATAACTCAGGCTGATCCTTGACGTAGTAGAGATAGTTCGCCCGGTTGATCCGCTGCCGAAGCTCCTCGATCTCGGCCCGCGCGTTCGCCGGGATGTCATCCAATAAGTTCACGCCCGCTCCCCTGTCCGCTCGATATGCTCCATGTTAGATACCCGCGAGGGGGAAGTCAATGCGGGGACCGGGAATAGAAGGAGGGACTAGTGCGCGCGGCGGATGTAGACGGAGACGCGGGGGTAGGTGTGGGCGAGAGTGATGCCGCGCTTGGCGCCGAGGACGCTGATGGCGGTCGAGAGGCCGTCCGATGTGACGCCGTTGGGGGCGATGACAGTGACCGCGATTCGATCCGTGAGGCCGAGGCCTGTTCTTGGATCGACTATGTGGGAGTAGCGCCTGCCGCCGATCTCCACGTATTGCTCGGTGTCGCCGCTCGATGAGACGGCGGCGTTGGAGAGCGTAGGGGCGAAGCATTCGCACGCAGACCCTGCAACGGCCACAGGCTTATCTGCGAATGCTTCGCCCCTACAATCGACGGTCGCGTTGGCGATCTCGATCCGCCAGCCCTTCTTGCCCGGCGGCGCGCTGCTGACGACTATGTCCCCGCCCATCTCGACAAGCGCGCTCGCGATGCCGCGCTGCTTGAGAACCCGAATCGCCTCGTCGCAGGCGTAGCCTTTGGCGATCCCGCCGAGGTCGAGTTGCATGCCGGGGGTGTCGAGCTTCACCGTTCCGGCCTTAGCGTCGATGCGCAGCTTCCGCCAGCCGACGAGCCTGAGCGCGGCGGCAAGCTCATCTTTCGACGGCATTATCCCTGACTTGCGGGCTTTGCGCCAGAGCTTGACGACGGGGCCGACCGTGACATCGAACGCCCCATCGGAACGACGGGAGAGGTCTTGGGACTTACCAAGGATAAACAGCATCTCGGGGCTGATCTTGACGGCAGGCCCGCCAGCTTTCGCCGAAAGGCGCGATAGTTCGCTCGTGGGGCGGTAGTCGCTCATTATGTCTTCGAGGGCGGCAATCCGATCATACGCCGCTCGCGCGGCGCTCTGGGCGGCGGGTTCATCTGTGGCGTACAGCACAATCCGCGCCCGAACACCCATCGCCACTTGCGAGTATTCGAAGCGGGTCGCGGCGTGAAGTGAGGTCACGCACGCCAACAGAAGCAGTGCCAGCGTGCTCCTTCGAATGAATTCGAGGCAATTAAGCACGAAGTCCACCTCCGTGGACTGGGAAATCGGACCCCGGAAATGCGTGGAAGGGCGAGCATCTGCCTGATCTTCAGTTCGCGGCGATCGTATCCCGCAGGCACATCCGATCACACTGAGGGCGGGGTTCTCAACAGACGGATCGTCGGGTCGGACAGAAGGGTTCGAATCTGTTCGATTGAGAAAGAGCTGTAGCCCCGCCCCCCCAGGTATTCTCTCACCTCAGCCGGGGTGGCCGATGGATGAGTCTGCACATAATCAAAGACGAGTTGGCGCACAAGGCTGAGGGTCAGGCCGCTGGCCAGCAGCCGCGATGCTGGCAAACCCGCTTCCGTTGCGAGCATGCTGGCAGTAATCGGGAACGGGGACTTTCGTGCGGCTGCGCTCGCCTTCTCGGTCTGTTCCACAACCTGGGCCTCACGATGACGTATCTCTTTCTCCAGATTCCCCTTGGCTTCCAGCGCCCTGGCACTCACTTCCTGCTCCTGGGCCAGTTGGCTCTCAACCTCGGCAAGCTTTGCCGATTTCTCGTCGATCTCGATCATCAACCGCGCTATCTCTCCTTCTGCTCTGCTGTACTCCTCCACTCTACGTTCCTGCCTCTCGATGTCCTGGGCCAGTATGTCCTTCCAGTCATCCTTCGCGTAAACGAGTGCATCCCGAATCAGGAATAGCTGGTGGTGTATATCAGTCAGCCATTCGTTGACCAACTTGGGATCAACCTTCTTCTGCAGTGCGGCGCTCTCAACGGAAAGCTGATCGAGCCTCGCCAGGGTACTATCCACGGCCTGCTTGATGCCCGTGTTGGCCTGGAAAACGCGGCGTAGCGCGCTACGGCCGGTGGCTGCGGCCTTCTCTTGCACCTGCACGTGTGCGGCCTTGACGGAGAGAAGATAGGTGGCAGCCAGCGATACCGCTAGGGCAACGAGATCGGACACCCACTGATCGTCTTGTCCAGCCTTAAGATGTGATCGCACCAGGCCCCGTACAACAACGAATAAGACAACGCCACTCACACCCACCAGCAGCGACAACAACACAGTCTGGAAAAGGCCTAGAGCCAATCCCCGAACGCCAGTCGCGCGTTGAGCGACTGAAGTACCTGCTGAATCCTCTATCTCTGCCATAGCTGCTCCTTGCTGATTCTAGCTAGACGCCATCCACCCCAGTCGGAGGGACCGGAAACCCGCGTCACTAACAATCGCACTACGCCTTCTTCCACTGCCCGCGCAGGAACTCCACCGACTTCGGTATCTCGACTTCCGGGTCGCCGATGCAGCCGCACTCGAAGCTGCAGAAGTCCTTGTAGCCGATCATCTTCAAGCCCCGAAAACCGTTGGTGTAGTCGCGCTCGTCCTGGCCGGGCAGGTTGCGCTTGATCGACGCCAGATGCACGTGGTGCAGCATCGCGCCGCCCGATATGAACGCGCCCATGTCGCTGGTTTCTTCGATGTACATGTGGTAAAAATCGCCCATCACGCACGCCGCGGGGTGGTTCACATCCCGGCAGATCGCTGCCGCGTCAGCGACCAAACGAACATACCAGGTCTCCTTTCGATTCAGCGGCTCAAGAAGCAGTCGAGTGCCGGCCTTGCCCGCGAACTCGCAGAGATCGGGAAGCTGATCGAGCAGAATCTTGCGGCCCTCGATGTGATCCAGCTTCGTCTGGCCGTTGAACGCGGGCACGAAGATCAGCCCCGTCGAGCCAAGCTCGCCCGCGGCCGTGAGGATCGCCTTCATGCTGTCCGCGCACTGCTGGCGCACCGACGCGTCATCGCTCATCAGCGCGCCGTGGAAACCGGCGCAGATGGCGCTCATCTTGATCTTGGAGTTCGCGAGCGCGGCCTTGATCTCAGGCACCCGGTTCTGGAGATTGCCTCCGCCGACCTCCAGCCCATCCATGCCCCATTTTTCCATCTTGGCGAGCTTTTCGGGCAAGTCTTTGCCGGGGATACGGCCTTCCTGGCTCGCGATCTTCAGCTCAGCCCGCGCAGGCCTGTCTTTTGCTTGAGCGGCATATCTATAGTCCTCAACGCTGGCCTGAGCGCCCGACGAGACAAGCCCGGCTGCAATGGCGGCGCTCCCAAGCGCGCCAAGCGTCAGCAGTTCACGTCTACTCATTTCCATGACAAACCTCTCCTACACAAACGGTGTTCTGCCCGGCACGGCGACCGGCGCAACCGGCAGCGGGCCGAGTTCCAGCTTGGCGGGCATCAGGTCTTCCTTGGAGTTGAGCGCCTGGTCCCAGGAGATCTCCTGGCCGGTGTAGGTGGACATCCTGCCCATAATCGCCGTCAGCACGCTCTCCGCGACCCGCTTTGCCTCATTGAGCGGCTTGCCCGCGCGGATGCTGGCGATCAGGTCCGCGTGCTCCTGCTGATATGCGCCCGGCACGTCTCCCTCGAACTTCCACGGCGATGCGCCGTAGATTGCCCCCCCGCAGTTCGATGTGCCCTTAGTGCCGACTACTCGCTCCGAAACGTTGTTGGCGCAGCCGTCAATCTGGCGGCACTCGCTCAGCACGCGCGCGCCGTTGGGGTATTCGTAGTCCACGGCGAAGTGGTCGAAAATGTGCCCGTAGGCCGGATCGGTGCGGACCTGCCGCCCGCCCATTCCCCAGCACTTGACCGGGTGTGCCTGCATCGCCCAGTTGATCACGTCGATGTTGTGGACGTGCTGCTCGCAGATGTGGTCGCCACTCAGCCAGGTGAAATAAAGCCAGTTGCGTATCTGCCACTCCATGTCGGTCCATTCGGGCTGCCGGGCGTGGTTCCAAAGCCCGCCCTGGTTCCAGTAGCACTGGGCCGCGACTATCTCGCCGATAGCGCCATCGTGGATGCGCTTCATGGTCTCGACGTAGCTCAACTGATGCCTGCGCTGCGTTCCGGCGACCACGCCGAGCTTCTTCTGCGAGGCGATCTCTCCCGCCGCAATCACGGTTCGCACACCTGGCGCGTCAACCGCAACCGGCTTCTCCATGAACACGTGCTTGCCGGCCCCAATCGCCGCATTGAAATGCGTCGGCCTGAAGCCGGGCGGGGTCGCAAGGATCACCAGATCGACGTCGCTGGCGAGTACCTTCTTGTAGGCATCGAAGCCCACGAAGCATCGCTCGGGCGACAGATCGACCTTGTCCTTGAGGGCTTCGTTGCCGGTAAGATTGTTGAAACACCCGTCCAAGCGATCCTTGAACAGATCGCCCAGCGCGACGATCTTAACGCCCGCCGAGCTGTTCGCGCAGTCGTTTGCGGCGCCGGTGCCGCGTCCTCCGCACCCGATCACCCCGACGCGGATCACATCCGACCCCGCCGCGCGCGCGCCTTGCCCGATCAGCATCGGCCCCGCGCCGATTAGCACCGCCGCCGCCGCCGACTTCGCAAGGAACTCCCTGCGAGACATACCGTCATCTTTCTGTTCGTGCATAGTTAGTCCTCTCCTCGTCTGGAATGTTGAACATTCTCACTTAACTCGTATGACTCTGAACCCGACGAACTCGCCGTCGGAGAGCCACCACTTGCTCTTGGGGTCCTGCGGATCGTTTGCCTGCCAGCCCTCGGTCTGATACTTGCGCGCCGAAGCCTTGACATTCTTCGGCGTGTCCTCGAACGATCCTCCGCACACGACCGGCTTTCCCTTGAGATCGACGCACCATTCAGCCACGTTGCCGAGCATGTCATGCAGCCCCCAGGCGTTGGGCGACTTCGTGCCCACGGGCTGGGTCTTCTCCGCGAAGGTCACCGCGCACTTGGCAAGCTGCTCGGCGGTCGGTTCCGGCGCGCCCGCGCGGCAGGCGTATTCCCACTCGGCCTCTGTCGGCAGGCGATAGGCATGGCCTGTCTTCTTGGTGAGCCACTTGCAGTAGGCCTGCGCTCCGGCAAACGATTCGTTGATCACGGGATAGCCCTTGCGGCCGTAGCCGCGATCAGCCGCGCCGTAGGGCTTGGACGGGCGCGACGTGGCGTCGTTGGGAAGGTTCTGCGCGCCTTGTGGCTCATCCAGCCTGAAAACAAAGACGTCATATTGGTCCCACGTGACCTCGGTCTTGCCGATCCAGAACGGCCCGACCTTGATCTTCTTGGTCGCGCCCTTCTTCGCGGGGTTGGCCATCATGATCTGCCCCGCCGGGACCGGGACCATGTCGAACGTAACGAGCGTTCCGGGGATCGACTCGGTGTATGGTCTCTGAGCGGGGTCGTTGGGATCGTCCGGCTTCCACGTAGCGGTCACTGTAAACCTCGTCGGCAACCGGGGGTCGTTGCTCGGAAGCGGAACGTCTTGAAGCGTCTTGGGATCAATCGACGCCTTCGCCGCCGACACTGACACAACGTTGCAGAGCAAGCCGAATATCAGAATTGAACATAGAGATCTTCTCATGAGTTTCGTGCTTCTTCCCTTTCGTGCTTTCGTGATCTTCCCTTCCGAACCCGCCCTAACCCAGCTCTATCGCGCACGCGCCGCGACTGAATGTTATCACCCTTCGCTGATCTTTGATAGACGCGAGCGCGGCGTTAAGAATGCCGAGCCGTTCCTCCGCTGATTCGTATTCGATGCTGCCGGGCGAGTTGAACCGGCGCTCATCTTCGAGCACCTGCCGGTAGAACTCAAAATACTCCGGCTTGCCGTAGTATTCACGGTCGAGATACTCGCACATTGCCGTGGATTCGCTCTCCCGGACGAGAAGCGACACGCAGCCTCCTTTGCCGGCGCCGGTCAGCTTTCCTCCCAGGTAACCCGGCCCGCGCCGCGCGATTGTCAGAAGCAGATCGAGCTGCGGGTTCGAGACGCGGAAGTCGATGCACAGAATGTCCTGAAGCTCATCGACCATCCTGCCGACCGCGAGGCGATACCCATCATACTCCGCCGAGTCCACGCAAAGCTCCCCGCTCGCCACCCGGCTCTCGGCCTCCAGGAATATGCGCTCCAGCTCGCGGCCGATGACGTTCTCCTTGTGGAAGAACCGCGCCGTGGTCCGAATGTGATAGCCGCCGATGTTCCTGCGCGGGCGCGTGTAAATTCGCTCGATGGTCTTCTGGTCCTTGCCGAATATGCGACCCGCTTCCTCCGGCGTGATCTTCACCGGCAACAGCAGGAGAAGCTCTCTGATGGCATCGTCGGAGATACCAAGGATGTCCTGGTGCAGGCTGCCGAACTTGAAGTAGTTCGCCTCTATCTTCTCCCAAAGCTCGGGGTTGGATTCCAACATCGGAACCGCGCCGCCCACGGTAAAGCCGAACTTCTCGCTCACGAGTCTGCCGAGCCAGCCCGTGGTTGTAGGGGCGAAGCATTTGCAACCAGACTTATCAGCATTAGGTGGCTCCGTAGGGGCGAAGCATTTGCAATCAGACTTATCAATATAGCAAGCTTCATCTGCAAATGCTTCGCCCCTACGATGCACAGCCTTGATGATGAGCTTCATCAGTTCATCGCCCATCTGCATCCAGCCCTTGCGCATATTGAAGCTCTGGTTGCCGCCGAGGGTCTTGTTGACCTCCCAAAGCGAGTTCGCCAGCACCACGTGTATGCCCTTGAGGAACGGCAGCGGGGTGGCGTCGAGATCGGCCTTGGAGTGGCGGTTGTAGACGACGCTGTTGACGGGGTTGCGCAGGATCGTCATCTGATCGTTCGCGCCGCCATGCGTGCCGACATACCACTCGGCCTCGCCAAGCAGCTTGCAGACCTGCTGAATGCTCCATTCCGGCAGCGTGTCGCGATTGCACAGATACATCGCCAGAAACGACAGCACCACTATCGCCGAAGACGAACTCGTGCCCGCCCGGAAAGGCGCGGTCGCCGCGCCAAAGGTGATGTCGGCTCCGCGCAGCGCAAACGCGGGATCGTCCCAGAGCATGCGCATATACGGGCTCAACACGTAGTTCATCCAGTTGCCCTGAGGCCGACCGTGGTGCGGGTAGACCAGCGAGCGGTTATCCCAATTGTCCTCGAGTTCTTTCGCGTGCTTCTCCCAGGAGGCCTTGGCGAATCGCTCGAACTCGGCGAGCACGGAAATGTCCGTGGCTGGGAACAGCGGGTTAACGTTCTTGACGCTGAGGATGTCGTCTTCTCGCGGGGAGATCGCCACAAGGATGTCGCCGTCGATGGTGGTGGACATGTGATCGCCCGCGCACATGTCCAGATATTCCAGAAACGCATTAAGCCGACCAGGCGCGCGGATCAGGAACGTCGGTCGATCCCCCACGCGCTCGGCGTGGAGCCTGGCGGTCTCGGCGAGGCGCTTGCGTTGCCGCGCGAGGTAGTCTGGGTCCGAATTGGCGTAGATCTGCCCTCCGAGATAGCCATCCACCTCCGGCGAACCGGATTCGAGCATCCGCGCGATCTCCATCGGCGGCAGCGGCCTGACGGGCAGCTTGAAGGTCTCACTCATGTATAAAAGCCCACCTTTGCGTTTCCCACATGAGATTAACACAAAATGCCGTTGGGGTCTATGGTAGGGGCGAAGCATTTGCCGCTGAAGCCTACAAGATCGAAAGGCCTGACTGCAAATGCTTCGCCCCTACGCTTGGAACCTACTTCTTGAATGAAGTGGTGATGTCTTCGTCGCGCTCGACCGCCGACTTCTTCACGAACTTGGATTTTGCGATCAGGTCCTTGAGCGCCGCCTCGTACGCAGCCGAATCGAGCGGAAGTTTGACCGTGACGTCCTTGATCTGCGAGTAGATCATCGAATTCGCCATCTCGATCGACTTGATCCCCTCTTCAGCCGGCGCGATGAGCGGGGAGCCATCGAGAATCGCATTCACGAAGTTCCGCGTGATCGCCTGGTGCCCGGTCTCGCCGCCGCCGAACGGGACCTCGATGTGCCAGACCGGCGGAAGAGCAAAGCCCATTTTCGAGGTGCGGGAGAATTCGGTCATCGGGACTTCGTTGCGGGTGAAACTGATCTTGCCGCGCTCCACGACGACCTTCCCGCGCTCGCCGGCGACCTCGAGGCGGTCCGTGCCGGGGGCCTCGCCGGTAGTCACGATAAACGCCCCGGTAGCGCCGTTCGGATACTCCAGATACGCAGTGACCTGGTCCTCGACCTCGATGTCGTGCTTGACGCCGAAGCCCAAAAACGCCCGGATTTTTGAGGGCATTCCAAACATCCACTGCATCAGGTCGAGGTTATGCGGGCACTGGTTGAGCAGAATGCCGCCGCCCTCGCCGCTCCACGTCGCTCTCCAGCCGCCGCTGGCGTAGTATGCCTCGGTGCGGAACCAGTTCGTGGCAATCCAGTTCACTCGCGTGATCTCGCCGAGTTCGCCGTCGTCGATGAGCTGCTTGAGCTTGCGCCAGATCGGCTCGCATCTGAGTTGGAACATCGCGGAGAAGACGAGCTTCGGGTTGGCCGCGTGCGCGGCGATCATGCGCTCGCAGTCCGCCTTATGCACCGCAATCGGCTTCTCGGTGAGCACGTGAACGCCCTGCTGCATTGCATCGACGCCGATAGTGGTGTGGAAATAGTGCGGGGTAGCGATCAGCACGGCATCCACAAGCCCGGACCGGATCAGCTCCGCGCTGTCGGTGAAGGTCTTGACGGCGGCAAACCCCTTGAGCTTGCTCTCGTCGATGTCACAGACGGCGGTAAGCTCGGCTCGCTTGATCTCGCCGGCCTGAAGATAGCGGGCGTGGTGGCTGCCCATGCCGCCGACGCCGATAACACCCATTCTCACTTTATCCATGTCAACTTGCCTCTTATCTAAAGTTGCGGTGCTCTGAATGGGCGCGATTTCAAATCGCGCCCCATCAGAGGGCCACGTAAACGCTTACACGAAGCCGCGCGGGTGTCCTTCTGCATCCACAAGAGGGCGCTACTTGACCGACACCTCGAGCCCTTCGCAATCAAACACCACGTTGACGCTGGACGAGAAGCTGCCGGAGTTGCGCACGTGGTCGAGATATGAACTCAGGCGCGGAGCACAGTTCACGCTGTTGTGCGCGAGCACTATCGCGCCTGGGGGCATCTTGTCGTAACCGGCTTCGAGGATGTCCAGATATATGCCCTTGCCGCGCCGTTCGTCGCCGTCCGCGTCGAGGTAGAGCAGATCGATGGGCTCGGTGAACTCGCCGACTACGTCAACCGCGTCGGCGGCGATGATCCGCGCGACGCCGGTCGGGTCGATCTTGCGGACGTTGCGCTCGGCTCGGGCGGCCTCTTCGGGCTTGATCTCGACCCCGATCAGGCTCTCTGCCGCGTAGCACGCCCCCGGGCCGACCGCCGCGCCGGCGTTGGATATGAACGTGTTGCCGCAGAAGATGCCGGCGGCTATCATATTGCGCGGCTGGTGGATTGCGTTGATGGCGTAGAGCAGGCGCTGCATTCGAGGAGTGATGGCGGTCCAGGGTATCTCAAACAGTCTCGCGACGGCCTTTCGGTGCGCCAGCAGCTTCTCATGGTCGTAGCTCGCATGCGGCAGCACACCTGCCTCGACGAGCAGCCGCAGCGCGCCGTCAACAACGGCGATCTCGTTTCCGAGGGGTTCGATTGCGACGTGCGGGTTGCGGTAGTCCATTCGTAGCGTGTCAGAGTCATCAGTACGGTATTGGCTAACCATTCCATCCTCCATAGTGAGCGCGGATGAGCTATTATACAATACGGTTTGACACCTCGCCTCACCCGTAGCATAATACACTTACAATGAACTCTCTGACTCTGCTCATCATCGCGCTGTGCGGGTTCGCGCTGGCGTATCGCTACTATGGGGCGTTTCTGGCGGCGAAGGTCGCCGTGCTCGACCCCAAGAGGGTCACGCCCGCCCACGAGCATCGCGACGGCAAGGACTATCATCCCACCAACAAATACGTCCTGTTCGGCCACCACTTCGCGGCTATCGCGGGCGCGGGGCCGCTGATCGGGCCGGTGCTGGCGGCTCAATACGGCTACCTGCCCGGCGCGCTGTGGATACTCATCGGCGCGGTGTTCGCGGGGGCGGTGCAGGACTATATCATCCTCTATGCTTCCGTGCGCAACCGGGGAGAGTCGATCTCCAAGATCGCGCATCGGTATCTGGGGCCGGTGGCGGGGTGGTGTACGGCGTTCGCGGTGCTGTTCATCATCATCGTCGCGCTAGCGGGGCTTGCGGGCGCGGTCGTGAACGCGCTGCAGGAGAGCGCGTGGGGAGTTTTCACCATCGGCTGCAGCATCCCGATTGCATTTCTGGTGGGTCAGTGGATGTATAAGATCCGGCCCGGCAAGGTGGCGGAGGCGTCGGCTATCGGCGTCGTGCTGCTGCTGGCGGGGGTGATTGCGGGAAATCCGATCTCCCACAGCTCGATTGCGCACGTCTTCAAGATGACTCCGGACGCTCTCAAGATCGCGCTGCCGATGTATGGCTTCATCGCGGCGGTGCTGCCGGTGTGGATGCTGCTGTGCCCGCGCGATTATCTGTCGACTTATATGAAGCTCGGCACGGTCGGGCTACTGGCAATCGGCATCTTTGTGGTCCACCCGACGCTGGTGATGCCCGCGACCACGAAGTATCTGAGCGGCGGCGGGCCGGTGGTTCCGGGGCCGGTGTGGCCGTATGTGTGCCTGACGATTGCGTGCGGGGCGATCTCGGGGTTCCACACGCTCATCGGATCGGGAACGACCCCGAAGATGATCAACAATGAGGCCGACATCAAGCCCATCGGCTACGGCGCGATGCTGATCGAAGGGATCGTCGGCTTGATGGCGCTGATCGCGGCCTGCACGCTTTGTCAGAACGACTACTTCGCCATCAACGCCAACATCGACAAGTTCCCCGCGCTCGGCCACGATGTAACCATGCTCCCAATGTTGACGAAAATGGTGGGTGAGCAGACGCTGGTTGGAAGAACAGGCGGCGCGGTGACGCTTGCTGTGGGCATGGCGAAGATATTTTCCAGCCTGCCCGGCATGAAGGGCCTGATGGCGTATTGGTATCACTTCGCGATCATGTTCGAGGCGCTGTTCATCCTCACTACCATCGACACCGGCACGCGCGTGGCGAGGTTCATCCTTCAGGAGATGCTTTCGACGGTCTACAAACCGCTGGGCAAGGGAACCTGGCTGCCGGGCGTGATCCTCACAAGCTTTGCCGTGACCTACGCCTGGTATTATCTGCTCAAGGGCGGCACTATATCCACGATCTGGCCGATGTTCGGGGTCGCCAACCAACTCCTCGGCGTGATCGCGCTCGCGATTGGGACCACGTTCATCCTGCGCCGCTCCGCCAAGCGAATCTATGCGCTCACCACGTTCCTGCCGTTCGTTTTCATGGCGGTGACGGTGATGACCTCGGGCGTGCAATACTCGTCCAAGATGCTGCAGGCCGACGGCGACCCCGTAAAGGCGACTCTGACTATCATCATGATGGCGCTCGCGGTGATCATCTGCTGCGACTGCTTTGTGAAGTGGGTCCGAATCCTGACCGGCAACATGCCGCCCCACGATGACGACCCCGACCGCGACCTGCTGCGCCTGGCCGAAGGGACGGAGATAGCGGATTAGCCGGGTGGCGCGTTCTCATTGTCGTCCGGTCTGTCCTCATCCCGATGGCTCGAACCCATCCGCGCGAGCCTGCGCACGAGCAGATAGAGCGCGAAAATGCCGATGGCAAGCTCGAAAGCGATTGTGATCTCTCTGGAAGTCATAGGTTGCCTCGCGTTATTGTTCGAGGGCTGACAGATAACAACCTGCAATCTTGCCTTGACCAGTCCGTCGTGCGAGCCTATAATGCAGCCAGCACATGATACCGAGGTGAGTTATCGTATGCGTAAGCTTCTCGCGTTGTGTTTTGTGTTGTTTATTTCCGCGATAGCTGTCGGGCCAGCCGCGGCGAGCAAGATTACTACAGACCCAAACGTTCCCGGCTCGACTGTAGCAAACCCAACGGACCGAACTGCCGCCGACGAGCGACTCGCCCGGAAGATCACTTACGAGAGCGGGTATGCGAGGCTCCACGCCGCAGCCGACGATCTCACCCGCATCACGGGGGTGAGGATCCGCGCTGGTTCCAGCAGCAAGGACTGGCAGATCAGGGACATTCCGCTTGTGATCTGCGTAAAGGACCTGCCCCTCGGCAAGCTGCTTTCGGCGATTGCCGAGAGCACGCACACGCTCCTCTCATCCACGACTCTCGACAGCGGCGTGAAGGTCTATCGGTTCTACCGTAACAAGCGCCTGCAGGATGCGATCGATGGGAAACTCAAACCCGCCGAGGAGAAGCTGTATGAGCAAGTGGAGTGGGCGTGGAATGCGATGCTCAAACTCGCGGGATCGCCGGAGGCGCAGGCCGAGCTTTCGGGATCCGTGCTGGGCCGCGGAACGGTCGCGATGGCCAAGCTGCTGAACTCCCTTGGTCCGGATGCGAAGGACAGAGTGTTGTCAGGCGAGACGATCAACACCGACTTCAAGGACCCTTCTCGTGCGCTCCTCGCTGAGGATCTTTTCGCGGCGCAGAATGAGCTAATGTCCGGTCCACGCCCTACTGGTGCCACTGAGATGCCTGCTATCAAATTAACGCCGGAAGAGCTTGCGGCGCTAAAGGTGAGCATCAGAATCGACAGCAAGGACAACTGGACCGATGATCCGATGACTATGCGACCTGCCGGCACGCTCTCCTACATGCTGGCCAGGATGAGCGTGCCACTTGCGAACATGGCGAGTCTGGCCCTGCCGCCGTGGTCAAATGGCGAGGAGGCGACTGATCACCTGTCTGATCCCAAGCTGCACGCTGTTGAGTCAGATTCCGACTGGACGCAGCCGGCATTGGGAGCCAAGGTCAAGATGGAGGCGCCGACGGACAAGACACACCTGGCATTCGCCGATGCGGTCACGGCTCTGGCTAAAGCGTCGGGGCTTAATATCGTCACGGAGGACTTTCAGAGCCAAGGTTGGGACAGCAAGAAACGGTACGCTGATTTCTTTAAATCAGAAACTACTACGGGCTCGGTGCTGAAGGCTTCGCTCGATTGCTGGTTCTATAACTCGGATGATAAACTGCTCCTAGGCTGGACCCATAGTCATGGTCTTTGGCAGAAGGCCCATAGAAATCTTGTGCCGGAAAGCCTTGTTCTCAGACTCACAGCCAAGCTCGACACCACGGGAGAAGAACTCGACGATGTCACGCCGATTTTGAGCCTTACATCAGGGCAATCGATGGAGTGGGTCATCAACAATGTCGCGACTACCTGGCTGGCGTGGGCATTTGGCCACGACAGGCCCTTGTGGCAGCTCTACGACTCCTTGAGCGACGGCAATAAGGCTCTGGCGAAGAGCGAGGGAGGCTTCCGGCTGGCCGCGCTCGACGCCGCGGGCGCGGCCACACTCCTCAAGGACAGGATCGCCCAGGATCAGGCCGAGGAGAACGAGAGGGCAGGAGTCGGCAACACTGAGAGCTATTCGGCCGCCACCCATGCAAGCCTGCAATCGCTCCTTGACCCGGATGTCCTGCACACCGCCGTAATGTGGATCAAGAGCGTGCAGCCCACGTCCCGCTCCTGCGGCGACTTCGGACTGACGGACCGTATCGACTGGATTCCTGAGCTGCATCACTCCTACGTGATGGAAATCGAATACGAGAAGGACGGGCAGAAGGCGACGCTTCGCACATCTGATCTGGGCCTGTCACTGCCGGTGTATTCCTCGAAGCGCGAGGCGGAACTGGCGAAGAAGCTCGACAAGAGCGCTTCGCCTTGACACTCCCCCTTCCCTGAACCTATAATCTGGCTTGGGAGTATACTCCCCAGGGGTGAAGCAATGGCCGACCGCAAGTATGATTTCGCCGAGATAGAGCGCAAGTGGCAAGCCAAGTGGAAGCAGGCCGATCTGTTCCGCACCGAGGACTCGACCGACAAGCCGAAGTTCTACGGCCTCGACTTCTTTCCGTACCCATCCGGCGCGGGGCTGAGCGTCGGGCACTGCCGCAACTACATCCCCACCGATGTCGCGTGCCGCTATCGGCGCATGAAGGGCTACAACGTGCTGCACCCGATGGGTTGGGACGCGTTTGGCTTGCCCGCCGAGAACGAGGCCATCAAGCTCAAGAGCCATCCCAAGAAGACCGTCCCCGAATACGTCGCGACCTACAAACGGCAGATGGATTTGGTCGGCATCGGCTGCGATTGGTCGCGCGAGATCAACTCCTCGCACCCGGACTATTACAAATGGACCCAGTGGATATTCCTGCTGCTGCATAAGCGCGGGCTGGCGTATCGGTCGCTGGCGCCCGCTAACTGGTGCCCCAAGTGCGCGACGGTGCTGGCCAACGAGGAAGTCAAGGACGGCCGCTGCTGGCGGTGCGATTCCTACATAGAGAAAAAGGACTTGCCGCAGTGGTTTTTCAAGATCACGGCATACGCGGATCGGCTGATCGATGATCTCGACACCATCGACTGGCCGGAGTCGATCAAGTCCATGCAGCGTAACTGGATCGGACGCAGCGAGGGCGCGGAGGTCACGTTCAAATCCGAGGCCGGCGACGATATCGTTGTCTACACCACCCGGCCCGACACCCTCTGGGGCGCCACTTTCATGGTCCTCGCGCCGGAGCACGCGCTGGTGGAAAAGCTCGCCGGCACCGATAAGAAAGCCGAGGTGGAGGCGTATCGCAATCTGGCCCAGCGCGAGAGCGCTATCGAGCGGCAATCGACCGATAAAGAGAAGACCGGCGTCTTCACCGGCGCGTATGCGATCAATCCCGTCAACAACGAGCGCGTGCCGATCTGGATTGCGGACTACGTAATGATGGGCTACGGCACCGGCGCGATCATGGCCGTGCCCGCGCACGACGAGCGCGATTTCGAGTTCGCCTGCAAGTTCGGCATCAAGGTCACCCCGGTCATTCGCCACCCCGAAGCCCCGGCGGACTACGTCATCGACGAAACCGAGGACTTCGGCGGATATACGTTCCACCCCGAATACGGCGATATGTTCAACTCCGGCGAGTTCACCGGCACAATCGGCGGAAACGGCTGCGCGAAGAAGAAAGTCACCGGCTGGCTCGCCGAAACAGGCAAGGGCAAGGGCGCGGTCAACTACAAACTCCGCGACTGGCTGATAAGCCGCCAGCGCTACTGGGGCGCGCCGATCCCGATCGTCCATTGCGAAAACTGCGGCGAGGTGCCCGTCCCCGACGAGGACCTGCCGGTTGTGTTGCCGGATGTGGAGAACTACGAGCCCAGCGGATCGGGCGAATCGCCCCTCGCGAACATCGCTCAGTTCGTCAACACGACCTGTCCGATCTGCGGCGGCCCCGCGAAGCGCGAGACCGATACGATGGGCGGGTTCGCGTGTTCGAGCTGGTATTTCCTGAGATACGTCAGCCCGCACCTGGATTCGGCCCCGTTCGACAAGGATTTGTCCGCGTATTGGCTGCCCGTGGACCTCTACGTGGGCGGCGCGGAGCACGCGGTCATGCACCTGCTCTACGCGCGGTTCTGGACCAAGGTGCTGCACGATGCGGGTTGGGTGCCGTTCGTGGAGCCGTTCGCCAAGCTGATGAACCAGGGCATGGTGCTCGTGCACACGCCGCATAGGACGATGGAGACCAACGAGAGCATCTTGAGCTTGTCGAAGGACGAGGGCGACGATGCCGATGAAGATCGCGATCTGATCCCGCTGTCCCCGGAGGAACTCGAAAAGTACGACCCGGCGAAGGTCATCTGGAAATACGTCAAGATGAGCAAGTCCAAGCGCAACGTGGTCACGCCGGACGCGATGGCGGAACGCTTCGGCGCGGACTCGCTGAGGACTTATGAGCTGTTCGTCGCGCCATTCGAGGACGCCGTGCAATGGAACGAGGACGGCATGAACGGGGCGTATCGGTTCCTGGGCCGCGTGTGGCGGCTGGTCAACGAGCACGCCGAGCATTTCGACCCCGATTGGCGCTCGTCACTTGATCGCCCGGGATTTGTAATCCCGGACGCTGAGAAGAGGGTCAAAGCCCTGCGCCGCAAAGTGCATCAAACCATCCGCAAAGTCGGCGAGGACATAGAGAAGTTCGCATTCAACACCGCCGTCGCCGCTCTGATGGAGCTGACGAACGAGATGCAATCATTCGCCGCTGCTTCCCCCAATACTCAATACTCAATAGTCAATACTCAATCCGCGATGTCCGAGGCCATTGAGTCCCTGATCCTGCTGCTCTCCCCGATGACCCCGCACATCGCCGACGAGCTATGGTCGATGCTGCCCAAGCCGGACAAGAAGCCGTTCACTTTGCTTGAGGACTGGCCGAGCCACGACCCCGAGGTTGCGAAGGCCGACGAGGTCGAGATCGTCATCCAAATCTGCGGCAAGATTCGAGACAAGCTCACCATACCCGCCGACTCAGACGAGGCTACGATGGAATCCCTCGCGCTGGCCTCCGACCGCGTCAAAGCCGACCTCGCCGGCAAGACCGTGCGGAAGGTGATCGTGGTGAAGGGGAAGCTGGTCAATATCGTGGCGAACTAGCTGTTGACACGTGGATGAGCTGCGGGTATACTGCAGTTAGGAAGCCCGTGGTGGTTTTGGACTGCCACGGACTTTTGCAGCTAATACAGGCTCCGCAGAGAGCTCTTGGAGAACAAGATGAAGAGACTCAGCCACGTTTTGCTGTGCCTGGTCGCGCTCGGCGTATGCGCCTCTACGCCGGCGCGCGCTCTGTATTACACCCTCCACGACATAGGTACTTTCGATTGCCGGGTTGCTGAGCTCAACGATTCCGGTCAGTTCACCGGCATTACCGACGACGTCAAGATCACCCGCTACGACATCTACGGCGGCAAAACGGTCCTGGACAGCGGCTTTGGCCGGAGCGTCAACAACAGCGGTCAGATCGCGGGCTATTCGTCGTCCGGCGGAGGAACGATCTATAACACCGATGGGACGAAGACTCGAGTGATAGGCGAGCCCTATGACATCAACAATTCAGGTGGGTATTGCGGTATCTCCGGCTCGCAAGGGTACTTCCACGATAGCCAGGGCACACACTACATAGCCTCCGCGGATGGCAGCGTTCAGGCTCAACTTGTGAATGATAGTGGCACTGTGGCTGGAAATGTGGCTCCAACACATGGCTATATTCGCGCCTTCGTCTGGAGCGAAGCACACGGGCTAAACTATCTCACGGGACTGGGCGGAATGGGATTGGACATTGTTCACGGCATCAACAGCCAGGGCTATATCGCTGGGCAGGCATCTGCCCCAAATAGCTCGTCTCACGCGGTCGTGTGGAAGTCCGACGGCAGCGTGCGTGATCTAACGCCCAGTGGCTGGGGCGAGGCTTGGGACATCAACAATGCGGGGTACGTCGTCGGCAACCGCACAAGCAACGGCACACCGTGCGTGTGGACCCCGAGCGGCCAGGTGATCTATCTGCCGAAACTGGCCGGGGCCACCGTCTCGGTGCCATACGCCATCAATAACCTGGGCACTATTGTCGGCTACTGCTACATGCCCAACGCCGGCGGGACGCACATGGTGACCTGGACACCCGTGCCGGAGCCGGCGTGCGTGCTCGTGCTGCTCTCGGGGGTGGTTGGACTGGCATTCTCAAGGCCGAGGACGCGCAAACCCCGGTAGCTCCTGCCGACGAAGAAGCACTGTATCCTTCGGGAAGGCTGGTCTCCACACCCACCGTCCGGCCGCCAGGCCGAGTTCGCGCAGCACAGGAAGATCAAAGCCGATCTCGCCGGCAAGACCGTGCGGAAGGTGATCGTGGTGAAGGGCAAGCTGGTCAACATCGTGGCGGGGTAGAGTACTATGCGACCCGAGACTAAGCTCTGGATAGAAGACGCGGACTATGACTTGGAGTCAGCCAAGGCGATGTTGCACATCAGGGCATAGTCAATGAGCTTGACAGTATGAGCGTCGTGACGCGCTATCCCGATGGTCGCAGGGCTATCGGCGAGACGTTGACCACTGAGCGAGCGAAGACGATGTACGACAGAACGGTTGGGTTCTCGGAATGGTTAAGACAAGAGCTCAAGTAACCAGAGCCGTAAGGCGATATGCCAAGGAACTGCAGCGGCTGGGCATTCCGGTCGAGCGGATTCTGCTGTACGGTTCGTACAGAGCAGGGTCGGCAGGCCCTGATTCCGACCTTGACCTTGTTGTCTTCTCGGAGGCGTTCGGTGCGCCGGATTATCGAGAGTTCTCCGGCGTCCTTTCCGAGGCAAAATGGAACACTGAACCTATGATAGAGGCTGTTGGGTTCCACCCAAGGGTGCTAGATCGCGTGGAGCCCATCTCCTTTCTCCACGAGGTTGTCTCGACCGGCGAGGAAATCTTCCACCATCGGTCTCGCTGAGTGAAGGTATGTGCAAAGACACACAAGACGAAGAGATGCTTCCCGAATACGATTTCACCGGTGCCGAAAGAGGCAAGTTCGCCGAAGCTTATCGACGTGGTCACAAAGTCATCATCCACATGGCCGACGGCACGACTGAGGAGCACGTCTACCCAGGCGAGGAAAGCGCCGTAATCCTCGCACCCGACGTCCGACAGTTCTTCCCCGACTCTGAGTCTGTCAACAAGGCCTTGCGCTCGCTCATCGACCTCATCCCTAAGAAGCGCAAGAGCGCGTAGGGTCAGGTCACGGGCGAGAGTCCCTTGGGAAACGTCGAGAACGTCTATCACTTGACGCAACTATACCACATCAATGGTAAGCCTTCATGGCCGAACTAGTACCTACTTCCCTAAGTTAGCCGTTCATGGTATAATATTGCCATGCCATGGCAAGCAATCAGTATTGTGCTGAGCGATGATGATCGCCAGCTTTTGGAGTCGTGGGGCCGCGCGGGTTCGGGTGAGTACCGAAATGTGCT
>Ga0209226_10000484_pt1 | contig 21487 bp, 11 predicted proteins | sample BarGraNGADG00212_2_FD_184497 | JGI IMG/M metagenome (GOLD analysis project Ga0209226, IMG submission 184497) | Arctic peat soil microbial communities from Barrow, Alaska, USA - Barrow Graham LP Ref core NGADG0011-212 (SPAdes) (version 2) | ecosystem: Environmental > Terrestrial > Soil >...
TAATCGAGCAAACGCTGGTAGTGTGTGATGATTACGAAGGCATTTTCCTTTGTACGGAGTTTATTCACGCCATTGGCTACGATGCGCAGGGCATCAATATCCAGCCCTGAATCGGTTTCATCGAGGATCGCCAGGGTAGGTTCGAGCATGGCCATCTGAAAGATCTCGTTCTTTTTCTTTTCCCCGCCCGAAAATCCCTCATTAACCGAACGGTTGGTCAGGTTCGACTGAATCTCGACCAGGCGTTTGTTTTCCTCCATCAGTTTCAGGAATTCAACAGCAGGAATAGGATCCAATCCCTTGTATTTCCGTATTTCATTCACCGCAGTACGCATAAAATTCGTAATGCTGACCCCGGGAATCTCAACCGGATACTGGAACCCGATAAATATCCCTTCCCTGGCACGGTCTTCAATGGGCAGCTTCAGCAGGTTCTTCCCTTTATAGGTGATCTCACCTTCCGTTACTTCAAACACTTCCCTTCCTGCAATCACGGATGCCAGCGTGCTTTTGCCGGTTCCGTTCGGACCCATGATCGCATGGACCTCTCCTTTTTTCACTTCAAGATTGATCCCCCTCAGAATTTCTTTCCCGTTGATGGAAGCGTGAAGATTCTTTATTGATAACAACATATTTTACGAATTACGAATTACGAATTACGAATAAGGAAGTTTATAAAGTTTATAAAGTTTGTAAAGTTATAAAGTCATCAACTAAACAACTAAGCAACTAAGCAACAAAGCATTTTTTCAACTCGCCAGTTCGCCAGTTCACCAACTCGCCAACTTAATCAGCCAACGCTCCCTTCCAGGCTTATAGAAAGCAGTTTTTGAGCTTCTACCGCGAACTCCATTGGCAGTTGTTTCAGTACCTCTTTGGCATAGCCATTTACGATCAGCCCTATGGCGCTTTCCATGCCGATCCCCCGCTGCTGGCAATAAAAAAGTTGATCCTCCGATATTTTTGAAGTAGTTGCTTCATGTTCAACGATGGAAGATTTGTTTTCCACCTGGATGTAAGGAAATGTATGTGCCCCGCATTTATCGCCCAGGAGCAACGAGTCGCATTGGGAATAATTACGTGAGTTGACGGCATTCTTCGCGATCCTTACCAGTCCGCGGTAACTGTTGTTGCCATGACCGGCCGAGATCCCTTTTGATATGATTGTACTTTTTGTGTTTTTTCCAAGATGCTGCATTTTGGTACCGGTATCGGCCTGCTGCATGTTATTGGTAACGGCAACCGAATAAAATTCGCCCACTGAGTTATCGCCAAGCAGGATGCAGCTGGGATATTTCCAGGTAATGGCAGAACCGGTTTCTACCTGTGTCCAGGAAATCTTTGAGTTGTTTCCTTTGCAGATGCCTCTTTTGGTAACGAAGTTGAAGATGCCACCTTCGCCTTTTTTATTTCCCGGATACCAGTTCTGGACGGTCGAATATTTCACTGTGGCATCCTTCAGTGCCACGATCTCAACAATGGCGGCATGAAGCTGGTTTTTGTCACGCTGGGGAGCTGTGCAGCCTTCCATGTAGCTGACATAAGCACCTTCCTCTGCAATGATAAGGGTTCTTTCGAACTGGCCGGTGTTTGCAGCGTTGATCCTGAAGTAGGTGGAAAGTTCAACCGGGCAGCGAACGCCTTTGGGAATAAAGCAGAATGAGCCGTCGGTGAATACGGCAGAGTTCAATGTGGCAAAAAAGTTATCGGTATAAGGAACCACCGACCCCATGTATTGTTTTACAAGATCGGGATGTTTCTGAACGGCTTCGCTGAAGGAACAAAAGATAATTCCCTGCTTTGAAAGTGTATCGCTGAAGGTAGTCTTGACCGAAACGCTATCCATCACGGCATCCACGGCTACCCCGCTGAGTTTTTTTTGTTCTTCGAGTGAAATGCCAAGCTTGTTGAAGGTATCCAGCAACTCCGGGTCAACCTCATCCAGGCCGGCAAGCTGTTTTTTCTTTTTCGGGGCGGCATAATAAATGATATCCTGAAAATCGATGGGCGGAACTTTCAGGTTGGCCCATCCGGGCATTTTCATGGTCAGCCAGTGACGGTAAGCTTTCAGGCGGAACTCCAGCATGAATTCCGGTTCGTTCTTTTTTGCAGAAATGAAGCGGATGATATCTTCATTCAACCCTTTCGGGGCCATGTCCGTTTCAATATCCGTGATAAAACCGAATTTATAGTCTCCCTGGGTAAACGAATCGATTATTTTGTTGGAGTCGGATTCCATTGAAAATCAAATTAGAACAAATCTAAACACGTATCGTATCAATTGGAAAAACAGCGTATTTGAAGTGTAAAGGTACAAATATTCCCCAAGATGGATTCCCGAAAATGTATTTTTAACAAAAGGGTGCTGGGAAAAGGAAATAGCGTTTTTACCATTTTCGATAGCTATCGGAAATGCACATTGGGCATATTAGGAGGAGTTGTGAATTGCTTGCAGGTTGCCCTTTGAGTGCACAATAAGAAACGTAACAGGAAAAAGTCCCAGCATATTACAACACATTTGCAAACACGCAGATCAAAAGTTCGAAAAAGGGTCGAAAATTTGTCTTTATCATGTACTGTTTTTTTATTGTAAGTTTGATTAATGATTAATAAAGAAAAAAGAAAATACATCCTAACTTTATTGTTTGTTGTTTTTGCAGGGATTACTTCCCTTTATCTCTTTACCGTCAAGCGTTATTCTCTTTTTTATAAATCAAGCTTTTCAATTAAAAATGATGGGCAAATAACAAAAATTCATATTGAGAAGAAATGCAAAGAGGATTTCGTAATTATTGCTGAAATTTCTAAAAACAATAAATTAATTCTCACTAATTCATGGCATTTAAATTATGAGGTGTTCAAAATTGATACAGGAGACGTTAATAATGACAATTCAACTGATATTTTAGTTGGAGTTATTAAATCTACTCGTTTTGATCCTGTTTCAAGAAAAAGACTTTTTATTTTTAAATTATTTGAAGGTTATATAAGACCATTGTGGCTTGGTTCGAGGGTATCTCAACCTCTTGTTGATTTTAAATTTGTAAAATGCAAATCAGAAGGTGTTGTCAGGACAATTGAATCAGAAAAAGACCAATCCTATTTGGTTTCCGAATATCACTGGATTGGTTTTGGATTGGGATTTATGCATTATCTTGGCAGGGGAAAAACAATCCATCAGGCATATAAAATTCTTAATACAAATGTATATGAACCCAAACGTCAAGGTTTTATTCATGGTACTCGTTTGCATCAGTCTCTGGGGTTGCCGGCAACCGCTCAATAAGTCAAAATTAACCCGTTTTGATGCATCTTTTGGTCCTTCAATTGTTGTTAGCAACGACATATTTCAAATACCAGGCTCGCTAGAAAAGGATACCATTTTCAATATAAATCTTAACCAGGATTTATCGGGGAAATCCTTGCCTGAGTTGAGGATCTTAAGAAATTGTGTATTCGCCCGACATGGTTATTGTTTTATGGAAGCCGATTTGAGAGGCTATTTTTCTTCGCGCACGAAATGGTATGATACGTTGATGGAGAATCAGTTTTACAAACATGAAGATGTTGATTTGAATTCATGGATAACGCTTTCTGCAGAAGAGAAAGCCTTTGTTGATAAAACGGTTGAACTGGAAAAAACAGCGTTAAACAGTAACTATAAAGAAGGGAATAGCAGGAATTTAGCCAATTTACATAATGTGGTTAACCTGTTTCAGTTCGAGAAATTACCTGCTGAATTTCTTCATAAGCTGGATCAGAATAATTTTACGCTGATCCCAAGTGATAAGATCCAGCTATTCCATGGATATGAAGAAAATGATTATAAGGAAATTCCGAATTTCGTCACGACGGATCTTTATTTGCAGCTTTTCCATATGTACTTTTCGTACCTGATGAAATCCATCGAAACGGAGAAACTCATTCCGATTGTAAAGAATCTTAGTCAGGGAATTTATAAAGAATGTAATAAAATTGCCATTTCCACAAAGAATAATCAATTGAAAGATATTGCTGAGTATTGCGAAGTCTATGCAGCCATACCTGATTTTTTAATTTCCGGGAATAAACAAATCATTCCTGCAAAATACAGAAATGATTTCAGCAGTGAAATCATTAGTATTAACCAGGCTCAGGATGCTACTTCTGATTTCCTGAACTATCCATTAATTGAGTTTCCTTACAGCCTGTTCAAACCCCGTGGAAATTATACCCGGACCCCGGAGCTGACAAGCTATTTTAAAGCCATGATGTGGCTTCAGCTTGCCCCATTCTGCCGGGAAGATAAAACGCAGCTGACCAGGGCGGTTTTCATTGCTTATGTTCTGAATAATGGGAAAACATCTGACGATATTGCTTTATCAACATTATACAGGAATTTATATGAACCCGTGTCATTCCTTATTGGTGAACCTGATAACTTGTCGGTTCTCGATATTGCGGATTTTATAAAGAAGGAAGGTATTTTGAGTGAGGTAGAAGCAATCAGTGCTAAGACCATTGAAAAAGTGGATAAGTACTTGAATCAAATAAAGGAGGCGAAGAACCGCATCAAGCCTAAAATACAAAAAACATGCACTGATAAAATCAACTTCATACCACAGCGATACTTGGTTGATAATGAGATTCTGCAGGAGTTGGTTGATGTGAAGCCCAATGCTGCCCGGGCTTACCCGAAGGGACTGGACCTGTTCGCAGCATTCGGGGTTTCCTTGGCAGAAAACATTTTGATCAACACATACAAGGAAGGGGAACAATGGGTAAAGTATACTTCAAACTTAAAAGAACTGAAGGGGAAATTTGCTGATTACAAGAGCTGGAATAATGCAGTCTATAACAAATGGCTGGATTGTTTGTTTACATTAAATTCAGGAGATAAAGACTATCCTTCCTATATGCAGACCGAAGCCTGGGGTAAGAAAAATTTGAATACTTCACTGGCTTCCTGGGCTGAACTTAAACACGATGCGATCCTGTATGGTGAGCAACCGATGGCTGCAGAGTGCGGAGGGGGCGGACCTCCACCGCCAATTGTTGTCGGATATGTGGAACCCAATCTGAAATTCTGGAAAAAAATAATTGAACTGCTCCAACTTACAGAAAATATGCTGGAACGGAACCAGCTTTATTCTTCCGATATACGTTTAATAACAAAAAGTACACGGGAAGAGGCTGAATTTTTACTTTCCGCTTCCGAAAGAGAGTTGAAAGGTGAACAATTAAAAGAACAGGAATATTGGACCATTAAAGCAATCGGTGCAAGTTTTGAGAATCTGTCCTTATCAATTGTTGAGCCTAAGAAATACTTACAGAATTGGGAAAATGTCCAGGGACCGGATAAATCAGTCGCTATTGTTGCAGATATTTATACACGTAATGTCGACTTTTGTCCTAAAGACGGAATCCTCCATGTTGCAACTGGAAAGGTTAATGATATTTATGTTATAGTAAATATCGGAGGATATCTTTATTTGACCAAGGGAGCATCATTCAGTTATTTTGAATTTGTTCGTCCACTTGATGTCAGGCTGACCGATGAGGAATGGCAGGAAATTCTTGAAAAGAAAGAAACTCCGTCCTACCCGGTTTGGATGGAGGATATCATGTACCGGGATCCGAATAAACCGAAAGCAGATGAGAAAGCATTTTATAGTTCGGGATGTTAGGTAGATACGTTAATACCTGTATTTTTCTTTGTTTGATGAGTTGTTCAGGTTGTCATGATACAAATAAGGACTCACTTAAAATATGCTTTACCGGTGATTTATTGTTAGACCGGGGTGTCAGGCAAAGAATTGAACATTCAGGTATAGATACGATCTTTTCAAATGTTTCATCCTTATTTCAAAGTTCAGATGCAGTAATTGCAAACCTCGAATGCGCGGTAACTTACAGGCAGACTCCAATTAATAAGAGATTTATCTTCAGGGGGGATCCAAAGTGGTTAGGTTCCTTAAAAAATGCAGGTATTACGCATTTAACCATGGCAAATAATCATATTTATGATCAGGGCAGGGATGGAATAACAAATACCTATAAGCAATTGATCAATCATAAGTTAATTCCGATTGGCTTTGGTTATAAACATGCTGAAGCTTGCCTCCCGGTTATCATTAAAAAAGGAAAAATACAAGTGGCAATCTTTAATTCTGTTTTTATGCCATTGGAAAATTTTCCTTTCCTTCCCGATAAACCCTGTATCTGCCAGGCTGATCCGGATGAACTGGCAAATGCAGTTGCTGATTATAAATTATCACATCCCAATACTTTTGTAGTTGTCGTCTTGCATTGGGGTTTTGAATATAAGGCAGTACCTGAGCCAAGTCAAAGAGCCGAAGCCGCTAAATTGGTTGAATCCGGAGCAGACGCAATTATTGGGCATCATCCCCATGTTATTCAATCCATCGAATTCATCAAAAAGAAACCTGTGATCTATAGCCTGGGTAATTTTGTTTTTGATTCCCAGAGACCGGAAGCATCACAAGGCTTAATTATTCAGCTGATGTTTTCAAAAAGTAATATTTCAATCAAAGGATTCAGAATAATAATCAGGGACTGCATTCCGGTAATTACAATGAGAGATGTCAAGATAGAACATGGGATGCGGAGTTTATAACAATACGTAGATTTGTTTATTCCTTACGGGAAAAGGTTTCACCGGGTTATTTTTACCTATTGACATTATTTCCCTATGGGAAAATTTTTCAAATGATCATTATCACTGTTTTTATTACGGACATTCTGAAAGATGAGAAAAACAATTAACCGGTACACATAATTTTGAAAGAGAAATAGGGGTTGCGGCGGAGTTGCAAACTCCGCCGAGCGCAGGTCGAATAATTAAATGGGCAAATTATCATTATTAACGTGGAATCCCTTCGGGATTTAATATGATTATCCGCAAGTTCAGATGAGTTAACCAAAAAAAATCCGAATTTTGCAGAAAAGATTCTATGTACGCCAGGAAAGAAAAAAATACGCCGGGGGAAAAGCAGGGCCGCACCGAATTGTCAGATCTGGGTGAATTCGGACTGATCGATCGTCTTGCCAAAAATATTATCCCCAAACATGCCGGCACAGTGAAGGGTATAGGGGATGATGCTGCTGTGATCGACACCGGGAACAACCTTCTGCTTCTCTCCACCGATCTTCTACTGGAAGGCGTTCATTTCGACCTTACCTACATGCCCTTGAAACACCTGGGTTACAAGGCAGCTGTGGTGAACATCTCCGACATTGCCGCCATGAATGGCATCCCAAAACAGATGACCGTATCCATTGCCGTTTCCAACCGGTTTTCGCTGGAAGCCATTGAAGAACTGTACCGGGGAATCCGGATGGCATGCGATAAATACAACGTCGACCTGGTGGGAGGAGATACCAGTTCGAGTGTCTCCGGTTTGCTGATCTCAGTCACCATTACCGGGGAAGCCGCCCGGGAAGAGATCGTATACCGCAACGGTGCAAAAGAAGGCGACCTGCTCTGCGTTACTGGCGACCTGGGTGGAGCCTATGCCGGACTGCTGATCCTGGAACGGGAAAAGCAGGTATATAAAGCCAACCCGGAAATGCAGCCGGAACTCACAGGGTATGATTATGTACTCGCCCGCCAGCTGAAACCGGAAGCCCGCACCGACCTTCACGACATCTTCAAAGAGATAGGGGTATTGCCGACTTCCATGATCGATATTTCGGATGGGCTTGCTTCGGAAACGCTTCACCTCTGCCATCAATCAAATACCGGGTGCAGGATCTATGAAGAAAAGATACCCATGGATGAGGAAACCAAAAGGCTTGCCCTGGAGTTTAATATTATTCCGACGATATGTGCCTTAAGCGGTGGGGAAGATTATGAATTGCTCTTCACTGTAAAACAAACCGATTATGATAAGATCCGAAATGTTCCGGAGATCACGGTCATTGGACACATTACTACTTCCGGCGACGGACAAAACCTCATTACCCCCGACGGGCAAACGGTACAACTCACTGCTCAGGGATGGGATGCTTTTAATCGTAAGACTTAATAAGGTTTCGAAATTCGCATCAGTTAGACAAGCAGACAAGCGGACAAGTGAATTAGCGAACAACGAAAAACGAACAACGAAAAGCGAATAGCGAAAAGCGAAATCATGCCAGGATCCCTGAACAAATATTTCTCTCACCTGGAGACCATCGTCAGGAATTTGCCTCAAAAACCGGGGATTTACCAGTATTTTGACGACAAAGACCGCATCATTTATATCGGGAAAGCAAAGAACCTGAAGAAACGGGTGAGTTCCTATTTCAGCAAAATCACTTCCATCAGCGGAAAAGTGCAGATGCTGGTCAGGAAGATCGCCGATATCCGGTATGTTATTGTAGATACGGAACAGGATGCGTTTCTCCTGGAAAATAACCTCATCAAAAAATACCGACCGCACTACAATGTTGCTTTAAAAGATGATAAAACATTTCCGTGGATCTGCATCCGGAATGAACCTTTTCCCCGGGTTTATTCAACGCGCCATGTCGTCCGCGACGGATCCACTTATTTCGGCCCATATGCAAATGTGAGGCTGATGCATACCCTCCTGGATCTGTCACGCCAGTTGTATCCTCTCCGCAATTGTAACCTCAACCTGACCGACAAGAACATCAAAGCGGGGAAATTCAAGGTCTGTCTCGAATATCACCTGGGGAACTGCAAAGGCCCATGCGAGGCGCTGCAAACCCGCGAGGATTATGACCTTTCCATTGCATCCATCAAGGAAATTATCAAGGGAAATCTCCAGACCATCAACCGGCAACTGAAGGAGCTCATGCTGGAATATGCCGGAAGGATGGAGTTCGAGAAAGCCCATCTTATCAAGGAGAAATTAGCATTGCTCGAAAAATTCCAGAGTAAATCCACGGTGGTGAACCCATCCATCAACAATGTAGATGTATTTTCCATCCTCCCCGATATCTCCACGGCATACGTGAACTTCATGAAAGTGATGAACGGTGCGATCATCCAGGTTCACACCATTGAACTGGTCAAGAAGCTGGATGAAAAACCGGAAGAACTACTGTCCATCGCCGTTACCGATATCCGTCAGCGTTTTGAGAGCCAGGCGCCGGAGATCATTGTTCCGTTCATGATTGAATATGAATTCCCCGGGGTGACCCTTACGGTTCCCAGGATCGGTGACAAGAAGAAGCTACTCGAGTTATCTGAGCGGAATGTGAAATACTACCAGCTAGAGAAGGAAAAACAGAAAGATCTGGTGGATCCCGGGCACCGTTCCAAACGCATCCTGGATCAGATGACGAAAGACCTGCGGATGACCGAACCACCGGCTCATATTGAATGTTTCGACAATTCGAATATCCAGGGAGCATACCCGGTTGCTTCCATGGTTTGTTTCCGGGATGCAAAACCGGACAAGAGCGAATACCGGCATTTCAATATCAAGACAGTGGAAGGCCCCAATGATTTTGCGTCGATGGAAGAGATCATTTACCGACGCTACAAACGGTTGCAGGAGGAAAATTCCCCATTGCCGCAACTCATCATTGTGGATGGTGGAAAAGGTCAGTTGAGCGCTGCGATGAAAAGCCTGAAAAAACTCGGTCTGAACGGTAAAATGACGGTGATCGGAATTGCAAAGAAACTGGAGGAGATCTATTACCCGAATGACCCGCTCCCTATGTACCTGGATAAAAAATCGGAGACCCTTCGCATTATCCAGCAGATGCGGGATGAGGCACATCGTTTCGGGATCACCCATCACCGGAGGAGAAGGGATAAAGGAACGATCAAGGCGCAACTGACGGAGATCGAAGGCATAGGGAATGCCACTAACCAGGTTTTATTAAGGAAATTCAAATCGGTGAAGAACATCCAGGTTGCAACCTTGGGTGAGCTGCAGGAAACCATCGGGAAAGCGAAAGGGAACGTGGTGTATCGGCATTTTCATCCGGAAGAAAAATAAATAACGAAATGGCGAATTAGCGAAATAGCGAAATTTATAAGACCACTGCTGAGCGGTCCCGAAGCCTCGGGACCGCTCGTATTGCAGATTACAACATCCCATTTGCGGCAGAGAAACAAACTCCGCCGAGCCTATCAGGTCTTTTTTCTTTTCTTCCAGAGAACGAATACCCCCCAACCCAGGAAACACCCTGCAACATCGGCGATGAAATCGTAAACGGAACACTGCCTGCTGGTAATCAGCGTTGTTCCCTGCAACCATTCTGTAAGTCCCCCCAGGAAAATGCCAATATTCAAGGCGATGAACACTGCCAACCGGTATGCCGGCTTATTGCGCAATTGTTTCAGGAGACCCAGGAGAAGCAGGAATACCAGTATTGCGAAAAGAAAAAGGTGTACCAGTTTATCCGGTTGGAAAAGATCAAGGTACGACGGAATGTGCGGGATCAAGGTTCCCGGGATGCAGGTCAGCGCAAGTATGACGGCAATCCACAAGATTCCCGGAATGTGATATTGAAGAAAATTCTTCAAAGAGCGGGATTTCTTAAAAACCAGGATCATCCCCCGATAAGGGTTGAATAATCCGCTGCTGAAAGCAATTTACCGATCTCGTCCGGATTATTGATCTTAATCCGGATCACCCAGCCTGCTTCATAAGGATCCTGGTTGAGAGTCTCGGGTTTTGCAATAAGGGCATCATTGAATGCAAGAATTTCCCCGCTAACAGGCATATACATATCCGACACCGTTTTCACGGCTTCAATGGTTCCGAAAGATTCGCCTTTCTGCAGGATCTCCCCTACTGTTTCCACTTCAATAAATACGATATCACCCAATTCATGCTGTGCGTAATCGCTGATCCCGACAAGGGCTTCATCACCTTCTGCTTTCAGCCATTCATGATCTTTTGTGTACTTTAAATTTCCAGGTACGTTCATAAAAATTTAGATTTGGTTATTTGAGCATCAAAAATAGTCTTTTTTGGAAAACTCCTAAAATCTTTCTCTTCTGATCTGTCATCATTGTGCCAGCGTGAACCTGAGGGTAAGTCCGCCTGTGGTGTTTGAGGTCCGGTATTGGTTTGAAACATAGGGCGAGTTAATAACTTTAGTAAAATAGAACCGGATATTGAACCGTTGGTTGAGGTTGTAATCGACAGTGAAGTTGATTGAGGTTATCTGCTGTCCGGTCGAGATCTGGTTGATCGCTTCATCGATCCTTCGCAGCATTGTTTTGTTACGTCGAATCGAGAAATCGGCTTTGATGTTCAGGTCGCTCGAATATTTGCTCTTCTTTCCGGCCATCCCCAGGGAGATAAAGGAAAGACGGATATTCTTGAAGCGGTATCCCAGGCCCACGATGAATTCATTGGTGAAGACTTCGGTGAGCTGGTTGTTAGCAAAGCTGAAAGATAGGTTCCGTGACCGTTTCCATTCGATAGAGGACAAGAGGCTGTTTACCCAGCCCATATCGAATTTAATCAGCGGGTTGAACTGCTCGGTAATGGAAACCACACCGATCCGGTTTTTGGGAACATAATTGCCGGCAGCGTCAAATGCTGTAGGATATCCATCCTGTTCTTTGTAATAAATGTCCGAACTGAACGATCCTACAGAATAGGTCGACAAATAAGCATGTGAAATGGTAAAGGTCCGCAAGTATTTTTTTATGGAACGAATCTTTGCCAGTCCATCGTAAGTGATTCTCCAGTTCGGCAGAGGAAATCTGGGAAATGCGCTCAGACCGATCTTTGAAGGATTTCTCCCGGAATAAGCAGCCAGAAAAGCCGTATTGAGAACTTCCTGGTCGGTTACCCCGTAGCCTAATGGGTACCCTGTGGTATCCGTCTTTCCTGCCGACCATGGATTCTGGGCAGAATAACGCTGGGCGATCTCCAGTCGGATGAATTTCATCCTTTCAAACAGTGGGGAGATGGTGTTTTCCCCATTCTTGGCAAAACTGGTACCAATCATGATATACGACATGGTAAAGGCACCATTGTCCAAGGCCGAGAATTGGCCAAACCCGCCGAGGGCATCTGTATATTTATAAAATTCCGAGTGAGACTGGCTATAGGTACGAATGGCGTTGATCTCGATTTTCAAATCCGGGAGCGGCTCAAGCGAGGCTGTAAGCGACAGGTTATCGTTGTACTTGTTGAAATATTGCTGGAACAGCATGGAGTCCCTTGAAAACCAGGCTTCACCACCAGGACGGATATCCTTTTGGCTGCCGAATATAAAACCGAGGCCCGGAGCATTGTTTGTCCAACTATTGCCCAGAGCGACAGGAGTGGGGTTAAAACCGGGGATAAGGGTACCTTCGCCCATCGTATAATTGATCCCTACGGAGCGGACGCTCATAAGGATCCGCAAGGCTCCATCCTTAAGAAATTTGCCGAAATTAAACCCGGGAGTTACTTTTTTCAGGCTGTCAATTTTTGCCTGAGATTTATCCGGTTTATTTTTCGACGATTGGTTTGGATTCTGTTTCCCTGAAGTTGTATTGGCCTGGAGGATTTTTTTAAGATAAGGCACCTTGTTGTAAATATTGAGCAGGTTTAATCTCCCGTTCAGCACCTTGGTGCTTGAATTCTCGATGGTATTGCCCAGGCGTGCCTGGAGGGAAATCGGGCTGGCCGTCCAGTGGTAGTTGGCCTGGTATCCTGCAGTTACCGTGATCCACTCGAAATAAGGGATCTTGGAAAATGGAAGGTCATAGGTCCCCGAAAACTGCTGGTTATAATTGTTCATGGTGCCGAAGGAAAAGATCTGGTCCCATACCTGCTGTTGGTTTGAACGGTCGATCTTTCCCGGCGGTTCGTTCACATAAGCGTTGGCATTCGCCACAAGTGTAAACTTGAGTGCTTTTGAAAAATCATACTTCAGATCATAAACCCTTATCCAGTCCCACCTCTTGATATAGAAGGTCTCCATAGGGATATCGGCAATGCTTTTATTACGGAATTTCCGTTGTTCGAATTCGCGGTTCATATCGGTACGGAATGAGAATGACCGGGGCAGGTAATAGAAATTGAAATCGGAGATCAGCCTGAGGGCCTTGTGCCTGGTGATCGCTTTTGTTTTGGAAAAGGGCGTAACATTTTTAGGTACTGCCGCATAGTTATACCCGATTCCTCCTGTATATTTCTTCTTCAGGTCGTATTCGATGTCCGGATTCCGTTGGAAGATCTCGGAATAAGCATAGCTGATGTTGAAATTTTCAATGTCGTAGATCTTCGCTTTTTTTTCCCCTACACGGTCTTTCCTGACATTCATCAGGTTGAAGTTCTTTCGCTGTGTATATTCTTCCGATAAGGCACGAACTGAATCCTTCTGGCTCTGCGAAGTATAGGTCTTCAGTTCATCTTTAAAAAGGATATCAGGATTGAGGGGGTCGTATTTTGGAGTGCTCTTGAGCAGGGAATAATCGAAATGCATAGGAATACGGATGCCCGACTTTTCCGGGAAGAATTTCCCAAGTTCAAGGTCGGTATCAAATCCAAATCCCATTGTGGATTTCATTTCCCGCTGGGTCTGTTTCTGTTCGATGGTTCCGAAGCCATCGCTCATATAGGAACCGGTAAGCTGAACCCGTCCGAGATCGGCAAGGTCGGCAGCGATTCGTGCTGTTGCAGCCCATCCTCCGCTTTTATTGAAATCTGTAAGACGAAGCTCATCCACCCAGATCTCCGCACATTTCGCCTGTCCATCATCATTGATTGACTGGGTGGTCTTTTTAGGATTCCGGACCCCGATCATGATGGCTTTTACATCGCTGATGGTAGGAGAGCCGACCACGGTAATATGATTGTTACCATCATTTTCGGCGAAAGGAGTAGCAGTGGTTATGTTATTCCCGGGCGATCGCATCGCAATGTTCCGGTCCTCTTTGACCTGCACCAAGCGGGCCAGGTCGACGTTAAAAGCATTGGCATCGGGCCAGATCGCATCCGGATTGGTGGTGCTGGTACCCCAGGGCGTGAAGGTCAGGGGAATTTCATATTCATAATAGTTTAAGGTAAAGTCGGATCCTACGCGCATGAAAATGGTGAGGTCTCCGTTCTTGACACTCTGGCTGCGGATCGATTGTTCAGCATGGACGAACATCTGCAACCTCTTGAATTGGCGAAAATCGAATTCGCAGGTTTTAAAGGCGGCCCGTGAATCCCCGTCCACCAGGTTACAGGCCTTCAGCACCATCGATTGTTCATTCAGTTGTTGCTGGTTGGTTGATCCCCAATTTGTTTCCCGGGTGATACCCGGCGGAATCACATAGGGGATGGGCTGTTTGCTTCCATTTTCTTCAATGCTTACCGTAGCGATGTCGAAGGTCGTCTGGTTCTGGTTGTTGTCAGGGATGTATTCACCCGGCTGAAGCAGGTCGTAGGCATATTTCCTCCATTCGCCCCGTGAAAGTTCAAGTGTGGCAAAACGACAAACGACATTCTTATTAAAACCCTTGAAAAACATACGCAGGAAACGTATGGAAGTAAATCCCTGGATATTACCAACCGTTTTATCCGGTGTCCGGATGGGGATCTTGAACTGGAACCATCTGACACTTCCCCTCGATCCGTCGGCCAATGGGATATCGATCGCACGGTAAACATTCGTGATGTAATTTTGCCCCGGCTTCATTTTATCGGGGCTCAGGTGAACGACATACTGGTAATAGCGTTCGGCCTCACTCAGGGTATTGTCATGATTGATGTCTTCCACGTTCGGGAGGGTGGTCCCCATAAATTGGGAACCTTCAGGAGAATTTCCTTCAACGCCGGCATAGTTCTTATACCGCTCGAGAACGCTGGAATACTGGTCCTGGCTATCGTAATCGGTTCCACGGAAATAATGGAAATCATCGGCCGAAGGATCCCGGAGCGCCAGTTGGTAGGCTTGTGAATTTACCCCGTAGAGGCCGGAAATTTTCTGCAGATAGGTCGAATCGAAGAAGGTTCGTTCATCATTATCGCTTAACCCGTCATATCCTACATCCTGGTACTGGCGTGAACCCGGAGTATTATCAAATGCATCCACCAGTGCCTGAACGGAAGGAACCCTTCCCCATATTGTTGTATCCACATATGTAACGGAACCGGAGGCAGGTAACCCGTTTTCAAAGGATTTCCTGCCATCGCGGAGGATATCTTCCGAAACATCACCCAGGTTGAAATACAGGTCGCCGGAGATGGTGGAATCTTTTGAAAATGGATCCATCATCCAGAATTCGATATATTGGATATTGGTAGCGTCAAAATCGGTGGATTCGATTTTCCGCATCATGCCTCCCCAACGCGTCTCAGGGAACTGGAGCAAACCGCCGCTGGCAATCCCTTTCGAGAAGGCCCCGGGTTTGACATCGTAATTGTATGGCCCGCGATCAGAAGGATAATAAGCCAAATTTAAAACGGCAAGGTTAACCGGTACCCCATTCAGGGGTTGTTTATTTGGAAAAACCTCAGTTTCCCATACCTGGCGGACCTCGTTTTTGGAAAGTTCAGTGTTGTTGACGTTGGACGGGATCAGGTTCTGGTTCTTGTCGTAAAATAAAGGATCGATAATGTACCACGACAACTTTGACCGGTTGAATCCGTACGCTAGCCCTGTTCCGGAAGCGCCTTCGGGGAACATTGCAGGAGAAGTTTGTCCTTGCGGAGTACTGGCCAGGAACCAGGTTCCGTAATTTTTCAGATCGATGGTGGAACGTGCACCTTCAAAATCATCGATGTAGGAAGTACCGGTGCTTCCGATGGATTTGGAATGGCCCGGGATGAACTGCGCAAATTCTGCATCCACTGCTATCTTCGAGATGGTCTTTGTGTGAATAAATGGAAGCATATCAACGATCCGGGTGATGAGCCTCGACTCGGTCCGGTAAGTGAGACTCAATCCCCACATCGTGTTGGAGATCGGTTCGTCTCCATAGTTGACCTTCTGCGTCAACGGACGTTCATTGAGGTTGAGAATGGTACCGCCGATGATAAAATCCTTGTTGATCTTGTAATCGACATGAGCACCCATCAACCGCTTGGTCTGGATATTGAACATCTGGGTGCTTTCCATTGAGATATTGATCGGAGTACCTGAATTGAGGATCCCTTCGTTGATGATCCGTACCCTTCCGAGTGTATAATCGACCGTATAATCTACGTTCTCCGTCAGCTGAACCCCACCGGCTGTCACCCTCACAGATCCCTGAGGAACATTCAGCGCATTGAGAGAGATCTCGGCCCCGGTTGTGGATTTTAAAAATCCTTCAAGGACAAATTTGTTCTTATCGGGATATTGTTTTGCCATAGTACGGGTCACCGTATATAAGGAATCAAAACAATATTTGGTTGCCAGTTCGAGTGAATGCGTTGGATTCATCGGGTCATAGATAGAATCCCTCAGGTCCTGTCCGAAAGGCTCGAGGACGGTAAAGAAGATCCTTCCGTTGGAAGCCTGGATGGTTCCTCCCTGAGTGGCTGCACCATCGAGAAAATCGAACATCCCGTCGGAGGGAGGATTGCCCTGTTGATTAAGGTTGTCAAAGTTCATAACCCGTAGTAACGGAACCCCGCTGATCCTGCTTTCGGTGATGTAAGCGGTAGGAACACCGTTTTTATTCCCGGAATAGAGGATGTTTAAATTGAAATCCTGGCTCTGTATCTGGTATGCGCTTAAGGAGTAAACGTTTTTCATCATCAGGTTCCACATCGGGATCCGGGTATTCAGGGCGGTACTTTTCAGTAGCTTCACAACGAGGCAGGAAGGACTTTTGATCCCCCCGTCTGCAAACTCTCCTACCTGGTAAACCGTGTTATCTCCAACTACTACGTACTGGTAAGCTACAGCGAGTACCTGGTCGGAGTTCAATGTCGTATTCAGGGATATGAACCCCAGCTTGGAATTAAAGGTATATTCGGAGGGAAGAAGTTTGCGGGCACTTTCCACTTTTTCGAAATCCTGGCCGGCAGTAAGATTGAAGCTCCGGCTAAGATAGTCGCTTACCTTGTTGATGTCCCTGACATAGGTTGAATCTGTATGATTAGGCATGATAACCTGGAAGATGTCATTGGATTTATTTGAAGGATTGATGCCACCGGGAGTGCCATGGAATCTTGTCTTGTTGAAAGGATCATTTTCACCAAGGTCCATAAAGGCAACGATGTTCCGGTTATCGGTGACGGCGGCGCCGACATTGGTCACCCATACTTCCATACGTTGGATGGTGATGGGCGAGGAAACCACAGGGAGTGTTTTAAGTGCAGCTTTGTAGTTGCTGCGGAATTTTTGAGCTACGAAGAAATGCCGGTTTTCTTCATATTCATCGGCATGGATTGAAAACTTCGTGGTTTGTGCATTTCCTTGTACGGTAATGTTCTTGGTTTCGCTTTTCTGCTGCGAATAAAGGGCTGTCACGGTAACCCTTCCGAAGCGCAACTTGGTCTTAATCCCAAAAAGGCTCTCGCTACCCCTGATCAGGGTGCTGTTAAGCGGGAGGTTCACATCCCCGCCTTCTATCAGCTGGATGATGTCATCTTCCTTTCCCTCATATTTCAGCTTTAATTTATTCTCAAATTCGAAGGTTGCTTCTGTGTTGTAGTTGCACTTGAATTCGATCTTATCGCCGATCTTGGCGATCACATTCATCTGGATCTTCTCGTTGAAATCGAAGTTCGTTTGCCGGCGCTGGCGTGTGTTCAGCATCGGGTCGTCGCGACGGTTGGAAACGAGCCCGAAGGTTATCTCCGCCGAACCCTGGGGACGAATGTCAACAGTGTTATTGCCGAAGATGGTTTCAAATACCTTTCCCCCGATATGCAATTTCGGGATGACCCCTTTGTTGTTATCGATGCTGGCTGCTTCTGCCCGTTCTTTCCAGTATCTCTGAAGCATCTGCCTGTTATCCATCTCCTGGAATTCCTCAAATGTCATGGTTTCCGGAACACGGTAGGTCATTTTCCCGATCTTGTAGACCCTCACATATTGGTGCGTCACCGGGTCATACTCTATTGTTGTCTGGAGGTTGGATGGGTTTTTGAGGTACAAATTATTAGAAGAAGATCCCGGAGTGATGGATTCTTCATTGAAGGGATAACGCAGTTTAATCGTATCCCCTTTCGGAATGCTGTCGGGGGGCAATCCGGGAAAGGAAGCCACATCATTTTTAGCGTTGCCGGGAATAGAGAAAGCGTAAGAATTCCCGGCCAGGAATAGCATCAGGAAGACATACCAATGACGAAGGATGTAACTATTTATTCTCACTAAATCCAGAATTCATATAAACAATATGCGAGAAAAAGCAGTCACAGGACACGCTCTTTTCTTATAAAATTTTCAAAGCATGCCTGATCAGTTGTTCCACCGGTAAAGTCGAGCCTTCTTTCTCGATAACTTTAATCAGCGCTTTCTCGGCAACCAATTTTGAAAAGCCGAGGATTATCAATCCTGATAACGCTTCATCTTTCTTTGTATTGTATCCGCCCGGCAATTTTTCAAAGGGCATCAGGTCCTTCGAAAGTTTGTCTTTCAGGTCAACAATAAGGCGCTGTGCAGTTTTCGAGCCGATGCCTTTGATGCTTTGCAGCAATGGTGCATTTCCCTGGACAATGGCCTGGGCGATTTCCGATGGTTGCACTGACGACAAGATCATCCGTGCAGTATTGGGCCCTACGCCGGAAACGCTGATGAGTTGGCGGAACAGCTCCCGTTCATCGGCTTCTGCGAACCCAAAAAGGATCATAGCATCTTCCCGAACTACCATGTGAACCAGCAACATGCAGTGTTCATCCTCTTTCAGTTGCTCATAAGTATGCAATGAAATATGCAACAGGTATCCGATACCGTTGGCTTCGATCACCGCATAGGTGGGGGTCTTCTCTGTTAATCGTCCTTTGATGAATTCGTACATCTTACTGTTGTATTAATTTCAACCTTGTTCGTAAGGCAAAAGTAAGAATTTATAGTAGACGAAAAAGCGAAGTAGCGAAGTAGCGAAGTGGTGAGGTGGTGAATTGGTGAATTGGTGATCTAGTGAGTTTTTCTGCTTTAATCTGCGAGAAACTTTTGTACGAATGTTTTTTTACCGCAATGATATGTGCGAGCGAAGGCAAATTTAGATTGCTTCGGCACTATGTGCCTCGCAATGACAATGGTGACGGTTGACAGAAAGAGATTGCTTCGTCGCATTGCTTCTCGCAATAATAAATAGCGAAAAGCGAAAAGCCAATGGCTAATGGCTATTCTACCGCAAAGCCCCTAAAACGCTAAAGCCGCAAAAGAAAACAATTCGTAATTCGTAATCCGTAATTCGTAATTTTTTTAGAAGATTCTGTTCTCCTTCATCGCCTGTTCCAGTTCCCTGTAAGAGATCGGTTTGGCGAGGATCCTTTTTTCACGGTCGAGAAGAAACATAGTGGGGGTGGCAAAGATGTTATATTCATCTGACGATACGCTGGTAAAACCTTTCAGCTCACAACCATTCAGCCAGTTGAGTTTCTGCTCACGAAGAAATGATGTCCATTCACTGCGGCTGGTATCCAGTGATACAGTCAGGACTTCCCAGCGCTTTGGTTTCTGTTTGTCGTAAAGATCCTTCAACTGCGGCAACATCTGGACACAATGTCCGCATTCACTCGACCAGAAGACAAGTAAGGTATATTCAGATTTGATCTCCGAGAGCCGGATCGGTTTTCCCTTCGGATCCGGAACTGAGATATCAGGGGCAACTTTCCCGACCGAGATCTTCTTGAAATTCTCCAGTTTCTTCTGCAATTTCGTTTTCCGGGCCTGGTCCTCACAGGAAAAAGGATCCTGGAAATTATCGGCCATATAAGTGATCACCGCATCGAAATGGTATTTGTCAAATCCTCCGACAAAATAATCCAACAGGAACTTATACACATCGGCATTCACGGAAGCCCGGCTGAGGATAACCGTGACTGCCTTGATAAATTCCGATTCCAGCTGTTTCTGATTATACTTGTTATTGCTGTAAAGCGACAGGTACGAAATGGCCTTGTTGGCCCATGCATTGCTATGCAGTGATAGGGTATCTTTGAAATTCACGTCGTCCAGGAAATGTTGCTTCAGGTAGGTAATCCGGTCTTCTTTGGTCAATCCCGAAGGAAGAAAGGGTGTTTGCTGAATCCGGAAGATCCTGATTGCATAGGATCCGGGATAAAGGGCAGAAAGGGAATCGAGGGTCTTCTCTTCGGATCGCTGCAGATACTCATATTCTTTTGCTGCCTGTAAATAAAAAGCGTCATATTCGGGATAGAAATCGAGGAGTGGAAGCAATAACTCAAGCTTTGCCTGCACTTTCCGGTCATATCCTAAAAAATAATAATAAATCTTGTTTTCAATGGAGGAAAGGAAAACGGTGCTATCAGCCGTCAGATTTCCCTTGCAGGCAAACTCAATATTTTCATTGTTCACCACAAGGTCAAGGAAGTGGTCTTTATCAATTGAGAACCTGTACAGTCCTGTCGGGGTGGCCGGACCCAGAGTATAAACGAAATGGCCCGATGCATCGCAGGTTACCGAATCGAACCGGTTGACTTTCTCTCCATAAAAGCCGGAGAGAAAGACTTTCTTTCCCCCGGCATTTTTTATTTCCGCGTGAATGGACCGGATACCTTGTGAATACGACGGAATAACCGACAGCAACAGAAAATAGAAGAGGATCCTTTTCACCGGAATGTATTCTTGTTAACCGTTATTTATTTTTGTAAACATGATGCACTTTTACAATTTCAGGCGGACCAAGAAGTTCGGTCAGCTTGGCAATCAGGGCATCACCTCTCAGATTTCTACCGATGATCTTCTGATCCTTATCAAGCAACACATTGGAAGGGATTGAACTGATGCCATAAAGTTTTCCTGCTGCATTCCCCCAAAAAAGCAGATCGGAAACATGGGTCCACGTGAGTTTATCTTTCATTATGGCTTTTTCCCATTTTTCTTTTTTCTGGTCGAACGAAACACCCAGTACATCAAACCCTTTTTTATGGAAGCCGGCATAAGCCTTCACCACATTCGGGTTTTCAGCACGGCAGGAACCGCACCAGGATGCCCAGAAATCGACGAGCAGGATGTTTCCTTTCAGGGAAGAAAGTGTGACCGGTTTCCCGGTAGTATCATTCATGGTAAAATCGACGGCAGGCTGCCCGATCTGAACACGCTTTAAAATACCAACTCTTTTTGCAACCGCTTTGTAGTAGAAGGAATGAGAGAGCGTGGTATCAAAAACGCCCAGCAATGAATCGAGTTCCGGAAGTTCGAACCGGTAGGAATTGCGCACGATGAGCCAGGGTCCTGCAGATGATGCAGGATGGTTTTTTACCAGGTCGACAATCAGTTTTTTCATCTCTTTGTCAAAGGCATTGAACTTGTCATCCAGTTTCTTCATGGTAGCAGTATCCTTCAGGGAATCTGCCATTGCATATACGGGATCCATAGCATTGATCAGCTTCTGGATGCTGTCGTTGTTTTCATTGAATTTCCTGAAAAGATCCTGGCTTGCCGATCCCGTCACTTCAAGCAAAAC
>Ga0209226_10000485_pt1 | contig 21473 bp, 15 predicted proteins | sample BarGraNGADG00212_2_FD_184497 | JGI IMG/M metagenome (GOLD analysis project Ga0209226, IMG submission 184497) | Arctic peat soil microbial communities from Barrow, Alaska, USA - Barrow Graham LP Ref core NGADG0011-212 (SPAdes) (version 2) | ecosystem: Environmental > Terrestrial > Soil >...
TTTTTTGTTACAACTTTTGTTTGTGGTTTTATGTTGAACGATTATAATCACTTTTCAGGAATGGTAAGTGAATTAGGTGAGATAGGAACAAAATCTCAATTTGTATTTTCGACCGGATTGGTTTTATGTTCGGTCTTAAGTATTTTTTTTGTTATTGGATTATACAGAACATGTAAGGCGGCAGGGATAAATGTTATACCCGTATTAATAATTCTATTTTATTCCTTATCAATAGCAGGAGCGGCGATATTTCCTTTACCACTTAGATTACATTTAATTATGGGAATGCCCTCAATTCTATTGATTTTTTCTCCTTTAATGAGTTTAATTTTATGGAATGGGGTAAGACAACTTTCGAATATTAAACTAATGTCAATTTTAAGTTTTTTTATCATGTCACTTGGCTTTTTAGCTTTTATGCCTGATTTATTAAGCAATTACCCGGGATTAAAACAACGATTTTTTCATATTGGCTGGTCGATATGGTTTTTCTATTTAAGTTTTAGTTTTATAAGATTACTCGAAAATGAAAAAGTAAAAAATTTAAATTTATAGATGAATAAGAAAAATCACAAATGGAAAGCAAAGATATTAATATCGGAACAGCAAAAGATTCAAGAGACTTCTTGGAAGCTAAAGAAATAATTCTTGAATATGCCGGCCGGCTCGGGATTGATTTATGTTTCCAGAATTTTGATTATGAGATAAATAATTTACAGGAAATGTATTCTGAACCAACCGGAGCTTTAATTCTAGCCACTATAAATAATAAAACAATCGGGATTGCAGGTATCAGGAAATTTGAGAATAATGATTGTGAATTAAAGAGAATGTATGTGAAAGAAGAATTTAGAGGTTCGGGTATTGGAAGACAAATATTGGAATATGCAATTGGACTGGCAAAAAAGCTGAACTACGATAAGATAAAACTTGACACACATGATTCGATGCAAGCTGCGATTAAACTTTATGTGAAATATGGATTCCATGAGATACCGCAATATCGTTATAATCCAAACGAGGCGGTAAGATTCTTTGAATTGGATTTGAAAGATTAATTTCACACAGTAAAAAGTTATAAGTAAAACCATTAAGACATGAAAAAATATTTAAGCAACGATTTTGGTTTTGCAGAGTTAATCAATGTTTTCGATGAATTGCCTCTTTGGTCAGCCCCATTTGGATTAAAATTGCTCGACTATATTGATTACAAACCAAACATTTCCGCTATTGACATAGGATTTGGAACCGGATTTCCATTGATCGAGCTTGCAATGAGACTTGGTGATAGCTCAACGGTATATGGAATTGACCCATGGAAAGAGGCAATCGTCCGGACACAAAAAAAGATTGATTATTATGGAATCACAAATATAAAGATTATTGAAGGTGCAGCCGAATCTATCCCGCTTGATAAAGATACAGTAGATTTAATCGTTAGTAATAACGGGATTAATAATGTCAGCGATATTGATAAGGTATTATCTGAGTGTTCAAGAATAATCAAGACCGGCGGACAATTTGTCCAAACGATGAATCTGGATAAAACTATGTTTGAATTTTATGGACAGTTAGAGAGTATTTTGTCGGAAATGCAAATGAATAAGGAGATTGATTTAATGCATCAACATATTTATCGGAAACGTCGTCCGCTTGATGAGGTCATTTCAATGATTCAAAAACACGGATTTATAATTAAAGATTTGGAACAGGACCAATTTAATTATAAATTCACCAACGGCACAGCAATGTTAAACCATTATTTTATTCGACTGGCGTTTATGGATTCCTGGATTAAAATTTTACCCGAAGATAAATTAGAACAAATATTTGATACGATTGAATTACGACTAAACGAACAATCAAGTATTTTAGGAGGATTTAAACTTAGTATTCCGTATGTAATGATTAACACAACAAAAAGATAAAAATTTACCGTGACTAATAATGTATATAGCCATTAGCGGCAAAGTTCGAATTTAAAAGTTGATTTCCTTTAACAATTAAATTTATTCAAAATGATTAATGAAAAAAATATTCCGTTTCAAACCATTGATTGGTTATCAATTCCAAAAACAGAACATAAAGGAGAGACCGGAACAGCATTTTGGCAAACTATTCAGTTTCCGGGATTAAGAATACGGATAGTAGAGTATTCAAAAGGTTATATAGCTGACCATTGGTGTCAAAAAGGGCATATAGTGCATTGTTTGGAGGGAGAATTTGTGTCAGAGTTACAGGATGGTAAAGAGTTTATTATGACTCAAGGTTCTACTTATGTTGTTTCGGACGGATTGAGTTCGCACCGTTCAATCGCAAAAGAGGGTGTAAAATTAATGATTATTGACGGTGATTTTTTGAAACAGTACACCCAGTAAAGTTACAAAGAAAATTCAATTATATTACTCATTTAAAATAATAAAAAATGATTGACAAATCAAAAGAACTGAATGCATCAATAAGTCTTATAAATGATAAATTAAATTTTAAAGGAATCGCCGGAGATAATAATCCTTTATCCATAGATTATATTCCGCCTCTTGGAGATAATTCAGGTTACACCTCGCTCGAGTTATTACTTTTAAGTTTGTCTTCCTGCATAGGTAGTGCAGTACTTACTTTTTTGCGGAAAATGAAAAAGAAAATAACAAGTTTTGAAATTAATTCAAAAGGAATCAGAAAAGAAGAGCATCCAACAGGTTTCAAATCAATTTTTATAGAAATAAATCTTAAATCTTCTGACGTAACCGAAGATGACCTAAACAAAGTAATTAAACTAACTAAAGAAACTTATTGTCCTGTCTGGTCTATGCTCAAAGGAAATGTAGAGGTTGAAGTCAAGTATAATATCATTTCATTTCATAAAAAACCCTATAAATTATTTCATGAATGTGAAAAAAGAATATAAAAACGAAGTCAAAGCAGGTTTGGTACGTGTAGGTTCTATAAAACCTGACATTATTACCGAAAGTGATTTACAGCACTTGCCCCTGCTCCATCTTTTTTGTAAAGCTCTCTGATTTTTCTTTAACAGCAGTAGAAAAACCACGAACAAGATAGTTATATTTCGTTACGAAGTAACAGTTAATTAATTTTTACAATTAGTGAGATTAATTTATTATTAAGACATTATATATTTTACCCTATAATAATTAATCAGATTATTTTTTTCTTGAATATTTTAATTGATTAAAATTTTATATTTTAAGATTAATACAGAGGAAGTTTTACATAAATTGAATTCCACTTTTTGAAATAATACATTTTATTTTTGAAGAACGAGGGTCTAGCAAAATATGCCTTTAATGCACTTGACCGAATAACAGATATTTATCCTCCTTTTGGTTCGAGGGTGTTTCAGAAAATCTTCTTATTTATTCTTGGTTCAGGAAAGCTCCATAATTATATTCTGCATAAATACCAGAAAAAATTATTTGCAACAAAAGATTTTAATAAAATATTAATTGTTGCAGATGTCAATATCGGGGATTCTATAAACACCCAATCCGGTATTGAAGTAATGAGGGCTTTGTTTCCCGATTCACAAATAGATTATATATGCAATAAAACAGGGGGGGATGTTATTTCAAATTCCCCTTTCGTTGATAATGTTTTTAAGATATATAGAAATAGTGGTCTGCCTTTAGAAGAAGATGCCAAGAAAATCAATAAAATTGTAGAAGAAGGGGGATATTCTCTTATATTAAACTTGTGTCCGTTCCTTAACAAGAAAATATTAAATTGTGACGCAAACGTAATTCATCTGTATATAGTATTTGTGTCTTATATTATTTACTTATGTAAAAAAAATTCCTCGAGTTTAAATCTATCATTAGCAACATACACATTTTTCAAGAATTATTTTGCTCCTTTGTTGAAATCCAAAATTCCAAATTCAGCCGAAATAGAAAAATTATATCTGAATTCAACATATGATGGAAATAAGGTTTATATATCAGACGAAGCAATAGAAGCAGCTAAAAATTTTCTAATAAATAATAACCTTTATCAAAAAGGACCATTGATACTTTTTAATCTATCGGTTACTATTAAATTTTCTATGATTCCAATAGAACTCCAGTTACAGATAATACAGAATGTTATATTATCGGAAGATATTACTGCGGTATTAATTTTCAAAGGGAAATCTACCATTAATATTGAAAATATGATTATCGATAGAGTACCGGCAACACATTCCGGAAAAATTGTAGCGATCCCGGACACTTTAACTATTAGCGAATTTACTGCCCTAATTGACTTTTGTGATATGTTTGTTTCGGGAGATACCGGTACAGTACATATCGCAGCTTCCAGGAAAATAAATATTAACTCAATTAATTCTTTGAAAAACAGAACTGCACTTGTGTCGGTATTTGGTGCTTCCGACTCGAGAATATATAATTATGATTCATGGAAATCCGGACATTCCCCTGCAAACCAGGATGTTCCTTCAAAAGTATTTGTAGGTGAAGCACTTTGCAGGAATCTTACTTGCATAAATAGAATAGTTAAGACATGCAAAGAAGTCAGATGTTTTCTGGGACTCAAAGCCGAAGATATTTCTTCATACATTATTTCTTATTTCAAGGATTTGAATATTAACGAAGCCGCTACGCAAAAAGCAAAGGTATATGACAATGGTTCAGACAACAATACTCAATAGTATATTATTTGTTTTAGGAGCTTTCGTTATGGGATTTTTTGCGGCTATTCCAATCGGGGCATCACAAATCGAAATAGCTAAGCGTGCACTTAATGGGTATATTTATTCAGCATTAATGATAGCTGCTGGTACAACGCTTTCAGATACTATGTATGGAATTATAGCTTTTTTTGGAATTGCACCGTTTCTTAATGAGCCCATCGTAATAGCTATTTTCCGTTTGATTAATTCTATTATATTAATAATACTTGGTATCTGGGCAATCCATGGAAGTCAAGTTAAAGAAGATAAGAAGAATCTGTCTCAGGAATTACTAAAGAAAAAGAAAATTGCTTTTATTACCGGATTTTCACTTGCTCTTACAAATCCTATGATTATGCTTTGGTGGCTGATAGGGTTGCATTTTTTTATTAGCGTTGGAATAATCGAACAAAACAATATCTATTATACAATTATCTTTCTTTTTTCCGGTGCTGTTGGAATTGCATCATATCAGATACTTTTGGCGTTCAGTGTTTATAAATCAAAAAAGTTTTTCTCAGAAAAAGGTGTACGAAGATTGACAGCAATTCTCGGATGTATTCTGCTTGGTATAGCGGTATATTTTATATATCTGTCATATACAGCCTTCAAAAGTCTATAATAAGAGCCTTTCTTCTTGTTACAAAATCCCAGCCTGTTAATAGAAAAACATTCTTTTTTTCGTTTTTCACGTATTTATCGAGAATATATTTTATTTGCTGATCATTAATTTCAAATCACCGATTTTGCACTAAAATTTCTTCGAATATTACATTTTAAATCTTCTTTATAAAATTTTTATACTTTCCGCTCAACATTTTACACCATACTTATAAGTTACTTTGTAATTTTGTATAAATAAACAATTATGACTATGGAATATTTAATCGGACTAATTATATCATTTCTTTTAATGGTATATCTTTGCTTTGTAATTTTTAAACCTGAAAAATTTTAAGGAAAACAAATGAATACTTTTGATTATTTACAGGTAATATTTTTTGTTTTAGCTCTAATCATTCTCACTCCAATACTCGGCAAGTATATGTTTAATGTTTTTACAAACAAAAAAAACATACTTACTCCGGTATTCGGAAAAGCCGAGCAATTTATTTATAAGTTCTTAAAAATAAACGCAAGTGAAGAAATGAACTGGAAGAAATACTTATTCGCAGTTTTAATTTTTAATTTTTCCGGATTTGTATTTGTACTCATACTCCAGCTTGTACAGCAATGGCTTCCTCTTAACCCTGAATCCATGCCAAACGTACCGTTTCACCTTGCATTAAATACTGCTATAAGCTTTACAACAAATACAAACTGGCAGGCTTACGGAGGAGAAACTGTTCTGGGTTATGCAGTTCAAATGCTCGGTCTAACAGTGCAAAACTTTTTAAGCGCCGCAACTGCACTTGCAGTATTGCTCGCACTAACCCGGGGGATTACAAATAAACTTAGCGATAAACTTGGAAACTTCTGGCAGGATATTGTAAAATCGACCTTATACATTCTCCTGCCTCTTTCAATATTTCTTTCTATTATACTCGTTAGCCAGGGAGTTATTCAGTCATTCTCACATTATGAAAAAATAACTACGCTCGAAGGAAACGAGCAAACAATTCCTTCCGGTCCCGCAGCTTCACAAATTGCGATTAAACAACTTGGCACGAACGGCGGTGGATTTTTTAATACAAACAGCGCTCATCCATTTGAAAACCCGACTCCGTTTTCAAATTTTATTGAGATGCTTTCAATACTTCTAATCTCTGCCGCTCTTACTTATACATACGGATTAATGGTCGGCTCGAAAAAGGAAGGATGGATATTATTCTCTGTGATGCTGATACTGTTTATTGCAGGTCTTGCAGGTTCGCTTTTATCCGAATATACAAATAATCCGGTTCTTAATACTGCCGCTAATATGGAAGGAAAGGAGTTAAGATTCGGAATCACAAACAGCATAATCTGGTCAACGGCAACTACAAGCGCCTCTAATGGCTCTGTAAATGCAATGCATAGCAGTCTTTCTCCGCTTGCCGGTATGGTAGTTATGTTTAATATGATGATCGGGGAAATTATTTTCGGCGGAATAGGTTGCGGATTGTACGGTATGCTTATTTTTGTTTTTCTAACCGTATTCATTGCCGGATTAATGGTCGGCAGAACTCCTGAATATCTCGGTAAAAAAATCGAAGCTCTTGACATTAAAATGTCTATTATAGTAGTTCTTATTCCGTGCGCATTAATTCTCTTTTTTACCGCAATTGCTTCAGTCATCGAACCCGGTTTATCGAGTCTTGCTAACTCGGGTCCTCACGGATTTTCAGAAATTCTTTATGCATTTACATCCGCCTCGGGAAATAACGGAAGCGCATTTGCAGGCTTGAACGCAAACACAGTTTTTTATAATCTTACAACAGGTCTTGCTATGCTGGTTGCACGATTTGGCGCAATTATTCCGGTTATGGTTATTGCGGGAAATCTTGTTAAGAAAAACAAAACCCCGGTTAGCGCGGGTACATTCACAACCGATAATTATGTTTTTGCAATTTTATTAATTGGCGTAATCTTAATTGTTGGTGCATTAACTTTCTTCCCGGCATTAAGCCTCGGACCAATCGTAGAACATTTATTAATGAAAAATGGAATAGCATTTTAAATATGGATAACAAAAATAAAAACACAAAACTTTTTGAATCGGCAATAGTAAAGCGCGCCCTGCTGGATTCTGTCAAAAAACTGAACCCGGTTGTTTTAATGAAAAATCCCGTAATGTTTATCGTAGAAATTGGCGCTGTTATTACCACGGTTATATTAATAGGGCAGATATTCTCCGGCTCCTTCGCAACGTTTAATTTCCAGATATCCCTCTGGCTGTGGTTTACGGTGTTATTTGCAAACTTTGCCGAAGCAGTTGCAGAAGGACGCGGAAAAGCCCAGGCTGAGAGTCTAAAAAAAGCAAGAAAGCAGACTAACGCAAAAAAACTCGTAAATGAGAAAGAAATAGTTATTCCCGCAGATGATTTAAAAAAAGATGATTTAGTTGTATGCGAATCCGGGGATATAATACCAGCCGACGGGGACGTTATAGACGGAGTTGCAAGCGTAGATGAGTCCGCAATCACAGGGGAATCCGCTCCGGTAATCAGGGAAAGCGGCGGAGACAGGAGTGCTGTTACAGGCGGAACGAGGGTCTTGAGCGATAGGATTGTAATTAAAATAACATCCGAACCGGGGCATTCTTTTATGGATAAAATAATTTCTTTAGTAGAAGGCGCCAAGCGGCAAAAAACACCAAACGAAATTGCACTTACTATTTTACTCGCCGGGTTGACAATTATTTTCCTTCTTGCCGTTGCAACTTTACCATCTTATTTTCAATATAGCCTAATCGCATCAGGATTAGATATAAATAATAACATATCCATTACTATATTATTATCCCTTCTTGTCTGTCTAATTCCGACTACAATCGCCGGTTTACTAAGCGCTATCGGAATCAGCGGTATGGATAGGCTAATTAGAAGAAACGTAATCGCAACAAGCGGACGCGCGATTGAAGCCGCAGGAGACCTCGATGTTTTACTTCTTGATAAAACAGGTACAATTACACTTGGAAACAGAATGGCAACTGAATTTATTCCTGTTTTAAACGTAAAACCCGAAGTATTAGCAGAGGCTTCTATGCTTTCATCAATATCGGATGAAACTCCCGAAGGCAGGTCAATCATAAAACTTGCAAAAGAAAAATTCAATATACGTTCGAAGGAAATGCTTCCGGAGCACGTTAAATTTGTTCCTTTCTCGGCTGACACAAGAATGAGCGGCATTGATATAAAAGATAATAACAACGTTCAAAGACAAATTAGAAAAGGCGCCGCAGATTCAATCGAAAAATATATTGAATTGCAAGGGGGTCATTATCCCGAAGATGTAAATGCAATTGTAAGGCTAATCGCAGGGGAAGGAGGAACACCTCTAGTGGTATCAGAGAACATAAATGTTCTCGGAGTAGTCAGGCTGAAAGACATTGTAAAAGGCGGAATCAAAGAACGATTTGCACAACTCAGGAAAATGGGAATCAAAACGGTTATGATAACCGGTGATAATCCACTTACAGCCGCTTCCATAGCCGCAGAGGCGGGTGTAGATGATTTTATTGCAGAAGCAAAACCGGAGGACAAACTTGTAAGAATTCGCTCAGAACAAGCGGGCGGACACCTTGTGGGAATGATTGGAGACGGAACAAACGATGCACCGGCACTTGCACAGGCAGATGTGGGAATCGCTATGAACACAGGCACACAAGCCGCACGGGAAGCTGGAAATATGGTTGACCTCGACAGTAATCCTACAAAATTAATCGAAGTTGTTGAAGTGGGTAAACAACTTTTAATGACACGCGGTTCACTTACAACATTCAGTATTGCAAACGATGTCGCCAAATATTTCGCAATTTTACCCGCGTTATTTTCCATACTCTACGCTTTTGGCGCAAGCGCGGGACCGCTCGAAATTTTGAATATAATGCGGCTTGCAAGTCCTCAAAGTGCAATTTTGAGCGCAGTTATTTTTAATGCAATTATAATCGTTTTGCTTATTCCTCTTGCGTTAAGAGGTGTGAAATACCGTCCGCTAGGCGCCGCGATAGTGCTAAGAAGAAATATTTTAGTTTACGGAATCGGCGGACTGATAGCGCCTTTCGCCGGAATTAAATTAATTGATTTATTAATCACAGCAATTAAATTAGTATAAAATTTATGAAGACAATAATCACAGCGTTAAAACTGCTTTTATTTATGACACTATTAACCGGGATTATATATCCGTTGTTTATTTTTCTTATTGCTAAGACAGTTTTCCCTCAGAAGTCAGAAGGAAGTTTTGTTAAAGTTGATGACAAAATAATAGGTTCAGAACTGTTCGGACAGAAATTTGAATCAAAAAAATATTTTCAATCGAGACCTTCGGCAGTTGATTATCAGCCTATGCCTTCCGGCGGAAGTAACTTAGCGCCAACGAGTCAAAGCCTTAAATCTAAAGTAGATTCACTGAGACAGGCTTATATTATCTTTAACGAACTTCCTGTAAATACCGATGTTCCGTCGGATGCGGTCTTTTCCTCTGCAAGCGGTATTGACCCGCACATAAGTCCCGTGAATGCTTTACTCCAATCAGATAGGGTATCAAAAGAGCGAAATTTTGATACAAACAGAAAAAAACAGCTGGCAGATTTAATAAAACGATTAACCGAAGGACCACAATTTGGATTTCTCGGTGAACCAAGAATAAATGTTCTTAATTTAAATCTTGCATTAGATAAATTATAAATATGGAAAAATCAACAAGGGTAAGTCCGTATGAACTACTTGCTCAAATTAAAAAACATATAAAACGTATTCATTAATATGATAAAATTTCTTTTATTAGCATTAATTCTAACATCAGGCTTGAACCCGTCTGCTTAATACTACGGATGAAGTTCAAAAGATATTTTATGAGAACAAAAGACATAAAGAAGAAGTCGTACTTAATTTTGGTTTTGAATATTAAATTATTTCCAAACCAATAAATATTCAAATGAAATCATTTAACAAAACAGAATTACTTTTAATTTTTCTACCGGGATTAATTTTTATCCTCGCAGTAATTTTAACAACTGATATAATTTTCCCACACAAAGTAGATTTATATTTTGTATATACTGATGGAAAAATCGGTGGTTCAAGATGGTTTTCTTATAAATATATGAGTGATAAGTATTTTCGTAAAAACACTTCTTCACCATCGAATAAATATATAAGTAAAAATAATGTTTTACAACAAGTACCCGGAATTTCAAAATCCCGTGGATATTCGGATGAAGAAATTAAATTATTGTATCATATTATTGATAGTTGCTTTATAATTTCAAACCGAAGTATTGATAGTGAAAAAGCAATTGATATTATAGAGTTAAATATTGCACTTGATGAAATAAATCAGTGAAGTAGTGATTTACAATTGAGAGACATTCTAAATAGTGTATTGGTTAAATAAATAGATATATCGGAATACTAAAAACAGGTTTTTTAGGTAAACCGGGAATAAATGTACTTCATTTAAATCTTGAGTTAGATAAATTATAATTATGGAAGAATCGTCAAGACCAAACCCGGATGAACTTCTTGCTCAGATAAAAAAAGATGAGCAAAAAGAAAAAAGAGGGAAATTAAAAATTTACCTCGGAATGTGCGCAGGTGTTGGAAAATCATTCGCAATGCTTCAGGATGCAAGCAAAGCATCCGGTCGTGGTATTGATGTGTTAATCGGATATATTGAAACCCACGGAAGAGCCGAAACAGAATTTCTTCTTTTCCATCTCCCGCAGCAACCGAGAAAAAAAATACAGTATAAAGGTTTTACACTCGAAGAAATGGATACCGATGCGATTTTTGAAAAAAAGCCCAGACTTGTTGTAGTTGATGAACTCGCCCATACTAACGCTCCGGGAAGCAGGCACAATAAAAGATACCTTGATGTTCTCGAATTACTCGAAAAGGGAATAGATGTTTATACCGCCGTAAATGTACAGCACATTGAAAGTCTTGCCGATACTGTAAGCCAAATCACCGGCGTAATGATTAAAGAAACCGTTCCCGACTCCATATTTGATGTTGCAGATGAAATCGAACTTATCGATATATCTCCCGATGAATTGTTACGAAGACTTTCAGACGGTAAGGTTTACACTGCCGATAAAACAGAAAATGCCGTAAATAATTTTTTCAGGAAAGGAAATCTCAGCGCCCTTCGTGAACTCGCATTAAGGTTAACTGCAGACAGGGTTGACAGACAGGTGAGAGATTATATGCAGGAAAATCGCATCCCCGGTCCCTGGAAATCAACTCAACGAATATTAATCGGTATTGGACCAAGTCCGGTCTCCGTAGACCTCATTCGCTGGGCAAGAAGAATTGCCTATACAATGGAAGCAAGCTGGGTTGCAGTAAACGTTGAAACCCCGCATCTGCTAGATGATAAACAGAAACTCTCTTTAATTAAAAACCTCGAACTGGCTAAAGAGCTCGGAGCAGAAGTAATTACCACATCCGATACAGATATTGTCAGAGGGTTAATTCGTATTGCAAAAAGACAAAATGCTTCACATATAGTAATCGGCAAATCTCAAAAACGAAGTTTTATTTCGAAAATTTTCAAAAAAGATATTGTTAATAGAATTATAAATGAATGCGGAAAAATAGACGTTTATGTTGTATCGGGGAATGAATATGATGCGGAAAAAAAACAAGAGTTCAAATTACCAAAATTACAATCAAGTATTTACAAATATGTCCTTTCTGCTTTAATTGTATGTACTGTTGCAGCAATCTGCTATCCCTTTAGTTCAGTTCTTGGGTATCAGACGGTTGCATTAATACTGTTATTCGTTGTAACTTTACTTCCGCTCATTTTTGGACCCGGTCCCGTACTTCTTTCTGCTGTCATCAGCCCGGTGATTTGGAATTATTTTTTCGTTCCGCCAAAGTTCACTTTTTTAATCAGCCGAATTGAAGACATATTAATGTTCATTATGTTTCTTATCATCGCTCTGGTTACAGGTATCTTAACAACAAAAATCCGGCAGAGAGAAAAGACAGTTATGCAAAGAGAAGAAAGAGCAGTTGCACTTTATAATCTCGCTAACGACCTTTCAAACGCAAAAAATTTCGATGAAGTGATAAAAGAGTCTGTTAAAAATTTGAAAAAAGTTTTTAACGCTGGGGTGGTTTTTTTACTTTTTGACGAAGACAAAAACGAATTATCAGAAGTTCACAATTCGGAATTAAAAAATATATCCGAAAAGGAATTAAGCGTCGCTCAATGGGTTTATGTAAATAAAAAAAGAGCCGGTCAATATACGGATTCCCTTCCTTTCGCCGAATATATTTATTACCCGCTTTATGGTCCGCGCGGAACCTACGGAGTTATTGGCTTAAAAATGAAAAAAGAAATTCTGTTCAGGGAGCAGGAGTCTTTAATTGACAATTTTATTAAACAAACAGGAGCTGCAACAGAGCGCGAGTTATTAAACCGGAAGGCTAATAAAGCTCTGCTTTGGGAAGAATCAGAGAAATTATATAAAACTTTATTCGATAGTATTTCTCATGAACTGAAAACACCAATCGCCACAATAATGGGAGCATCTAGTTTTCTTCATCAATCTCCATCTACAATAAACAGCACTACTCAAAATCAATTATTCGAAGAAATCAATACCGCCTCCATCAGGTTAAACAGACTCGTCGAAAACCTTCTAGATATGGCAAGACTCGAAAGCGGAAAATTAATCCCAAATATCAAACCCTGCGACGTCAACGACTTATTTAATAAAGTGTTGAATAATTATGAAAAAGAATTAAAGCCCCACGAAATTAAAGTAGATATTCAGGAAAATTTCCCTTTTATAAACGTAGATTTTGTTTTAGTAGAGCAGGCTTTAAATAATATTTTACAAAACGCACTGATATATACTTCCCCGCATTCCAAAATAGAATTGCAAGCTACTTTCGATGAGATTAATTTTTATTTAATCATTTCCGACAACGGGAAAGGAATTCCCGAACAAAATCTTGAACATATTTTCAATAAATTTTATAGAATAGATAATAAAGTTTCCGGGGGAACCGGGCTCGGATTATCAATTGCCAAAGGAATCTCAGAAGTGCACAAAGGAACAATTACTGCATCGAATAAAATTACCGGCGGTCTTAAATTTGTGATAAAAATTCCGCAGAAATTTAATTAATATTATTATGAGCATATCGGAAAATATTTTAGTCATTGATGATGAAATACAAATAAGAAGATTACTTAAAATCAGTCTTGAAAATTCCGGCTATAAAGTATTTGAAGCTGAAAATGCAAAAACAGGCTTGCAGGAAATAATTAATTGCAGACCATCCTTAATATTGCTCGATTTAGGTTTACCAGATGAAGATGGTTTGAGCTTGCTAAAAAAAATCAGGGGGTTTTCAGATATATCAATTATAATTTTGTCAGTCAGGAATTCCGAGCAGGATATTATCGCAGCCCTGGACTCAGGTGCTGATGATTACATCACTAAACCTTTTAATGCAGGTGAACTTCTTGCAAGAATAAGGGCAAGCCTCCGTCACTCCCAACCGGAACAAAAGTCTCCGGTATTTACTAACGGTAATATTACTGTTGATTTCTCTACAAGGGAAGTTAAAAAGAAAGAAGAAATAGTCAAACTTACTTCGACCGAATTCTCTCTCCTTGCTTTATTTATAAGGAATTCCGGGAAGGTATTGACGCATAATTATTTTCTTAAAGAAATCTGGGGCAGGCCATATTCCGATGAAACACAATACTTGCGAGTCTACATAGCCCAACTAAGAAAAAAGCTCGAAGATAATCCGGCTCATCCCAAAATGTTTATTACAGAATCCGGTGTTGGTTATCGAATGAAAGTTTTAGAAGAACTCTGATTGATTTGGTGAGAATAACGCCCATTTATCGGGACGACCCCGTATTTTTATAAAGCAAAAAAATCAGTTCATTGACCTCTTTTTTATAGTCGGGATGGCCAGATTCGAACCATGGCATCTTCCCGACCTGTCGGGACGTGCTGCAATTCATTGGTTTTTAATTTGCTTTAATAAGTAACCTTTGTTTTTAATTTTCTTTAATGAAATTTCAAATCGCATAGCCTCAGACCTTGTAGAAAATTCTTTTGTGTATATTAATTCCCAGGGGCCTTTATTCTTTGTGGATTTGCTTTCGTTGTTGTTGTGTTCTTGAAGTCTCTTTTCAATGTTTTGAGTGTGACCAACATAAAACCTATCGTTTTTTATTGATTTTAAAACGTAAGTACAAAACATTGAAAATTCTTTTTGATTTGGTCGGGATGGCCAGATTCGAACTGGCGACCTCTTCGTCCCGAACGATAAAAAATATAAAATGATTACTTTTTATAAAATCAAAAACAGACTTTAAATCTCGACACTAAGCAATTGTATTAACAGAATATATTTTGATATACCACCCCTGTTATTACTTAAAATTATCAGTTTCAAAATGAGAAAAAACGGTCTAGATTGACCTCATTTGACCTGAAACTGCAGAACTACTGCAGAACTTTTTTCAATAATTTGAAATGATATTCCAGAGATATCTCACTTAATATTTCCTCGGATGTTTCCAAACATACTCATTCGCTATTTCATCGAGCTCTTCTTTTGTCTTCATCCGATATTTCAAAATCCATTTATCTATTCCTGATTTTCCATAATAAAAAAAGCCGGAAGTAAAACCCCCGGCTTTCAAATTTAAGTTGTAACGAATTTTTATTTGATTATTACCATCTTCTTCACAGCATTAAAATCTTCCGATTCAATCCTGTAAAAATACACACCACTTGCGAGGTTATATTTCATAGCGTCGAATTCTATTATATGCTTACCGGCTTGTTTAAATTCGCTGTTTAAAAGTCTTGTCACCTCTCTTCCAAGAATATCATAAACTATAAGTTTTATTTTCGCATCTTTCGGCAAGTCAAATGAGATTTTCGTAACAGGATTAAATGGATTAGGATAATTCTGATATAAAGAAAATTCTTTTGGAATAATATTGTTTGATATTTGTTTATTACCCTTGAGTTTTGGATTCGTGAATATTTTATCTATGTTGTTGCTGATAATTCTGATATATTCATCGTATGATTTCGGTTTATTCGCTTTTGCAACTTCATTTATTGTCTTCTTTTTGTACAATTCTTTTTGGGCTTCCCTGTCTCCTTTTGATGAACGGGTCTGAAGAATTTCAATTTGTTTTATTTCATCCTTTTTCTTTGTCTCAAAAGTCTTCTTTGTAATATCAAATAGTTTAACCCGGTCTGATTTCGTAAATTTAGTTGAATCATAACAACTCATAAAACTGTTAAGATAAAATTCAAAATCTTCTGAATTATCTCCATCTTTTGATTGAATATCGTAAATTGACGATTGTTCAATGTTAAACCCTCCTCCGTTTCCGCCATTCATCAGCAGGCTCGTTGCCGCATAATCCCAGCTTGCAAGCAATGCTTCATAAGAATAAGGATTCTCCTGTATTATCTGCTGAAATCCCGCCATTGCTGATGTGTATTGCTTTAATGCCACCTTGCATTTTTGTATAAAATAGAATGATTTTGAGATTAAAGCCGTATTGTTTGGATTGTTTAGAATAAGTGCCTCAAAATATGTTTTTAACGGATTTATCTTGCTCCCCGCACTGTCTTTTTTAAGCGAAGCAAAGTATAATTTTGAAATTGCATCAAGTGACTTAAGACTGTCAGGATAAAGATTAATTAATTGTGCGGCATTCAAAATTATAGAATCATAATTCCTCTTCCTCGTCTGGTAACATAAATCACTGTATAATGACTTCAATGAAGTATTAACTTCTCCTTTTTCTCCGCCGCCTGATCCTCCGGCTTCTATATACAGCGTATCATTTATCCCTCCATCTGATACAAATACTTCCATTTGTGAAGGTCTTTTCGACAGGCATTCTTTAGCCATTGGGTCTGTTATAACTGTAATAAGGTCATTTGTATTATGCCAGTATAACAATATATTCGTATTAATATTTTCACCGGTATAGTAACAATTATTTGAGGCATCAATCCATGCCTGCTCGCTTGGAGAACTCACATTCCCGCCAAAATGATAACTCGATGGGTCATTATCTTTAATTATAAACGAATTAATCCCGTTAAGAGTGTAAAATGCTGAATTATCAAGATATATATTATATGAAGTGTCTGCTGTAGTGTTAAGGAAATTATATCCGTCTGCATATTTTGTATTCGATTCTCCCATTATTAATGCACTGCCGGAAACAGCATTTATTAGTTTTGAATCAACTAAATTTGAGATTAATGTATTTCCGTATAAATCTACTGAAGATAAGAGTAAATTTATTCCGGTATAATAATCCGTTATATAATTATTTATTATTGAACCTGCCAATACTCCCGAGAGAAGTATCGCACAGTTTCCCGTGTAATTATTGTTATTGCTAAATGTGTTGTTTTCTATTCTTACAGAAACGGTTGTATATCCAGTCTGTATGAATCTTACAGTATAATCCGTAAAATCGTCAAGGATAAAATCATTTCCTGATATGTAATTTACGGTATTTGCATATTTAATAGTATTCACTATCGAGTTTATTGCTCCTACTCCATAAGAATGGATTGTCGAGTTTTGTATTACTACGTTAGTACAGTTTTTTAAATTGATTGCATATTTTAAACTATCCTGAAACTGTGCAGCTTGTGCGTTTGCTATATTGGTTTTATAAATGCGGATTGTATCGCATTCTTCTAAATTTAAGCCATGCCAAAAAGCGTTATCTTTTCCCGTTAAATTTATATCATTACTCGCGTAAGTTTCGCTTCCGCATATAAGTCTTCCATGGGTCATATTTATTTCCGTTCCTGAATGGAATTGTATTGTTGTTTTTGCATTAATCGTAATATTATATCCTGCATTGTTTACCGTGCCTTTACAGTCAAAGGAGATATTTCCGATTTCTTCGTTGCAAACAAATGTTCCGCCTTCCTGCATAACGGGAGCTAATTTAAATAACTTTCCTTCTCCCGGCAGAAATCTTCCTAAGTTAAAGTATTCACTGGAAGATTTATCAAAAGTTAATATTTCTAAATTCGTTACTCCATCAATTATTTTCCAGTTATTGAAATTTTGTAACTTTTGAGCATCAAATTTGATTAATAATTCTCTTTCATCACTTGCTTCAGTATTAACGGGTGCACATCTTTTATTTACAGCGAGAAAATATTTGCTTTTGTCGAATGAATTTTCCGGATTCGATGGATTTGGATTGAAGAATCCAATTTCCCAAAATCTTTTGCTGGATTGATTTAAATTATTTACATTATAAAAGTCAAGCGTATCACCATTTTCGATAAGATATGTGACTCCTGACTCAGGTTTTACAACTTTACTTTTAATATTAAAAATATATTCCTGTGCATTTGGTAATTCACCCGTGTTCACAGAAACAGTTTTGTCATAAAGCAAATGCTTATTTGTATTATCTAACGGATACATAAAGTTACCGAGTTCTTTGATTTTATTATTTAATGCAACTACCGAATCCCATTTCTTCTGACCATAATAGTTTGAATCTCTCGGTTGATATTCATTACCCACTAACTCTTCAGAAGTTAATCCCCAGGAATGATAATTGTTTTTAAATGCGCACGAATAATATGAATATTGGTTTATTATTTTTGCGCCAAGTGCCATACCAAGATAACACTGGACTCGAATTTCCTCATTAGTTGGTTCTCTCAATGCCCAATTGCCATTAGGAGCACCTGCTTCATCGCTGTGTACTTGAAGCATATAACCATATGTCAAATTTCCGATATGATTACGGTTCGCTTTATTAACGTTTAATCCGTATATTTGAATAAATTCCTGAATCCCATTATGAATATTATCACCACAATTATAATATTCATTACTTGAAGCTTTGTGCATATAATCAAATATCGGATATTTACCATTCAAACTTAAATTTTTAGGATACAGAACCTGAACCAAAAATGGATAATTGCCATCAAGGAAAATGTTAGTTAAAATTCCATCATTTATCAATTTATCTATTAACTGCAGTCGATTATAACCACTCGTATTTCGTAACCCTGATTTTTCTAAAACAATACCGTCAATATTAGCCGTAGTAATAAATGAAGTATTTGGATTTTTGATTCCGATTAGCTTGTTCACTTCGGCAACGCACGGTAAATTATTATATGCAAATTCATCAATCCAGAAATATCCGAAGCCGGATGTGTTTGAAAATGCTACTACTTCGGAATCAATTTTTTGATGAAATTTCCATTTGTTCTCACTGGAAGTTTCCACACTATCTGTGAACAAATAATGTGCCCATTCATCATCAACCCGGATATAATCCAGCCACATATCAACTTTTCCGCACCATTTTAATCTGTAATCAACTTTGCTATCTAATAAATTATTAGGGTCGGTCGTTCTGCCTGTTATTAAATCCAGTGCACTGACAGAAAACGCTGTTGGAGTATTATCATGGTCACCATAAGGATATATGTGATAAAACATCTCGATATATCTACCATCGTAATGATATTGTTGATTATCATAAGTGAAAAAACTTTTCCCTTTAATTGCAAAAGAATCTTGATATTGACCATTGAAATTTTTTACATATAAAATGCATAATGTATCATTAAAATGAACTAATGCTGAATCAGGATTTACTCTTAACCTTGGTTTTATGAACCACTTATAATTATAATTTAATTGTTTAACATCAGAAAACATACGTGCACCGCTGATATTGGTGTTTGTTATTTCAATCCTATTCACCTGCTCGCAATTTTCATATAAACTTTTTACCATAAATCCGGCAGTGTCTCCAAGACTCGCTTTACAGACCCTGACCCAGTTTCCATTTGCAAATTCAATATCCTGAAAATTATTTCCGGTTTCTGTCGAATCAAATCCGTAACTAGGAAATTGACTTCTCCAGTATGATATATTCCCTGAGTTATATGCGCTATAATCCGAACGCTGGCCATATGCAGCACGCAGTACTCTTTCTCTCTCAAATATTAAAGAATTTTGTCCTGAGGTAGTATTCCAGAAATTAATAGTGTTAAAAACACAATCAATAAAAAGAGATGTACTTCCAAAAAATCCTCCATCATATGAATCAGCGGTTTTTGTCGTATCGGCACGTGAGCAATAGCTTTGCATCATATTGTAAGAAAGGTTTTGATAATATCCCTGTTCTGTTGCTGTTCTCCTTTGTGTTACCCATAAATAATTTATAGCTCCCAAATAGAACCTGTCTTTCATTCTTGAACTCTGCGTATTTCCTTCTTGAAACATAGATAGAAAAGATATTGAAAGTAAAGCACAAATGATAAAATGTTTGAAAATTTTCATTTTGTTCTCCTAATTTTTAGTTTTAAAGTTTTTAAAATTTTAATACTTTATTTCAAAAGATTCCATCTTTTGAAAAAGTTGTAAAAGATGGAATCTTTTTATTGCATTTGTATGTTCACATTTTCCTCCTTTTTTCAAATTTTTTTAAGTTAATTTTTGTTAAAAATTAAGGGCGGGACGAACTCCTACTATCAGGAGTATACCCTTAATTAAAACCATTGGCAAACGGTCTTTTAAGGCGTTGCCGCCCTTTAATTTAAGAACTATCCTTGACTATTTCAATATTACAAGTTTTTTAGTATCAATTATTTTTTCATTAATAATTAATGAATAAAAATAAACTCCACTTGAAAAATTACTTCCATCCAATATAATTTCATAAATCCCATAACTTTGATGTTTATTTATTAACGTATTTATCTCTTTTCCTTCAATACTAAATATTTTTATTTTTATATCTGCACTTATTAATATTTGATATTTTATTTTTGATTTTGCATTGAATGGGTTAGGGAAGTTCTGAAATAGTATATAGTTCTTCGCAATTATTTCATTATTGTTCTTAATATTTGTCAATATTATCGGACCGCCCCCATTCGTTGTATGAACTCCGTCTCCCGAACCGTACATCCATCCAGATGTTGAGTTTATGAAGTAAATCGCGTCACCTCCACCAAAATGATATGAAGTATCGACTGTTTCTTGATATCCCCAGTTTATACCTCCATTGGTTGTTTTCCATACTATTCCATTGATTCTTCCACCGCCAAGCCATTTTGACCCTCCAGCTCCGAATATTGTATCATAATTTATCACCCTAAACTTTGTGATCGTACTAAGTAGATTTGAACTAATTGGTAAATATTGAATTAACCAACTATTTCCACCATTTATGGTTCTATAAGTTCCTCCAGCTGAACCACCTCCATAAGTAAACCATCCAGTATTGCTATCAATGAAATAAAAATATCCTAAATATTGTGCCGGTGGTCTTGTTATCTGAAACCAATTATTTCCACTGTTTGTGGTTTTCCATAATTTATTGTCCCCATTCAGACTATAATGCCAGCCGTAATATTCACTATTAACTTTATTTTTCAGAAAAAATATCTTTCCCAATCCCGTTGTATCTGTTTGTTGTATTAATGTTACTCCACCATTAATCGTTTTCCATATGCAATTAACGTTAAATTCATTTGCCCCGCTTATCCAACCAGTATCACGATTTATAAATGATAAACTACTATAAGCATCAGGGACGGATAATGATACCGTATCCCATGTTAATCCTCTATCGAATGTTCTTTGCATTCGTTCAACTGCACCGTCAAGTTTCCTGCCAACCAGATACAACGAAGTGCTATCTATTTTTTGCATATCGTAATAGTGAATATCACTATTTATTATTATCCAATTAAAACCACCGTTTGTAGTTCTAAGCATTCCCATATTAGCTGGATAAGTATAATAAATTAATATACCTGTATTTGCATCAAAAAAATTTATATCTGTTACATACTGATAAGTAGGAAGCGTCTGATAGACCCACTGGGAAAAGCAATCTTCAATGAATAATGAGTAATGAATAATGAAGAAAAAGATCAAAGCAAAAATAAAACTGTTATGTTTTTTCATATCTGACTGTAGTTTGAATTTTTTTAATATATAAAAATGAATAATCATTTTTCTAATAAATTGGTAAATTGAGGTGCAAAGATTTCGTGAGAGGATTTGACAAATAAATTCCATTCAGTAAATACTAAATTATACTCACATATTAG
>Ga0209226_10000488_pt1 | contig 21387 bp, 22 predicted proteins | sample BarGraNGADG00212_2_FD_184497 | JGI IMG/M metagenome (GOLD analysis project Ga0209226, IMG submission 184497) | Arctic peat soil microbial communities from Barrow, Alaska, USA - Barrow Graham LP Ref core NGADG0011-212 (SPAdes) (version 2) | ecosystem: Environmental > Terrestrial > Soil >...
CATGCACAGGCCCATTTGCGAATGCTTCGCCCCTACAGCTAGTATATCAGCTTGACAATCGCGTCCGCCAGCTTGGCGGGGTCGTGCCTGACGACATCCATTCGCAGGCAGAGCTGTCGCATGCACAGGCCCATTTGCGAATGCTTCGCCCCTACAGCTAGTATATCAGCTTGACAATCGCGTCCGCCAGCTTGGCGGGGTCGTGCCTGACGACATCCGTCTGGCTGATGTAGTCACCGATCATGGGTCGGAATCCCATCTCGCGAATCGCTGCCACGTTCGGCTCGACGAAGAACTGATTGGACTCGGCGTACTTGTCCAGTAGAGCTTTGTTAGGCTTTGCCTGATTAACCAGGACATAGTTGAACACGCGCAGGTCGGTGTGGCCGGCCATCGCTCGAACGTGATCGGCGGCGGCGAAATTGTCCGTCTCGCCGGGCTGGGTCATCACGTTGCAGACGTAGACCTTCTTGGCACTGGACCTGCTAATGGCCTCGGGTATTCCCTGAACCAGCAAGTTCGGGATGATGCTGGTGTAGACGCTTCCCGGTCCCAGCACTATGCAGTCCGCCGTCTCAATCGCTTTGATTGTCTCGTCCAGTGGCTTTGCGCCTGACGGATGGAGCATTACGTGCTTGATAGCCATCGCGGCGCCCGTGATGTTCGTCTCACCCTCGACCAGCGTTCCATCCTCAAGCACGGCCTGCAGCCGCACCTGCTCTATCGTGGAGGGCAGCACGCGGCCTCGGATGGCAAGGATGCTGCTGGTCTCCTTGACGGCGCGCTCGAAGTCGCCGGTGATGTGAGTCATCGCCGCAATGAGGAGATTGCCGAACGAGTGCCCGTTGAAACCCTCTTCTCCATCGCCGAAGCGGTATTGGAAAAGCTCGGTCATCAGGGGTTCCGCGTCCGCCAGCGCAACCAGGCAGTTGCGGATGTCTCCAGGAGGCAGCACCCCCATATCGCGTTTGAGCCTGCCGGAGCTGCCGCCGTCATCGGTCACCGTGACCACCGCCACCAGATTGCTCGTATACTGCTTGAGACCTCTGAGCATCGTGGACAGGCCTGTCCCGCCGCCGATCACGACAATGCTCTGCCCCTGCGAGAGATAACGTCGTTGGAAGACCACATCGGCCAGTTTTCCATGAAGCTCGGGGCTGACGACACTGGTTATCGACCGCACAACCTGCCGCAGACTGATGAAAATCAGCAGCAAGCCCAGCGCGATCAGGCCGAGGCCGGTCGCCATTTGGGTGTTGGGCTCGTCGAGGCGCATGCCGAACAATCGGTATGCCTCGTTGCTGAATGTTGCCACGGCGTCGGATATTTTGATGTTGGCGAGCAGTTCTACGCCGAAAATGGCCACCGCCAGGCCCACGGGAATCAGCAGCAGCCACCTTTTGACGCGCATGCCCGGGTAGAGCCACTTCAGACTGCTCGCTATTCCCTTAATGCGCATCTGTCTGACCTCGTGCCTGCATCAGGTCTCTGTGCTCCACCCTTACCGTGTAGTTCGACGCGGCAAGGAACCGCGCCAGTTCGTTGGCCACGACCACCGAGCGATGCTTCCCGCCCGTGCAGCCGATTGCAATCGTCAAGTATGCCTTGCCCTCTCTGATATACTGCGGCAGGCTGAACTCCACCAGATCGAACAGCTTCTCCAGCAACGGCTCCGTAAGCGGGTCCGAAAGGACATACTGCGCGACCTCCTCGTGGGTGCCGTTGAGGTTCCGCAGCTTCGGGACCCAGAACGGGTTGGCAAGGAACCTCACGTCGAAAACCAGATCGGCGTCGAGCGGCGTGCCGTGCTTGAAACCGAACGAGACAACCGCGATCATCAGCCTTTCCTGGCTCTGTGATGGTCCGAAAAAGTCGCGTATGAGCCTGCGCAGCCCCTCGGGTTCGAGGTTGGTGGTGTCGATGATCTTGTCCGCGACTTCTTTCAAGTCGGCGAGCATGTCGCGTTCCAGCGCGATGGCGTCGAGAATGCCGCGCTCTTCGGTAATGAGCGGATGCCTCCGGCGTGTTTCCTTGAAACGCTTCACAAGCTCCGCGTCGCTCGAATCCAGAAATAGAACGACCGGCGGCTGGAAATGGTTTACCGGGTGCTCGCGAAGCTGCCGGCATACAGGAATAAGCTGATCGAAAAACTGTCCCGCGCGAACGTCCACCACTATCGCGACGTTTTGCGGTTGGGCGGGTGGCTTCCAGAGGTCGATCACGCTCGGCAGCACTCCCGGCGCGAGGTTATCTATGCAATAGAAGTCGAGGTCCTCGAACGTGTTCGCGGCCATCGACTTCCCCGCGCCCGACATCCCGGTTACGATGACCAGTTGATTCTGCTTCCTCAAGCGCGTCTCTCCTTGATCGGCCAGCTCATCACCGTGCTCAGCGTCCCGTAAACCGCCGACCCGAACAGCGCTCCCCAAACGTTCATCTGCGCCCCCGTAGCGTAACCGGCTCCATAGAATAGCAGTGCGTTCACTACAAAGCTAAAGAGGCCGAACGTGCAGCAGTTGATCGGCAGCCCGATGAGCTTCAGTATGGGGCCTATAATGGCGTTTGCGATGGCTAGAACCGGCACGAAAATGATCACGTGCCAGGCCTGTTTCCACTCTAACTGGACCGGCTGGATCATGTGCGCGATCCAGACCGTAACCAGTATCGCGATCACTCCCACTGTCCATCGAAGCACCATCTGTCTCATCAGATATCGACTCCTTCAAGCCGAAGCAGCTTGCGTTTCCACTCCAGACCCAGCGCGAACCCGCCTATATTGCCCGCCGCGACTACCCTGTGGCATGGGACGATGATCGGGACCATGTTCCTCGCCATAGCGGAGCCCGCCGCGCGAGCCGCCTCTTCACTGCCCGCCATTCGCGCTAGATCACGATATGTTACGAGCGTGCCGTATGGTATGTTCCGGGCGGCGAGTTGGACAGCCGCGATAAACGGCGGCTGGTCACTGACGTCGATCTCGACATCCGTGAAATTCACGCGTTCGCCCGCGAAATAGCGCTCAAGCCTGCTCGGCAGATCGCCAAAGGCATTACGATCTTCCACGCAGTCCTCGCCCAATCCTGCCTCCATCGCTTCCTGGCGTGTTTTCTTGGGCAGCGTCGAGCGAATGAGCTTGCCATCGCGCCCGACCAGCGCGATCCAGCCATGGGCGGTATCGAATACGCAGAAGCTGGTCATTTCGTGCTCCAATCGTTAGGCACATGATACCACAGACTCAGTCGTGTTCCTGATGCAAAGCCTCGTATCGTCGTTGCCTTGACTGTTCGGCGTGAGTTGCAGTAGGATAGCCATAGCGACGGGGTCTCGGCGGAAACGCGCGAGGAGGAATAGGCGATGGGCAAGATAGCGGATGAAACGATTCAGCGGATGGTTGAAACGGTGGTGCGCGAGGCGCAGCCGGAGATGGTATACGTGTTCGGCTCGTATGCGCGAGGTCAGGCGCGGGAGGAGTCGGACGTTGACCTGCTGATAGTCGAGAGCGCGGATTTCGGCCCCGGACGCAGCAGGTGGGCCGAAGTCAAGCGAATACGCCGCGCCCTGTCGGGGTTTCGTGTTCCCAAAGACATACTGGTCTTTAGCAAAGGCGAGTTTGATTACTGGAAAAGCGCTTCGAGCCATGTTATAGCGCAGGCGGCGAAGAACGGGAGGCTGGCCTATGCCCGATCTTAAGAGCGCGGCAATGATGCTTCGAATGGCGCGCAAGGACCTTGCCGCGCTGGACGGCATGTTGTCGGAAGAGACCTTCGCCGAAGAGGTATACGGGTTTCACGCTCAACAGGCGGCGGAGAAGGCGCTGAAGTGTTGGTTATGCGTTCTCACTGACGAAGCCCCGAGAACCCATGATCTGGAACAGCTTTTCGTGTTGCTGGAGGAGGCCGGAGCGGATGTGCCCGCCGAGTTTCTGGACCTGATGGATCTGACGGACTTTGCAGTCATCTTCAGATACGGAGAGATCGACTTGGACGCGGACATCAATCGGCCGGCCGTGTTGGAGCAGGCGGTCCGGCTGGTTGAACACATCGAGGGCGTGCTGCGGGAAGCGGAGGAGCAAGGCACCGTATGATGAGACCTGCCCAGTCATTGCCCACATAACCACAAACTCACTCCTGTTCCTGATGCAACGCCCGGTAAACCGCCTCCGCTGCGGGTTTGCTCATGGCTGGCGCGGCCTGGAGCTCCTCGACGGTCGCCTGCCGTATCTTCTCCATCGAGCCGAAGTGCTTGATAAGCGCGCGCCGCCGCTTGGGGCCGATGCCCGGGACCTCGTTGAGCGCCGATGCCCGCATGGTCTTGCCCCGCGAAGCCCTGTGGAACGTGATGGCGAACCGATGCGCCTCGTCTCTGATTCTCTGCAGCAGATGCAGCGCCTTGGAGTTGCGGGCGAGCAGAACGGAGTCCGGCCGCCCCGGCAGGAATATCTCCTCATTGCGCTTCGCAAGGCCAATCACCGCGGGCTGCTCTTCGCTCTTCGCTATCCACTCTCCACTCTCCACTACCGCCTCCAGCGCGGCGTTGAGCTGTCCCTTGCCGCCGTCAACAAGCATCAGATCGGGCAACTCGGCGAAGGCTTCCCCTCGCCTCAGCGTGCCCGTGAGCCTGCGCGAGACCACTTCTCTCATCGAGGCATAGTCGTCGGGTTGACCTTCGGGCCGCTGTATCTTGAACTTTCGGTAGTGCGATTTCTTGGGCTGGCCGTTCTCGAAGACGACCAGCGATGCCACGGTATAGAACCCTTGGATATTGGATATGTCGTAGGCCTCTATCCGGCGGGGCAGAGCATCGATCCCGATGGCATCGCGCAGCGCGCCAAGCTCTTCGTTGATGCGCTTCTCGTCGGTCGCCATCTTGAGCCTGAGCTGCTTCAGGACGAGGTCGGCATTCTTGCGCGCCATTTCGACAAGCTGTTTCTTCTCACCGCGCTTCGGGCTGGTGACTTCCACCTTCGAGCCTTTCTTCTGACGGAGCCAGTTCTCGATGATGTCCATCTCGGCGATCTCCGTGCTCAGCAGCACCTCGCGCGGCACGTAGGCCGAGGTGCCGTAATACTGCTCCATGAACTCGGCCATGCTCTCCTCGAGATCGTCCGCCGAGACGTTCTCCAGCATATAGTGCTCCTGGCCGATCAGCTTGCCTCCGCGTATGAAGAACATCTCCGCGCACGTGTTGCCATTGTCGGTGACCAGCGCGATCACATCCTGATCTTCGAGCGCGGTCGATATCACCTTCTGCCGCGCGATGAGTTTCTGGATCGACATAACCTGGTCGCGCAACTTCGCGGCCCTCTCGAAGTCCAAATTCTCCGCCGCCTGCTCCATTTGCGCGAGCATCTTGTCCGCGAGCTCGTCGCGCCTGCCTTCAAGGAAAGCCATCACGTCCTTGATGACCGACATATACTCCTCGTGGCTGATCTTCCCCGCGCACACCCCCGTGCACTGGTTGATGTGATAATACATGCACGCCTTGCCGCGCGATTGAGTCGGGTCCTTGTAGCCACACGGCACTCGGAACACGCGCCGAATCAGCTTCAGCGTCTCGCGCACGGCGTCGGTGTCTGTGTAGGGCCCGAAGTATTTGTCCTTCTCCTTGGGCTGCATGCGCAGCTTGCGCATATAGGCGACGCGGGGCCACTGTTCGCTCAAGGTGACGGCTATGTAGGGGTAGCTCTTGTCATCGCGCAGGCGGACGTTGTAGGTGGGGTGGTGCTTCTTGATGAGGTTGCTTTCAAGGATAAGCGCTTCGAGTTCGCTGTCGGTGACGATGGTGTCGAGGTCGGTGATCTCATAGACCATGCGGCGCTTGCGGCGGGTGAGGTCGGCGCCCTTCTGAAAATAGCTTCGCACGCGGCTTCGGAGTTGCTTGGCTTTGCCGACGTAGATCACCGTGCCGGAGGCGTTTCTCATCAGGTAACACCCCGGCGCGGGAGGAAGCGAGGCCAATGTCTCGGTCAGCGTCACGGGATACTTGTTCCTCAAGGCCGCCCAGTCGAGCGAGTCGGTCGCTTCGTCACTACGAGCGTCCTTTGCCACTTCCACCACCTGCCTTCCTCAAAGGGAATTCTAGCACCGCGCCTGGGTTTGCACAAGGGACTCGGCTGCTTGCCTCATTCGGCGGGCGCAGCCTCAAGCCGGGTGATGCCGTCTACGCCGGATAGCTCCTTATCGAATGAGAACAGCTTGCCTTCACAGGTTTCGAGGGCCGCCGCGCAGGCGCAGGCATCGCCGAAGTGGGGGATGGAGGTGGAGTAAAGCTCCAAAGCGCGGATGTAGCGGGCTTTGTCCGGCATCAGGAACGCGCTCGTGGCTACTATCGGTGCCAGACCCTCTTGTATCTGCTGTCTGGAGAGACCGTAGATCCTGCCCAAGACCCAGACGACCTCGGCTAGAGTCACCGGCTCGCAGAAGACCTGTATCTTATCATCTTGCACAGCCTCCAAAACGGAGGCCGCTTTCTGGTACTCCTCCTCGACGTCCCGCGTTACGTAGCGCAAGATAACATTGGCGTCGATAGCGTATCTCTCACTCAAGGCCTTCATGCGCCACCTCTTCGGCCACGGCTTGCTCAACCTGGTTGCGAATCGTTTCCCAGTCCGTAATCTTGCCCTTAGCGTGCTCCGCGAAAATACCTGCCACATCGCGAATGGTCTTTGCCGGGCGAATCACGATCTCGCTGTCTCGGATTTCCACCTCCACCTTCGATCTTGACTTGATGCCGAGCCTCTTACGCATCGGTGCAGGTAAGGTTAACTGCCCTTTGTCGGATATTGTCACTAGAGTCATACTAATCGCCTCCATACTTACATTATGGCGCATGTTGGAGGAATATGCAACATAGGAATGGCACAGCGTCACTTGACCTTGAGGTGCTTATCAAAGAACCCGATCACCGCAGCCCGCACGTCCACGGGCAGAGGCTTATGATTCCACGTCTCAAGATCGAATGTGTGCCCGACGTCCTTGAGCAGGATCAACTGGTGTTCTACCCCGGCTTGCTCAAGCTTCTTCGCCAGCTCGGTGGACTGATCGCGGTCGATCGTGGTGTCGATGGTTCCGTGGAGAATGAGAGTCGGGGGGCTATTGCCTGAGATGTGATAAACCGGCGAGCCCAGTTTCCAGCCCTCCGGGTTGTCCTTAGGCGTGCCCTTCATGAAGGCGCTTGATGTGATCCGACGGCCGGTTGGGTTGCCTTTGGCATCGGTCTTCTGACGAGTGAGCAGGTTGGACAGGCCGTAGAGATCGACCACAGCCTGCACCTTGTCGGAGATGCCGGGGTAGGGGGTTGTTGGTTCGAGTTCGGGCACGTTGCTTGTGTAAGCCACCATCAATGACAAGTGGCCGCCGGCTGAACCGCCGATGACTCCGATATGCTCGCCATCCACGTGATAGCGCCACGAGTTCGCGCGCAGGAACCGCACAGCGTTCTTGCAGTCATAGAGGTCAGTGGGCCAGCGATTGTCGGCGGCGAGCGAGTAGTTTACGCTTGCGCAGACGTAGCCGGCCTTCGCAAGAGTCGTGCCGATGTTGAACTCCCGGCCCGCAGCCTTGTCGCCACCAGTCCAGCCGCCTCCGTGGATGATGACCACGGCTGGGGAACGCACCCCCGGCGGACGGTTCGCAGGCAGATAGAGGTCGAGCGTCTCCTCGCGGTCAGCCGAGAGGTACCCAACGTTGCGCTCGATGACCACACCTTCCGGCGCGGGAGGCAAGACCGGGGCGCTCGATGTCGCATATATGGCTGCTATTGCTAGCCCCATCAAGAGCACTGTTTCAGTTCCGTCCATAAACGAGCGAGATCATGCTGTTCTTCTACACACGGGCGCTCATTTCCTCCCGAAGATCGGGATCGTGTCCGCAGGACTCCGCGACGCCGGCGGAGAATCCATTTTTGACTTGATGCGGAAAGGACAATCAGCGTAGTTATGCTTTCACGAGAACGGGTTATAGAGACCATCAACCACCGCAAGCCGGACCGCGTGCCGGTCTATGGATGGCTTGCCGCCAACCTGTCGCATCAGATAACCGAGGCGTTCGGGTCGGTTGAGGCTTTCGAGGACACATATGAGTTCGACTTCGCGCACCTTTTCGGGGGTCCCGGCACCTATGACCCCGAGCGCCATAAGAACCTCCGCGCCCAATTAGGCAGGCTGCCGGAGCCGCCGGATATGCTCGATGTGCCAATGGCCGACCCTAACAACATGGACGCATACCAGGGCGTCGTCGATGGGATCAGGCATCACAAAGAGCAGCGTGGGCGGTTCGTCTACATGCAGACTCCGGGGTTCTTCGAGGCCATGAACGGGGTGTTCGGCATCGAGAATCACCTCGCATTCCTGCTTCTATACCCCAAGCAGATACACGAGCTCTACAGCAGGCAGGCGGAGTGGAACAAGGCGTTCGCGATGAACTGCATCGACCTCGGGGTTGACATGGTCCATGTGTCGGACGACTGGGGCGCGCAGAGCGGCCTGATGTTCAGCCCGAAGGTCTGGTGGGAGCTGATCTTCCCCTATCACAAGCAGGTGACCGACGCGGTGAAGCAGCGGGGCTGTTACGTGAGCGTGCACAGCGACGGCAACGTGATGTCGGTGCTCGATGGCATAGCGGAGCTTGGCTATGACGTCGTCCATCCCTATCAGGAATCGGCGGGAATGGACTACTCGGTCTACCGGTCCAGGTATATGGACAAGTTCACCGTGATGGGCGGCCTGGACGTGCAGACGACCATCGGCTTCGGCAAGCTGGACTTCCTACGCTCCGAGATCGAGCGAATTCTGGGCATGTTCAAGGACGGCGGACTGCTGTTCTGCACAACACACTTCATTCAGGACCATTGCTCGATGGAGGAGCTTGTGTTTGCGTATGATCTGATCTACGAGACCGTGCGCGGCCAGTAGCTTCATCACAACGTGCTGTGAAGCACAAAACGCCGGATCCCGCAAGAGATCCGGCGCTCTGTCGCATAGAATGCCTGTGATCGACGCTCTACGGATAGATGTAAATATCAGCGTCGCGTCGCGGCTTGAGAACCCGTATGAAGTCCGCATTGACCATCTCCACACCGCTGATGCCAATAACCAGAACATACTGGTCCTGCGCCGGCAGGATCGTCAGCTTGGTCGTGTCCAGCTTGACGCCTGCATACGTTGAGCCGTCATACATTGCGCCGTCCTGGATGCCGGAGCCGTCATCAATGTAGCAGAAACCGACATCGGCATGCGTTACCCTGCCCGTGGCTCGCACGAGCAGCCCGATATTATTGATGCCGAGGCCGCCGGTTACTCCGCGCGCCTTGTCATTTAGATCGCCGCCGCCCAGAGTTCGGTTTTGCATCAGCAGCGGACGCGGGGCGCCAGGCAGGTCTCCAGGGAAGACAGATGCCTCAGTCAGGACCCTCTCGCCACCGACGGTGTCGAGCTTGCCCGCAACGGACACAGCGCGTCCCTCTTCAGGACTGGATGCATCCACACGAATGCCGGAGAGCCTGTCGGAATCCTGGATGTAGAAGTGATCCGCGAAGTTCGCGGATACGATATTGCCATCCAACGCGAGTAGAGTCTCGTTGTCCAGGGCCTTGGCCTCCACAATAGAGTCCACGGTCTGAACCACCATAATCCCGTCGCTCATTCCTATGCCGCCGACAAGCCCCACCCCATTCTCAGCTTTTACCGAGAAGTAGTAGGTGCTGCCCACGTCGAGCGACAGACCGGACCTTGTAACAGACGTTGAGGTCGTCTCCGTCCAATCCGCTATCTCGGTGGAGCCGGGGTCCGTGCCGATCGCATAGTAGTATTTGACAATGGCGGATTCAGGATCCTCCGCGCCGGCCCATGAAGCGTGCAGTTGGCTTGTGGAACCCGTATACTTGCCGTCATCACTCACGGCAGGAGCGAAAGGCGGCGTAGCGTCATATATGTATGGGCCCAAGTCCACAGAGCCATTCCCAACGCCGTCCCCGTTGTACCCTTTCACGTGCAGATACCAATTGCCGCCAGTGGTTGCGGTCACGGAGATATCGCCGCTTCCCCACTGGGTTTCTGACTCTGTCCATGCGTAGGATGGGGATTGATCCCAAGCGACACGGTAATACTCCACCTTGCCGGCTCCGAACCCTCCGACGGCTCCGAACGCGAACCCCGGCGTACCGTACGCGGTGTTCGCCGTTCGCCCCAGGCATGTAACGTTGCTTGAAGTGGGTGGGACTGATAGGGTATACGCGGATGCGTCCAGGCTCTGCGCGCTGTCCAATGTGCCGCTATAGCCGTGAACGTGCCTCGTGTAGGGAGTGTTGGCGACCAGTCCGCTCTCGGTAATGTAGCTGGTGTTCATCCCCGTGGTACCCTTCTGGGTCTGAGCGGCATCATGGAGATCGAATCCGGCCTCGTTGTTGGAATTGTCAGTGTAGTTCCACTTTATGCTCGTGGTACTGAGCGCGGTAGGCGCGGTGATCGTAGGCGAAAGCGGCGGGTCCGCGTAGAATCCTAGATCATCGAACCAGCCGGATTGGTTCACGTTGTAGTTGTGGCCGAGGTAGGTCTTGCTGATGCCATAGGTGTTCGTCGCCGCGGGACGATACGTGGTTAATTTGAGCGAATCGTCAACATAAAAGTTCAGGTCGTTGGATCCGGTGTAAGGCAGAAACTCGATGGTAAGCTTGTGCCAGCCGATGCTTCTCGGCGCTATGGCCGTCCACGCTCGCCAGGCGCCTTCGCCCAGCCCGTAGATGCCTGCGCAGTAGTTGCCGAACGACGTCGCCGAGTAGGTTCCTACGTAGACTGAGAAGGCGAGAGAGGTTCCCTGGTACCCTCGAAGGTGTATGCCCTGCCTGCTGTTGTTGTTGGCTGAGCTATCGTAGAACCATCCCTCGTAGCGGCCGGCGGCAAACGGCCTCGGGAACGATTTGTAGCTCCAACAACCATTGGTTCCCACCGCGCCGATCAGTGTTTCCGCATTGCCTCCGCCTGTGAATGTGCCGTGGTTATGGGAAGTATTCCACGCGACCCCGCGCGTCGTGCCGTCGAAGACGACATCGGCGGTCCAGCCGTTGAGATCGGGGAATCCGTCCTGGAAAACCGCCTGGGTCGTCGGCAGCGTAGTGGCGCTGGCGGTATTGCTGAGCCCGGAGCTGTTCTCAGCCAGGTCATACGCTCGCACCTGGTAGCTGTAGAGCGTATTTGGCGTCAAACCGTTGTCCGAGTAGTTGTTAGTCGTGGCAGTTCCTACCTGTGAACCGCCCCTGTACACTTTGTACCCAACTACTCCCATATTGTCCGTCGAGGCAGTCCAGGTCAGATTGATCTGCGTGCTGCTCACGGTAGTCGCAACCAGATTGGTTGGCGTGGTTGGCGCCTGAGTATCAGTTGGCGTGAGGTTAATATTCGTGGTAGTCGTGTTTCCGGCTGTCACGACGGCCGGAGCCGTGTTGGCCGCATATCCGGGAGCAGACGCGGTAACCGTGTATGTCGCCGCCGCCAGACCGCTGAACGAGTACACACCCAAACCATTGGCCTGCGTAGACGGTCCGGTATTGAGGGAAACCGACGCTCCGGGGATGGGGTTGGCGGAATTTGCATTCTTGACAGTCCCGGTGATGCTGCCTTGCGCGGGAGTGACGGTTATGGTGAAATACGCTCCGGCGTATCCGAACCAAGCCGATCCCTCTTTGAGCAGGCGCCAGTATTCGGTATAGGTTCCGGGCGTCTGCGGAGCGGTCATCGTGAATGAGAACCGTGCATAGCCGCCAGGCGCGCAGGACGCCTGATCCATGTTCGTCGGCCTGTTGGGTCCGATCCAGTCACCAGCAGTGTAGAATACGCTCGATCTCTCTTGCGGATTCGAGGTGCCGAGCCTGACCGGATTGCCGCCTGAGTTGGTCCAGGTCTCGGTGCCGGTATTGTTGTACTCCACCCAAACCGTCGCCGTGGTTCCCGCCATCATGGTCGCCTGGTAGGACTGCGCGCGATATGTGGAGTCGAGCGCCGGAGTCGTCCCGACGTCATGGGTCGCCTGGCCGTAGTTGGACTGAAGCCCGTGAAGGTAAGCGTTCGCTGCTGTCTGACGGTATGCGGGGTTTGCCAGTTTGGCTGCATCGCCTGCATTGTCTATGAAGGCTACCTCACAGAGTATGGCCGCCATGTTCGTGTTGGCGAGTACGTAGAATGTGTTGGTCTTTCCGCCTCGGTTGGTTGTGCCCATGTGAGCAACCATCTCGGCCTGAACCTTGTCTCGAAGATCGTAGGCCGTAGCGCTGTCGTTCGGGTGGCAGTAAGTCTCCGTGCCATACGCGGCGCCATTGAACGCGTTGCAGTGCGAGCACATAAATCTCGCCGCGCCGGCGTTGTTTGCGATGTCGCATCGTCCCTGCAGCGACACGTAGACGTCCGTAGTGCGCGTCATTACCACGGTTGCGGAATCGAGCTGCATCAAGCCCCGCGCTCTGAGCGATATATCGAGGTTGATGTCAGACTCTCGCAACCCCTGGCCGACCGCGCCGGGGTCGGAGCCTCCATGCCCCGGATCGATGCATATCTTTACGCCGGAGAAATGGGCGCCTACGGGGATGGACAGCAGAACGGTAAGAATGACGGCTAGAGCAAACGCGGTTCTCATGGATGCAAACCCTTCCTTTCGCGGATCGGACTCACAAACCCGGGGCTGGGTCTTTGCGCACGCACGATTCGGAATTGTACATTACCCCTACTACCGCATTATGCTGCTTGCCAGGCGGAATGTCAACTGTTTCGGCAATAATCTAGTAATAATACTGGGTTTTGCCATCGTACCTTCAAGCGGATGTTTTGGAGAGGAGTTTGCGCCGAGCCAGAAGCGGCGGGGAGTACGAGGTAGCGGAGAAACACAAGAGGCATAGTAATACCGGCTTGCCGTACGAGGAGTGTTCGCACGTCGGGATGTCCGTTCCGTTACGCTCCACTGGAGCCCATAGGAACATAATCTACTTGAGCGGCTCTTCGATCACGCACTGCTCGCCCTCGACCATTGGAGTCTTGAAGCGCTTCTCGATGCGGACGGTGCGCTCCAGGTGGTCGATGCACTTGCGCAGGCAGCCGCGCCCGCCTCCAAGGCGATCTTCTTCACGGCGGCCGTCAGTTCGGGGTTCGTTGCCACAGCGCATGCCTCACTCCGCTTGATCTCTATTTGGCCTGGCGCTCGATTTCTCGCAGAACCGCTCCGAAAGTCTGCCCGCCAAGCCTCAAGCCGCTGGACACAGTGCCCTTCAGGCCGACGGTTTGTCCTTCCCGCGGGACTCCGTTTTTGGTGGTCACCCATATCTTGCCCGTGCCGTCGTCAACCTCATAGGCCCCTAGCTCGGCGATAACGAGATTCACGGCATACGTCTTCGTGACTGTTCCGCCGACAAGAACCTCTCGGTTCATGTAACTGTCTGTGCGCTCAAGGATAGATGATATCTTTGTGCGCCTATCGCCGCAGCCTGCAAGCACGACTGCAGCGACAAGCAGTATGGCAGCGAGAATGGTCAGATGTGTGCGTTTCATTTACTTACTCCATGATATTGCTGAGTTTGTATTTACCCGCTTCAGCCGCTCGCTAACCTTGCCAGGGCCCTGTTTCCCATGTTTATGATCTCGTCTATCTGCGCCGGCGACTCGAAGCCGATCACGATCGCATCCACGCAGTCGAGCCCAAGCACGAACTTCAGTGATTCCTCACGCCTGTGAGCGATCTTGCCCTCGCCCAGTATCTTGATCCCCGTTACGCCCTTGCCCGCAGCGTGCAGTTTGCCAAGCGCGGGGACGACCTCTTCGGGTTTCGCATCCATATTCACGCCGGCTGGGTTGATCCGCGCGAGGACATTGTCGACCCACGGAATGTCTGCCGCGCCCTTGAGCACATCCAGATTGTGAATCGAGATTCCGTGCGCGCGAATCACCTTCTTCTGCTTGGCCGCCTCCAGCACGTCTTCCATCGGCCGCAGGTCCGCTGCCCACTTGGTATCCGTCACGCAGTGCAGATAGAGGATGTCGATGTAGTCGGTGTGCAGTTCGGTGAGGAAGCGGTCAAGGTCCGCCTGCGCGTCCTTGCAGGTGCGAAACCATATCTTGCTTTCGATGACATAGCTCTCTCGCGGTATGCCCTTCAGAGACGCGCGCAGGTATTGGTGGGAGCCGTAGTAATCGGCAACGTCGAAGTAGTTCACGCCGCAATCGAGGGCATGGCGGATCATTGTGGCGAACTTCACCGTGCCCAAGCGTGTCTGGTTCGATGCCTTGTTAACGCCGACGGTGCCGGTGCCGATCCCCAGATACGAGGCTTTGACGCCGCTTTTCCCGATGTCCACCCTGTCTGTCAGCGACTTCAACTTGCGCCCTTCGTCCGCGAGCAGGGCAGGGGAGTATAGCGCCGCGCCCGTCGCCAGCGTGCCTGCGATGAATTGTCTTCTTGTGATTTTAGGGGTCATTGCTCACCTGGTACATGATACCAAATATCGAGCAAACAAACTCAAGCTCAGCGCTGTGTTTCTCGCGCTCAGAAATGGCCCATAGCGAGTTTGTTTTGCGTATTTTCATATTTCGGGCTGCCAAGGAACACATGTTTGATGGTACACGGTATTATAGCGGTTCAGCAGCAGGTTGTCAACTGGTAGTGTGCAGTTTTTTCTGATTGGCGGGGAGGCCGGCTCCACCCAAATCCTGATCGCCCGGCAACTCTATTGCCGGGCGGGGGTCTTGCGCAATTCTGTTGCGCTACCGCGTGACTGCACCTCACTACTCTATCGGTTCAATAGGGATCACCGCTTCCCGACCCTCGTAATACATGCAGGCGCTGGAGTACTTCCATTGAGCGGGCTCGTCAACGTATCCCGCCCTGATCGGATTGGCATGGATGTAGTTGCACTTCTGCTGGAAGAATGGCTGGGAGTGAATCTGCTCTGGGTGGAACTCGTCATCCCACAGCTTGATCTCGGCGCTCCCTCTGGCGGCGTTGCGCATCGCCCTCAGCCACGGGGCGTATGCGCCATCGCGAACAAGGAGTTCGTAGAGCTGTCTGGACGTGAAGCGCTTGATGTCGCGAATGACGCCTGAGATATCTCCGTCGATCTGAGAACAGATCATGTGGAAGTGGTCCGGCATGATCACGAAGGCATGCACGCGCAGGCCGCGATGCTCTATGCAGTAGATCAGGCTGTTCGTGAGGACCCGGAAGTACTCATCGCGTCGAAACACGGGGATGAGGTGAACTACCGTGCAGGTGATAAAATGCGGACGCAGCGGCTCGTGGACTTTCCAGCGTTGTGGCATGTGCGGCACCTCTGTTGATCTACGTTCGCGAGGCTGGACGGCAATTCCTGCGCGTGGTTGGTTTGCCAGGCCGGAAGGGGCAACAGAGTTGCCGGATACCCCCGCCCGGCAACGGAATTGCCGGGCGAACGGGAGGGGGCAAATGCCCAGGGAACGTAGGAACAGGATAACATATCCTGTCCCATCAGTCAGGCTGATATGTCGGGGATGTGAGGTGGCGGCGGGAGTCGGTGATCGCCGCCGCTCCTGCTTCGGGTCAAAAAGCCTCCCGAAGCATCCGCTTAGATGGTTGCTCGTGCCGAAGCATCGAAATTGCCGGATGTTGCCGCGCCGAGACATAGAATCATCACGAGCGGAATTGCGTCCAATAGGTTCCGACTATGATTCCTGCAATCTCGCCAATGACCAAGCAGAGGCTATATGGGGTAGCGGGGCCGATTGCCTGTCTGACCAGTTCCGATGAGTCCTGCTCCGATTCTCGATCCTCGCGGTATGTTGCCAGGTCCCTGCGCATCGGGAAGTACAAAGGCACTACTGCGGACGCCAGCGCGAAACCACCGAAGCTATATGGCCCGGCAACGTAATGAAACACCACATACCCAAAGCCTATGGCGGCCAGTGAGCACGCCACGCCAGCGAGCAGCCCGACAAGGATAAACCGCACCCTCTCTGGCAGCCAGCACAGTGCCAGACCCAACAGCGTCACGGGCAAACATCCTATGCTGAACGCGAACTGAACGAGCGGTATCACGATAATGTAAGCCAAAACTATTCGCATGTCGAGACCACCAGTGCTGCTACTTCTTGGTTCGCATCAGTAATCCTTCCGATGTCGGCGTTTGGTAAGTTTCGTTCCGCCATCCTCCGCTCAAACCCCGAAACACGGGAATACGTGTTGGCAGTGTCCGAGCTGCCCTGAGGCCGGGGCCGGTGGTTATGCTTCGGTGCAGAATGCCTCCCGAAGCATAGTGAAGGCTGAGTGGGTGATGTAGGGTGGGGTTTGCGCCCAGCGGTGAGCGTATGCTTCGGACGGCTTTTGCGCCGAAGCAGGAGCGGCGATTACCACCAAGATCGTGCCGAAGCATAGAAAAGACCGAACTTAACGCCTTATTGCTCGCATTCGTGTAACTACAAGATTGCCATAGGGAGTAAGGGTCCAGTACGTATAATTGTCCTTGACGCTGCGTGATCGCATGCTCTGTTCTATCAAGCCCAGGGCCCTGAGTTGGACTTTTATCGTCTGAAAGTCATCATCTCTAATGCTAACAAAGGAGTCATTGTAACTATATTTGTAGTGGTTTGGCAGGTCATACAGGTGCGCGGCAGAGATTGAGATCACATGGCTAAGTTTGTATTCACTAGCTTCGTCGATCAGGTATGGGCCGAGCAATGCTATTATTTCATGCCAACTCATTTTAACCTTGTGGGTTTCAAGTGTATCACTAGGTTCATGGTAGTCGAGGCGGAGTAGGAATTCATCATTTCCTTGTGCCAATACTTCAGTGCCGGCAGGTGGTTGGTTGCCAGCAGAATCCAAAGCTGATTCCAGTTCCTCAACATGTTTGCGGAGCTTGAGGATCTCTTGTGATGCAGATTCATCGGGAACTAAGTTGCCACGGACCCACCCGATGGCAGGATTCCTCTTTATGAGTTGAACTAGACTCCGGCTTACCACAGAGCCGAGTTCTGGTGGTGTGCTCCAGGATTTACACATTTTCTGCTGAACAAGCTTTTTGAAATCGGCTAGCTTCTCTTGCGCTACTTTATCCAACTCCGATTTTGCTGCTGGAATCGATCCGGGGTCACTGTGTGTGAATCCCATCACAGGTTTACCTTGCTGAACAGCATACTCGTATTCTTTCTGAGTATAGCTAATCCCGTCTGGTGATAAGGTGCCATACCGCCCGCCAACGATTACGATGTAGTAGTCACAGTCGTCGATGACTCGTTGAATGAGAGTCCATTGGTCTTCATCTGCCGCAGGAAATAGCTCCATACCCGCAGGTATGCAGTCTAGTTCCAAGAGTGCTTGCATGACGTGTTGTCGCTCCTCTTTGAGGTCTTCGTATGTGGAACTCACAAAAACTTGATAGCGCTTGTCCATACTGGTGATCACCCCTGTGGAGTTCCCCTACACCCCCGCCCTCTCCTTCTTCTTCCGAGCAGGCTTACACACCGGCCCCGCCGGGTTCGTGAGAATACCGCGCAGGCACTGCCCAGTATACGAGTTGGGGTTGGCCGCAACCTCCTCCGGCGTGCCGGTGGCGATTACTTCGCCGCCTTTGTCGCCGCCTTCGGGGCCGAGGTCGATTATGTGGTCGGCGGTTGTTCTATCTCTCGTATGGCTGGTGTGTCTGAAGACGTGGTATGCATGTGTAGTGTTTCTTGTTGAATGTGGCAAGAGGGAGGTTCAGATCAACGGCCATTTGTCCCACCAAGGCATCGATCAGGCCCAAGCCATATTTTGGGCGGCAATCCATAAGAACAGTGAGAGCGGAGGCGCAGGTGGATTCCGATGGCCATATGACGCGGAAGTTGCTGAGGGCTTTGCGGGTGGCCCGAATCTCGCCTGTGTTCTTGCATCCGTCGATGAGCTCCATCGCCACAAATCCCGGCACCAGGACATCTTCGTCTGGGAGCGCCTGCAGCCAATCGAGCGCCGGTTGATACTCGCGCATCACGTCCACAAGGACGTCGGTGTCAACAACCAGCATGCCTTATCGCCACCTGTGCTGTGCCTTTTCACGGAGTTGGCGCGCGAAAGCAGAGGAGTCCTTGATATCATCTCTGTTCTTCCAGATTCCAACGAGGCCCGAGCGCAGCAGTTCACTCGCCTTAATCCCGTGTTGGCTCGCCTCTGCTGCCTCTGATGATAAAGTAAGCTCGACACGCTCCCCTTTCTTGAAAGGCAAGCCCGTGATCTTTATCTCGCCGTCTTTCTCCATAACCTTCTCAATGTGAACTGCCGCCATTGTACTTGTCTCCTCAAGATCATTATACCACACGGGCTTTCGGCGAACTCCTACACCCCCACCTTTTCCTTCTTCTTCGCCTTCGGCTTACACACCGGCCCCGGCGGGTTCGTGAGAATTCCGCGCAGGAATTGGCCGGTGTAGGAACCTTCGGTTTGGGCCACTTCCTCCGGCGTGCCGGTGGCTATGACCTCGCCGCCTTTGTCCCCGCCTTCCGGGCCGAGGTCGATTATGTGGTCGGCGGTCTTGATGACGTCCATGTTGTGCTCGATCACGAGGACGGTGTTGCCGTTATCGACCAGCTTGCCGAGGACTTCGAGCAGCTTCTTGATGTCGTGGAAGTGCAGGCCGGTGGTGGGTTCATCGAGTATATACAGCGTGCGGCCAGTGCCGCGCTTGGCGAGCTCGGATGAGAGCTTGACGCGTTGAGCCTCGCCGCCGCTCAGGGTGGTCGCGGGCTGGCCGAGGTGGATGTAGTCCAGGCCGACATCGTGGATGGTCTGCAATCGGCGATATATGCGCGGGATGTGCTTGAAGAACTCCAGCGCCTGGCTCACGGTCATTTCCAGCACGTCGCTTATGCTCTTGCCCTTATACTTGACCTCCAGCGTCTCGCGGTTGTAGCGATGGCTCTTGCAGATCTCGCACGGGACATACACATCCGGCAAAAACTGCATCTCGATCTTGATGATCCCGTCGCCCTTGCACGCCTCGCACCGCCCGCCCTTGACGTTGAAGCTGAACCGACCGGGCTTGTAGCCCCGCATTCTCGCGTCCGGGGTCTGGCTGAACAGGTCGCGGACCATGTCGAACACGCCTGTATACGTCGCCGGGTTCGAGCGCGGGGTGCGCCCGATGGGACTCTGGTCGATGTCGATCACCTTGTCGATGTTTTCGAGGCCCTTGACCTCTTCGTGCCGGCCCCAGACCTTGTGCGTGCCGTGAATCGCATACATCAGCCTCGGCAGCAGCGTTTCCTGAATGAGCGTGCTCTTGCCCGACCCCGACACGCCCGTGATGCACACGAACACCCCCAGCGGAATGCGCACGTCGATGTTCTTGAGGTTGTGCTGCTTCGCGCCCTTGAGCTCGATCCAGTTGCCGTTGGGCTCTCTTCGCATGATGGGGATGGGGATACTCAGCTCATGCGAGAGATACTTACCGGTGATCGAGTCCTTCGCGTTGCGGATGTCATCGATGGTTCCCTCGGCCACGACCTCCCCGCCGTGCTCGCCCGCACCGGGGCCGATGTCTATGATGTGGTCCGCGGAGTGCATGGTTTCCTCGTCATGCTCGACCACAATGATCGTGTTGCCGATGTCGCGGAGTTGGTGCAGGGTGCCGATCAGGCGCTTGTTGTCGCGCTGGTGCAGGCCGATAGAGGGCTCGTCGAGAATGTAGAGCACCCCCATAAGCCCGCTGCCGATCTGGGTCGCCAATCGAATTCGCTGGGCCTCGCCCCCCGCGAGCGTCGCGGCGGCGCGGTCGAGGGTGAGGTAGTCCAGGCCGACGTCGAGCAGGAACTTCAGCCTCGCGCGAATCTCCTTGATGACCTGCTCGCCGATGATCTTCTCGCGGCGCGACAGCGGAAGAGACTCGAACCAATCATACGCCGCCTTTACGGATTTCTGCGCCACGTCGGATATGTCCAGCTTGCCGAGGGTCACCGCGAGGCTCTCGGGTTTGAGCCGCTTGCCGCCGCACACCTTGCACGGAACGGCGGACATATACTGCTCGACCTCGGCCTTGACCGTGTCCGAGCTGGTTTCCTTGTAGCGGCGCTCCAAGAGGTTCAGGATGCCCTCGAAATGGGTCTTATACGTGCGCGAGGAGCCCCGGAATCGGCTCTTGTAGGTGACCGTCACCTGGTCGTCCGTGCCGTAGAGCAGGGCGTCGATTGCGCCGGCTGGAAAATCTTTGAGCGGGGTGCTCATCGTGAAACCGTATTGGTCCGCGACGCCCCTCACCAGCGCCATGACCCAGTCGTTGGTCCCGCGCGCGAATGGGGCGATTGCGCCCTCTTTGACCGATTTCTCCCTGTCCGGGAGGATGAAATCCGGGTTGAGGCGTTTGTGCGCGCCGAGGCCGTGGCACTCCGGGCACGCGCCGTAGGGGCTGTTGAACGAGAAACTGCGCGGCGCGATCTCCTCCATGCTGATGCCGCACTCCGTGCAGGCGAAGTTTTCGGAGAAGAGGAGGTCCTCTCGAGGTTCGAGGTTCGAGGTTCGAAGTTCGAGGGCGGGCGCTTCAACGCTGACCGCCACTGTCCCGGAACCTTTCTTGAGAGAGGTCTCGACAGAGTCGTTAAGGCGCTTTTCTATGCCGGGCTTGACGATGAGCCGGTCGATGACGACCTCGACGGTGTGAATCTTGTAGCGGTCCATTTCGATGTCGTCGGTGATCTCGTGGACCTCGCCGTCAACGCGTACCCGCACGAAGCCCTCTTTGCGAACGTCCTCGATGACCTTGCGATACTGGCCCTTTTTGCCTCGAACCAGCGGCGCGAGCACCTGAATCCTCGTGCCCTCCGGCAGGGCCATGATCGCGTCCACCATCTGCTCCACGGTCTGTTGCGTGATCTCGCGGCCGCACTGGGGGCAGTGGGGATGGCCGATTCGCGCGAAAAGGAGCCGCAGGTAGTCGTAGACCTCGGTCACGGTGCCGACGGTCGAGCGCGGGTTGCGGGTGGTGGATTTCTGGTCGATGGAGACCGCGGGCGAGAGGCCGGTGATGTCGTCCACATCCGGCTTGTCCATCTGTCCGAGGAACTGCCGCGCGTAGGAGCTCAGCGACTCCACGTAGCGCCGCTGGCCCTCGGCGTAGATCGTGTCGAACGCGAGCGAGGACTTGCCGGAACCGGAAAGCCCCGTGATGACCACCATCTTGTCGCGCGGAATCTCGACCGTGATGTTTTTGAGGTTGTGCGCGCGCGCGCCTGTTACTACTATCTTGTCCAAACCCATCAATATGCTCCTGCCATACTATTCTAGCACGCTGTGGGGGCGCATACAACCAGATAGGCGAACGGATGTGCGGGGAGGTCTAGGGTTGAGAGAAGGGATACTTTACACGGAGGCTGCTTGTGGAATATCATCTGGTCATTGAGTATTGCATATTGATTAT